>Ga0307960_1001470_pt1 | contig 13690 bp, 9 predicted proteins | sample OrgLakmetagen542_FD_201832 | JGI IMG/M metagenome (GOLD analysis project Ga0307960, IMG submission 201832) | Saline water microbial communities from Organic Lake, Antarctica - #542 | ecosystem: Environmental > Aquatic > Non-marine Saline and Alkaline > Saline | place: Antarctica: Organic Lake... | reverse complement strand
GCTGGCAGGTGCAGTTGAACAAGGGTGCAGATTATACAGCACTCCAGCGTGCAACTAAGGCAGCTGATCCCAAGCTGCACACCCAGTTTGCTTGCGTGTTCAAGACGCTGCAGCAGGGGCGCCCAATTACTGACGTGTGTGATGGTGCCAGGGTCAGTGGAGGATGAGCGCATGTTTAGCACTCTCAAGTACATCCGTAACCCACAGCGCAACAGGCTACAAGCACAGCACGTGCTGTGCTCGGGGGCTTACGAGCTCAGCCTTTAGCGTGCAGGATTTCCCGTACCTAGAGGCTATTTTGGAGTGGCTCAGCGCTAAGAAGCGCCGTGCAATTGTTTGAGACAGAAACTCAGTTAGAATGACGGTTTTGGAGTCCCCCGTACGATTTCAAACGAACTTTATACTTTCTTTGCACATACAATTCACTTACATACACCATATGCCGGGAGGCCGCAGGCCTCCCGGCGGGCTGGGGCAGCAAAAGGAAAAAGACATGAGAACCCAATTTCTCAGATAGCCAGATTTGGGGGTGACATGAAATCAAGGTTTTCCCAAATCCTTAAAAAAAACACTGGTGTGTATGTATGTATGTGTGTTTCAAATGCTCTGGCAACACAACCGCAGAGAATGTCCGCATGATTGAGAGCAGGGCGCCTGCATTTAATTCTGCAATACAGACTAGACTAATAGAGGTGGCCAGGAGCCTACAGCACATCCAGAAGCTGCCTGTGTTGCCTTTCTGTTGATGTGAATACCACCACCAATCGAGACAGACTGCTGTTTGCTGCAGCTGTTCCATTTCAGTATAATAGAACGACAGGCGTAAGGAGTGCTGATCAAAAATAGTCTGGCTGCTGCTGCTGCTGCTTCAACTAAGACAATATAAGATTAACAAATGCTAGTCTTTCTGAGTTTTGTTCCAATGACAAGAAAGACCCTTGCCCACCCCTAACATTATTGGCAAAATATGCCTGCCTTCTCACAAAACTTTCTCAGTCAAATAAAACGTACAGCAGTTACGAGGAACAATGTGTTTTGCTGTCCCACGTCCTTACCTTCCAAGTCTGCCTTGGCCAAGTTCAGCACAGCAGACTCCACGACGTCAGCAGCAGCCTCCCCTTTCTCACGGCCTGTGCTCGCCTCAGGCGGCCTAATCACAACTAACTGCAGGTAGAGGTGTGTGTGTGCATGTGCGTGTGTGTGTATGTGTGTGTGCATGCCTGTGTATGCATGATGTGGGAGCAGCATTCCATTTCAGCTCGTCCACTGATACACTGCCAGTTGTGGCCACCTGCCGGAGTCAGTAGTGATCGTGCTTAACACAGCTGAGGGAAGTGTAGAGAAGCCTCAGGCAGTCTGATCACGTCTTAATCAAGAGTCAGTGATGCTTTTTTTCTTACTACACCTGACAAGCAGCTGGAGGGCTGCACACACAAACATAAGTTATAAGCATGAACAACACAAACATGGCAAAGTAATAAACCCCTCATCCTCCCAAAAGACGCCCTGTCTCGCAAAATATCCTCACATTTTTCAGGAATAGACTAAGTATAACCTTTCTCCCAAATTAAGCTCGCATACAAAAAGGAGCTAAGCCGTCGTCCTGGGTGAGGACAAACCATAACAAACCAGCTCCTGGTTTTAAACTTGAACTCCTGCTTCAAAACCTTGACTATCTCTTACGTTTTTCGACCAGCTCCTGTTTTCGAACCTGAGCTCCTGGTTTCAGACTCGACAATCCACCTTTCTTATGCAAGCCAGCAACTGAGCGGGCATCATGAGCAAGAGTGGACCTTGAATGCCAAATAAGCGAATAGCACCCCTTTCTGCTTAACCTTCCCCACTCAACCCAATCCAAGTCAAGTGCACCTGTTGGTCTGGGATGCCTGGATACTTTTTATTCTCATGAACTCGCTGCACCTCCTGCTTAATGTTTGAACTCGCTGCACCTCCTGCTTAATGTTTGAACTCGCTGCACCTCCTGCTTAATGTTTCACCTGAGCCAGCACGTGAGCAGCAGCCAGACGAGCATCATGGGCGAGGGAAGGGATCTTGTCTTTGGCACGCCACATGCGGGGAGTCTTGTGCTCGTCGAGCGTGAACACTTCTGTGAACCTGTTAGAGACACATGCTAAGTGGTGTTTTGTTAGAGAAATGTGAACTTCCAATTGTGCAATAAGCTTGTATGATTCTGCGCACAGCACATCATCATACTAAGGAAACACGTTATGTGAAGGAAGCTGTCTGCCACAGTGAAAATTGGAAAGGGTTTTAATGCGGGTTCAGTGCCCAAGTAATAAGCGTTGTTACAGCGCTGCAGGTGGAACTTTACTTTGCACAATCTTGACAGCTTTCTCTACCATTATTGAACAACTATGTGTGTAAAATTGCCCCCCTGAGGCTAATGTAGTGACTAAGGGTGGGTAAAGAGGGTGTCTGATTTTGCCAGCAAGGCTCGGCGAGCCTCAACGAGGCTCGGCACTCGCCGGGAAGGCCCTAGTTGGTGCATTACGGTTAGAAAACCACTTTTTTAAATCTGCACGGATTGAGCCGAAACTTGTTTTGTTGTTCGCTTATATATTTTAATGATTATTAACGTTGAGACCGGGTGGAAAATATGGGCGTGTGAGCCAAGAAAATCCGGTTTTTGTTTACAACCCCCCCCCTGTCGCACAACCCTTTTAACTCTTCCTGTCTTATATAATAATAAATAAATATTGTTAATGAAGAAAATTGGTTAACAAGATAGGCCTGTCAGCCGATTCAGCCTCGAAAACTTCGGAATTGGGGTTATTTTTGGGGATTGCTGGGGAGATGGGGCTGATTCCGCCCAAAAGTGGACACCCTCGGCTGACGAGTGTCTTCCACACCGGGAAAAAGGCTCGCCGAGGCTTGGCAAGCCTCACACTCGGCGAGTCTCGGCAAGGTCATGACCCACCTTTAGTAGTAACCAAAAACACGTCTGTAGGGATGTATAAGCAAAGCATCTCTTTTGCACGGTTACATTATTGCGTGTAAGAAAGGAAGGAAGGGGCAGATGGGACATGGTTCTTTGACGGCATTGCGACAAGAACATTGCGGTGGCGTGCTTTAGCAGCTTCTTTGAGAGCCTTGGGAGCGGTCTGTGGCCAGGCCAGCCTCTTAGAGGAGAGAGGAGGAAGCTCCAAAACCGCTCACGTGAAGCATAAGCTGATGGTACTGCTGCTTCAGCTTTTCAGCAACAAGAATTAAGGCAGTGACTAAAGTGCTTCGCTGTCCGGCAGCAACCTCTCTGATCCCTTTGCTCTAGGATCTAGGGTTAGTGCTTGAGATGTTACACTATTCGAGATGTTACACTTCACTTCAAGTAAAGCAAGGTGCGATGGCACTCTCTGATCCCTTGCTCTAGGGTTATAATGTTCGAGGTGTTACCACTACACCTCAAGCATAGCAAGGTGCGATGGCAACCCCTCATTATCACCAACAAGCGCATTGTGTGCAATGCCTTGAGTTTGCGCGCTCACGCTGTGGTCCCAAGTCATTGTGGTCCTTTTAATCAATGTAGTCCTTTCAATTAATGTGGTCCTTTCAATCAATGTGATCCCAAGTCAATGTGGGGAGTGCTCATCCTGCCTGAGTAGCTTCTCCCTCTGTTTTATTATGCTTGCTGATTAAGAACAGACTGGTCGTGATTGGTTCTGGGCAGGGTCTGTAAAAACCAGGGGTTTGAGTGGATGTCAGATTTGAGTGAACAGGTACGTACAAAAGATATGAAGCTTCTTTAAGTACTCCCTCTCATTTTTGAGATGCTACACCACATAACACACAACAAATAACAAGGCACCCACACGTCACCCCTACATTGATTAAAAGCTTGCCTGTCTTTTATGCAGCTGATGCATGCCAGTGCCACTCTTAACAGTGTACTTCTCCAGCTCTGAGCGCGTGCCATGCCTGTTACACACATCCAGAAACGAAGGAAGAGCTCACCTGTCTTTCATGCGGCTGATGCGCGTCAAGGCCGCTTCTCTCACGTGGTTCTCCAGCTTTGTGCGTGCCATGTCCGTCAGCTTCCCCCTCGTTGCCTCCTGCTCCTCACGACTCATCCCAAACCCTTCCAGCTGCTGCGCAAGGGAAGGAGCACACACACACACAATTTGGAGCAGCTATGATATATTCAGCCCTGCCTTCCGGTTGTCTTCCTGCTCTTCTTGGCCTAAGATATATTCAGCTCTGCCTTCCTGTTGCCTTCCTGCTCTTCTTGGCCAAGATCCAATCCCTCCAGCTCTTGTGCAGGACAAAACAAACGAGAGATGGACGGGCATAAAAGGAGCACACCGCATACACGTAGCAGGGTTTCCCCTTATAAAGTAATATAATACTTGGGCTCAGCTTCATCTTGCCTGGCTTGGTTAATAGGTCTTGCCTAATCCCTGGTGGCGCTGCGTTTGGGAGTATGATTAGCCAATACCCTCCAGAGACTGAGAGCAGCTTAGCTGAAAGTGCCACAGCCTCCCCCCCCTATGTCGTGACTGCCAGCCCACAGCACCCCTCATCCTTGCAGACACACATGCACACGCAATGCACAAGCACAAAATTTACACAACATACATGCACATGCACCATTAAGTACATTTCCTACAAAACCATTAAGTGCACGCCCTACAACACACAGACGCATAGCAGGGTATCCTCTGTGCTAGCTACTGCACTGTTAAGCAGCCACGTGCAGCACACACACACACAATTGCCTACACCCATGTTAATGCACACAGCACAGCACAAAATACTCCCAACTCTCACACTACGCAGCAGGATCGTTATCCTAACCTGTTACCAGTGCCCCACTACGAGCGACCACGTGCAGCAGAAACACACACACACACACACGCAATTGCACGTGCCTACACCCACATCAATGCACGCATCACAGCACAAAAAACTCAAACTCACGTGCAGCAGAAACATACACACACACTTACACGCAATTGCACGTGCCTACACTCACATCAATGCACGCATCACAGCACAAAAAACTCAAACTCACGTGCAGCAGCGTCTTCTCTGTGCTTGCTGCCGCGCTACAAGCGGCCACATGCAGCCGTCGCCACACTCCAGGGGAGCAGCTGTCCAGTAGTGATATCACCGGGCCTGACAGGGCGTTGGCAAGCTGGCGCTGCACTGCGTGGAGGGCTTCATTTATCTGTATGGTCGATGGTTTACGTGTGTGTGCGTGTGTGTATGTGTGTGTGCGTGCATGATTCAGGAGCTAGCAAGCTAGCGCTGCACTGCGTGGAGGGCTTCGCTTATCTGCATGGTTGGTGGTTTACGTGTGTGTGTGTGTGCATGCATGTGTGTGTGCGTGTGTGTATGTGTGCTACAGCTGAATAGGTCTGGCAAGCTGAGGCTGCACAGCATGGAAAGCCTATTTCATCTACATGGCCGAGGGTGTACGTGTGTGTGTATGTGTGTTTGTTTGCGTATAAACATGTTTTTATCATCCTGTTTGTGGAGCACCCACCAAACACGAGCACACTGACACTCCTTCCTTGCACTGCGGTGCTGTGTCCTTTCATATTGAAGTCGGCAGGGGAGTGTTCAAGGTCTATACATCTTGCATAGTAACTAAAACATTCATCATACAAGCAGCTGCGCCTTGCACTCTACCCGAACCTACAATTCTTGCGTGCCAGAGAAGAGGTCAATTTGTCACTAACACGCGTACACACAAAATACAATACATACATGCACACAACAAATAGCACGCCCAAAACATGCACACAACAGATAACACGTCCTATACACAAGCTCATGCATAATAGATAGCACACACACATACACACTCACCCGCTCCTCACGCAGCGCACACACACGCTCCGCCAAGTCCTCCTCAAATGCACTTGCGGCTGCCCGACCATCCCACTTTGTGCCTTCCAGCTGCAAATCATCTGCAAGCAGTGAGCAGAGTGAACACGACGTGCACCTTAAAGCTAGAGTTCAGTAGATTCCTTTCAAGCCTTCTCAAAACAAGATGGGACATGCGACTGCCCGACCAATCAGCTTTGGCTTCCAGCTGTAACCCATCTACAAGCAGTGAGCAGCAGTTGTGATGGGACCCTAACGCATGGAGCAAGCGCAAGCTCTGTGTGCCTTCCTTACAAACAGCTGTGGCTCAAGATGGTTAGCAGCACTCTTAGTGCAGGTGTGAGGGATGCACGTGTCGTGGCATTGATGCAGAAGTGAAAGCACAGACACTTCAGTCGTCAACACCGTGTAATACTGAAGTGCACGCGTCATCCATAGTGTGCGCAACATGAGATAACACGCTTTGCTGTGGTGCGACTGAAAGATACACAACTTTGTACTTCGTCATATGTGATGTTTCGTCAAATATGGTGCGCGTGAAAGAGACACGGCTTTGTGTGTTGTCAAATGCGTTGTTTCGTCAATTGTGGTGCGAGTGAAAGAGACACAGCTTTGTGTTTCATCAAATGTCGAGGAGTGAGGAGCTCTGTGTGTGTGAAGCGTGGTGTGCCGTTCCATACAACACCGCTAGCAGTGCATGCGCATGACACACGCTGAGTACACTCATCCAATCTTTAACAAGCAACTCACTGACTTATTGCCACACCAAAACCGTGAAAATATGGCAAAAAGTACCTGCATATGCGCGCCGGAATGCTGTTGCTGCTCCTGCTTGTATTGAGCGTGCTGCTGCAGCAAAGGGCACTGGCCCACCCCCACTTCCTGTACGTGTGTTTGTGTGTGCATGTGCGTGTGTGTGTTGTGCAATTGCACTTGTACAGGTGTATGTGCATGCTTAAGCGAGTGTGTGAATGCGTACTTGCTGCTAGTCAGGCATGTCAACGTGCATACATGTGTGTGCGTGTGTCCATGCTTGCTGGTAACAGAGTTCCTCAACTCAATCTCTTGCAAGAGCTCTACAGCGTTGCAGCTGCACTTTTCTTCTCTGTAGATGAGCATCACCTTGTGCTGTAGAGAGAGATGAGTATCACATTGTGCTGGAGAGAAGAGACACGCTGCACTTTTTTGTCTCTGTAGATGAGCATCACCTTGTGCTGAAGAAGCGGCAACAGCAGCAGCCTCTCGGTCACTGCCAGTCGCTAGCTGTAGCTCCTTCAGGGCGGCAGATAGCTGCTGGTCGTGCAGGGCAGTCACCTGGCATAGTGTCAGGTGGTACGTGTGTGTGTGTGTGAGAGTGTGTGTGTGTGTGTGTGTGTGTGTGTGTGCGGGCGCGTGTGCGCGTGCGTGGCTAGGAGGTCCCTTCAAGGGCAGCACCTGGTTTTGCAGGGCAGGTAGTGTGGGTGATATGTGCATGCCTACTTGGTGTACAGTAGCATGCGGGTCTTGCACACACAACTATGCGTGAGCTGAGAATACGGAGGCGAACATGCCTCACTTGCGTGTCCTGGCGCACGTACTGTGTTCGCATAAACGTGTGTAAGTTGTGAACGTTGGGGGAAGGAGGGCCACACAGAAGATGCACACGGCTAGTTACAGGGCTCTCACAGACACAATGCTCGCACAGACAGTACGAGGGCTGAAGAGGGCTCTCGCAGAAACAAAGCTAATATAATAGTAGCAATTTGTCAGCAGCAGTTGTATGCAAGAGCTTACACAGTGGAAGCCAAACACTCAAAAAGACATCGTGCTTCCTCTATATAGTGGGCACACACAAACCTATGGTGCAATGCGTGCAAGTGCGACTCTCTAAGCCGGCCTGCTGAAGTATCTACCAGATACAGCGACTTTTTCAGCCGGCCTGCTAAAATGTCTTTTTAAAAGACTCATACACATGTACACACACACACAAACACACACACCCTGTCAGAGACAGCAGGGGTGACCAACTCATTTACACACACCTGGTCAGACACAGCAGGAGTGACCACCTCCCACAGCTTTCCACTGAGCTCTTCACGTTTTGCATCACGCACTTGGGGGTCAAAGTATGTGGCATCCGCTTCATACCTACGAGGGCCAAAACATAGTGACAGGTGGCGACAGCTGCAAGGGCCGCGAACATACGAACAGGGGCGACAGCTACATGAAACCGAGAAGCCCTATGCTGTTAACACGCGTAGTGTGTGAGGTACAGCAGCATGCCTGGCAAGCCTTTATGCTGGCTGCGATGGCACACATTTAAGGTTGGCCAGAACCATACATTTATAGGTACATACGGTATAAATGGTGTACCGTGCACAATCACTTTGTGACACGAGCGTTAGGGTTAGTTTAGACAAACTGGAGAAATAAATTAATTATTTTATTATCATTTGTAAGGGGGTCAGAGGGTTATTTTTGAGTTTGAGGGGACTTTGCAAGGGTACTGTTGAAATTAAGCTTGTGATTTCGAGAGCCTCCTCTGCTGGCTGCTGCTGCTTGTACAGTGCTGCTGCTGCTGTGTAGGCTGCTGGGTAGACTGCCCATTGGCTGCATGGGAAGAACGACAGCTGTGAGTGCTTGCACGTGTGCTTCCCTCATTCAGAGAAGCAGCCTTCTCTTACCCACTTGCCATCTTCACTCACTGTGCGTGGATGCCCCAGAGGAAGGGCCTGAAGGGGCTGTGAGAGGTGGAGGCTTGTTCTTGGAGCCGCATGGGTGCCCCACGGGCCTCTACACAGCCTTGCCCCTTGCCTTTGCCTCTTCCTCTGCCAGCTCCCTGAGCTGCCTCTTCCTCTGCAGCTTCTCATGGTTTCTCTGCTGAGCAGTCAGCTGGAGACTGGGCTTCAAACTCAGGGCCAGGGGTTCACATTGGCATGCTGGGAGCTCAACTAAAAAACATCTGCCCTTAAAACCACTAAAAATATGTAATTATACACTTTGGACCCATATTTTTCGTTTTCTGCCAAATAAATTTTATTTTCCGAGGTGATTGTGAACACAGTGTGTGTAAATGCGGTACTTAAAGAGGGAAAATTATCATGCACACAGTCATACACGATTTGTATCTATGGTCCTGGCCAGGACCAATCTTGACGGCTGACCTGAACCAAACTACTGGTGCAACATTGATGGAGAGCATATATGAAATGCGTGCTTAGGGGACAAATCAAGAGCTGAGCAGAGGGGAACAGCTTAATGAGAATTGAGAGGATGGTGCGCCCTTTGAAAAATATGAGAATAAAAGGATGGTGCGCCCTATTAAAAACATGAAAACGAAAAGATGGTGTGTCCTGAAAAAGAAACAGAAACAAGATTCTCTGATGGTAATAATAATCACACAGCCAGCATGATGTAGGAGAAGGGGGGGTAGGGCTGCCCTTAGAAGCGCCGAAATAAATTAAAAACCTCATACTTATAAGCAGGCGTTCCAGTTCCAATTTAAAAAGCAAACCAAAGGGAAAGCAATCTTCAAGTATGTTTGTTGGCTGTTACATGATAGAGAAGAAGGCCTGCTAAATGCTGTAGAAGTGCACTGCACTGCACCAAATGCCAAATGTGAGCATTGCGCTGAATCATGCAAACACAATCACACACTGATACGCACATAAACAATGTGCATACACTACACTCACCCTTGCAAGCATGAATCCACGAGCCCCATCAGCCATCCATTAAATCCGCGCATTACCTCACCAGAGCCTGAGCGTGCTTCAGCCTCAAGCTCCTTCCAGGCCTGGTAGCAGTGTGTACGTGTGTGAGTGTGTGTGTGTGTGAGTGTGTGTGTGCGTGTGTGAGTTTGTGTGTGTGTGTGAGTAAGTGTGTGTGCATGTGTGTGTGAGTGTGTGTGTGTATGAGGTTGTGTGTGTGTGTGAGTAACTGTGTGTGCGTGTGTGCGTGTGTGAGTGTGTGTGTGTGTGTGTGTGAGTTTGCGTGTGTGTGTGTGTGAGTGTGTATGTGTGTGTGTGTGAGTCTGCGTAAGTTTGTGTGTGTGCTCTTACTGCAGGAGTTCAGGTGCAGAGTGCGCAGGGTTGGGTTGGTGTGAATTGCAGGGGGGAGTACAATAAATGCAACCTCTGTGTTTACACCCACATTGTGCTTTACAAACGCAGGCAGCTTATCTGATGCAATTTGTTGCGCGAACCTCACCTGGTCCATCACAAACGCAGATAGCTGATCTGACGCGATCTCTGCGCACCGTATGTTAGCCACCATCACCTGCAGCAGCGCAGTGTTGAGTGGGTTTGGGTAAGTCCAAGGGTAAGACACCAGCGTCACACTTTTAGGGTTTGCCAGAAGCATACATACACACACTCACACACACATATACACACACGCACGCACAGACACACACACACACATGCACACACATCAACCCTAAACCTAAAGCACATAAATACAAACATACGTACGTACTATGTACATTTAGCATCTTGAGCAGGGAAAGTACCAGACATACGGCCATATACAGTGTGTGTGTTACGGTTCTGGCCAACCTCACACATTATTTGTTGGGAAGGCAGGCTAAAGAAGAAACAATGGCGGGAGAGCTTGCCAGAACGCAAAAAGGTACCGAAGGGTGAACAGGTTGGGTCCATGAATAAGTGAATAAGACACCTGTGGGAGAAGTCAGACTACTATGAAGCAGGAAGTGCCCATGGGCTGCCTGCTACTGTAGCCCATCAACTTAGCAAAAAAATGCCATGTACACTGCCGTAAAACCTAGCATGGGCTATGAACCATGGTGCAGGGCTTAGTGCTACTCAAGGACAGCAGCAGCAAGCTGTTGTTGACATCCTTTTATGGAGTTTGTGTGATCTGGACACATCCTTTTATGGAGTTGGTGTGATCTGGATACATAAGAACCTGCAGAACTACGGAGAACCAAGCTCTTTGCTTGCGCAACATGATTTTGCAACAAAGACAACAATGTAAAAGATTTTCGTGTAGACCCCCTGCAAGATTCAGTGTATATGACTTGTAAGGTAAGACTATTTGTACATGATTGCCAGGCTATTTAATATCACTCAAGGCAACACTCTCTGCTTCTTTCTTTCTACAGCTTTGTACAAGCAGCTCGTTGCTTGGTAGGAGACAGGCATGCATTCTTCCTTAAAACACGCCTGTGCATGCACAAACACTCACACACGCACGCACGCACACACACAAACGCAAACCTTGTGCGCTGGCAGGTTGAGGTCTTTTTGTGTGCGGATGGCCTCCCAAATCTTCTGTGCACTCAACGCAAAAGCAGCGCCTGGGAGGTGCTCGCTAGGGCGTACCAACGTGTCATCGCCTGTGTTGTTGTGTGTATGTCATCCCAGAGAATTAAGCGCAGCCAAGCACACGTGTAAGTATGCCTATTGCCTGTTTTGTTTGCGCTTGGTGTGAGGTAACTGGGCATGTAAGGCTGCTACAAGCTCACAATACGACCACCAGTAAACTCGTCAAACCTTTTTTCTTAACTTACCACTAGTACTTTAAGCGTGAAAGGACGCTACAAGCCTGCATGTCAGACTGCTATGAGCACACGCACAGCTACCCACAGCAACAAACTTTCTTGCGCTCCAAATGTAGAGACACATTGCACATCCACTGCTTCAATACTAGCTTTGCACCCTTATGTAAAAAATGTTGATTATAAGGCTGCTTTGCAATCTCCTGGCTTCACTCGCCGCACAGTATAGACTGACCCTCTACCCAATGTATGCGTAAGAAAGCAGCATACCAAAGCTGCATATGCATCAGGAATCCGTGCGTACCCTTTGTTACCTGTTTTGACAATTAGTATTCCCTCTCTTTACCTGAAAATACACTTAGCTTTGTAATTGTGTATCAACACGGCATTGCATTCCTTTGTTCTTCCTCTGCACATCTGAAGACTTGAGAGAAGGAGCGTCATTCCCACTTGCACCCTTACCAACCCCTCTACACCTAAAACCTTGCACCAGCAAAGAGTTTTGCAGTAACTGTTACCAAAGAGGCTGCTTACTATAATCACTTATTCTCCAATCAGCAGCTTCATTCTCACTTGTTAAAGCGGACAGAGACAAAGCTGCCTGCGCACTTTTTGATCTGTCAGACCCACCATCAGGCTGGAAGCGGCGACGTAGGATGGTCGAATCGACCACAAAGTCATCATACTTCTCTTCATAGTGAGACATGGCCGCATATTGCACCTACGTAAGGAGAGAGGGGGAGGCATGCATTGTCGTATTCTCAAACCGTACCATATCACTCACAATTCGATGCGATTGAGCAGTTTAATAACCACCAAGGCAAAAAGCTTGGGAACAAGATGTATAGGAGCGTTGCTTGACTTGCAGTACAGAGCACTCAGCTTTTAGCTTGTGCTGTGTGTTAAGCAAGCAGCTCGTTCACAGGAAACCGAGAATACGTGTGTACGGCTGCATTGCGTTGGCAAGTTTGCACGTGATTGATCCACTAGCTCCTGTGCATAACCAGCCCTTAGCAAGTCAGTACACAGGGCAGCGTTTGTGCACACACTCACATCAAAAAAATCCCGTATCTGGGAATCCTTGTACTGAGGAGGCTTGGCTATGGTGTCCCACATTCTTGCAAGGTCCTCCTCCATGACCTGAGGCAGACGAAGCACGTGCATCGGTTTTGTGTATTTGTGTGTCACAGCAGCTTCAGAGCCATTTTGATAAGCACTACCATTTTGGCGAGAAAGCGACAAAAGCTTCAACGGAAATCGTCCACTGATGCACTACAGCAGAGGTCACACCTCTGCATGCGTGAGATATGGTATACGAGAAGTCCCTGACATGTCGCCTTCTGACCGGAGAAGCACCAAGCTTGCAGTTGTATGCCGCAACAGATTGGTGTTGTACGCTAAATAAAAATTTGCAGCTGGAGAAAAATATGCTTATAAGCTTCACCCCATGCGCACCATTGCATGGTGCAAATGAGTGTGCAGCCCTATTTTCATGGCTAGCACCATCATGGAGAAAGAAGGGCTGGTCACACACAGCCTCTGCATACCTGAATAAGCTTAGGGAGAGGCGTCTTGGTCTTGTCACGTATGACAAACAGCAGCACTGTTCGCTTCCGTTGGGGGTCCGGGGCAAAAAGCTTGAGGTTAACCTGTGTGCGGGAGTAATGCACAGCCTTGATTCACAAGTACACAGGACGTACGTTTTGATGTGATCCTGTCCTCTCTGTTATGCCAAGCAACAAAGGTGCTGCTTCATTAGGCCGTGCTGGCGAGCATTGGAAGCACACGGCTTCAGCACTTGAATGCGTGCATACATGCACACAATCTGTAACCCTGCCAACATGGACAGGCTGCCGCAAACTCATGCTATTGCAGATGCAACGATTTCATACACCTTGCTCCTTGTACAGCTAACTATAGCACACGGCGACAGTCAATGAGAAGCACACTCTGAAACCAACAGGAGCACATCCTTGGATGTTCCAGGTAAGAATGATGAACCCCTAAGAGGCCTACCTGGAAAATGGTCCTCAGCAGCGGTTTTCCTGAGCCGTGCTCCCTACCAATTTCTATGGACCAAATGTTGATCATGAGCACATCAGCAACGGCGAGGGCAAAAAGTGCGCTCTGCCGCTCAAAGTTGGTGTCATCCTCTCCCCTCTCCCGTCCGTCGCTGCCCTCCAAGTCCATGACCAGGGTGAGGTGCTCAGGTACTTTGGGCGCTTTGGACAGCCACACGCCCTGCAAGTGAGTACGTGTGTATTTGCGTGTGTGTATGCGTGTGTGTATGCATGTGTGTGTACGTAAGGGGGGAAAGAGAGAGAGAGAGAGAGAGAGAGAGAGAGAGAG
>Ga0307960_1001466_pt1:0-12500 | contig 13705 bp, 16 predicted proteins | sample OrgLakmetagen542_FD_201832 | JGI IMG/M metagenome (GOLD analysis project Ga0307960, IMG submission 201832) | Saline water microbial communities from Organic Lake, Antarctica - #542 | ecosystem: Environmental > Aquatic > Non-marine Saline and Alkaline > Saline | place: Antarctica: Organic... | reverse complement strand
CAGGATGATGGTATGGCGGGAGGGGAAGGTGACCTGGCGCGCTTGCGGGAGGAGGAGGAGGCACGGCTGCATTCAGCTGCACGCCCCTAGTCCATCCCGACAAGGAGCCTTAGGTTTTTTTTGGTTTTTTAATGTTTTATCCGGTTTTGGCTCGGTTTTGCCGGTTTTTTTCCGGTTTTGCCGGTTTTGGGCCAAAAAAAAAAGTTTTGGCGCGACAATGAAATTGCAACTCGCCATAGTGACGGTGAAATAAAGAAGAAGTTGCTTACCAGATCTTTGATTTCAATCATGCTGTTTTATGAGGCTGCGTAGATAGATAGATCACGGCGAAAACGACCACTGTCGATACTTGGGTACAAAACTGCTGAGTCCTCCTTCTTGTCTGGGCAGTTGGGGTGTAGCAGAACCTCTCCTTTTCCTCAGATCACCAACTGATAGCTTCGGGCACGGGCTCAGGACCCGGTTGCCTCATTTGAACACCGGTGTTCAATTGCATAGGATAGGAAGAACCTAGTTTCCTAGCAATTATGAATAGAATTGTATCCAGCGCCATCTCACGATGCAAACAAAATTGAGCCAAGTTTTGTAAGCAGGGTAATTTCCCGGCGAGAGAAGATAAGAAAAGAATTGCTGATGTTAATAAGCAACTTAATCACAGGAGTTTGGCCAACTCATCAGCCTCACCAAGCTCGCTGGCTGTGAGGCAAGTAGCCTCGATCCCAATGGCGGGCTCAACATTACTTTGAAGCAGCAGATCATAAATGTCAACAACGCCGTTACTTTCATGGCAAGAAATTGAGGGCAGAAGCCCTAATACGCCATAGAACAAACAAAGAAGAAAGATGAGGATACGGAGGGTTGTAGGCTTGGCATGATCAAGGCGGCTGGAAGTAAATCTGTTTTGGTCTAAAAGCGAGGTGGAAAGAGCCGCTTTGGCCTACCTTCTTGTTACAACTGCCCCAGGAATCTGGAGGTTTTGCATATCCAGCCGTTTGCTGCGTGCAAAGGTACAAATCAACGATCATTTTGTAACTTACCTTATATGCGTCCGTTGCCACTCGGAATAGTTATGCAGGGCACTGTCTAGCTGAAGGCAGAGGGGGCGAGTTAGGTTGTCGTTCTAGCAAGAGCCTCAGCATTTTTATTGCCTATAATGCCTGTGTGAGACTTGACTTCTTAGAAATGAATGGGCAATTGTAGCTGGTGGATTGCTTTGGCAATGGATTGGAGGACATCTCCCTGGACGTGGTGGCAGTGGAAGTTTGGGCTTGGGAGCTGCTTTTTTATTCGGTGCATCAAAATTGGGATATCTGTGGCTATATGGGAGTAGCCGTGAATGATTGCGGCTGCTTTAGCTGCAATCTCTGCACATGAAATGGTATTGGCTATACCTACACCTCTTGGTTTCACGTAATGGGATACGTTTATGCAAGGGTGGTATACACCTAATCCTGTGCCTAGCCCTTCTTTGTGTTTTTAAAACTGCCATCAGTGTAGGTCCAGTCCCGTCAATCTTGCACTTTATGGATCAGGTTTGGGCTGAAGCTGTTTTGATTCATTGTGTTAGAGCTCTGAAATGGGTCCAGGGTACTATTTTTATCTTGGGAGTCTTGTGGGATTTGACAAAGGAGGTCGTTGGGTAGTTTCCTTCTTTCATTAAGGCCAGGAGTCTCTTCAGTGCTAATAATTGCAGAGGGGTAGGGATAGTTATGGGTGCAAATGATTTCCCACTTTGCCTCAGGAATTTCTTTGGCAAGATCTTTTAGCCAGTTTCTGTTGCAAGCATTGAGGCAGTTTCTGCCTTCAGTATTCCATATAGCAATGATATATTGCATATCCCAAGTGTGTTTGGGAAGAGGCGTCTGTGTTCTGTTCCGGAAGGGTAGCTACTTCTGCATATTGCAGTTGGTTTAATGGTATTGAGCCCAAGAATGTACATGGGTACGGGGATCTGCAGTAGAGCAATGCGCAGGGACCTGTGTCATCCTTTTATTCCATGAGGGGAGAAACATGAAGGTAGCCATTGCCTCTGTGCTAAGGGCAGCAGAGTAAATTGCAAGCCTTGTTGCTAGATACATTATGTTTTCATGGTAAATGGGATGGCAAGTAGAGAAACCAGTACACTTGGAGGAGAAGCCGTTGCAGTTTACCCCGAAGGCCTTACTCATCTCTTGGGTGTTCACTCCAGTATTATTGAGGGAGTGTGGGGTCATGGTCAAGGGGAGATGCCATTTTCTCTTTAGTGACTAGTGATTATAATGTTTCTGTTTTGGTGGAATGTGGGGGGAAGCATCCGTGAGAATGAGTGTTTGATCTTTTGGCTTGGGGGCGGGTGAATGTTGTCATGTGAGTCGCTGTATTTTGCCATTTTAAAGAGAATGCTGAAGCGCTCAGGGATGAGCATGCATTTGCAAATTCCTTCTACGTTGCAGATGCAGGGTACTGTGGCAGTGTACACTTCTGGGAGCAAAGGGTCGTCTGAGGGAAATTCGGTGTCGTTTCCTTAATTCTTTAATGAGGTCAACGTCAGTGATCCAGTACTCGCAGCGCCCAGTGCTACAATGTCTGCTTGAGGGTTGGTGGGCTGGATGTTAAAATTGACTTTGTTCCAAAGTTTGATGTCATAGGGCTGGTAGGGGTTTCTTTCTTGGTTGGCAGAAAGCCCATGCTTTTGAAGATCATTAAGTGTATGTTTGAAGCAGGTTGCACTAGATTTGGTGTCATGATATGCTCTTCGTATTTTTGAAGGCTGCGTCTAAAGCTTTCACAAGTATTTTACAATTTTTCTGGCTCCCATGTTGGGTTCCACAAGATTTTCACCAGCTCTTTTGAGGGATCTAAAGGTTCGTTCTTTCTTTTCATTATAATTTGCTTAGGTTAACACAGACTGGGCAGGCCCATGTGTCATTGGTGTCAATAGCCTCTCGCTTCTTGACATTGTAGCAATTGGTATGAAGTTGGCACTGCCAATGGTAAGTACGATACGATTACAGGCGTCGCATATGTACATGTCTTTAAAGGGAGGGAGCAGATCCAGTGATTCAAGTCCTAAATTGTAGAAGCACACTGCATGTGCATCCTTTAAATTAAAGGATGCACATGCAGTATTAGTGCGAGCAGCTGCTTGGGTGGTTTTGGGCACCAATCTAAAAGCTTTGAATAGGGGTAGGGCCCATCTTCCTAAAACATAGGAGCGTAGTGTGTGTGATATTGCTTCCGTCGTCTTTCTGGGGATCCAGCGTCTCTACCCCTTTTGTTGCAAGTGTAAAAGTTCCAATCATTTTTGTGGTGGACGTCCAGATCATCATGATAAAGCATGCTTATGGCCTCAGTGGGTGTCATAGAGAAGGCCTTGTCTTTCTTGTACGTCCAGAGTTCTTGTTGGGTGTGGGTAATGCATAAGAAGGTCAGACTCAGGCTAGGTAGGCATTGGGTTACATCAAGGAGCTCGCATCTTCTTTTTTTTGGTTTCTGTGCTGTGCATATGGTTTTATGTAGTCCATATTCCCGAAGGTTGGGTTATTGTGGATGCGGTAGGTTGGGTTTATGTTACTCATCTGCTGTGTGAAGGGGTTGTTAATATTGTCTTTTGAGATGGAGGAGGTAGTTGTCTGTGTAAACGTCTATGTTGCGGGGTGATTGTGGCAAGCGGTATGTGAGCGAGTTTTGTGTTTGTTGGGTTGGCTATTGGTTGGTTGTTCTTATCCCTACAAAGGAGATAAGTTTTGCGTGTTGAGAAGATGTTGCTGGCTTACTATCTGGCTGCGTCTCCTCTTTTTAGTGGTATGTTGGGGAGCAGGATGTGTCTGCCATGCATGTTTAGCTGGCTGGTATTTTGGGGGAGCCGCAAGCTGGGTAGTAGGTGTGAGCTCATTCAGGCAATCGGTGGCTGTAGTGTGGGGCCAAAGCTAATTTGTGAGAAGCGTAATGAGCTTGGGATTTGTGATGGAGGGGCAGTTATCATCGTTGTGGTGGGATGGTGTTGTGTCTGGGAGGGCCCCGTGTGGGGTATGTTGTTGTATGTTGTGCTGGCTGGTTTTGTGGGGGAGCGGCAAGCTGGGTAGTAGGTGTGAGTTCATTCAGGCATTCGATGGCTGTAGTTTGGTGCGGGAGCTTCTTTGTGAGTAGCGTTGTGAGTGTGGGGTCTGTGATGGAGGGGCAGCTATCATTGTTGTGGTGGGATGGTGTTGTGTCTGGGAAGGCCCCGTGTGGGGTATGTTGTTGTATGTTGTGCGTTTCCTGGGCCGAGCATTGGCGTCTGGAGAGAATGTTTGTATTGATGAAGGTGTTGGTGCGTTTTGAGTGGTATATTTTTGGAGTTCTGATGGGCATGGGCTGCTATTGCAGCGGGAGAAGAGGACATGTGTGGTTCTGAGCAAGATTCAAACACAGAAGCCTGAGTAAATCGCCTAGTATCTGCCGGTAGATCTGTGCGTGTGGGAGGTGGCCGTCTAATGATGTTATTGGTAATAAAATGCCTTTATTGTGTTGCTGAGAATGGTTGTGGTGCAGGTGTTGCATGGGTGAGCACACTCTGTTGAGGCTGAGTCCCTGCAAAATCAGGGGGCACGTTATCATAATGAGCCAATGTATTGGCATGAGTGTCCAGGAGGCCTGTGAAGGAGGGATTTCTTATTTTACAATGGACAAGCGGGGTGTTTTGACTTGTATTTCTGTCTTGAAGGAGTTGTGTAATGGAGGCAGTGCTTAGCTCTTCAGTTTCTGGCATGTTGGCAATGGCTGCAAGCCTGTTAAGTGCTACAATGTGCTTTTTGAAAACTCGGGATTACTTATCTTTAAGTTATTTCCCAGAGATGACGTGGCCCTCGTTTGCTGACGTGAGATTGCGAAAACCAATAATGCCTAGGCTCATAAGCGGTTTTGTAATGCAGTCAATGAGGGTGATCATTGTAGGGGGGAGGGGGGGTGGACCCGCTGGAGCCTTTCAAGGAGCTGGGCCTTGATTTTTAAAGAGTTAAGAAACTTACTTCCAAGCTTCATGTTCATTCTGTCAATGACGCTGCCAAACTTGTCCATACTAGCGGTGCCCTTCCCAGCACTTTTATCAACTCTTATCAGATGACGGCCTTAGGTCAAGCCTGCAACCCTCCTGATCCTCATTGATCTTATTCTTATTCTTTTCTTGGAGAAGTTTTACGGTACCCGGTACCAAAGTGGCTCCTTTTCCTTATTAAATGTGGGGAGTGTTTTTTCACTGCCTGCGTAGAAATTCTCATTCTCATTCTTTTCTAATATTAGCATTAGCAGCCGCTTCTTTTTTGTCCATTATTCAAGATATGACACTGATTAATACATTTTGAAGGATGGAGGGAAAACTGCTCGAGTGTGCCCTAACACAGGTGTGAAGCAGGGCTGCCCTTTGTCCCCTTTGCTTTTCTCTCTGTATATTAATGACGTTGACGAGATTCAGAAGGTGTTCAAGGCGCTGTCACAGGCACAACTGATTCCTCTGTGACGCACATGTTGATGATTTGACTTTGTATGCTGATGATTTGACTCTGATGGTTAATGATGCAGACCACGGCAATGCTTAACAGTTTGCACTGGGAGTAAGCATCTTACGATTAATACTGCGAAGTCTGAGGTGGTTCATTTCAATTCATCTGGTTCAAATGTGCCTGTGTTCAACATCTGAGCTTATGGTAGGTATGCGAGTCAGATTTGGAACACTCCTTATTTACAACGAGGCAAAGAGATGGACAGTCCCCTACAGAAATGGCTGTTGGCAATGTTGAAAAGGATATTGGGGGTCAGAGACACCACGGCTTCATGGTGTGTCATGCACGGGTGTGGATTGGCACCCCTACAGTTCAATTGGTTTCGCGCGGCAATGCGGCTGTACAGATCTCTGACTAAAAGATCTTACATGTTGTCATGCAGGTATGTACACGATCTAATAATTGCTGATCATCCCATGTTCATTCTGCCATGGATGGTCTGACACAAGAATCGTATATCTACAAGCAAAAGCTGCAAAACTGTGAACCCATTGATCTCAGCCGTTTTGTCATAGACCTCAGGAGAGACACTTGGGGTACTGGAAACATCATACTGAAACGCATCCGAGAGAACACAACAGCAAACACTTTACTTATCACCAATGATGGTGTGCTCCTACAAAAAGGGCTCTGGTCACTCATTCGTCTTACATCCGATGTAGGAGTCCTTCCCAAATACATGTTTCTCAACCTGCCTCGTGATGTCATATGCAGTACAGCTGGTTTCAGACTTCGTGTTCACACCCTACGTTTTGAGACAGCGACATGGAATTAAAGTAACTCCCCCACCTGTGACCTGTGCGATACTTATGATGTCCAAGATGAGCAGCATGTTCTTTTCCACTGCGCCAATCCCCACGCGACTTCTCTCCACAGGAAATATGCATCTCTGTTTCCCCCAACAGGAGCCCACGATGTGTGAACTTTATTAAACCAGAACAATAGCGAGCTTTATTTTCCCTCCTTGAATCCTTTTTATGAGCAGGCTAGTAGTCGCAATTTTTGACTGAAGGCCTTTTTTTGTAAACCTTCAAGTTTAGTAAACTTTGTAGGTAAAAAAGTTGTTGCCTGGTGTGGACCAGTCACAGGCCGATCAGCCGAACAGTTTGGCTAAGGTCCCTCCATGTAATTATGTAATTTCAATCTTAGCATTGGCGGTGCCCTCAGACCAGGAAAACCCTCCAAGACGGAAATATCATTCAGCAGAGTGAGTTTAATTTGCTGTGGTTCTTAATGCTTTTACCATCGTCATCGTACGCAGGCTCTCCTTCCTTCTCTCTTTCCCGTGCTTGACTTTATCGTATTCGTTTTGCCCTTCTTCTCATCAACCTCAGGCTGGTTGTCCCCCCTGCTTTCTCCAACCACCCTTTGTCTCCATGCCTGCCGTGCGCTCACCCAAAAAAAATCTTATAAAGACGGACCACAAGTTTTTTATTGTGACTACTCATGTGTGTCTCTCTCTCTCTCTGCTCGTGCTATTCCTCTTCTTTGGGTAACTGCCACACTGCTGCTCCTTTCCTGAGCTGGGACTCACGACCTCGGTCTTGTTGCATTACATATTGCATGTAATATAATCAGAATCCTAACACGGTACAGGGCCTCCTCCCTTCTAATGGCACCTTTTATAATGCTCATCTGTTGTCAATCAGTAATATCAAATCAGAGGACTATCACAAGACAGGCAAAACCAGGTTGTGGAACAAGACAACAGCGTCAATAAGACTGGCACATCCAGCATATTGAACAAGACAAAACTCTTGACTGAACAAACTGCTTGTCAAAAATGATTCGTCGCTGCCACTGATTGGACAGACAACAAAACCCCTCAACAATCAACCAACCAACAAACTATCACAACTCGTCGCTGCCAATCACTTGGCGTGCCACCATGCCTCTTGGGTTTATCACAGAACTACCTTATAAATGAGGGCGATATGCACCTGATCTGGTGCACTTCCTTACCATGGTCTATGCAATTTGTTCTATGCGCCAGCATAACCAATAAGAAATCGGCATGAGAAGTTCAAAAAGTCGCCGCTAATATTGCGACGAACAAAGCAACCACCAACCCTTACTAAAAACGCATGGCAAGTCACATCATGAACTCGGCAGTGCGCTAAGAAAGATGAATCAACGCTTGCTGTATATTTAAGGTATAGTTTAATCTGAATCCCCAATTGGGGGGCCAGCACATGGGGGGGCCAACACATGGGAGGCCAGCACATAGATTGCATCTTAAATATTTTATGGTAGCCAAGAATTACTCAACGTACCAATGTGCTGTGAAATAATCAATGAAGCGTGCCTGCTGAAAATTTAATTTGACTCTAAGCTCTTACTTTGTAGACATCCATCAACGCAAGCAAATAAGTGTGTGTTGGCAAAGCAACTGACTTGACGAACAATTTGACGCAAGGCTAGCAAAAGATTTCCAACCAAAGATACCAATTTATTAGCGCACAGCGCTTTTAATCATGCGTTTGCAACATCTTGGCAAATTGCAATGATCACCACATCCTCAACCTTCAAACGTCTTTTTTTTTGTTACGAGCAACAGACTCTAGCCATTTGACCACTCACACCTCCTTCCTCACAAACACGCATAAGGGGGAGAAGAAGACATTATCTGGGAAGTGCACCCTCTTGCTTTGTGACCTTGGAAGTAGCTTGATGTGCATGCTTGTAAAGCTGGCGTGTGTGCTCCACGAACGGGCTGGAAACCGTTTGCGCTGCAAATTCTTCATACGATGCAGCACGTTTGAGGTCAAGGGAGAGCAAATTCTTGATAACTGGCTGGACCCACAGGTATGTTTGCATTCGACCCTACACTCCAGCAAATGAAACAAAAAGGCAAAGCATGCGTTAGGACGGTGCAGCATCACAAACAAAAGGGGCAAAGGAGCCAGCAAGTTAACCTGCTGAACCCAAAGCAGATAGCCTGAAGTGTTGCTTGTTATTTGTAGAATTAGCCAGGACCATACCACCCAGGAATTTGGCAGTTAGTTGTCAGTGTTCCTCTATTATTTTAATCCTCTAATTCATCTCTATTCTGTTCTTCCTTTTCTGGGTTATTCAGGGTGTGACAGAAGTTGAAAACAGGGAAATTGCCCTTAATATGCAGTGAAACGATCCTGACCAACCTTTGTTGTTTGCTCTAGACCATCTAATTGGGTCATGGAGCATTGCCTGTTCCGGGCAACCATGAAAATCTTTGCGCACCTTGCCTTTGACCTCCACACCCCCTGTTGGTTCCCATTGCTCCTGGGGGAGAAGCTTGTAGGTGGCTTCAGACACGTGGATGCGACCAGCCACACCTGCAAATTCAAGGTGTCTCGTTTGAATTTTAAACCATGACCCCTAAAAGCTGGACTGGACACAGACGACTAGGTTATCAGGGCAGCTACCTGTCACAGTGCTGTGAGAGGCGATTGAGGACATAAAAAAGTAAAAAAAGGGTTATGGACAAAACATCAAAGGGAGAAGGTAAATGGATCTTCTGCCTCTAGGTTGCAAAAACACAGCACAAGTTCCCTTTTCTGCTTGCATTGTTCGTGTTTACCATCTACAACTGTCAGGTTTGTGAGAAAAGATGGATGAGAACTGTCTACCAATTACTGTAGCAAGTCCACAAGTAGCTCTCTGTTCACCTCAGAAGGGACATGTGTACATTGGATCTTGACGTTTTCTTCCACGACCTCCACGGCTCAAGATATGCATACAATTATATAGATGGTTGTGAATGAACAAGTGAAGATGGAGCATGTGCCATATTTCTAGCTTCTGATGGTGCGCTTGGCAGGAGCACCCTACACCCCCTCTTATGCACACACCCATACTTTCCTCAGGCACAGCAGACAAAGACAACCTACTCCCCTCTTACGCATCCGCTTTCCATCCTGCTTGCGGTGTTCATGGGGTCACCAAATATGCTGAACCTGCAAGCATAGTCGGAAAGTAGTCCTGTTGGTGATGCTCAGGTTGTGCAAGGGAGCTCTATTGTGGGGGGTCGGGTCTTCGTAAATAAAGGGATCCGCACTGAACAAGGTTTACATATTCTCTTTTGTGCACTCTAATGAACACTGTATAACAGGGAAGCATGTTTCAGAGAAACTAAAACAATCAAAGAACTCTGAAAGAGGGCACATTTTTTCATTAGGTCGGACGATGGGTGAATAAATTGAAAGTCCAAATGTAGTGAAGCAAAATCTGCTCTGAAGGTATTAGGTATTTGCTTTACTAAGGGGCTAAGCTTTAACATAGAAATGGACCGTAGAAAGCAAGCGGCCGCTTCCTGAGATGCACATAAGAATGAGTGAAATATGTGTGCCATTACTAACTGACAGGTGTGCAGGAAGCCATTTTGATGCAGCTCATTGCCTTGGCTTTTGAGTTTGAGTGGGCAGTGGCAAATGGGGGTCTGAGAGCAAAGTAACTTGCCCCTGTTAAAGTGCAGTTCAGATAAGAGTGTAGGAATGCACTCTATGCAAACGGGCATAACACGCGCAATAACTGGATACCTTATGATGTAGAGGTGTGTGGGGTTGAAGCAACAGAGCAATGCTATTTACATGCTCTATTTCGTTTAACCGTTCTAAAACCCAAGTACACGTGCGTTCGACCCTTACTTTGGCAGCTTTGACCCAATGAGGCCGGACACGACGTCACCTGTGACAAAAGAGGAGGAGGAGGAGGAGAGTTAAGCGGAACTGCAAGTATTGTTGCAAAATACACCAAACATATTACACTGCTGCATGGTGTCATTCAGACATTTGCAACGCACACCTGTGTGTAAACCAACTCTAACTTGAACCGGGTTGCTGGAGCAGGGCATTTTAACCTCCTTTGCCACTTTTAAGAGGTCTTTAGAAAAATCCATCACGCGCCTGTCATGCACACCCACAGGAAGCATAGTTTTCATTAAAACTTGTAGGAATGTGCATGCACAGTGGGCGTGGGCAAAAGCACGAGGAGCAAGTTGACTAAATGTTGGGAGCCCTGCAGCACGAGGCAACAAAATGACAGTCCACAACCATACAACCTACAGTCTTAGGCAAGGAAAGACAAATTGACTTTTCAGCCCCCAAATCCAAGATGCAGCACAGGGATGATTGTCAAGAGGGTGAAGAATTTTGGCATGATCATGCAGAAGAGCCAAGCTGTTTGCAATACACACAAATCTCTTGGCTTTGCTTTTACGCACCGTGCAGAGCTGGCAGGGTCAGCGTTCAAATCCAGAGCCATACCAAAACCACCCTTAGACGGCTGAGGATCCATGATGCCACCGGAAACAATATAGCAGTCCCCTGGAGCCAGCATGTGCATGTGTGCATGTGTGCATGTGTTGTCAGCTGTGTGCCGTACGCTGGTTGTACGATCAAAATTGCTTGAAGTCACAGGGGAACAGACTGACGAGGCGGTTCTGAGCACACACTATAAATAGTACCAAGTGATGGAGCTGGGCGTTTAACATTTCTGCAGTGCAAAGACGCGCTCACATACATTTGCCGCCGGTGACGACAGAACAAAGGAGGGGCTTGACAAGGTATCATCCAGAACTTATTTTGACTGCATTCAAGGCATTGCAGGTTGGCAGATATATGATACACACATAGTCCAGGAGCAGGAAAGCAAAAGATGTGAACAGCTGCCCCCTTAAAAGAAAACCTAGCAACTCCTTAATGCTTGTGTAAAGCATCTTTTTAAGTCTGACGCCAAAGCCTCTTGCGGCAAGGTATAGTTGGGCTGCCTCTCTTTAATCTTTAATCTGTTGTTGCCCAACGTGTTTGCTGGCTTGAACCATGTCTTGCAACTTAAACATAGCATACCTGCCGTCTCAACCTGCAACACAGGAAAGAAGTGAGGTTTAGTTAGGCCAGTTTTTATTAATCGATGTGCACCTTGTCAGCATCAGTTGTAGGCGACATTGCTACTGTCAAGCTTATACCTAAAAGCAAGAGCCTGCGCTAGAATGAGGTGGGGTATAAGGACGCAAATCACATCACTCACCTTTTGCACTCTGTGGACATCTGTCAGCTTGTCAAACAGGGAAAACAGCACGTTCAAAAACACCATGACCTCCTCAGGCTTCACACTCTGCATATAAATCGTGGTTAGTCACGTTAATCAGGCTGCAATAGCAACTGGGATAGGGCAGCAATTACTTTTCAATGCAGCCAGGACTTAAAATATATATACTCATGAATGGGGTTGGCTTAAGCCGTGTTAACATATTGAGTGTACAACGTATTATGTGACTCTGGTCGACTCTACACACATAGCATATAGACACGCGCCAATCACTGCCCCAGAACGACATTGGCTTCGTTTCTACGAGCACGCCTGTTTCCCCTCTTTCCCCACCTCTGACATTGTAGTAAAGCCTTGAATGTCCATGAACATGAGGGTGACTTGTGCGTGGTGCCTTGCCAGCTGGCCCACATGCTTGGGAATTGCTCCTTGGCTCTCGGTGACCAAGAACTGTGTGCGTGCTTGACAACAGGTGGCGTTCAAAGTCCTTGCCATATGAAGCAGTATTAGATCAGAAAGATCAAAGTTGTAGCATACACATGAGGACAGCCGCTAATTATGTTGCACAATTAGAATGGCATGTGCTGGCACAAGGGAGGACAGCAGCAAATCAGTGGTGGCACCTTAAATGGCGCATTGTGGCATACGCAAATTGCATCCAATAAAATTGATACCCAAAAGCTTTTTGGCAACCAGAGACAGCCACCCTTCCGTACCTGAATGACGTGCTGTGGCATAGTTGAGGACAACAGCTCCAACTGACTCTCTGCCAAAGTGGACAGGGTCGACACTACTTCCCTGCAAGGCCAAACATAATAAGATTGTACTGCACGTCAGCTTTGCTTTGTGGTTCTCGTGACAAAAAGAAAGCATGCAAGCAAATTACAAAGCACAAGTCGATTGATTCTGGTTGCAGTGTTGAACCGTCAGGCCAAGTCCCACTTACGTGTGTGC
>Ga0307960_1001458_pt1 | contig 13736 bp, 12 predicted proteins | sample OrgLakmetagen542_FD_201832 | JGI IMG/M metagenome (GOLD analysis project Ga0307960, IMG submission 201832) | Saline water microbial communities from Organic Lake, Antarctica - #542 | ecosystem: Environmental > Aquatic > Non-marine Saline and Alkaline > Saline | place: Antarctica: Organic Lake... | reverse complement strand
CGGCAAAATAGCACAACATGCTCACTCCATGGCAAAATTGAAGTGTATAGAGCAAGGTACGCACACAAGACAGCAAGTGCACTCCAGGTGAGATGTTGTATGATTCTGCATCCATTCGGTGGTGCAAAACACAAAACAAAAAACAACCTTCGAGATTAAAATCTACGCCGCTGGTGTTTACACTATATGTTTTCTTTTTTTCTAATTCCTAGGAAGTGCAAGGGGCTCCACAAGCAAATCTGGCAGGGGTTTCTAATCTAGGAGCAGGATCTATCCGTGTCTGTCTGTGCTAATAAAATGCTGATACCTAGGAGGATCTAGAGTGATTACACTACCTATTAAGGTCTTGATCGAGCATAGACCAAGCAAGCCTGGTGCTCCTTGGAGACTGAAAGCATACGTACGCTCTCAGCCTGCCCACAACATTCAACCCACTCAGACTCTTTAGGAAGGGATTGGTGTTCAACCCACTCAGACTCTTAAGAAAGGGATTGGCGTTCAACCCACTATGAGGTTGAGGATTTTTGACGGCACAAAAATGACCTTTTTCACAGTCTTGCTGTCTGTGTACTTTGCCACGTTTGGCGCAGCGAGGGCAGCCTGCATTTGTTTGAGGGCAGCGAAAGAGTTTGCATGCGTTTCTTAACATGTAGGTGCATGGATTGATATATTGATATGCACAGGCAGGTGCGCAGCGTTGTGTACTGTGTACCTTTTTTCATACGCAACGCACAGGTCAGCACGTGGCTTGAAGCTTTGAAGCGCAGGTGCTCATCATTGTGTACCGTTAAAGAATGCGTGACGTCACACACAGGTCAGCACGTGGTTTGTAGCTTTTGGAGCGTAGGCAGTTGCACAGCGTCGTATACAATTGTAGAATGCGTGGTTTATGCACAGGCGGGCGAGATGCACGGCATTGTGTACCGTTATAGAATGCGTGACGTCGCACACAGGTCATCAAGTGGCTTGTAGCTCTTGGAGCACAGGCAGTTGTGGCACAGCCTCGTGTAAGAATGTAGAACGTGTGATTTACACTGAGGGTATAATATTGCATGGCTTATGGCTAATGGAGCGCAGGCAGGTGCCCGAGTTGGAGTTGGAAGTCTTATAGACTACAATGCAATGCACACAAGGAGGAGGCGTATGGCTCATGGCTCATGGAGCGCAGGCAGGTGACCAGAGTCGTGAAGAGTTCTAGTTGTAGTATGCATGGCTACACACAGAGGTAGGAGGTGCAAGGCTCATGGCCTACGGAGCGCAGGCAGGTGCATTGGTGAAAGGCCGTGGTGGTAACAAGTGCGCCGTCTCGTTACATGCAAGCAGTGGCTCCTAGTTCCTTCTTGAGTTTTCCCCTGGTGCACGCACGCAGATGCATGTCCGTATAGAATCATGACCCCTGCAAGTGTTGCAGCACTGAACTTGCCTGCACAGCGTCTTCCTGCACGATGTCACGTTGCACCTCCAGCGTGGCACGCACTTTACCGTTGATCTGGATGGGGAGCTTCACCACATCCTGTTTGTATGTATGAGCATGCGCATGTGTTTGTGCATACATATTTGTGTGCATAAGTGTGTGTGTGTGCGTGTGCGTGTGTGTGTATGTGTGTGTGTGAGAGAGTGTGTGTGTGTGTATGTGTGTGTGTGCAAGCGATGCGTGCTCTTCCAGACCACCGTTATAATTGTCACGTCTTGCTGCACGCCTGGTTATAAGTGTATCAGGCCCCCTCCTCAACACCTATTCCCATCTGTTGTCTGAATACGTGGTTTTTAGTTTGCACACCTGCAAACGCCATTGCCCCTCTGTGCTTTGTTTGCACTCCCCCCCCTGCACTGCACGGCCTATGCATGCTACATTGTCGCTAGAAGAACACAAGTTCATTTGTGAATGTGCGTGAGTGCACGTGCGTCACATGAGATCCAGCGAATTGTATTATGTGATTGTACATTACTCATTCTGAGGCCACCCCCCCCCCACCTGAACCAGCAGCGCTTCATCGTACTGGGGCCAGGGTGCGTATGTCAAACTCTCTGGGTGCCCCAGCTTCGACCAAAACTCCTCAGCTATGTGAGGTGCGTATGGTGCCTGGGGAAATGTGTGATGACGTGTGCGCGTGTTGTGTCTGCTGTGTGAGGTGCATTTGGTGCCTGGGGAAATGTGTTTTGACGTGTGCGCGTGTTTTGTCTGCCATGTGAGGAGCGTGTGGTGTCTAGCGAATGAGTGTTTGTGCGCACTTGTTATGTGCGCCATGCGGGGCATGCATGGCGCCCGTACAATGTATGCCTGCACTTGCATGTATTTGTGTGAATACACAATAAGGTGTTTGGTGCAATCATGCTACTCACTGGCTGCATGTTTTACCCCTGTGGCTTGGGAACAAGATCTCAGGACAATTGTGTGTGTGTCAATCAAGAATGTGCATGTCAAACTCCTTTTGTGAGTTGCACCTGTCTGATGCATGCACATTAGGTCGAGGCGCAACATTGCTTGCGTGCTTACACTTGTCTGTTCATTCCTTACTGTACGGTTATTATTTATTATTTTTTTTTCATTTATTTAAACTTTAACAGCCCAGCTGGGCTTTGCACATGAGCTCTTAGATTTAAGTAATAGTTTTATAGTCTGCACTGTAGAAATATAGTATGACTTATTTAAATCAATCAAACTGATTGTAAACACAGTTATTAAATTACACCGGCCACAAAGGCTACAAAGTAGATCTTAATGAACTTTACAGTGGTGGCGTGATGCTGCCGCTATACCCACCTTTGGGTGTAGTGCAAAGCTTACAATCAGGCTGCGTCGACATGCATAAAAATAGTTTGATGAACAGCTGCGGAAGCATGCCATTCCTGTGCCTAGTGCTTCTTCAGTAGCTGTCCAGGTTGTGTGCAAGCACACGCACGTCCTTGTTTGACACACACACAAACATGTGCATGCACTCTAGGTCTGAGTCCCAAAACAGACATGCACGCTCTCACAAATGCGCACACTATCTCTCTCACACACACACATACACACACGCAACCTCTCTCTCACCAGCAGCAGCACAAACGGCTCAAGAGCAGCTCGAGGGCGGTTGGGCCATTTGTACACGGCATTCATGAACTCCATCATGCCTGCAATGGCGGTGTTGAAGCGCATCTCATCCGTCTCAATGGTGACCTGCGCATTCCCAAATTGGAGAGGAGTAGCCAAAAAGTCAGTGGCAACCTGTGCATTTAGCGCATTCAGTGGTGACCTGCACATTCAGCGCATTCAGTGGTGACCTGCGCATTTAGCGCATTTCGTGGCGACCTGCGCATCTAGTGCATTTAGTGGCGATTTACACATTTAGTGCATTTAGTGGCAACCTGCGCATTTAGTGCATTTAGTGGCAACCTCCGCATTTAACGCATTTAGTGGCGACCTTCTCATTTAGCGCATTTAGTGGCGACCTGCGCATCCCCAGATTGGAGTAGCCTAAAGGATACCAAAGGTCAGCAGCAGGGCATCAAGAATGATTTCACTGCTCGTAGTTTCAATCATTTTCTTCGTCCAACTTTTCAAGCCAACAGGTGCCACTGCAGAGGCGGAGCTGCGTCGTACCGTGTGGTAGTAGCAGATCTGTGCGTTCCAACAGAGAGGCAATATCAGTATCAAAGCAATATACATATACATATATATGAGCATCTCATTCATCGGGTGCTCTGGATTAATGAGCATCGATGGTGGTAGCAGTCTGCGCGTTTCAACAAAGAGGCAATGTCAGTATCAAAGCGTGGATGTATGAGCATCTCATTCATCAGGTGCTCTGGAATAATGAGCATCGATGGTGGTAGCAGTCTGCGCGTTCCAACAAAGAGGCAATGTCAGTATCAAAGCGTGGATGTATGAGCATCCCATTCATCAGGTGCTCTGGAATAATGAGCATCGATGGTGGTAGCAGTCTGCGCGTTCCAACAGAGAGGCAATATCAGTATCAAAGCGTGGATGTATGAGCATCCCATTCATCAGGTGCTCTGGATTAATGAGCATCGATGGTGGTAGCAGTCTGCACGTTCCAACAGAGAGGCAATATCAGTATCAAAGCGTGGATGTATGAGCATCTCATTCATCAGGTGCTCTGGATAAATGAGCATCGATGGTGGTAGCAGTCTGCGCGTTCCAACAGAGAGGCAATATCAGTATCAAAGCGTGGTTAAATGAGCATCTCATTCATCAGGTGCTCTGGATTAATGAGCATCGATGGTGGTAGCAGTCTGCGCGTTCCAACAGAGAGGCAATATCAGTATCAAAGCAATATATATATATATATATATGGTGGTAGCAGTCTGCGCGTTCCAACAGAGAGGCAATATCAGTATCAAAGCCGATCAGGTGCTTGCCTGCTTGCAAGGCGGTGTTCAATGCTGCGCAAAACCTGTCTTGTTGGTCGCCTGAACGTGATGCAGTGCCAGAAAAGCAGCAGCACTTACAAAACTAGTAAATGACCGCGTGCAGCGTGCATGGTTCCCAGTCTTTAACCGTCATATAACTGCAAAGCCTACCACATGTCTATCATGCTAAGCAGTCTTGTATTGCCTAGTCCTTTGACGGCAGTCTAATCAACCTACCTTTTTGATGGCGGTGTGCAGTGTGCGCATTTGATCCTTGGTAGGCTGCTCATCACTGAGACCTCCCTCAAAGGCACGCCACGCACGTGCCAAGAAACGGTGCACCCCTTCTACGCCTCGTGTGTTCCAAACCTAAGCGCTCGTGTGTACATGCGTGTGTGTGTGTTGCGTGTGCGTGTGTGCAATTGGATATGTTTGTTGCGTGTGCGTGAGTTGCGTGTGCATATGTGTGCATATGCGTTTGTGTGTTGCATGTGCATGTGTGTGCTAAGTGTCTGTGTGCTTGCATGCATGTCAAACAAGGTAAGTCGTAGGCCTAGCGTGAGGCGTCCTTAAACCTTAAACGCCGCTTCAATCGAAACTGCACAATCTGCTCAAATCAAATACCTATTGTGGATAGCATTTGTACTCTTACTTAGAAACAAGCCCAACTCTAAGAGGGGCCATGCCCTGCTGCTGCTCCCTTTCTTTTGCATAGCTTGCTGCACCCTGGAAAAAATTGCTAAAAATGCCTCTGCTCAAAAGTACACTGCCTCATCAGAGTGCACCATAATTGCAGCCCACTTCTCATGCTAGTTCTATGTGTCTATCACTGCTGTGGTATGGAAGTGAACCCACAACGGACACACCACGAAAGGCAACAATTGTGTTCACACGATTCACGCACGGGAGAAGCAAACATACATGAACATATCTAGGGTTGGCCAGGTCCATATAAATGGAATACACACAGAATTTTCCAATTTTGGAAGGAGCCCCAATTATTAATACAGTTAAACACGTCCTACATCCTTATTGACCCTAACACATACTTTGACCTCAGGCTTCTGTTTCTTGTCTCATGTGGAGAGAAGAGTCACTGCCTGCATCATTTTTCTGTGCTTTATTTTTCCTCCATGAAAACAGACAGTGAAAACCACTCCCCACATTAATTAGGAAAAGGAGCCACTTTGGTACCGGGTACCGTTAATCTTCTCCACCACAAACACACCATAGTGGACACACCTTAGTTTCTCTCAGGGGCCCCATGAACATCTCATACAAGCGAAGCGAGTCGCCCCCGTATTGCAGCACCACGTCATCTGGGTTGATCTGCAAGGGCGCACACAGTTTGAACGTGGGTTGCCTCTGGTCTGCAGCACCACATTATCTGGGTTAATCTGCAAGGGCGCACACAGTTTCAAAGTGGGTCGCCTGTGGCCTGCAGCACCACATCATCTGGGTTGATCTGCAAGGGTGCACACAAATAAATTGTGTCTGTTATACGCCACTGGCTGCATGACATCCCAAAGCATGTAACTTATGCCTCCTATGCCCTTGCATATTCTCAGTCCAAATGCATTTGAAAGAGCACGTACACACTCTACACACTTTGCACACACAGTGCTCTGAAGAAGTCACAGACATATTTCCAGTCCAAATGCATTTGAAAGAGCACGTGTACACACTCTACACACTTTGCACACACAGTGCACGGAAGGAGTCACAGACATATTCTTCGTCCAATGCATTTGAAAGAGCACGTGTACACACTCTACGCATTTTGCGCACACAGTGCTCTGGAGGAGTCGCAACTCTGCTGCCAGGTTGCCTCTCCCCTCCATAAAGATAGCAATGCTCACACACGCGCACACACACATGCACACGCGCGCGCACACACACACACATGCACACACATGCACACACATGCACACACGCGCACGCGCACCCTCTACCGTGTGATATTAACTCTGATTCGTCCAAGTGGTGAAGTTTGTGCATTCAGGTATTTCTTTCAATATACACTGCATAAAGAAACCCACCCCTGTTAGCACGCACATCCAAACTATGTAATGTATATGAATGTACACTACATAGAGAAAACCACCCCTGTTAGAATGCACATCCAAACTATCTTATGTATATACGCTCTCAATATACATACACTACACAAAGAAAACCACCCCTGTCGGTATGCACGTCCAAACTGTCTGATGTGCGCACGCATTCACGCGCACAACTAGCACAGTGCAAGCCTTGCATTCACAGCTACATGCAGGGAGGTGCACATGTACCCTGGATAACAGCATGCCAGCTTACCACGTTACCGCGTGACTTTGACATCTTATGAGCACGTGCGTTCACGCGCACACTAGGGTCGGATTTGAGCACATACCTGCAAGCAAGCACGCACAAGATTGGTTGAGCTGTCAATGCTACAGCCAATGTTAATGTGCATACGTACACGCCAGACACAAAAGATCGAGAACAGGAATGATTTAGATGAGGGCCCCATCATGGGGCTGCAGAAGCCTAGCAAAATCATGGGTCACACACACGTACACACACAATGCACACACCCGCACACCACCCACCCATCTCCTTGTCGGTCCACATCAGCCTCTGCCACCCTCTCTGCCACTGCCCCTGGTGCTCGTTCATCACAGCAGGCCCCTCCAGGTCCATCCCTGCACACAGTGTCAACACGCACAGCAGTGTGTTGCATGCAGGCATGTGTGTGTTGCCCTCTTATCATGGACCACAGGCACAGCTGGAGCTGAAAAGAAGAGAAACAGTGAGAAGCCTGTTTCACACCAGATTCCCTAGGAGAACAACCGACATGTATAATGTAAGAGGTATAAGGGTGTAACGTGCAACCCATTAATTTTTATGCAATTCAGCTTGTGTGTATCTGAGTGTGTAAGAGTATACATGTGTGTGTGTGCCCGTGTGCGCGCGTGTGCGTGTGTGCAGCCTGTGTACTTCCTGTGTGCACACGCCTGCATAGGTCACGGTACGCAAGCGCACACAACTGTGTTAAGCACGCCGCATTGGTCAAGCGTGTGCGATGGCCTAATGAGCAGCACAATAAGAAGTGTGTGTGTGTATACGCGCACGTGTATATGCGTACCTGTGCACAGTGAACTCCACTTCTCCCAGAATCATGCCTTGGCTCACTAGTCGTCCGAAAGGCTCCTTGGTGCTCACCACGCCTAAATCATACAGCACCTGGGGTTTTGTGTGAGGTTGTATGTACGTGTGTGAGAGCCAACCTAGACCAACGTCTCTAAAGATGTAGGAATCCAGGTTCACACATGCAGCTACAATAGTGAAGCAAGCACGTGTGTGGATGAGCAAGACCCTTGTTAACATAAATAGGAGCATACACAAACACGTTGAACATTTATTTGTGGCCTAGTGCCTGCTACACACAGGGGAAGAACTAATAATATGTGAGCAAGCACTTGCCCAGGTCACAGGAATCAGTTTTAAATATCCACGTTTCCATAGCCACAGTGCTTTGTTCACAGAACTGACACTCTTCAGACGCCAGAGGCGGTCACGCAACAACTACTTACTCACATTATGTCAGAAGCATCATACATCATACAAAACAATTGCCTGTGCTTTGTTCACGCAACTGACAGCCTTCAAGCCAGAGACGGCCACGCAACAATTACGTACTCACATTACGTCAGAACGAAATGTACAAAAACAGATGCGTGTGCACCTCTTGCTAGTTAGTGGCTTGCTTACACCACACACACTGGTCACGCAACAATGTCGCACCCACCTCATGCCAGAAGCGGGCATGCAAACGTGTGCACTCATGCCAATACTTTGTTCACACAACTGATAGTCTTCAAACCAGAGGCGGCCACGCAACAAATATGTGTACTCACCTTGTGCCAGAAGCGGGCGTACAACAAGTGCAGCACTGCATGCTCTGCCCCGCCCACGTATAAGTCCACGGGCATCCAGTACTTCTCTTTCACAGGGTCAATTAGGTAGTCGGTGTTGGTGGGGTCTATGAACCGCAAGTAGTACCTGCGGGAGCAAGCAGAGACACGCGAGGGTGTGTGTGTGTGTACATGTGTGTATGTGTGCTTGTGTCGTTTGAAGCCTGTGGGGTATAAGAAGCACAGGAAGACTCTTTTTCCATACTTTTATCCCCCCAACAGCCAATCAATGACTTTGGGGTGGCGTTAGACCGCTAAGTTGGCACTCAGACTGACCTTGGCTGTGTTTTAGCTTGCCCGCTCATGTGTACCAAGACTCAAAAAGTGCCCCACCCCCAACACTCATAGTCTTTCTCACACCATTTCTAAAGCACTCATAGGTCATAGTCTTCCTCACACCAGTTATAAAAACACTCAACACTCTTCCTCACACCATTTGTAAAACCCAACGCTGCTTGTCACGACACGACACACCAGCACACACCAGCACACACCAGCACACACACCAGCACACCAGCACACACCAGCACACCAGCTCAACCCACGAGCCTGCCCATTGCTGCATGACACTTGTCTCTACCAGTACTGGCATTTCCTATTCGACTCACTCACTCCTGCAAACACTGCTGTTTCCGCAACCTACCAGCACGACCCAGCCCATTGTGGCATGGTGCTCGTTTCCCTGCGTGCGGGCTTTCCTGTGGCGGGGTCTGTGGTGTTGATCCAGGAGGGGATGGTTGCAAGTGGGCTTTCCAAGGTACCGCTGTGTGTACGTATGTGTGTGTGTGTTTATATGTGTGCGTGTATGTGTGTGTTTAATCGAATTTTTTTGCCTCACGACAAAGTCTGTGGTGTTAATCCAGGAAGGGATGGTTGCAGGCGGGCTTTCCAAGGTGCCACTCTGTGTGTATGTGTGTATAAGTGTGTGTGTGTGTTCAGTGTACTGTTTTTGCCTCACGAGAAGGTCTGTGGCGTCGATCCAGGGGGGGAGGTTTGCAAGGAGGGGAGGCTTGCAAGCAGGCTTTCCAAGGGACCAATGTGTGTGTATATGCGTGTGCATGCGTGCATGTTTGTGTGCTTGCGTGTCTCATTGCGTTCAATCAAGGTGCACATCTGCATCTGGTTGACAGCGTCTATAGTGTAGGTTCAGGGGAGGGTGGTCGCAAGCGGGGTCTTTAGGGTTCCAATATGTGTGTATGCCTTCTTGCATAACTTAAACAGAGCTTGGCAGGGCAGTTCAGCTTACTCTGACGGAGATCTACCTCTGAGTTCTCTCTAAATCATACATGAACACATCCACACACATTGGTACCCTAGAGACCCCGCTTGCAACCATCCCCTCCTGGATCAATTGTTCTGATGGTCTGCACACACCCTGATGTCGCAGACCCTACTTGGGCTTGAAGCCCTCCGCTTCAGGAGTGGCAATGCCTACTCCAAAATGCACAAGGATCTTACACAGCAAAACCAATGCTCTGCACATGCCATCAGGCTGCAGACCCTACCTGGGCTTGAAGCGCTCTATCTCAGGAGGGGCAATGCCAACTCTGGTTACACATAGGACTTAAAACCACAACAATGATGCTCTGCACAGGCCCTGACGCAGCTGCCCCTACCTGGGCTTGAACTGCTCTGTCTCAGGCAGCTCCAGTGGCAAGGACGACTCTGGCAGGGCCACTGCAGTTTCCGAGCCCTCTGGATATATGAGAGGAAACGGCTCGCCCCAATACCTGAGGGTGTGTGTGCAAGGAGGATGATTAGGCAGGGGTAATGTTAAATAGTAATTTTGGGAGCCCTTAGAAGGTGTGAGAAGAATTGAGGCTTGCCCAATTTAAAAGCACTTGCAGCGAGAACTGCTTGGCACAAAGTGCCAAGGTAGATAACTGGGAAGCTTTTTTGAGTCCTCTCAGGATGAAGGCAAGAACAGCTTTGAAATGTGGGACTTGTAACATTCTGTCACTGTACGTCGTAGCAAGTGGAACGCGCCATGGCTTGCCGGTCAACAGATTTTTGGAGCCTGTAACTGTATGTAGTAGCAAGCGGAAAGCGCCTTGGTTCGTCAGTTAACAGCTTTTGGAGCCGTCAACACACACACACACACACACACACACATGTCCTAGCATATGAGGCGAAGGCAAGGCCTGACAAGGAGGTACTTGTAACATTTTGCCACTGTCCTAACAACTGGAGAACGCCTTGGTTTGTTGGTCAGCAGGGAGGTTTGACAAGGAGAGGTAAGGTGCACGGTTGCAGAAGCTTTTTGCAGCCGTCAGGGCGTAGGGTAGCGGCAACAGGATTGCAATGGCTGGTTTTACTCTTAATAGAAACACAAGAGGGAAAGGGTAAAATCCAACGGCATGTATAAATAAAGGATGTAGAAATCAGGAGAGATGACACTGAAGATGCTCCTCTTTTGATGTAATTCGTGTGTTCATTACATTAAAGGGCAAGCAGGGATCTTTTTATTAATTAAATTGCTATTTCTTATTCTAAAAAGTGAGTGGGATAAATCTGGGGTCAATCACATGTCTGGGTAGTCGGCTTTAAGTAAGTACCCTTCCATGACATTTTTATACATAATCTGAAGCATCTGTGAATCTGGTTCTTAAGAGAGTCAAAATTTGACCGTTTTTGCGCCACATAAGCTGGACTCTTCTGCGTTATTGAAAACACAAACACGTGTTTACACCATTTCTGCCTGATATGCGTCTCTGTCATTGCCATGCCGATACTAAACCCTATGTTGTTGATTGGAGCACTGCCAAGGTTTTGAATTTCAAATGATGTGATTGGGGGACAATAACAAGAGAAAGACAGCACGCTGTGAGAAACAGCATTCTGTGTAACGCAGCAAGGAAACATTACCAGGGCGGAAGGAAGCAGTTTCGAACCCCAAATGATGTGATTGGGGGACAAGCATGAAACAGAGAAGGACAGCACGCTTTGGAAGAAACAGCAATAAAACTTTACCAGGATGAAAGGAAGCAAAGGGCATTTGCACACCAAAACAGTCAGAGGACCTGTCAGGAGTGCACACTGCTCTCCCACCTTTGGCGCGCAAACAGCCAATCTCTAAGCTTGTAGTTGACTTGCTTCTTGCCTAGACCTTGGTCCTCAAGCCAGGCAATGACCTGTGGCGTGTGGATTGTACGTTATGCAAGGGGTAAAGAAGGTCAATTAATTCCTAAGGGGTCAATTGATACAGAGGGTCGGTTTATTTGCAAGGGGTACACAGAGGGTCGATTTAGGTGACAATGTTGCATTGCTGGAGATAGCTCTGGCTACCAGCGCAAAGTAACTCAAGGAAAGGGGAGAGAAGCTGCAAATGTTGAGCTAAGAATGTTTTCGGTTTCGTGTTCAGGCGTGCCTGCATTGTTTCGTGTTGATGCTGCGCCTGTGGTTGCTGGCTTCATAGTGCACAAGGCTCATGGGCATATTTTATAATATAACCAATTAGTCTGGGTTTCCTGCCTGTCCGTGCAAGCTTCAGTGACTATGCTTGGTGCTGTGAGGCAATTGATGTTCAAGCCAAGGGTTGGGTCATGAAAAGTAGATTTATAACTGTGTTACACCAAGCCTCTTGTTGCTGAGTTATTCAGCAAAATTAATGGTTGTGAATCCATGGGGGCCATACGTGTTTGCGTTCATTCGTGTGGTATTTATTTAGATGACAGCCCACAATCTATGTGTCCTTACCAAACGACTGCTCAGAAGTGCCAAAATTGTAACGTTTCAAGAAGAGAGCAAAAACCGCAGAGAGAATCCCCTGAATGGCATGCTTGTACACAATTAGCCACTTTGGCACCTAACACCACAACCACGGCAATTCTCTCCTGCACAAGGACCGACCCAGCAAGGTACAAATGCGTAAATTAGGGGAGGTAAGGTATTAAATGCACATTGTGTTAAATTTGTGTGTGTGTGTGTGCGAGTGTGTACGTACGTGTACGTATGTATGCACTTCCCTACCTTTACTTTGGCCTCCCCTGTGGGAAGTCCATTCAAGTCAAGGCCTGAAGATGCTGAGCCGGAGTTCATGGCCACACCAGTTTCGGTCAGTGGCAGCTGGGTGTCAGCAGCACTGTTAGAGGGGCCCACCACCTGAAACGGAAGCACAAGTTCAGGCGCGCACGTGTTTGCGTGTGTGTGGATGTGTATGTGTGTGTGTGTTCGAGGGTAACTATAATCTCACCACAGTCTGAACATATCAGGGCTTTCAAATTCACCATTGCCCCTTTTTTTCAACATGTTTCAGTGACACAGGATGAATGAGCTTGCTGTCAGAAATTGCTGCCGATAAGCCATTGGCACATTGGCACACGCAGAGAGCCAAAGTCACTCCTAGCAGGCCCTGTGCTACACAGCACACAGACGTTGTGATGCGTGGGTGACACCACACACACACACACACAATTGAATGCTACCCAAAAGGAGTCCTCCACGTTTGATTAAACAGCGCTGCAACTGGCAAGCAGGTACTATGGCACAGCAAGCGACAAGATGCTGCGCTACACTCACACACACTGCACTGCAAGCAACAAGATGCTGCGCTACACTCACACACACTGCACTGCAAGCAACAAGATGCTGCGCTGCACTCTCACACACTGCACAGCAGCTGGCAGGCTGTGATGTGTGCAAAAGACGGCACTCACCTGTAAAGGAGTGATTCCAAACTTTTGTGCAAACTCGAAATCACGCACATCATGGGCAGGCACCGCCATCACAGCTCCACTGCAGAGTACGGTGCAAGCAATAACTTTTGCAGTTGAACATGTTGGACAGACACTGCTGTCACTGCTCCACTGCGCGAGTAAGCGTAGAGCAAATAGCTATGTATATTTAATTATAGCTGTTTGTTTGTGCATTTTCAGATGTGAGGGTGTCGGCACAGGTACGGTACGTGTACGTTGCTGTGCTCACACGTGCGTAGTTGTGTGCGTGCGTGGTCTTGGAAGTCACACTGTTGAGAGCATGGTGTGTTAAAGTAATTAGTAAAATAAGTAAAAACTATGTACATATACATTAATTAAACATCTTCCCAGCAAAAAAATATACATATACATATATACATTAGTAAAACAATTTCCCATACAACGCATGCACACTCTTATTTTAATTTGCGTACCCAATGCTTATGCAGGCATAGCTTTTCCATTTACTACTTCCACGCCAAGAATTGATTTGCTTACGTCAAAAGGACAGGCCTGAAACTAAAAAAGACACACCACACATTGACAAGTGCAGGCCCGCCCCTAACAAAAAAAACGTATGCAGCAGCTTCTCCACGCCCCTTTCAACCAGCAGAACAGCCGTGTGCACAGCCTTCAGTCTCACCCCTCATCACATCCCCCACCCCAACGCCTTACAAAGCAAGAACAAAGCCTGTGACTCCTATAATTTCTAATCATACCTCCAAATCGC
>Ga0307960_1001457_pt1 | contig 13739 bp, 14 predicted proteins | sample OrgLakmetagen542_FD_201832 | JGI IMG/M metagenome (GOLD analysis project Ga0307960, IMG submission 201832) | Saline water microbial communities from Organic Lake, Antarctica - #542 | ecosystem: Environmental > Aquatic > Non-marine Saline and Alkaline > Saline | place: Antarctica: Organic Lake... | reverse complement strand
AGAGCCGTAGTTCAAGGCTTTGGAAATGTAGGTTCTGCAGCTGCATTTTACTTGGCAAAAATGGGCGTAAGAATTGTAGGAATTATCGATGGTCACGGTGGAGTAATAAACAAAGATGGTTTTTCTTTTGAAGAAATAAAAGCCTTGTATTTAAATAAAAATGGAAACAAATTAGAAGCAGAGAACATGCTTTCTTTTGAAGAAGTGAATAATAAAATATGGAAACTTGATGCTGAAATATTTGCTCCTTGTGCAGCTTCTAGATTAATTACCAAAGCACAAGTAGACCAAATGTTAGAAAGTAATTTGGAAGTGATTTCTTCCGGTGCAAATGTTCCTTTTGCAGATAAAGAAATATTTTTCGGTCCAATTATGGAATATACCGATGAACGCGTTAGTTTAATCCCAGACTTCATTGCCAATTGCGGTATGGCTCGTGTTTTTGCCTATTTTATGGAACGTAAAGTACAAATGACGGACGATGCTATTTTTAATGATACTTCCATTACCATCAAAAATGCAATTCAGAATACTTACGATAATAACAGCAGTAAGCTTGACATTAGCCGAACCGCTTTTGAAATTGCACTTAACCAATTAATATAGAGTAACTTAATCAATCTAAAATGACAATACTTCTTATTCTAATCTTTGTAATTGGTTACGCAGCCATTACACTTGAACACCCACTAAAACTTGATAAAGCCGTACCAGCCTTGCTCATGGGAACCTTAATGTGGGCTTTGTTATCTTTTGGTTTCAATGCAGGTTGGTTTGATGTAATCAACTACCAAGGAGAAGTTTTTAGTCGTCCTAATGGACTTGAAAATGAAATTCAATCCTATGGTTTTAAGAAAAACTTGATGCACCATTTTAGCAAAATAGGAGAAATTTTGTTCTTTTTACTTGGCGCCATGACCATAGTTGAAATCATTGATTTACACCGTGGATTTGGGATCATAAAAAAAGTAATCAAGCCCAAAAGCAAAATACGCTTATTGTGGATATTAGGTATTTTGGCATTTATACTTTCAGCAATTATAGATAACCTTACTGCAACTATTATTCTAATCACTTTGTTGAGAAAGATTTTAGCCAAACATCAATATCGTGTTTGGTATGCAGCCATGTTAATTATTGCAGCAAATGCAGGTGGCGCATGGTCACCTATTGGAGATGTAACCACCACAATGCTTTGGATTGGCGGAAAAGTAACAGCAGTTGGTTTATCAGAATACCTTATAATTCCTTCCTTAGTTTGTTTTATTGTTCCCTTTTTTGTCGCTTCAAAACTGAAACCCTTTAGAGGAAAAGCAATTAGAAAAGAACTTATTGTAGATGAAGAAGTAGAACGCCTATTGAGCAGCAAAATCATGCTGTATGTAGGTTTAGGCGCAATTGCTTTTGTTCCTATATTTAAAGGAATTACAGGTTTACCACCTTATTTAGGGATGATGTTTAGTTTAGGTGCGGTTTGGTTGGTTTCAGAATATGTAAAGCCTGAAAAAGACCTTCCAGCAACTGAAAAATCTCGTTATTCAACAAATAAAGCTTTATCTAAAATTGAATTTTCTAGCATCCTTTTTTTCTTAGGAATTTTACTTGCTGTTGCTGCACTTGAAAGTTTGGTGTATGGAAGTATTAATGGTATAGACGTAGGAACCCTTCGCTATGCAGCAGAAAGTATTTCGAATACTATACCTAATATGGATGTGGTTGTTATTTTATTAGGAATGCTTTCCGCTTTAATAGATAACGTGCCGATGGTAGCAGCAGCAATGGGAATGTATACGTATGAAATTGACCATCCTATCTGGCATTTTATAGCGTATTCAGCTGGTACAGGAGGAAGCTTATTAATTATAGGCTCTGCTGCTGGAGTAGCAGCTATGGGTATTGAAAAAATAGATTTTATTTGGTATTTTAAGAAAATAGCTTGGCTAGCTTTAGTTGGATTTTTAGCTGGAGCAGGAGTTTTCGTGATTATTGAAAAGTTTTTCTATACTTAATATGTTCACTCGCAAAATTTATTAATTACTTTAGCGTTTTATTACAAATAACCCAACTTAACTATGCTTACATACATTATACAAGATGTTGCTGAAGGAGCCGAAGAAGTCACTGAAGAGAAATTGGTTTTATTCGATTTGCTTTTTAGAAGTGGAACCGGAGGTGCTATCATTATTAGTATTCTAGCCATTTTGCTTTTTGCAGCTATGTACATTTATTTTGAACGTCTTTTCGCAGTGAGAGCTGCTTCTAAGACCGATAAAAACTTTATGGCACAAATTAGAGATGCCGTCACCAACGGAAATATTGAATCAGCAAAAATTCGCTGTGCTCAGGAAAATTCCCCTGTTGCTAGACTAACAGCCAAAGGAATTTCTAGAATAGGAAGTCCCTTAGAAGATATCAATACGGCTATTGAAAATGCAGGTCGATTAGAAGTATATAAACTGGAAAAAAACGTAGCTATTTTGGCAACTATTGCCGGAGCTGCTCCAATGATTGGTTTCTTAGGAACCGTTATTGGTATGGTTTTGGCCTTTCATGAACTAGCAACCAGTAGCGGTCAAGCTGAAATGGGATTGTTGGCCGAAGGGATTTATACCGCTATGACCACCACCGTTTGTGGTTTAGTAGTCGGAATCATAGCCTATATGGGATACAATCATTTGGTAGTGAAAACCGATAAAGTAGTTCACCAAATGGAAACTACTGCAGTTGATTTCTTAGACTTATTAAACGAACCAACTTAAGATGAATTTACGAGGAAGAAATAAAGTAAGTCCAGAATTTAGTATGTCTTCCATGACAGACATTGTTTTTCTATTGCTGGTTTTTTTCATGCTTACTTCCCCTGTAATTACTCCAGATGCACTAGATTTAATTTTGCCGAAGGCGAAAGGGAAATCTACCAATCAACAGAATATTGCAGTAAGTATAACAGAGTCTTTGGATTTTTATGTAGATGAAGAAAAAGTAAATAAAAATCAGTTGGAATCTGTTTTGAAAGCCAGATTAAAAGGAATAGAAGAACCTACCATTATTTTACGTGCTGCAGAAGGAGTTCCTATTCAAAGCGCTGTAAACGTAATGGACATTGCAAATAAAAACCGTTTTAAAATTATTTTAGCAGTAAAGCCGAATTAAAATGAGTCTTTTAGAAACCAAACATCAGAAAAAATCAATGGTCATTACCAGCATTTTATATGTGTTGATTTTTATTTTCTTGTTTTTGGTGGGCTTAACTTATTTAGACCCACCTCCTGAAAATGGAGTAGCTATTAATTTTGGAACAACAGATTACGGTTCAGGCGATACCCAACCTACTGAACCTGTGAAAACAACCCCACAACAAAACATCCCAGAACCCACTCCACAAGAAACTACTACACCTCCACAAGAAGTAGTAGATGATGTGGCTACACAAGATTTAGAAGAAGCACCCGTTATTGAAGAAAAAGAGAAACCCAAAGAAGAAAAAGAAAAACCAGTTAAAGAAAAACAGGAAAAGGAACAAAAAGAAAAAGTAGAAAAAATCCCAGAAAAAGAGCCTGTAAAAGAAGTACCCGAAAAAGAACCAGACCCACAACCAAACAAAGATGCTACAGATGCAATGGAAAGCCTGTTATCTGGAAACCAAAAGGATGGAGAAAATACCAGTGGTGAAGGTGATGACGATAAAGACGGAGATAAAGGCGACCCAGACGGTGACCCTGGCGCAAGTTCTTATTATGGAAGCGGTAAAGGTCTTGATGGCGATGGCAATTACCAATTAGGCGGTCGAAAAGCAATAGCTAAAACCAAATACGTACAAGATTGCAACGAAACTGGAGTAGTGGTAGTCCGTATAGAAGTTAACCAAAAAGGGGAAGTGGTTAGAGCTGATGCAGGTGTAAGAGGAACAAGCAACACCAGTAAATGTTTATTGGAACCAGCTGAACGTGCTGCTAGAAATACTACCTTTAATAAAGACGCTAATGCTCCAGCAAGGCAGGTGGGATTTATTGTGTATGAGTTTAGAGTATCTGAATAATTTATAAAATGGACTACCAAGAATGCATCCGTTGGTTGTTTGGTCAACTGCCCATGTATCAACGTCAAGGCAAGGCGGCTTACAAAGCCAATCTAGACAACACCATCGCTTTTGCAAATCATTTAGGGAATCCAGAACACAAATTTAAATCTGTTCACGTAGGAGGAACAAATGGAAAAGGTTCAGTTAGCCACATGTTGGCTTCGGTTTTTCAAGAATCAGGATTTACGGTTGGATTATACACCTCACCACATTTAATTGATTTTAGAGAACGCATCAAAATCAATGGAGAATTAATTCCCGAACAAGAAGTACTTCAATTTGTAGAAACACATCAAGACTTTATGAAGGAGCAACAACTTTCGTTTTTTGAAATGACAGTTGGTATGGCTTTTTCCTATTTTGCTGAACAAAAAGTGGATATAGCCATCATTGAAGTGGGTTTAGGAGGAAGGTTAGATTCTACCAATATCATTATTCCTGAATTGTCCATCATTACTAATATTTCGCTAGATCATACTGCTTTTTTAGGGAATACACTTGCAAAAATTGCTGCTGAAAAAGCTGGAATCATCAAGCCCAATACACCAGTAATTATAGGTGAATTTCACCCTGAAACATTTCCCGTTTTTGAAGAAAAAGCAGAAGAGGTTGAAGCACCATTCTTTTTAGCTGACCAAAAAAAAGTTTATAAAGAATATGCTCATCTAGTAAAGTTTCAGCAGAAAAACTTGATTACCCTAATAGAAAGTTTAATGGTGTTAGGTAAACAGTTTGATATATCCGAAGAAGCAATTCAACAAGGAATAGCCAAAGTAAGCCAAAACACAGGCCTACTAGGAAGGTGGCAGGTTCTACAGCAGCAACCAAAGGTAATTTGTGATACAGGGCATAATCCAGCTGGAATATCCTTAATTGTTGAGGAATTGGCGAAGGAAAGCTACAGTCAGTTGCATTTGGTCATTGGCATGGTAAACGACAAAGATGTATCTTCTATATTGAAGTTGCTGCCTAAAAAAGCAACTTATTATTTTTGTCAACCATCAATTCCTCGTGCGCTTTCCAGTGAAATTTTATACAAAGAAGCACAGTATCTAGATTTGAAAGGAAGTTGTTTTTCAACTGTTGAGATGGCTTATCTGTCTGCTTTACAGGCTTCAAAAAAAGATGATTTGATTTTCGTCGGTGGAAGTACATTTGTGGTTGCAGATTTATTAGTATACCTTCAAAAACAATAGAAATATTTTTTAAAAAAATAAAATAAAAAACTTTGTAATCTTGAAGATTGCCTTATATTTGCACTCGCAATTGAGAGGGCGCATAGCTCAGTTGGTTTAGAGCGTCTGGTTTACACCCAGAAGGTCGGGGGTTCGACTCCCTCTGCGCCCACAAAGCTCCAACTTGAAAAAGTTGGGGCTTTTTTATTGAAGTAATTTCATGTCGGGTGGTACCGTAAAACAATGTTTTACGAGTATGCTCGTTGATTATTAAAACTGATTTTTCAGTTTTTCAATTTATGGCATTCGACTCCCTCTGCGCCCACAAAGCCCTAACTTGAAAAAGTTGGGGCTTTTTATTGGAGTAATTTCATGTCGGGTGGTACCGTAAAACAATGTTTTACGAGTATGCTCGTTGATTGGTAAAACTGATTTTTCAGTTTTTCAATTTATGGCATTCGACTCCCTCTGCGCCCACAAAGCCCTAACTTGAAAAAGTTGGGGCTTTTTATTGGAGTAATTTCATGTCGGGTGGTACCTTAAAACAATGTTTTACGAGTATGCTCGTTGATTGGTAAAACTGATTTTTCAGTTTTTCAATCCACGGCATTCGACTCCCTCTGCGCCCACAAAGCTTCAACTTGAATAAGTTGGGGCTTTTTATTAGAGTACAAATGTTTATTCTTTAGTAAGCATTAGTTGATAGCCTTTCAGCTTTCTAGCAATCACATAATAATTCTATAAACCGACTTTTTCAAATGCTGAATTCCAATCTAGAACGTTTTACACTCATCACCTGTCTTCCCTTTCGAGGTAAAGAAGCCCGAATTATAATTCAGGCACGTACTTAAAAAAGCAGTATAGACTAAATAAAATTTTGTAAAATTTTTGTGGGTTCGAGCAGACAAAGAAAAAGGGACATTGTCGTAAAATCTATAAATGAGGTTTATTTTTTAGCATTCACATAATCCATCAAATCTAAATCGTTTCCTAGTAAGATTTCGTTGCTATTGATTCTTCCATTTGGAGTGTCGTTTTCTAATTTTAAAACACCGCGTGGGCAAACAGCAGAACAAATTCCACAGCCCACACATGAAGATCGTACTATGTTTTCACCTTTTTGGGCATAAGCACGAACGTCTATTCCCATTTCGCAGTACGTTGAGCAATTTCCACATGAAATACATTGACCACCGTTTGTGGTGATTCTAAACTTAGAAAATAATCGTTGCTGAAACCCTAAAATAGCAGCCATTGGGCAGCCGAATCTGCACCAAACCCGGTTACCAAAAATAGGATAAAACCCTGTACCAACTACTCCGGAAAAAATAGATCCAATTAAAAAACCATAGGTGCTTCTCATTTCGTAAGTATCAAATAGAAATAACTTTGTATCTTGAAAAGCATGTAAACCTAATAAGGTTAGTATGACAAGTAAATATGCACCACCACCAATTAAAGCGTCTTTCTTAAACTGATCTTTTTTGAATATCATAACCCAACCAAAAATCAAAGTAAGTAAAATACCAACACTCCATAAAAAAGTATCGCCACCTAACCAATATTGATCTGTTTTGAGGTAAGAATATACAACTGCGGTGGTCATTACGGTTACAAAAACCAAAACACTATGAATCAACCAGCGCTCTAAACGCCATGCAGAAAGTGATTTGTCACTAAGGTGTCTAAAACTATCGCCTGAAGTTTCAGCAAGGCCACCACAACCACAAACCCAAGAACAATACCAGCGTTTTCCGTAAAAATAGGTTAGAATGGGTGTAATGATAAATATGGAAATCACACCAAAAATAAGGATTCCTACTCCAATATCTCCAGAACTGACTAAATCATCCACTCTATATTGATCGAAATTATAATAATTCAAAGGCCAAATATTCTTTAAATCATAATAAGGTAAATTCAATTTATCGCCATTAAGCCTAGCCATAAATTCAGGAATAAGAAAGGCAAAAGAGGTTTGAAAAAACATAACAGATATAGTTCTTACAAGCTGGTATTTATTGTGCCTATATTTCCATATAAATTTGATGCCAAAAGCAAAAATAATCAAGGTATAAAGTGTGCCATATACAAACCATTGGCTAGCAGGGTTGCCACTTAAGGATTTACTTAAAGGATCAAATAAAGCTATTATTCCAGTGTTATCTCCCTCTTTAACTAATCCTAAATATTCAGGATAAAAATACAGAATGATATAAAATCCTGTCAGACCAACACCAGTGACATATGCCCATAAGCCGCGTGAAGAAATGCTCTTAAAAAACACACCATCGTTTTTAATTCCAGGTGAAGTATCTGCATAACTAGCTTTTGCATACCAAATTATTCCAACGGCAAGAAAAACCAAAGACAAGGTCAACCAAAGTGTCTTGGGTTGCAACTCAACATTAAATATTGAAATGGCTAATATCAAAAGCCCAGTCATACCTAATCCGGTTGCCATTTTTTGTTGAGGATTAAGGCTATCAGCTGCTCTGCCGGTAACCGACATGTTTTGTTCTATGTTCATATGCTAATAGATTTTTGGGATTCGTTATAATGTTGTTGAATGGCTTTCTCATGAAGTTGAAAAAATTCAGGGTCAAAATTGGCTTTTTTAAGATGCTTTATGACGTAATCTACATCCTGTTGTTCAGTTAGCCATTGGTCAAAAACTTCGTGACGCATTCTTATACCAAATGTGTTGATGCCTAAGAATTGTCGAGTTTCTTCATGATATGACAGGGTTACACATAATTTTTGTTCAGGATGCCTCCAATGAAAATGAGCTTCATAATCAGGACTGCGTCTTTTACTGAAAACCCAACCATATGTTTGGTATTCTATATCTAAAAATTTAGCTGAATTAAACCAATGCCCGGGATTATAAGCTATGCGTCTACCGCAAATAGTTTGTGCAAGAACTTCACCCATCATTCTACCTGTATACCAAACGGCTTCAACAGGAGGTCTGTTTCCAACAGGCTCTTGTTGTTCAGCACAATCGCCAATCGCATAAATGTCCTTGATGTTAGTTTCTAAATACTTGTTCACTTTTACACCTTTGCCAAGGTCAATAGCGCTATTTTTTAAAAAATCTATATTTGGACTAACTCCAGCAGTTAAGCCCACAAAATCACAAGCTATTTCTTCACCAGTTTCTGCGAGTGTAACCGATTTTACTCTACCATTTTCATCTTTATTGATGCTTTCTAAATTAGTACTTAGACGTAAATCAATATGGTGTTCTTCAATATGTTCATTAATCATTTTTGATTCGCCATCAGGCAAAACTCCATTCCAAAAACTAGCTTCACGAACCAGCATTGTTACTGGAATATCTCGTGACCTTAACATTTCAGCTAATTCGATTCCTATAAGACCACCGCCAACAATCACTCCTCTTTTACAAATTTTATTATTTGGTGCAAATTCTTCAATCTTCTCTAAATCTTGTTTAGAATACATTCCTGTAACCCCTTTTAAATCTTGACCAGGCCAGCCAAATTTATTGGGTTTAGAGCCACAGGCAATAATGAGTTTATCGTAGCTAAAATCCGATTCATCATCAAAAATGAGTTTTTTGTTTTCTGAATCAACTTTAGTTACGTATCCTTTTTTTAGGTTTAACCGGTTTTTTTTCCAAAACCAATCTTCGTAAGGTTTTAAATGCTTCCATTGCATGTGACCCATGTATACATACATCAATGCCGTTCTGGAAAAAAAATGATCTGATTCGGCTGAAATAATAGTAATTTTCTTATCTGAATTTTTTCGGATGTGCCTAGCTAGTGTTATTCCTGCAATTCCATTACCAATTATTACAATGTGTTCTTGCTCCAAAAAAAAGTTTTTATAATGGAAAGAATGCTCCATCAATTAGCATTGCTAATGTAAGCAATTAAGTTTGAAATGAATTGGGTAAGATAAAAAGCTAGTTATTATATTGATAAATGTTTTTCAAATGCATCTAAATTCAATGCATCATCAACTTGATAATTACCAATTGCAGTTCTTCTTAATGCAGAAAGATGTGCTCCAGCTCCTAGTGATTTTCCAAAATCGTGAGCTAAGCTTCTTATATAAGTTCCTTTGCTACAAATAACCTTAAATTCTACTTTAGGAAGATTAATCTTAGTAATTTGAAATGCTTCAATCTGTACTTTTCGCGTAGGAATTTCTACTTCTTCTCCTTTTCTAGCATATTCATACAAGCGCTTACCGTCTTTTTTTAAAGCTGAAAAAATGGGAGGTTGCTGATTTATTTCACCCGTAAATTTAGCTGTAGTTTTGTGCAATAAATCTTTTGTAATATGCTCAATTGTAAAGGTCTGGTTGATTTCTGTCTCTAAATCGAATGACGGAGTAGTTGAACCAAGGGTAATTTCGCCGGTATAAATTTTGGTTTGCCCCATAAAGCTTTCAATTTGCTTGGTCATTTTTCCTGTGCAAATAATGACCAATCCTGTTGCTAATGGGTCTAAAGTTCCAGCATGCCCGACTTTCAGTTTTTTAATTTGAAATTGTTTTTTAATCAACCAGCGTACTTTGTTTACCAATTGAAAAGAGGTCCAGTGCAAAGGTTTATCAAAAAGTAAAACTTGGCCTTTTTGAAATTCTTCTAAAGTTGAAGCAAGCTTCATATAAGTGATAATGTTATTTATGGGGATTCAATAAAATGGCATAGGCTTCAACAGCAAAACCAATAATGACCAGCGTTGGTGCAAGGCGAATCCTTCTCCAACTGAAAATTTCTGGATTAAAAACATTGGGGTCATCACTTCCGCCGCCCATCATTAAAATAAAGCCAAGCGCAATAATGCCAATACCTATCAACATAAAAGTGTAGTTTTTCTTTTCGAAAATAAATTCGTTTTGAACCTGGTCACTTCTACTGGATGCTTTAGAAGTTTGTTTTTTATGTTTAGTAGTAGAGCTCATCTGTTTTTAAATTTAAGAAACGCTGGGTAGCAAAAAATGTGCTAATCCAAGTGATTAAAATTCCGAGTACAAAAATACCAATAAATGCGGAACCTATTAAAAGTTTATCTTTAAGTATGTTTAAATCTGGAAAGGATTCATTTAAATAAAACAGCAAAACTGCCATTCCGATAAGGGATAGAATGGAACCAATAATTCCTAATTTTATACTTTTCCAAATAAAAGGTCTTCTTATAAATCCTTTGGTAGCCCCTACCATTTGCATGGTTTTGATAATAAATCGCTTGGAATATACTGATAGTCGAATAGAACTGTTAATTAATAAAACCGCAATAAAGGTAAAGACACCACAAATAATAAGAATCCAAAAACTCAGCTTCTTTATATTGTCATTTAAAAGTGCGATTAAAGGTTTATCATAAATGACTTTGTCAATAAACTCATTTTCCAATAAATCGCGTTTGATTTCTGCAAGTTGAACTTCGGTAACATAATCTGCATTAAAATATACGTCTAAGCTATTTTGAAGTGGATTGTAACCTAGGAAATCCATAAAATCCTCACCTAAATCCTCTTTATATAATTCTGCAGCTTCATCTTTGGAGATGAATTTGGCGCTCTTGGTATAATCTGATAAAGCCAGACTTTTTTTCAACTCTTCAATTTCAGTCTCTTTGGCGGTATCGTGGAAAAATACACTTAAAGCGACCTGTTCTTTAAAGTAGTCGGCTACTTTTTTGGTATTCAAAACAAGCAACCCTAATCCTCCAAGGATAAATAAAACAAGGGCAATGCTTATCACAACCGAGAAATAGGAAGAGATGAGCCTTCTGCGTTGATATCGTTCAAAAGATGAAGACATTTATTTTTGTTTTTGGTAAAAATATAAAACAAAATGAATTTGAGCTTATAAATTTTGAATCAAAGCAAATTCATTTAAGTCAAACTAAAAATTAATTTGAAATGAGAACGAAACTACTTCGCTAATTATTTCAATTGAAGTCAAATTAAAATTAGATTCAAGCGTTTTTCATCAAGTAAATTTTCTAGTTGAAGTAGTTTTGTATTAAGGACATGAGTTTGCTTTACAATAAACATAAAAGTTTAAATCACAAAACCGAATTGTAATTTCTAAGCTTTTACCAGCATTGTATTAAGATACATTACCTTTGTGTAATACCTTTTTAAATATTTGTAGTCAACAACTTGAAATTAAATTTTTTAATTGTACATTTGCACTCCTAAAATTTTTTAGGAAAGGAATGTTTAATTAGTAAATTTAAAAGTGTGGATACATTAAGTTACAAAACGGTATCGGCTAACTCAAAAACCGTTGAAAAAGAATGGTTGTTAGTAGATGCGGAAGGACAGTCTCTAGGACGTCTTTCTTCTGTTGTAGCCAAATTTCTTCGTGGTAAACACAAACCAAATTTTACTCCTCATGTTGATTGTGGAGATAACGTAATTGTTATCAATGCAGAGAAAATCAACTTAACGGGTAAAAAATGGGATGACAAGGAGTATTTGCGTTACACAGGTTACCCAAGCGGACAAAGAAGTATGACAGCAACTGAAATGTTTGGAAAAGGACCAGAGCGTCTAGTCGAAAAATCAGTTAAAGGCATGTTACCTAAAAATAAATTAGGTGCAGCGCTGTTCAGAAATTTGAGAGTAGTAGTTGGGGAAGAGCATGGTTTAGAGGCTCAGAAACCCAAAGTCATTAATTTAAACGAACTCGTGTAGATGGAAACAATTCACAAGATAGGTCGTAGAAAAAAAGCGATAGCTCGTATTTATCTTTCTGAAGGGAAAGGTGAAGTTATGGTGAATGGTAAAGATGCAGGTGTATATTTTACAACAGCACAGTTGTTGTACAAGATAAACCAGCCTTTTTTACTTACTAGCACAGAAGAAACATATAACGTAAAAGTGAATGTTTTAGGTGGTGGTATCACTGGACAAGCAGAAGCAATACGTTTAGCTATTTCTAGAGCTTTATGTCATATTGATATTGAGCATAGAGGTGCGTTAAAACCAGAAGGTTTACTTACAAGAGACCCAAGAATGGTTGAGCGTAAAAAATTCGGTCAGAAAAAAGCGAGAAAGAAATTTCAATTCTCGAAACGTTAATATTCCCTACTTTTTGGGGAAATTCATCAAGACTATTATGGTCTTTTTGAAAAGTTCTAAAACATTAAATAAACAGCTGTTCAATTTCGCTTTAGGCGAAAAGTTAGTTTAGCATCTAAATAGGCAGGGCCAATCTCAGATTGCCACTTGCATATTGCTATCTCAACAGAACGTAAACTATTACAAAAAATGGCAAAACAATTAGAAGTAAAAGACTTACTTGATTCTGGAGTTCATTTTGGTCACTTGACCAGAAGATGGAACCCAAACATGGCTCCTTACGTATACATGGAACGTAACGGAATCCACATCATCAACTTATACAAAACGGTAGCAAAAATGGAAGAAGCAGGTGCTGCTTTAGCCAAGATTGCTGCAAGTGGCAGAAAAATACTTTTTGTTGCTACCAAAAAACAAGCAAAAGAGATTGTATCTCAACAAGCAGAGCGCGCTAATATGCCTTACATTACTGAGCGTTGGCCAGGTGGTATGTTAACCAATTTTGTTACCATTAGAAAATCGGTTAAGAAAATGGCAGCGGTAGACCGCATGAAGAAAGATGGAACTTTTAATTCACTTTCTAAAAAAGAACGTCTTCAAGTTGACCGTATGAAAGCTAAGTTGGAAAAAAACTTAGGTTCTATTTCTGATATGACAAGACTTCCAGGAGCAATTTTTGTTGTAGATACCTTGCGTGAACACATTGCAGTAAAAGAAGCACACAAATTAAACATTCCTATCTTTGCAATGGTAGACACAAACTCAGATCCTCGTGAAGTTGATTTTGCAATCCCATCTAACGATGATGCTTCAAAATCTATTGAAAAAGTAGTAAGCTATGTAGCAGATTCTATTATAGATGGAATTACTTCTCGTAAAGAAGAGAAAAAGGAAAAAGTAGAAGCGAAAGAGGCCAAAGAAGCTAAAAAAGCAGAAAAAGCTCAAGAAGTAGAAGAAGCTAAAAAGGCAGACAAAGCTCAAGAGGTGAAAGATGCAAAAAAAGCGGATGAAGCTAAAGAGTCTAAAAAAGAAGAAGAATCTAAAGTAGTAGAAGAAGCTAAAAAAGCTGATAAAGCTCAAGAAGTTGAGGACGCAAAAAAAGCAGATGAAGCTAAAGAATCTAAAAAAGTAGAAGAAAAAGCTGAAAAAGCCGAAAAAGAAACTACTAAATCTGAAGATACTAAATCTACTAAAACAGAAGAAAAAGCATCTAAGGAAGAATCTTCAACAAAAGAATAAGTAAAAAATATAATATACTTCAAGTCGTTTAGTTCAATGCTAAGCGACTTTTTTAAAAAATAAAATTATGGCAAAAATAACTGCTGCAGAAGTAAATAAATTAAGAAAAAGTACTGGTGCCGGAATGATGGACTGCAAGAAAGCTCTTGTAGAAGCAGAAGGCGACTTTGATA
>Ga0307960_1001442_pt1 | contig 13807 bp, 9 predicted proteins | sample OrgLakmetagen542_FD_201832 | JGI IMG/M metagenome (GOLD analysis project Ga0307960, IMG submission 201832) | Saline water microbial communities from Organic Lake, Antarctica - #542 | ecosystem: Environmental > Aquatic > Non-marine Saline and Alkaline > Saline | place: Antarctica: Organic Lake... | reverse complement strand
TGTTTGTGTGCTGTGGGGCTTGGAGTAGGTGCTGTTTGTACACACACATGTGTGTTTGTGTGCTGTGGGGCTTGGAGTAGGTGCTGTTTGCACACACACATGTGTGTTAGTGTGCTGTGGGGCTTGGAGTAGGTGCTGCTTGTATACACACGGGCCCGCCTCACTTTGAGTTACAGAGTTTACAGACAAATCCATCAGTCAAAACGGGCGGAAGCTAGGCTGACTCACTTAGAGTTACAGAGTTTACAGACAAAGTCAGCTAGGATGATTCACTTAGGTTAGCTGCTTGCGAGTGAGTGCACGTGCGCGTGGCATAGACAAAGAGTGGAGAGCTTTGCTGGCGCATGATGTGGGTGCTGTAGTTGGTTGAGTTGGGTGCTGTTGGTCGCTCTCATATCCAGTTCACTGGGATTTTACATCTTGCAAGTCCGCACTGCCGTCTGAGCTGCAGCATTTCACGCACTCGCAGGCATCATTTTGAACAGCTAGTAATGCTGGCAAACAAACTCTGTTTGCGACACTGGGTTTAAGCAACATAGCTCTGTGCTGCACTTTCTTGTTCTGCGCAGAATTCCTCACAGCTAGCTAGAAGTGCCAGAGTTGCCAACCGCCTTTTGTTCGTAGGGCTGGTCACCGCATAAATCGTATGCGTACACCGTATATGATCGTATATTTGGTGATTTCCCTGCCACAGATGATGTGTATGCAACGTATATATATAACTCTGGACGACACAACTTAAAAAATGCAACACCTCACAACCTGTTCGCGTGAGCATTGATTGCTCGCAGGGCAGAAAAGACAAAGGGTTGCACGCCTCCTGACCTGTGATTTTCCTTTTGAAGCAATGGTACAGTCTATCCACGCCCTTGAGAATGTCGTGCATTTCAAAACACACGCAGGGCTTCAAAGACGGGGACGTGCGCTTCCTGATCTGCACAGACGTCGCTGCTCGAGGCATTGACATCTCTGGACTGCCCACCGTCATAAACATGACATGTAAGTCACTAGTCATTGCTGCCAGTTGTGTAGGGTTGGCCAGAACCATACGTTTACGGTGTACATACCGTATCTCTTTCAGGGATTTCATCAAATATACAGTCATATACGGCGTATATATATACAATCCTGGACAACCCTACAGTTATGCTCACACATATATATACATACATACACACATTTCACTTGAAATGGCAAAACTATTTGTGTGAATGAGAATGCACATGAGGCTGTTGTCAGTTCAAAGTTTATGCCCAGGTCAATACCACTGAATGCTGGCTTTCCCTACAGAGGGCAGACTGATTTCTTGTATGGAAATGGTGGCCTCTGAGCAAAGCAAGCACGGATGCAATTTTTTTTGAAATCAATAAATGGTGGCCCCTGCGCAGAGCAAGCACCAATGCGATTTTTTTGTGGAATCAATAAATGGTGACCCCTGTGCAGAGCAAGCACCAATGCGATTTTCTTTGTGGAATCAATAAATGGTGGCCCCTGCGCAGAGCAAGCACCAATGCAGGATGCTTCCATTTGTCAACATAACAAGTAGGTCAATAGAAATGTGCGGCGATAACAGAAAAACAGGTAGCACAACAGTTGGCAAATGAGCAATGGAAGGCCACAACCCTCTCCTCTGAACAACCAGCATAGTCTTACAACACCATGATCAGCCATACGCCACACCACACACGTTGAATTTGCATTGACTTGTTTGCAGTGCCTGACAAGGCCGAAGACTACATCCACCGCAGTGGACGCGTGGGCAGGGCGGATGCTCTGGGTTTGGTGAGTAGCGCATATGTCAATCACTCTTATGCTGTAGCGCAATCACTCTTATGCTGTAGTGCAATCACTCTTATGCTGTAGCGCAACCACTCTTATGCTGTAGTGCAATCACTCTTATGCTGTAGTGCAATCACTCTTATGCTGTTGTGCAATCACTCTTATGCTGTAGTGCAATCACTCTTAAGCTGTAACGCAATCACTCTTATGCTGTAGCGCAATCACTCTTATGCTGTAGCGCAATCATTCTTATGCTGTAGCGCAATCACTCTTATGCTGTAGTGCAATCACTCTTATGCTGTAGTGCAATCACTCTTATGCTGTAGTGCAATCACTCTTATGCTGTAGTGCAATCACTCTTATGCTGTAGTGCAATCACTCTTATGCTGTAGCGCAATCACTCTTATGCTGTAGCGCAATCACTCTTATGCTGTAGCGCAATCACTCTTATGCTGTAGCGCAATCACTCTTATGCTGTAGTGCAATCACTCTTATGCTGTAGTGCAATCACTCTTATGCTGTAGTGCAATCACTCTTATGCTGTAGCGCAATCACTCTTATGCTGTAGCGCAAATCACTCTTATGCTGTAGCGCAATCATTCTTATGCTGTAGCGCAATCACTCTTATGCTTTAGCGCATATGTCAATCACTCTTATGCTGTGCTGAGACCCTAATATCATAATATCATACTTAAAATTGGCCAGAACCATATACATATATATATACACGGTGTACATGCGGTATTTATGGCAGGGTAATTACCAAATGTGCGGTCATATACGGTGTATATGTACGGTTCTGGCCAACCCTAATTCATGCTGCGCAAGATGTTTTTGTGTTTTGGTGAGAGTTTAGCACCTCATGTTAGCTCACTTCAAAAGAATACCGAGGCGCTGAGGTGCTGTGCAACAGAGCATAAATGGTTTGGTCAATCTGGCCCCATAACATTAACGAGGATGTAAGGGACGTGCAGTTGCACCTGCTTGGTAACTTGTGCAAAACGGTACCTAACTTTTAATGAAACTTTGCTTTTGCATTCAAGCCAGATGACTTGACCTGTTGTAGCGCGCGAGTTGTAGCACAACCCCCCCTTGCTAGGCAAGAGCTTAAGCAAATTAAATGACGGCCGACAACGGTACCAGGCATATAACAAGCTTCTATAATGAAACTTTGCATTCGCATTCAAGCCAGATCTTGCGATTGCTTCGCGTAAATAGGTCTAGTGTGCTGTCAAGTGTGTCATGTGCGTCATTCCACCAGTGCTCAATTGCAGAGACGCCTCGACACAAGTCTTGCTCACATACACATTTGCGTACACACACAAACAACACACACACATACACACCCTTATACACACAATAGTTGCAATCACACCGCACACAGGCTATTTCCATCGTGTCCAAGGTGCCTGAGAAAGTGTGGTTCTGCAGTGTGAAAGGCTACAAGCCGTGGCTGCAACCCAAGCCTAGTGACGTCAAGGCGCACACCATTTGGTAAGCGTGCATGTGTGCATGAAAAGAGGATGATTGCACGTGTGTGTGTGTGAGAGTGTGATTGTGTGAATAAGTCTGTGTACATGTGTGGGTGGGTGGGTGGGTGCATGTGTGTGTGTATGTGTGCACGTGTGTGTGAGAGTGTGAGTGTGTGAATGTGTGTTTACATGTGTGTGTGTCAAAACCAGAAAAAATGCACTTCTGTAGCTCAGAAGTTGTGCACGCTGCATGCCACGCCCGTAGGGTTGGCCAGAAACATATATAAACGGTGTATATACGGTGCTTTTGGCAGGATTATCACCAAATCCGCGTGACCATTGCGTGCCCCGGTTTTCAGCAATTGTTTGAGTGCATTGCATGGGGATTGCGCACCCCTTTCAGTGGGAAATTTTGCCATTGCGCACCCCCAATTGTGCAGCACTTGGGAGTGCACAGACATTTTTCAGGGGCATTTCGCGCAGACCATTTCGCATCCTGCTGCCATCTGCTGCTGATGAAGTGTGCGCTACACTGCTGCCATTTGCTGCTGCTGGAGCGCACGCGCATGCTTCGTCGCTCCCTCATCATCTTCTGTGCAGCTCTTGCTCTTCTCTGCTCGGATGCAGCTGCTTGCCCAGCTATCTCCAAAGGCGAGGGCTGCTGCTGCTCTGCCTCTGATGCTTGTGATGCAACATGGGCTGCCAAAATAGTTCACCGATTGGGCATCCGATTGCGTACCAGTCCCACAAAATATTGATTGCGCATCTCATTTGCTCGAAAAATATATTAAAGTGCAATGATCAAGCGGCGGTGTGGTTTACAGTTCTGGCCAACCCTACACGCCCACCATCAACTTGCATTCCACGCTGGTACTTGCCAGCGTCATAGTGAAAAGAAAAGAAAAGAAAAACTACGCAGGCAGCAAAACATTCCCTGCATCAATTAAGGAAAAGGAGACAAATTGGCCCGAGAAATACTAGTGGGGATCTGGAGGGTGGCTGGCAGCCCCCTGCTCCAGACCGAGACCTTGAGAGCAATAAGTTTTAGTTAGCGTCATAGTGATGCAGTGATGCAGCTCCATTACCATCATCCATTACGCACTGTTTGAAGGCTACACATGTTACAGGTAGGGTTGGCCAAAACCGTATATATATACACCGTATATGACCGTATATTTGGTGATTTTTCTGCCAAGAATACCGTATGTACACCGTATATATATGGTTCTGGCCAACCCTAGTTACAGGTTTGTATTTGCCTGCCATTACAGGTTCATAATTACCTGCCGTACGCTAGTGCTGCTCCTGATCTTCCCTCTTCACTCCTGCGACTGCTCTCTGGTCTGAAGGAAGAAAGAGCTGGGGACATGTTACAGTACAGGTTCATAATTACCTGCCGTACGCTAGTGCTGCTCCTGATCCTCCCTCTTCACTCCTGCGACTGCTTTCTGGTCTGAAGGAAGAAAGAGCTGGGGACATGTTACAGTACAGGTTCATAATTACCTGTCGTACGCTAGTGCTGCTCCTGATCCTCCCTCTTCACTCCTGCGACTGCTCTCTGGTCTGAAGGAAGAAAGAGCTGGGGACATGTTACAGTACAGGTTCATAATTACCTGCCGTACGCTAGTGCTGCTCCTGATCCTCCCTCTTCACTCCTGCGACTGCTCTCTGGTCTGAAGGAAGAAAGAGCTGGGGAGCTGCAACAAGATGGGCAATGGTTCTAACTCCTGCATCTCGCACGCACATACACACACGGATTCACACACACGGACACACACATACAAAACGTATACACATACACACACACACACATATACACACACACACACCAATCCGTGTCCAGGTATAATGAGCAGCAGCTGTTGGGTGAAGTAGAAAAGCGACTGGGTGGCGTTATTGCCCGTATGGGTCCTGACCTTTCTCTGCCCCCTGATCTGGTGTGTGTAGGAGAGTGGTGTGGGTGTGTATGTGTGTGCTTGTATGAGTGCGTGCGTGTGCATATGTGTACGAACATGTGTGTGTCCTTTTTGTCGAGTAGATGCCGACCGTAAGAGTTGTATCTGTTTTGTACCACCACCCCTAGTCTTGAAACAGTGCACTGCTTGTATTTGTGCGTTATCTGTACCTCAAGGTGCGCCCTAGGCTCCAGAGCCCACAGCACCACATGCACAGAAGTCGCTCTGCTATACCATCGTAGCATTACGTGTATAGGTACAACATTTCGACTCACCCTAGGTATTTGCCCACGCTGGAGGCCAGTAACTCATGAATTTCTTACGCTTTACACAGGCGGCACGGATCGGAGGTGGGAGTGGGGGTGGCGAGGCTTACGGGCAAGTGCGCGGAGGTGGAGCTAGCAAGGAGGTGGGTCGATTTACTTTAGGCATGAGAGTAGGTACTAAGTAATTAGTAATTAGTAGGTGTAGAATTATTGTCCTTGCCTAGTCCCTTGCAAGCAAGTGCGCTGAGGTGGAGCTGGCAAGAAAGTGGGTTAAATAGTAAAGACGTTTGGAAGGCACAGTCATGGCAGAATTATACAGAACGACTCTGACATGAAAATAAGCGGGTTTATTCCTTTTGAGCAAGTGTGTAAGGGTGGAGCTAGCGGAAGGAGGTGTTATTAACTTATACTTATAGAGGAGAGTTTATCGCAGTTTCATAGTGCATGGCTAGCAACAGAGCTCGTCCTAATTCTTGTACAGAAAGAGTGTGGCGCAAGATACTTAGCGTGTGAGGTTTGCCTTGTTTAATGGCTCAAGGCAAGGTCATGTTTCACCGATTTCTGGTCAAACAATAAAGAAGTAGAAAATGCGACACAGATAGTGAAAACCACTCCCCGCTTTAATTAAGAATAAGGAGCCATTCTTGGTACCGTGTACCGTAAAACTCCACCACAAAGAAGAAGAAAAACCGACGGGGATCAGGATGGTTGCAGGCTTGACCTGAAAAACAGGCTCCTGATGAGACTTGATATTAGCATTGGAGAGTACGTGGTCACACACACAAGGACCATACAATTCCTCATAAACTTGTGTTCGGAAATAAAAGCAGCAGGCAGTGAGTTCATTCTCCGCTGTTCAGGTTTATGCTGTTGCGCTGTTGCGCTGAAATAAATCGACAACGCTTTTGGATTTGGTGCGAGTCGCACAGGACAACCCTGTTAAATTCTGTGCTGAAAAATCACCTTGCAGGTTTCAGAGCACTTGGATGCCATTCGAGGCAGCGTCGAAAGTCTGGCAACGTTGGAGTGGCAAGCACAGACCTCCTTCAATATGCTCTTACGGTGAGGAAATGGAGCTGAAACAGTAGAACTTTTGTGCCTCGATAAATGAGGAAAGTTCTGAATGAACTGATTAACAAGTCTGCAAATTTGACTCAATGAAAGTACCGTGAAAAAGAACTTTACTGTGCTTAAGTGTGCTTCGCATTGCTTGCATGTGCACTGCATTAAGAAAAGAAAAAGAACGCAGATGGTGTAAACACAACCGGCATGAATTAGGAAAGGATGTTATGTGTTCTGCGCCACCCAATGGATGCAGAGACATACAGCATCCCACCGCATGTGCATTGTATAGTAAGTGTTTAAACATACACTGAGACATGCCTGCGTTTACTGTACACTGCCTGCTGCCCACAGCAACAAGTGGAGGGACTCTCCTGGCAGAACGGGCAAGGAGAAGCGGCTCAGGAAGTGATATAAGGGCGGAAGCGGGTCCGCTATGACACTGCCTGGCAATTGTTCTCCTTTTTGTTTGCACCTTATGTAACGGACTTCTCATACTGTATCAAGTCATAACTTGCCAGCTTGGTTTTTATTTTCCTTTCTCAGCAGAACACTAGGGCAATCCTCTAAATTTCTGAGTTATATGGATTTATTTGTTAACTGGCCGATCAGCTGAAGTCCCCCCTGTAACCATCGTAATCAATTCAGAAGAGTCACAGCATGCGATAAAACGTTAGTGAATTTTGGCAGCCTCATGGAAGGTCATCATCTTAGGAGCAGAGGGCAGCAAAGGATCCAGGATTAGGAGAAGCAAAGCCCCCCCCCAAAGAAGTTGGGCATAGTGATGATTGCTTTTTCATACACACAGAAAATGGAAGCCACCTTCTTGGTACCGGGCAAAACAAAACTGAAACAGACAAAAAAGTCCAACGGGAGAGTAGGTTACAACGTTTTACAATGGTTACCACATGTCCGTGGAAAAAGGTGCCACAAAACTGGAGCTCCAGGCTTGCAAAGAAGCAGAAATGGCAAGGTCAAACAAGAGTGTCACATCCGTTGCAGCACAAACACGTTGCCCTTGTCGTCCCGGCCTACACGATGCTGGTCATCAAGGTACGTAACATCAAGGTAGCCCTATGAAGGTCAGGAAAAGGGGGGGAAATCAGTGGCAAAAACCAATGACAGGAGAGAAAGGTTGGCCAGAACCATATATATATACACCGTATACGACGTATCCATGTTATTTTCCCTGCGTTAAGTACCGAATTTACACCGTTTACATACATACAAGTATGGATGGTTTTGGCCAACCCTAGGTGAGAGACAAAACGTACCCTGACATGATTCAGCGCTGCTCTGGCAGGGGACAAACACAGGTAGATCAAAAAGTCGGCAAGGTTTTAACAATATTTAAACTCGTTCAAAAACCTTTTCAACTTAACATGCCAGCAGCAATGCAAACGGTGACTGAAGAGGGCCAATCCATTAAGCCACAATTAAACGAGTGTTAATTGTATGGGTGAAGAGTTTGCTTCATGGATTGGGTTGGCAAGAATTGTATATATACATTGTATATGACCGTTTATATATCATAAAATCCAAGCAAGAAATACCAAAATATACACCGTTTATATATATGCTTGTGGCCAACCCTAAACATAAAATATATGGCTTGAAAAATTGATGGTAGTCAACTGGTGTGAGCTTTGCCATGGAGCTTTGCTGCTCCTGCACCCCCCCACCCTTTTTGGGATCCGCACAAAGTGACCTGTGAACTGCATTTGGTGGTGAGGGGCTACAAAAGGTGCTGGCCCTTAAGTGCTCCTTCCCTTAATCACGCTGTGACGGTGCTCCCTTTCACTCAAGCTGCTCCTTAGCTCACGCTGCACAGCTATGGATCGCACACACACACTCTCTCTCTCTCTCTCTCTCTCACACACACACACACACACACACACACATGCCCTTCAGGAAGCACAGCACATCAACCCTCAGCTATATACCCTACAGCCCGTGACGTAAGAATGCACACAAACATACACACACATACAAATGCGCAACTAGGCCACTTGCCTGTGGGTTGAAGATGGACAGCAGGAGGTCATAATTCTTCTCAAAAAGCATTTGCAGCTGAGGGGGGGCCTGTCGGTGAGTGCAAAATTGTACATGACTGTGTTCATTCGTTCATGTTGTTGATGAGCGCAAGATTGTACTACATGACTGTGTTCTTATGTTCAAATAGATATGCATGTTTGGAAACGACTGTGCTCGTGCATTTATGTATGCAGATTTGGACATGACTGTGTTCATACGTTCATATATGCAAGCTATTTGCCCTCGTATAGCACATACCTAAAGTTGGCCAGGACCCTATATATAATGTACGCATGTACGTAATTTTTGCAGGGAATCGTTCAAACATACACAGTGTAGTATACGGCTTTGGCTAACCCTACACACACAGCTTAGGGGAGCGGGTGAGTACAATTTTGCACCGTGCGTATGTACAAGCTACAAATTATTTATCGTGCAAATTTCAGTCTCCAAGAACGTTGCGCTTGACTGTTCAAGCAAGAGGCTGCTCCGTTCTTGCATGTTTGCAAAATGTTTGCTCTTTGTGTTCACAGGGGGTGGAGTGGCGAAGACACCAGCAACTTAATTTTTTCTCATTCATCACTGAGTAGCACCTAGCATGCCATACATCACTGAGTAGCACCTAGCATGCCAAGCATCACTGAGTAGCACCTAGCATGCTCATTCATCACTGAGTAGCACCTAGCATGCCATTTATCACTGAGTAGCACCTAGCATGCCATGCATCACTGAGTAGCACCTAGCATGCCATGCCAGGGCAAGCTTATGTTGTCGTGATGTTGGACGTGTATGTTGACGTGGTTTGTACATAATTATATAAGAAACTTTTTAGCATTTATTTATTTACAGCCGTGACTTGGAGTTGTATGCTGACGCATTTGGACATGCTTGCTTGCCGTGGCAAGTCCTTTACCGGTCGCCAATTTCAAAAGCTTGTCAAGGTGATTTTACACAAGAAGCAGGTACCAGCTCAAACAATCTGTACGGAGCTTCAATTGTAGATACTTGCTCGTATGTGGTCTATGCACCTACTTAACAGGGGCACTTGATTGAGCATGCACAGCCCTTTGTGTGTGACTTTTTTTGTGTTTTGTTTTGAACATGCACATTCTTTTGCACATGCACATTTTTTTTTGAACATGAACATGCACAGCCCTATGTGTTCTTTTAGTTCTTTTAACATGCGACTTTTACACATGAGAGGGCGAGGTTGACTGAAGTTCGACCACACATTGTTTGGTGCCCCTTAGTGCCTTGCATCACAAAATGAACGAACTCACAAGTGTTCCCCTTGAGTGCGACACCAGAATGAACTCGGTGCCGTGACCACACCAGAATGAACTCAGTGCCGTGTACTACACCAGAATGAACTCAGTACCGTGACCACACAGAATGAACTCAGTGCCGTGACCACACCAGAATGAACTCACGAGCGTGGCCTCTTGGAATGTGATGTCCACACGAGAGGGTGAGACCGGCTCAAATCCAGCCTGTATGCTGAGTCTACCCTTGAACTGGCTGAGGCCTGTGACCGAGAACTCCACGATGTTGATCTACAGGGGCACGCAGGGGAGGGCAGGTGTGTGTGTTTTTATGTGTGTGTGTGTGTGTGTGTGTGTGTGTGTGTGTGTGGCGTGTGTGCACGTGTGTGCAACAACAAGCAAGTGGCATACCACCGATGGATGGGCAGAACGTCACCGTTGCTTCACACCGACCATTGCCTCAAACAAATTATGTCCATGCACGAGCCCTAGCACTCCTCAGTACTGGTCCAGCCGGTCCAACAATGTGAAGGGCTAGCCAGAAATGTATACAAATGGTGCGTATGTGTATTTAGGGTTGACCAGAACCGTGTGTGCACACTGTATATGACCATACTTACGGACATTTCCCTACCAAGAATACCGTACCTGCACTGTGAACACGTATGTATGTATGGCTCTGGACGACCCGAAGTGAAATAGGTTTCAATGGCAGTGGGCCAACAAGGCCAACATGGACTGGCCAAAACTACACAGCACACACGGTACTCATCTCTGGCAGGGAGTTTTCAGGTATATAGACGATATATTATTTAGTATATACACAGGTACTCATTTCTGGCAGGGAGTTTTCAGGTATATGGACGATATATTATTTAGTATACACACACACGGTACTCAGCTCTGGCAGAAAATCTTCAAGTATATGGACGATATACAGCTAATAGAATTTCGTGTGTGGCCAACCTTGAACAGTGTGAGGTGGTACTAATTCCTGAGAATTTGGATGTTTGGTGTAATCTGGAGCGGCTGTGTAGTCACGTTAACAGGTTTGTACCATGCAGATTGCTGGTAATGGGCTAGATTCGTGAAGCAGGTATACCTATTAGGCATTGCTGGTAATGAAGCCTCAAAAGCTCTAGTTAAGCAGGTGAAGTAGACGTTGCTGAATCGTACACTTCAAAGCCTGCGCTGGTGCAAGTACAGGCAGACGTGCTCACAGAGGCCTCGTGCTGAGATCCCTCTGCCAGAGGTAAATGATTTAACGGAAATTACGTATATCGGACGCGAACACACACACACACACACACACACACACACACGCACCCACACATGCACACACATGCAGTAATACAATCACAGACACGTTACTGTGTATCTGGCCAACCAACGACAAAGTATGGCACTTTCAAGTCAAGCATGTGACCCACTGGATCCCGCTTGGTTTCTCACTTGATCCCACTTGACCCCGCTTGATCCCATTTGGTTTCCCCCTTCTCATTGGCGCGTCCGTAAGCCTGAAGTGGACTTGCCTAACACATCCAAATTCAATAACGCTAGTTGGCACAGGAAGCACGTGCACAGACACCTGCATCTGATCATACCAAACCTCCTCCTGTGCTCGTCAAGGAGAAGCATTGGTTCACATTCAGGGACGATGTGATTTTTGTGTAGCACCGACAAGAATACCACCAGGTCTAATTAAAATCCAGGTAGGTGCAGTGCAGCGTGGTCATTATCCTTGCAATCCGTGAAACACCAGCAATTAATACCGTCAGGAAAAATTGCTGACAGCACATCCTATGCCCTGTATGGCCGCTTACCCCGTCATCAAGGCTGGCCTGAACCCTACAAACTTGCATCATGCAAGTTGCATGTGTACGGTACATTTACCGTGCTCATTCCAATCAAGGAGCTTCCATCGTTGTTCGTGTCAAAACAGTTCTGGCCTACCCTTCCTGGAGTGTCTGATCATTCAATATAACAACAGTCCTCGTTGCATGCATGCTTGCGCCCAACAGCGCTTCAAGATCAATGTCATCCTTCATCTGAACGTAAAAAAATTCTACTCCCCCTCTCAAAACAGTTAGAACTAATAATCTCCCTTAAGCAAGGTATACACCCACCGCATGTTTGCGCTCCATGTCAATCTCCTGGAGCATAGTGCCCAGCTGGATGAACTCTCGAAGTCCGAGCTTAGTGCGCTTCACGCCCTGTGTTTCAAATGTCATAATTTTCAGTAACACACTCATACCCAGCTCAAAACTCACACTAAACCCTTGCACGAATGTGCACGCAAAATACCAAGCAGTGTGCACTAACCCCTTGGAAGCTTATATCCTACAGCCTGTATAGTTCCAGTGCAATGTTATCCTCTACAACCTATACAGTTGCATTGCAATGCAAAAGCTGCCTACCCACAACCGACAGCAGGAGCAGCAACATTTGCCTGTGTCGCCAATACAAACTCCCACACCGGCCCACCCCTCTATAATTGTAACCACTGTGGCGTTAATGTGGAAAAGAGATCTAGTCTGATCACTGTGTTGACTCGTCCTTATCTTAAACTTCAATCGCTCCGTTCCTGACAAAGTGCTATTCTGCCTGTGCCAGCTCAACCACACAGCTGTGCCAAGGCACAAGTTTGGGAAGGTCACGCATAACCACTGCAGCACTTCTATTCCAAGGGTGAAAAGAGTTGAGCTTACAAGCACACACGCACGCGCGTGCAACACAGACACAAACATGCGTACAAACGCACGTACAGACATGCACATGCACACACACGCACACAGAGACACACACACTCACACACACACAAACCCACTGTTATGGTGATGGTGGAGTACAGCAACTCCCATGTCCCGGCACACAAGTGTAGGTTATCCACAGGGGCTACCACAGGACTCAGAGCCTCTAAACTGGTAACCAACGCACTGATGGTTGCCTTTTTTGCAGCCTGCATAGATACATGTGTGTATGAATAGAAGGGGTTCGTATGCATGTGCCTGTTACATGGTAATGTCCTCACAATCTATAAGCCACAAAGCCATTGCCTCTGTCTGGCTGTGAACAAATGCATGCACGCGCACGCATGTGCACGTTCACCTGCACCTGCGCACACACACACATACACACACTCACAGTGGTCCCGAAAATGCCTCTGTCCGTCCCTTGGAAGGCTTGCAGCAACTCCATTTTGACTGCTGCAGCTTCGGCAGGAGCAGTAGGAGCAGACGGCTGAGCAGCAGCCTGCGTGTGCATGTGTGTATGTGCGTGCGTGCAATGCTTGTGTGCGTGCATGTGCGTGTTGTGTGTTGTGTGTGTGCAAGTGTGTGTGTGTATGTGTGTGTGTCTGTGTGTGTGTGTTTGTGTGTGTGTGTGTGTGTGTGTGTGTGTGTGTGTGTGTGTGTGTGTGTGTGTGTGTATGTGTATTTGCATGTGTGTGTGTGCAGTTGTGTGTGTGTATGTGCAATTGTGTGAGTGCGAAGAGTTTCTGTTTATTGAACACCTGCGCTTGCACGGAGTTGGACTGCCCTACACAATTGCTGACCAGCCTCCTCCTGGTTCTTGGTGGGCAGTATGACCTATTGTGTGATATCCTGGGTGTTATTGAGGTGTTTGCCTGGTGGCAAAACACTGTAGATTGCATTTCGACCTAGTGCAATTGCTAAGGTTTTAGAGTTATTATAATAAATACTATCAGCCGGTTATTTTTCAAAGGTAGCTGGCAGAAGCCAGTGAGAACAAGTTCTTGCTCTGTTGTTGCTTAGAGAATGGGGCAAGGTCAGAGCATGGGTGGGGACAAGATGATGGAGCAGGTGAGGAGTTTGAGTGCTCGTGCACCTTTAGCGTGCGCCTAGCGAGCACCAGGCACCAGGCGAGCACTCAGGCGGACCTTCCTTCGCTTTACGCTCTGTTTGTGTGTGTGTGTGTGTGTGTGTGTGTGTGTGTGTGTGTGTGTGTGTATGTGTGTG
>Ga0307960_1001437_pt1:5000-13848 | contig 13848 bp, 16 predicted proteins | sample OrgLakmetagen542_FD_201832 | JGI IMG/M metagenome (GOLD analysis project Ga0307960, IMG submission 201832) | Saline water microbial communities from Organic Lake, Antarctica - #542 | ecosystem: Environmental > Aquatic > Non-marine Saline and Alkaline > Saline | place: Antarctica... | reverse complement strand
TGTTGCTGTGACAGCTGCTCCTGCTGCTGCTGCTGCTGCTGCTGAAGTTGATGAACAACCTGTTGCGTCTGCGCCTGCTGCTGAAGGTACTGCTGCACTGGCAGTCCTGTTTCCTGCTGCTGCTGTTGCTGCTGCCGCTGCTGCTGCTGCTGCTGCTGCTGCTGCTGCTGCAACAACGGTTGCGTATGCTGCTGGTTCCGCTGCTGCTGCTGCTGCTGCAACAATGGTTGCGTATGCTGTTGGTTCCGCTGCTGTCGGGGCAGAAGATGCTGGAACTGCTGCTGCTGCTGCTGCTTTTCACGGTCCAGTTTCTGCACTTCCTGCACAAGCCCTTGGATGACATGGTCCTGTAGACACAGGAAGCAAAGGGATGCACTAAATTACGAATGACAAGGTCCTGCAGACAGAAAATATGGATGACGCAAAGTATGGATGACGTGGCCCTGAAGACACAGGAAGCAAAGGAATGCACTAATTTAAGGTTGAATGATGATATCGCGATTGAAAGTGAGGGTTCCTGTAGACACAAACAGCAAAGTGAAGCACTTGTTTAGGTGCTATATAATGAAATGGAGATATCGCAATTGAAAGTAAGGGTTCCTGTATGACCAGACTGTTAGTAGCATGTGAGAGGCCTATAGGATTGTTGTGGTGCTAAATAATGAAATTGAAATTGAAAATGAGGGTTCCTGTACGACCAGACTTTAAGTAGCATGTCAGAGACCTAGGATTGCTGTGGTGGGTGATGCAGTATAGCGGAAAGGGGAAGAAACGCAACAAGCAGAAAGGAAGCAATACTCCCCCCTCTCCCCCCTCCCCCCAAAGAGGTCGAACGTAATAAATATTCTTCCAGCAGGATGAAGCAGTGATTAAAGCAGTCGCCAAGGCTGTGAGTCTGGAGATCAGGGGAAAGCTTAAAAGTAATCATCATTTGTTGATGTTTGTTAAAAGGAACTGACAAGGCGTTTTTTGTCACCATCTGTTTGCTTTTTATTGCTGTGAGGGGTGTGTGTGTGTGCGTTTGCTGCCTATGAAATTCGATCGCTCTTCTTTTGATTTGCTGTACACGCAAGCAAAGAGTAGCAAATTCCTGGCTTTTGTGGTTCTGAATTGAGAAGTACACTCTGGCTGTGTTTGTTGCACAAGTTACGATCATTGTGCCTTGTGACCCTTTTTTGCTCTCTTGTGTCCACGCCCAGCAGGGGAGCACGGTGTGCAGAAGGCGGTGTCCACGCCCAGCAGGGGAGCACGAGGTACCCACACCCAGCAGGGGAACACAATGTGCAGAAGGCGGTGTCCACGCCCAGCAGGGGAGCACGGTGCGCAAAGGTGGTGTAAACGCCCAGCAGGGGAACACGAGGTGCCCACGCCCAGCATGGGAACACGGTGTGCCCATGCCCAGCATGGGAACACGGTGTGCCCACGCCCAGCAGGGGAACACAATGTGCCCACGCCCAGCAGGGGAACACGGTGTGTCCAATCAGCAGGCGAACACGGTGTGTCCACGCCCGGCAGGGGAAACGGTGTGCCCACACCCAGCAGGGGAACACGGTGCGCAGAAGGCGGTGTCCATAACATAACACCAGGGATGGGTCATACGGACTTTTGAGACGTCCCATACGGTATAATACGCTATTATTACGACATAAGCGTATAATACGAAAACGTATTTTTGCTATTGTGTGGGGTACCCTGGGCTTGCACCAACCACCCCCAACCACCACACATTGTTCCCAAAGCCTCCAGAACTTTGAAATGCCTCCTTTTAAAGGCCCTGAGTGGGAACATGTTGTTATTTTGGGACAGAAGGGGCAGAACTACAAGATGGAGTGTAAGTACTGCAAGCTGAAATTCAGCGGCGGTGCCCCCCGCATCCGCGAGCACTTCATGAGGCAGAATCCCAGCGTAGGTGTAGCAGCATGCAAAGCTGACCCGGCAGAAATCGAGGACGTAGCAATGGCAGCAATCGACAACGCTCAGAAGGAGAAAGAGCAGCATGCAACAAAGAAGAGGCAGCTGGACAGGAACACAGCAAGCATGTCAGCAGCATCAGAAGCAGCAGCATCTACACAGCTGAAAATGGACTCTAGAGGGCTTGGGAGTCCCTCTAGAGGGCTCTGGGGGGCATGGGGCTGCAAACTTCACTAAGTGCCCAAAAATCGTATTATACGGAGCAATTTGACAAATACGGTTAAATACGCGATAAATACGATACGGCGTATAATGCGCCTACGCCGTATGACCCATCCCTGCATAACACTCTCAACACACTCTCATCACATGCAAGTCAGCGTGCCTACAGCTAGCTGCTTCTCGTGGATCAGTGCTGCTGTTTTTTTCTTCACATTCCATTCTTGGATACAGAGTGTCTGAGCCTAGACACACATACAGACAGACATGCACACACACACACAAACACACACACACATAAACACACACCTGAGCAGGGAAAGTGTGTCTAGGGATGCAGTAGGTGGTGTCAAGGAAGATCTCATCGACATGTAAACCAGGTGGGATCTGAGAGGCCATCCAGGTAGGGTCCCACCTGCATCACAAGCACAGGGAACACACACACACACAAAGTGGAAGGGGAGAGAAAGGATAGGTGTCTCAGGAATTCTTCATTCCAACATGCAGGCCAAGTACATTGAGGGCAGCAATCCAGCACGGGTCCCAGTTGAAGCACAAAAAAAAAAAAAAAGGGGCAAGGAAAATGATAATTGAGGGGCGTCAAGAGCTCTCTGGGAGGCCACTGGTGCAGGCGCTGGGCCTGTACCTCTTTGTTGGAAACTGCGAGGCATGCGCACGTGCTTACCAGTTCTGTGTGTTCCACCTTATCTCCCAGCAGAAGAGGAAGCCTCGTATGTTATGGGAAGGTAAGGAATGATTAAAGCTGTAGCGCACAGGATGAACATGTAAACAGTTATAAAAAACTATGCAATTCCAGTTATAAAAAACTATGTAATTCCACGGAAGGGCATGAAACTGGCATCCACAGGCCGCCTGATCACTAGCTCACCAGCACGTGCATGCATGACCACCACACAGCATAGAGTGCACACAGTACACTAGAGTACACACAGTAGAGTACACACAGTACACTATAACAAACATAACCACCACACAGTATAGAGTACACACAGTGCACTATAACAAACATAACCACCACACAGGATAGAGTACACACAGTGCACTATAACAAACATAACCACCACACAGTATAGAATACTCAGCCTTGCTATACTGGAGGAGCACCTACACCGTAGCAGATCCCATGAAAGACTACGCACAGCACAAAACTGTGAGCACCCTGCAAATCGCTGCACCACTCGCACCTGCTCAAAATACGCACCTGCAATCTCCAATGTGGAGGAGCACGTTGTGTTCATTTTGAAGCCTCAACGACTCGCCAACATGTATGCACAGCACAATGCAGTGATCATCCTTTGTAGCAGCTGCACAATATGAAACATTATAAAACGCACATAATACACCATAATAAACGCACCTGCAATCTCCAATGTGGAGCACCTGTGCTTCCCTTGGAAGCCTCAACAACACTCACCAACACGCACCAAGCAATGCAGTGATCACCCTTCGTAGTCACTGCACAAAACACGCACCTGCAATCTCCAGTGTGGAGGAGCACCTTTGTTTTTTTTGTGGCCCCCCCTGGAAAGACCTCCACCTGTGTGAGAACGTGAGAACAAGGACGCGCTGTGAAGTAAGTCAGGATGCGTACTTTCTTTTGTTAATGCCCCCCTGAAAGACCCCCAGGACTCAGGACAAGCAAGTGATGCCAGAGCGTCAATGTATTCGTGACAGGAATGCGCACAGCATACATTGCTTATGAACTCACTACTTCTCGAGCATTTCAGTTGCTATCAAGGGCAGCGTCACTATGAGACATGTCATTATGTTGCTCCTAGTAATTGAGCGCCCTTTATGAACTCACTCCTGGCCCAATCTTTGGGACCTACAGGTAAAGCAGCCATGCCAGTCTGGAGGCCTTTGTAATCCAAACAACCAAACAAAATAGCCCAACTTCACACTGGCACATTTGCCACACACACTTCACACTTGCCACACGCACCAGCAGCATTACAGCTCCTGGACAATGGTTGGCATGCAAGAACGTAACCCTACACCTGCAGACAACACAGTGTTGAATCGTTATGACACCTGTTTTTTATTAGTGCAGATGTCGATCTTTTTGATTTATTAATTTGTTGGGACCTATAGGTTGAGCAGCCATGCCAGGCTGGAGGCCTTTGTAATCCAAACTAAACTAGAAACATTACGACACCTGTTTTATTTAAGCTGAGCGAGTGGCCTTGTACCTGCAGCCAGCACACCATCACAATGACACAACACCATCACAATGACACAACACCTTTTTTACTGTGAACAAGTGGCCTTGCACCTGCAGCCTACACAGTACTTTAACATTACGACACCTGTTTTTCAAAGTGAATGAATGGCCTTGCACCTGCTGCTGACACTGGCACAAAGTACTATCCCTACCAAAGCATCATGCACGGCAAATTGCCTCTGCAGGCAATGGCACGTGGGCAAATACACAGGGTTGGCCAGAACCGTATAATTATACGGTTTTGAATGACTTTCCTTAAGGCAATATTGCGGAAAATCGTACAAACCTACGGTTCTAGCCAACCCTACCATATACAAGACGGGAGGGTCAGCATTTGTAGTGCCTGCTACTGCAGCCATTTGCTTTGACACAGTATCTTTTATTCTGAGTTAGAAAAAGGCCGTAGGTGGCAAGGTTGAGGCACAAACCAAGAGTGCTACCCATTGCCATACAACAAACCATTTGTAGTGCCTGCTACTGCAGCCAATCACTTTGACAATATAATCCTGTGTTTTAGCTTAGAGATAGCCTGTTGGTGGCACCAAGGCACACACCAAGAGTGGCACTTCCCAGCCTTACAAGGAACATGGGTTGAATTATGCACAGGCAAGGAAAAGTGGGTGTGATCCGAAAGGCCTTTGCCGACCAATGCAGGCAAACATTGCCGACCAATGCAGGCAAACAGTGCCGACCGATGCAGGCAAACAGTGCCGACCAATGCAGGCAAAAATTGCCGACCAATGCAGGCAAACACTGCTGACCAATGCAGGCAAACGTTGCCGACCAATGCAGGCAAACAGTGCCGACCAATGCAGGAACGCATCTTTGCAGTAGCTCTTTTTCCTCAACCTATGTGGGGTTGGGCTTTCATGGCTTGCGCACTTATTTTTTGTATGGCATGGTTTGTGTGTGCGTGTGTGCATGTGTGTGTTCTCGTCAGAGGCATGACAAACACTTAAACATTTGAAAATAAGCTCACAATTGCCTGAAGCGTATACAGAGTGTGTCTCTTGTCTCGAGGGATAAGAAGATCCTCCAGGGGTGCGTGTCAGCGTGCCGACCTTTTCTGACACCCTTTCATACATTTTTGTCATTTCAAAGGCAATTAAACGAATAGAAGAGCAGGCAGTAAAAACCCTCCCCACAATTAGTATGGACAGGGAGCTGGCTGTGGTACTGCTTGGTTTACTTCTTATCCCATCTGCAGTGCTCCAGAGCAAGACATGTTATGCTCCAGACCTTGGGGATAGATCTCAGTAACGAAGGAGCTCCGCTCTTATTTCTGGGAAATTCACATTAGTGGGGACTGTTGTGTCTGATGCCATTACTTCAATGTCCAGCTGACGACGTCGTCTTTTTTATATTGAATGTAAGTTTGACATACTTCCAGGATTCAAAGGAGCAGAGAGAGTTCCGGCGAGAAACGAGGGAGCTGCTATATGATCATCAGCAGCCAGTGTCTTGAAGGATTTTGCATAAATTTTTACTGGGGGGCTTGTTGGGGTCCTCCAATCCTTAACCGGCCAGGTTGTCCAAATATTTGTCTGCGGGACAGTTCTTGCTAGAGGTGGACATAGTGCTTGCCTCATACTCTTCAGCCAATCCTATATAGTTAGGGTCGGACATGATCACTTTTGTTCCCATGTTGGCTCCCAATTCACCAGCCACATTTCTTCCCTGTCCGCTTCTGCCAAACTTTTCATTTGCTCCTCAGAGAGATCATGGCACGCTGGGCAGTGCCATCCTCCTGATTGATCTGGACTTGGCCGGGCAGAGTGGTTATATTAATATGTAGCTTTCATGCAACATTCCCGGTGGTGCGTGCTGACGCATGTATTGCAATGAAGCATACCTTGCTTGTGACCTGTTTCTCTTTCCTTCCATTCCCACCCACATCTGTCAACAATCAGACATGCAAGTACTCCGAGATGGTGATGGGTTCGTACTAAAGGGATTAATTTCCACTGCCTGAGTGATTTTCTAATTAGGGAACGCATACACGTACCCCTCAACGGTGATGGGTGTGTACATCCATTGCCTGTCTGGTTTTCTTGTTCGGGAACACACATACGTACCCCTCAACGGTGATGGGTGTGTACAAAAGGGATTAGTTTCCACTGCCTGAGTGATTTTCTAATTAGGGAACGCATACACGTACCCCTCAACGGTGATGGGTGTGTACATAGGTACAGCACAGATCACGTCAGGATTCAGACCCATGTCGTGGATGAGGAGCCGGGCTGTGACCTGTGACACAGTGTGTTTGTGTACATATGTACGTGTGTGCATGTATTTTGTGCATGTGTGCACGTATGTGATTTTGTCTGTGACACAGTGGTGTTTGTGTACGTCTGTATGCAAGTGTGGTGTGGTTTTGTGTGTGTGCATGCATGTAATGTTGTCTGTGACAGTGTGTTTGTGTACATCTGTACATGTATGTATGTGGTTTTGTGTGTGTGCATGCATGTACTTTTAGGTGTACATGTGTTCGCGTGTATGTTTATGTGTGTATCTGCGTGCATGTATTTATGTTGTGTGTGTGTGTGAGGGTGGGGAGGGGGAGGTGCACGTGTGCATGCGTGCAAAGGGCGAGGTTGTGAAATTGATTAGTGTTTGCGTATGACAAGCATCATGCATGCATGTGCGTCATGCGTGTGTATGGAGTCAGAAACAAGGTGGCACCTGTGCGTGTGGCAGCATGCACAAGCGTGTGATGCTGTGTGTGGTACGTGCATACGAGCGTACCGTGAGCACGAGGCAAGTTTGAAACTACGTAGCACATTGAATGAAATTGAAATGACGAATGACGAATGATACTGCAGTCATAAATGAAATTGTGAAGCGGACCGTAATGGAGCAGCTACAGTCACTTGTACAGGTTATATCTAGGGTTGGCCAGAACCGTAAAGCTACACCGTATATGACCGTGCGTATGGTCATTCCCGAACTAAAAATACCGTGTAAACACCGTGTAAACGTATGTAAGTATGGCTCTGGCCAACCCTACTTATACCGTTCATTAGAAATGGATAACACATTTGCTTTGCAAACAAAGCCCCACCTCGGATGTATAGATGGTGCCCAAGTTGAAGCTCTTGCCCAGGCCCGTGGTGTGGTCCGAATGGTAGTGCGTCTGTGCAATATCGATGAAATGTATTGTCTTTCCAGGCTTTTTCGTGCTTGTTCACGCTGCCCATTTTATCATAGGCTTGCACTCCCCTAATAATTTGTTGGCCCCTGAGCTATTTTTTTTAACCACCTCTGGGTTGACGACTTTTCTGTTTTACTTGCATGAGGCCCTTCAATTAAGTAACGCCTTGAACGTGGCAATGGGACTGCCGTGATCACACGCCTTGGAGCTGCTTCATGCAAAATTCATGGTAGGTCATCACACAGGCAGAGCGTGTCGGCAGGCCAGATGGTGACATGAGGCCACACCATGCACCATGTACCATGCACCATGTACCATGCACCATGTACCATGCACCATGTACCATGCACCACGTACCATGCACCATGCACCATGTACCATGTACCATGCACCACGTACCATGCACCATGCACCATGCACCATGTACCATGCACCATGTACCATGCACCATGTTTTTCCCACTAGACTAGTGGCAGTGGTAGCACGTTTGAGAGCACACGATATGACTCCACACTGTGTTACAGATCACTAATTCAAGCTGAAAACCTCTGCTCAAAGGCATAACAACAGGATATAAAGGACGATTGGTACTGGATGCTGGGTGGGCATGGGTGGACATTAATTGCACTCTTAGAGAAGGGCAACTGAACCAGTGCCCCAAAATGCTTATTTTTAAGATCCAAGGGCCAACTTCTCACACACACTTCATTTCAAAGTGGAAACCATATAACTTCAATCTAAAGCTGATAGACTTTTTCTTTTTCTTTCTGAGCTTATGGATTTTTTTGTGGCTGGCCGAGACCAGTCAGCAGCCGATCAGCCAAACTATCTGGCTGAAGGTCACCCCCCATTGTAACCATTGTAACCAATCTAAAGCTGACATTAAAAGCTATTAGAGCGCGTGCTAAGAATTAGTTTCAAGGCTTTGTGTACAGGTTAAGATGCACATAGGGCAGCAGCACCCTAGATGGGTGATTTCTATGAGAGCATGTTAATTTGCATATCTCGCCAACTACTCAGTATTTCACTTGATAATTTTTGCAATGATTTTTATTTGTTGAGGGGATTCCAAACTCAACAAATGCGGAAGTTAAAGCAGTAGGATCTGTTATGAGGGTTTGGCAGCAAACAGTGGGGTTTACGCTGCAGCCGATTAAGCATGGGCCCCAAGACTTGCAACTGTGTGGAACGCATCCTTGTCGTGCAGCCTGAATTACCTGAACTACTAGGATTGCAAAGCAGCTCAGCTTGCAAACTGTAAACCATGGGCACACATTTGAAAAACATGCCCATTTGGGGGCCAGTCGGCCTCTGGTGCATTCTTG
>Ga0307960_1001435_pt1 | contig 13848 bp, 6 predicted proteins | sample OrgLakmetagen542_FD_201832 | JGI IMG/M metagenome (GOLD analysis project Ga0307960, IMG submission 201832) | Saline water microbial communities from Organic Lake, Antarctica - #542 | ecosystem: Environmental > Aquatic > Non-marine Saline and Alkaline > Saline | place: Antarctica: Organic Lake... | reverse complement strand
ACCCCCCTCCAAATAGTTCCATATATGAACTGCTACCTCATAAGTTTGGGGTATTTGTTGGAGTTTAACAAGAACCTAAAACGCATAAGGCCTGTGGGGATCTCTGTCTACACGCAACTATTACCTAAATCACTTAAGAGGGCTCAGCAAGCCCAATTGCAACCAAATATGTTCCTTTCCCATTTGCCAATTAGCCAGAGTCCAGTCTAAGGACTTCATGATTTGTAACCTATTTTACCTAATTGCATAGACCTCTTACCTTTGCCTTGCGCACATCAAGACCATCAAACAGGTCATGCATTCTTGGCATTTGGTATGCTAGAATTTCCAGCCCTTGTGCTCCCTTGGCCTTCACGGTGTGCCAGATCTCAAACAGGCACCTGCATACAGAATTGACCTTCACACTTTTCTCCTGTTTGTGTCACAAGCAAGACACCACATCTAAGGAATACACAAGGTAGAATGACAAGAAACAGACGCAATGAAACCACAATTGTAATTACTCTGTTAGCCTTGCAGACTTAGCAACATGACGTACTATTTCTGGAACATTTTCTGTAACCCCTCACCTCCATACATATATTGACACTTCTTGAGCTCAGAAAACAATGGGCATATGTAAAGTTCCATGAAGTGGCTTAGAAAAGAACTGGAGGGTGGATGGGGTCTTAGAAACTCAAAAACCCTCAGGGTTTTACCCCCCAAAACCACCTTCTCCACTAAGCCCCATGCGTGTATCAATCTAATCCTCTTACTCTTACGTATAAAATTTACTATATCAAGGTAGAATGGCCGATTACGACCAAACATAGTTCCTGCACCGTGCTGGCAAGAAAATATTCTTTTCCAACTGCATGGATGCCCATGCCTGTGCGCTAATGCACAAGTAATGCGCTTGCTGTTGCATAACTTGTTTGCGCTACATACAACTGATTATGAGGAGTCCTGGCCTTGAATAAGTTGTGTTGTCAAGTTAGGAGTTCTGGCATTCTTCTACAAACCTTTAACCAGTCAAATAAGTTATTTGTCTCACATTCATGCTGACTCTGTGTCCAGTGAAATGATGAGCCAAAAGACCTGGCTCAAACCCAATCCCCATTATGACCGTTATTCTGAATCTATGCATGCGTGGCAATGCACAGGCACAAATGTCAGCTTGTAAGTGACACGTGCAGAGCTAACTGGGTGCTGGCTTCCTCCATTGAATTGTCCTCTCCCTTCCCTCTACTAAAGCCATGTTGTATGCACATTGGATTGAACCTAACCAATCACATGCGTGGCATACGGATTAAGAAACATGCTGAGGCCTATCTCAATGAAGGGCATCTGGGTGCACGCCATTTACACAAGGCAAAAAAAGCTAGAACACCTTTTCCTCATGATCATACAAGAACATGCAATAGTCCCTACTTTCCTTCTGCTTCCAGAGTCATTGTATTACTCCCTGCACAATGGGCCTAGCTGCCGTGCTGCATCTTCAAATCTGCCTTGTTGGCTGTTTTTTCTGTCCTTCCACTTTTTTATTTCCTATTGGCATACACAAATATATATCATCAATCAATTGAAAAGGAGCAGGTTTAAAGAGTGCCACTTGCTCCCCCGTTGAGATCCCCCTAAACCTGTGCAAGCATAGAGTGTGAGCTCTTACTTAGGATTAACCACTTTTGGTGCATCTGTGTACGTGAACCATCTCAGCTCTGGCATGCTTTATCAAATTTCTGGCAAGGCTAGCCAGACCACCTCCATGTTTTGAGGGTCACAATGCTTGGGCTACATTCCCCAAATCGGCAAACACACCCTCTAGACCCACTTGGCCTTGGCTAAGGGTGAAGGCTCAGCAAGCTCCAACAAGATATTTGCGCGGGGTGACAAGCATGATACAGCCTTGGCCCTCATCTCGCCCAGTTTGTCTTCTAACAACGCACAGGCTGCTGTGCTCAGCCAACAATGAGGTGTACTCAAACACTTGTGGCAGTACATATTCCAGCAAAGCCTGGCTGCTTTAAGCCAGCATTGGCATTTTTGTCAAAGTCCTCCCCACAGCTCCTTGATAATGCAATTAAAAATGCATAGCTTTGGCTTATATATCTGTAAGTACTTCTACGTACCGTAAACTAAAATATATCACGCCACATATACTGTTCTTTGGCGGTGCGGTATGGCCATGGGTAGTTTTGTTTTTATTTCAAAACAATTGTGGCGTTGGCAAACAGTATGTTTCGTCCCTTTTAACCAATCCTTTGGGAGGTGCGGATTCAAAGCAGCATTACTTAAGTAGTTTGTTATTTTAGAGGTGTGAGGTGAGCGTATGTACGGTACTCAACCATACGGCAAGCAGCTAGCTTGGCAAAGCTGAATTCAAGCTAGCAATGTAGATTACGCAAGCACCACAAAGTACTTATATGTTTGACCTCTAGCAAGCACTAGGGAAAGATTGATAGGCTTGCTGGTTGGCCACTGGGGCCCAGAGCTGAGCGTAGAGCTATCTGGAGTATTACAATAAACTGGTTACTTATTAAAAATGCAAATATGTTTGCAGGCAAGTTACAGATTAATATTAATGGACATTTGGTTTGATGCCACTTCCCAGTCATTATACGAGTATCAGCTTCAAACTTTATGCAAACATGATGACCTGGTCCCATAGTGTCTCAACTACTCACCAAATGCGTGTAAGAGTTTCCCCCTCCTCATCCAAGGCGAACAGGGTCTTATCCGCCTGCATGCATTTTGAAGAAATGTGATTTTTTTGGCGAACACTACAGTTGCTTGGAAATTATAAAACATAGACAGTGACGCAAGCAAATGGAGGGACACATGTACGTTTTCAGGGGGATGACAAAGGAAGGAATGAACGTGAGGCTAGTACTCGTCTGCACCCTCTCCACACGCAAAATAGTAAAAAGGATGCAACATTGCAGGGTATACACATCACACAGACCTAAAAGAGTGTTGTATTTACATGCATGCAACCTCCAGCATTCTGTGTTTGTTCAGATACTATCCAGGTATGCAACCTAGCTGAGGCTGCTCCGTACACAATGTAGAGTAGGCAAGGTTCACAACCATAAGTACCCTATCCCAACATACCTTGCGCACAACAGTTGCTAGGTGTGAAATGTCACTTGCTTGAAGCTCGCCCTTGTCCTCATATTGGTTCTGGTTGATGGCACAGATATCTGCACAGGACCATGTTTTAAGATGGTATCTATGGTCTTTAACCATTACAAAGCTGCACATTTTCTGCCTGTCACTGTGGGCTAGCAATGATTGCTGGCTTTGTGCCGTAGGTTGGCATTAGCCAACCTGCTTGACATGACCATTATGAGCAGAGTTGCTTCTCAATTGCGTAAAAGCACGCTTGGCCTCACAAGCTAGTTGCAAACCTGAAAGCCAGGGAACCATACATCCAACATGATAGCCTAACACTGCAAGAAAGAAAACCTGTTCTAATCCGTCTGTGTATGACCTAACAAAGTGAGAAAACAAGCACAGCTACCAAAGCATGACTGGTTGCGCACACAGAGCTATCAGAGAAGGGCAGGTGTCAAGCGCACGCACACACAAACACACACACACAGACACACACACGCACACACATATGCGCGCACGCACACACACACACACACACGTCAGAGCACATCATGTATTGAGCAGACATGGCAGGCATTAAGTGAACACACTCAGCACCTGTGCTCCACCTGAACTGTAAAGGCAGGCTGCCCAGGGAAAGTGTTCAGCAAGAAAGGGCAAATACTCTCGTTGCAGAGGCTCTCACCTAACCAAATGAAAGCATCTGGGGTCTTCTGCAGTCGTTTTGACAGCACCTCCACAAGCGTTGCAAAGCGCCAAGACCTGCGAGCATTCTTTAGAACTGATCCAGTGAGTGAAATTGTGATCCCAGCTTGGATGAATGCTGTACATGTATAGTACAGCTCAAAGCGTGATAACTGGTGCAAACCATTGCCAGGATGCTGCAGGTTTTACGACAGAAGGTTGGAAAGATGATGATGTGAATCCACAAGGGCCAGAACCTAGCGCAGCAAACTTGAATGACGAAGCGACTTAGCAACTTTGCACTCTGAGAACCATGTCGAAATGTTGCAGGTAGCTCATTGGCAAAGGACATTACTTTTTTAAGCTGCTTCATGCTACACAGCAAGGATGGGGAGTTTGGTTAAGTCGTGGGGTGGATCCACACATACCTTCTGCTTACCCTTTACCAGGTCAGCCTTCAACCTGCTTATCAATTATTAGCTCGTGTTATCACTGCCCCACATGCTTAATTGTTAAAGTTACGCACCAAGTATGAGAGACCATATACTGAGGAGGCCCAACATTGTCTGGCTCAATGATGTCCACATATCTGCACTTGTGGGCACGCGTGCTAGGGATCACAACCTTGGCACAGACCTCCGCTGTTGTGGCCTCGGGCCCTAGCTCCTGCTCAACTGTAGCTTTTGCCCGAGAGACCAGCCAGCTCATGCGAATGCCACATTCAGCCACAGGCACGCTTCGGCAGGATGCCTTGGAACATTTTGTAGGTGCGGATGCACCTGGAGCATGAACCACCTGTGATGGAAGCGATGCATGTGTCAGTGTTTTTTTTCTGACCATTGCAGCTTAATGGTTACACAGGGTGCTCAAACCAAACAATAGTGTAGCAAGGCCTTTGTACGTTTTTGCCAGATTCAAGCCTGTGCCTAAGTTTTGGCAGGTAAAAGGGGGGGGGGGGCTAGAGAATAAGATGGTAAACCAGCATGCAAACCCTTTTATGTCCCTAGGTATAAGTGTGTTTGCCTCCAACAGCACAAACATCAGTTCAGTGCTCCCTCTCTATCTCAAAAGTCTTTCCCACACAACCTGCTTGTGTCTCCTAATGTCGACCATTATGCCTACGCCCCAGCTCCTGCCACACTTCTTTCTCCTTTGCTGCTGCTCCTCAACACCACCTTTACTCGGATGAGGGTGGGGGTCAATACACTTAACCCCAGTCGCCAATGGCTCAATACCCAAAACCATTTCGAATGAATAGCTACTAAATTAATAGCCACAGGGATTTTAGTGTTGCAAAGTGGCTATGCAGGGTACACAGCGACGCCCTGCCGGGAATTGCCGCGTCTAATGTAAACCTTTTTTTGCGTAGCTTGATGGCGACGTGTCGCTCTTAAAAGGAACACTGGCATGTGTGTGCGTGTGTGTGTTTTTGTGTGTGTGTGTGTGTGTGTGTGTGTGTGTGTGTGTGTGTGTGTGTGTGTGTGTGTGTGTGTGTGTGTGTGCGCGCGCGCGCGTAGGGCTGCAAATGTGGGAGCCATGTGAAATGCAGGTCTGCTGTAGTATAGGACATAGCTTTTACTGCTAAGTATCACAAGCATAGCTTTCATGCACCAAAGTAACAGAAGCGGTTGCTGTTGCAACTGAATTGAAATGCCATTTTGGTAGTTATCAAGTTCAGACAAACTGCTTGTTGCAAGAAAAAGCAAGTGTAGCAGTGCTGCAAATTATTACAAGCACTAGCTGGACCTCGGTCTTGCGTATTCTGAAGAGGTTTCAATGTGGCATAGAAGAAAAATGCCCACATTGAAACCTCACACGGTGACCCGCTTAACTGAAGTATTTGTAGCATGTTCTACATGTTCTACATGTTCTGCATGCTCAGAGCATGCTGTGGGGCTTACAACGCAGCAGGAAAACTAAAAGACACTGCTTGTGAGGATGACCACTACAAGAAGAGCAAACAGCTATCAGAGATTATCAGCTGTCAGAGGTTGCATGGGGCTTTGCCCAGAATGCGGATTGCCTGCTTAAATGCTAGTGTTTGGACCTAAAACGTTAAAAATCAGCAAAGCGACCCGGGGGTGGTGCGTTGGGGAGGTCACCTTACCCATGGGTGAGGGGTACCCTAGGGTAGGAATTACAGGCCTGTTTGAGCAGCGTTGCTTTCACCCCTGGTGCATCCCCCTGTGACCAGAAGGCATCAACGGTTGCAACTATTGTGTAATTGTTGCCCATTCTAAGCTTTGTATTGAGCCTAAAATTAAGCCGAGCGGTGCCCCCTGCGCCAAAGGCGTGGCTTATTTGTGAGGTGCTCCTTTCCTTTACACGCTTATGCTACATTCTTACTCCCCCTTGTAGAGCAGTTTCAAGCTATCTACACATTTCGCAAATGCCAAATGGTCGAGAAAGTCGAGTAACGGCGGGAATGGCCCGACATGTTTGTTGAAACTTTTTGCCAGGAAGGGGGAAGTCTGCTCACGAGGACGACGAGCCTCATAGCAAGCTATGCTTTTGATGCCGAAATTGAATAGCAAAATGAATATGATGCATTATTGCACAACTACAATTGCGTACCTGTACAGCACTTGCGTCAGGCACTGAGCTTGAACAGCCCATAAGAGCTTGCAAATCCTTGGATCCCAGCCGGCCTGGTCCCTGGAAACCAAGTGGCATGCAAGGGATACCATGATGCGGCTAGTACAGCTTACAGCAGGAGCCTGCAAGATACTTATGCATCACTACTATGAATCCATGAGGTAAGGAGGTCTCATGGTGGAGGGGTTAAGGAGATGGTGGAGGTGGGGGTGAGAGGAGGTGGGTATGTTTGTAACCGCTTTTTTAAAATTATGGTTGCACCATATGTTACCTCTCAGAACCTTGCTTGCAAGCAAATGCTGCGTCGCTGGGTGGTCCTGCTTGGCTTGCACCGGCAAGGGTTAAGATTTAGAACAAAACAAAGGAAATTATATCTTCGCTTTACAACTTTGATAGAATTAAAATGATAATAATTTGATATCGGTAAATCGTATCAGTGAGCTGTCTGGAAAAAAGGGTGGCGTTTCTAGTGGGCAAACTTTGATTGAACGTATACGTATGTTCATGCTGCTGTTTGTTAGCGTTGCAACAACTTGAGGTTGCAATCTGAGTGTCCTGAATCCAACACTGAGGTTAGTATTAACAGACCCTGCTTCAATATAATGCCTTTTCCACTTGACCTGCTTGCAGGAGGGGAATACTTAGCAATAAAGAAGAGATTGCATCCAAATACAAGAGTGCGTGCTGAAGAGTTCGAGGACGATTTCATGTAAATACCGATTGAGTTTTTTCTGGTGCAGCCCTCTGAAATTTGCGTACTGGCATAGGCTGGCTTGACAGTAAAGGAAGAAACCGCATTGTGTGTTCACACATTCCTGCGTAGGGCGTAGGGCGGATGCTCATTTCACAAGGTTTACAAGAAAAAAGGCCTTTAGTCAAGAAACATGACTTTTGATAAAGTAAAACAAGTTCATGAAGGAAAAGATGACTTTAATTGTTGAGCTCCTTTAAAACCCTCAGTATGTTTAATTGCAAATGTTTGCAATAGAATCGGTTTTATCTCTATTTGGCACAGCCCCTGCCCACACAAGTTTTTGGAGAAAGGGTAATCTTTTCTAAACTATAAGGCTCTCAGTTTCTCTAGCAAACCATAGGCCCTAGACACTTCGTGTCCTAGGGTCCAATAGATCTAGATCTATTTCAATTATGTATTCAGCTTCTCACTGGTTGAGGCCTGCTGCCCCCTCTTGCTGGACGTTTTATATTTACTTTGTCCTTCCTGGCAGAGCTTAACAAAGAGAGCTCTCAAGCCTGTCATATCTCACTGCCGGTCACCCCCTTTGTAAACCCCTCATAAAAGTGCCGACAGAATGGTGGGTTTTTGATCTCAGACATTTTTCAAGGTTGATAAGTGAACCCACACAATTATGGAGCACTTTTTCAGATATGCTCTTCAAAAAATCGGTACACCTACACTGCAACACCACAGCACAGAGAGTAACAGCCATGCGTGTTATTAATGTGAGTAATAACAACATAATATAGGAGGTCTGGACATCATCCAAGGTTTCCCACTCTACAACTCTATTAGGAAAGAAAAGAAGGACAAGCCCTAAAAACTTCATGCCAGGCAGGGGCTGTGCCAGGGATTTAAAAACAACTACGCAGATAGTGTGAACACTGCCGGCATAAAAAAAGAGGAATCCTGTTGGTCCCAGTCAGTCCTATTGCAAACCTGCCGGCATAAAAAAAAGGAATCCTGTTGGACCCAGTCAGTCCTATTGCAAACCTTGGGGCCAGGCCCTTCCGACGGATACAATTGCGACGCAATACATCATTAAGAGAAGGAAACGTCAGCAAAAAGGAAACCAAAGTGAACAAGGCATACGGGTTGGCCAGAACAACCAAATAGGGTGCATGTACGGTATTTATGGCAGGGAAAATGGTGTACATGGCATATTGGCAGGGAAATCAATCGCCAACTATACGGTCATATACTGCGTACATATACGGTTCTGGCCAACGCGTCTGATGAGGGTCAGCAGGGAAAGGCCAAAAAAACTGATGCTTCACAAGTGAATGAGTCTATGGTGATAAGGATCGATAGGGGAAAGGCCCAGTAAGACTGTGCTGCTCGCATACGGCAGGGCCCCACCAAAGACGCCTATACTACAATCACAATTAGTTGATACAGTCACAACTCATCATTAGAAAAGAAAAGAAAAACTACGCAGGCAGCAAAACTCACAATTAGTTGATACAGTCACAAGTCATCATTAAGAAAAGAAAAGAAAAACTACGCAGGCAGCAAAACACTCCCTGCATCAACTAAGGAAAAGGAGACACATTGGCCCGAAGTGCCGTGAGTCTCCCCCACCAAATCCATAATATTCACGCTACTCCTTCCATGGTAGTAGTAGCAGCACAAGGAGACCCAGCTCCGGCAGCAGGGAACGTGTCAGCGCATCAGGAAACGATCCAACGAAGCAGGAAACGATCTAGCGCATCAGGAAAGTGTCAGCACATCAGGAAACGATCCAGCGCAGCAGAAAACAATCTAGCGCATCGGGAAAGTGTCAGCACATCAGGAAACAATCCAGCGCATCAGAAAAGTGTCAGCACATCAGGAAACGATCCAGCTCTGGCAGCAGGGAACGTGTCAGCGCATAAAATGTGCTGTAGAAGCTGGGTGCACTGCGTATCTGTGTATTTGGAGTAGAGCTTAAAAAAGTAGGCATATCGACCGACTGAGAGCCTCTGTGAAAAATCCAGTACCTGCTTCCTGACCTGCTTCCTGCCTGTGATGTCACTACATGCGCGTGCATGTTATTGTACACCCAACCTACCACACCTACGTCCTCCTACGCACCTCCTACCACACATGCGGACTCCTGCGCACCTCCTACCACACATGCGGACTCCTACGCACCTCCTACCACACATGCGGACTTCTACGCACCTCCTACCTTACCTACACACCTCCTACCACACCTACACACCTCCTATGCACCTCCTACCACACCTACGCACCTTCTACCACACCTACACACCTCCTATGCACCTCCTACCACACCTACGCACCTTCTACCACACCTACACACCTCCTATGCACCTCCTACGACACCTACGCACCTCCTATGCACCTCCTGCCACACATGCGTCGCACATCTGCTATATATAAAAAGAGAAAAAACACGCAGGCAGTGAAACACCACGCCCCTTATTAAATTAGGAAAAGGAGCCACTTTGGTACCGGGCAACGTAAAACTCTCACCAAAAAAAGAGACGTCTCACAATTGCAATGCCACTGCATCTTACTATCGGCATTCACACATGCCTAGATTACTTATAGATCACACCAATACAGCAGCCTTACAATCCTGGCTTCATTGGCGCTGCAAGAAGAGCAAGAAGCTCCTTCTTCGTACTTGAAAACTCCAAACAGAAAAGAAACTCTACCACTTGAGGTGACACAGACAGCATGAAAAGGTGCTGCTAACCTCACAGAAATTCATGAAGATTAATAGCACGATAAAAGCGTGTCTATACAACATACCTATATGGGTGTAAACCTGGAGAATGTTATGCTGCAAGTTTCCGTGCTTATGTACATTGTACATTGTAACACGGTACCCGGCTAATCCTGCGCACTCATTCACACACACAGTGAATGGGATATACGACCGCAACAGTCTAAAAACACGGCACACCCAGATCACAAACAAATACTCACAGGGCACGGAAGACAGACCCTAGCAGAACCACAGACGTTGCAATCTTTCCCTGCCAGTTTGCAAACACACGCCCACAAGGCATGGGAGACAGACCCTAGCAGGACCACAGACGTTGCAGACTTTCCCTGCCGAACTGCAAACACACGCTCACAGGGCATGGGAGATAGATCCTAGCAGGACCACAGACGTTGCAGACTTTCCCTGCCGAACTGCAAACACACGCTCACAGGGCATGGAAGATGATCCTAGCAGGACCACAGACGTTGCAGACTTTCCCTGCCGAACTGCAAACACACGCCCACAAGGCATGGGAGAGACCCTAGCAGGACCACAGACGTTGCAGACTTTCCCTGCTGAACTGCAAACACACGCTCACAGGGCATGGAAGATTGACCCTAGCAGGACCACAAACATGGCATACCCTGCCCTCCAAATTGCAAATCGCGCATGCAAGGCGACCTGAGGGGGCAGAGGGGGAGTGAAGAAGCAACGGTTGTTGTGTGCGGAACTAGTTGCTTCAACTAGTGTAAACATAGAGCAGATTGCAGAGAATGAATGCTTCAACTAGTGTGAACATAGAGCAGATTGCAGAGAATGAATGCTTCAACTAGTGTGAACATAGAGCAGATTGCAGAGAATGAATGCTTCAACTAGTGTGAACACAGAGCAGATTGCAGAGAATGAATGCTTCAACTAGTGTGAACACAGAGCAGATTGCAGAGAATGAATGCTTCAACTAGTATGAACACAGAGCAGGTTGCAGAGAATGAATGCTTCGACTAGTGTGAACATAGAGCAGATTGCAGAGAATGAATGCTTCAACTAGTGTGAACATAGAGAGGATTGCCGAGAATGAAGGTGTAAGGTTTTTGCAGTGCAGTATGTTTCGTGTGCTAGTGTCAGGAACGATAAGGTTGAGAAGAATAAGTGCAGTTTGCTGTGCCAAACGTGATTTCTTGTGTTGATGTCAATTGACGTGATCGTGTGTTGATGTCAATTGACGTGATCTTGTGTTGATGTCAATTGACGTGATCTTGTGTTGATGTCAATTGACGTGATCTTGTGTTGATGTCAATTGACGTGATCTTGTGTTGATGTCAATTGACGTGATCTTGTGTTGATGTCAATTGACGTGATCGTGTGTTGATGTCAATTGACGTGATCGTGTGTTGATGTCAATTGACGTGATCTTGTGTTGATGTCAATTGACGTGATCTTGTGTTGATGCCAATTGACGTGATTTCTTGTGTTGATGTCAATTGACGTGATCGTGTGTTGATGTCAATTGACGTGATCTTGTGTTGATGTTAATTGACGTGATCTTGTGTTGATGTCAATTGACAAGATGTGATAGATGAAGCTACTAAACTCCACCAATTTAACCCTTTACAGGCGCTCAGAACTTGTGGGGACAAGCTTTTTGTGGGGCAGTATTACATTTTGTGGGGGAGGTGCCAAAGATAAAAGGAAAAAGAAGGGACAACCTAATCAGACAGTAGATTTTGACATGGGTGTACGCAAAGTATAACATTCCATACAAAATGTGGGCACAACTTGAATGCATGCAAAGCAGCGAGCGGCAGCACATTCACCCATCCATACCCAAATTCGCATACGCCAAATACACACACGCCAAATACACACACACACACACAAACACACACACACACGCACGAAACGTCCAAACCGCACACCCGAAAGATGGCTGTCACCAGAACCCCGCACATAGCAGCCGCAGCACGAACCAGCACGCGCAGTGGGGTCATCATGTTGGGTGACGCAGCCGCCCTCGTGACCAAGGTGCCTGTGCACAACAGAGGTTTGCTTGTATATACAAGTTATTTAAGTTATGTGCACAAGCAACAGAGCATATATGCATGGGTCACCATGTTGGGTGACGCAGCCACCCTTGTGACCAAGGTGCCTGTGCATGACAGAGGTTTGCTTATATGCATAAGTAAACGAGCTTATATGCATAAGCAACTGAGGTACTTAACAACCACAACACTTTGGACACGGCACGTTGCTTGATGTTTGTGCACGAAAAAAGTTTGCTTATTTGCAGGGATGTTGCATAGGCAACCGAGCTTATATGAATAAGCAACTGAGGCGCTTAACAACCACAACAGTTTGGACAAGCCACGTTGCTTGATGCAAGAGCATGACGTAAGTTTGCTTATTTGTAGGTTTGGCCAAAACCATATATATACGGTGTATATACGGTATTTTTGGCAGGGAAATCACCATACACAGTCATGTACGGTGTATATATACGGTTCTGGCCAACGCTACTTAATTGCAGGGATGTTTTATTCGTGTAGTACGCCATATCGTATTTAACGCGTTTTTCCCCCGTATCAAACGTACCAAATGACCGTATGAAACATCCCTGCTTACTTGCATGAGCAACTCAGGTGCTTTAACACCAACAATGATACGGACAAGCCACGTTGCATTATTACCGTGCGTAATTGGGGTTCAAATGCATGTGGTATGTTTTAAGTGATTATGTTATGGTTCAAAAGGCGTGGTGTGTTTTATGGTTCAAAGACGTGGTATGTTTTATGTAATTATGTTATGGTTCAAAGTTCAAAGTCGTGGTATGTTTAATGTAATTACGTAATGGTTCAAATGCGGGTGCTATGCTTTATGTAATCATGTTATGGCTCAAAGGCGTGGTATGTTTCTGTAGTTATATTATGGTTAAAATGCGTGTGTTATGTTTTATGTAATTATGCTATGGTTAAAAGTCGTGCTATGTTTTATGTAATTATGCTATGGCTCAAATGCGGGTGCTATAATTTATGTAATCATGTTATGGCTCAAATGCGGGTGCTATGATTTATGTAATAATTTTATAATTCAAATGCGTGTGCAATGTTTTATGTAATTATGCCATGGTTCAAAGGCGTGCTATGTTTTATGCAGTCAAGGTGTTGTTACACACAATTTCAATAGCAATCCTACGCACGTGACTTGGCTAGTGTTACATGACACACACACAATTGAAACACAATGTAAGGAATAACTAGCACTGTGTGTGTGTGTGTATGTGTATGTGTGTGTGTGTGTGTATGTGTGTGTGTGATGGACTGTCCTGTATTCAAGCAGCAGCGGTCCTTGGGGTACGACTCCAGTAAGCAGTGTATAAAACACACTTGTAAATTACATTACAAGTCTTAAATTACATTACCAGTTGTAAATTACATTACAAGTTGTAAAACTACGTGAATGAGCTAGTACTACATGACACCCACGTGAAGCACAACGCAAAGGAAAAATTAGCACCTAGCGTTGACCAGAACCAAATAAATACACCACATATGACCGTATATTTGGTGATGTCCCCGCCAAAAATACTGTATGTACACCATATAGGTATATATATGTATATGTATATATGGTTCTGCCCAACCCTACAAGCACAGTGTGTGTGTGTTGGACTGCCATCCTGTTTCAAGCAGCAGCGATCCTCGGGGTCCGACTCTGAGCATAATTGAATGATTCTGAGCAGTGTATAAAACACAGTCGTAACGCTCCGTACGAAATCACCAGGCAAAACGTGACGTTAAAACACAGTCGTAGCGCTCCGTACGAAATCACCTGGCAAAACGTGACGTGCACTTCCAGCAGCAGCTGTCCTTGCAGCCATAGCCGCCGCTTGCCTACGGGCCTGTGGTAAAAATGTGTGTGTGTGTATGCGTGTGTGTATGTGTGTGTATGTGAGTGTGTGTTTGTGTGTGTGTATGTGTGTGTGTGTGTGTGTGTGTGTGTGTTTGTGTTTGTGTGTGTGTGTGTGTGT
>Ga0307960_1001431_pt1 | contig 13864 bp, 11 predicted proteins | sample OrgLakmetagen542_FD_201832 | JGI IMG/M metagenome (GOLD analysis project Ga0307960, IMG submission 201832) | Saline water microbial communities from Organic Lake, Antarctica - #542 | ecosystem: Environmental > Aquatic > Non-marine Saline and Alkaline > Saline | place: Antarctica: Organic Lake... | reverse complement strand
CCGCCAGGGGTAGCAGGGCGGGTGTCTGCCGAGGTGCAAGTACAGAGGAGTTAGGATCAAAATGCAGGGTACAGAGGGAGGAGTTAGTACAAAGGGAGAAGGAGTTGGGAATCAGTACAAAGGGGGAAGAAGTAAGGTACAAAGGGAGAAGAATGAGTGCAAAGGGAGAAGGAGTTAGGGATCAAAATGTAGGGTAAAAGGTGCGAATAGGAAGTGGCAGTTTTCACCGATATCCTGCAATACAAATAAGAGTTAGGTGTGAGGTGCAAATGCAGCCTGATGTATGGGACATCACAACACGTACACGCAAGCATACACAAATACACACACACCTTCATGTTCTTTGCCAAGTACATTGCTGAAGCAGACAGCCCCAGCGCAAACATGTCCATCACCATATGCTGAGCCTGCAGAGGTTTGTGGTGTGTGAGTTGTGATATGAAGGAGAGCTGAACACCCTTCACAACACAAACAGGGATTTCCAGCTCTACTAATTTAAAAATAATCAGTGTGCACACTGCCTTAGGCTTTTGGCTTGACAAAGCTGGAAAGCAGACTGCTGTTGTTGAGCTAAGAAATAGGCTGGAGTAAGTCAACGACAGGCTTGGACACCGAAGGCTTGTATAGACCGGTGAGGTTTTCAGGCAGATCTGGGCCTGACAGTCCAGCAGGACAGCATGCAGAGAGGGGCTACCACTGCATAGCGCCAGGTACAATGCTCATAACTCATAACCATATCAGAGGAGCTAACAGTCGTTTGTGCACAAAGCCAGTAGCGCACCTGGCCTTTGGCTGTGACATCTGCTATGTTGCCCCCGGTGCACAGGGCCTGCTGGAAGGCAGGGGCCGTGGCCACAAAGGCAGCAAGGGCCATAGCTTTGCCCACATTGGAAACGGACGCCAAAGGCAGGAAGTGCTGCACAACATGTGGCAAACACATGTGTCGGACAGACAGGCTGTGATGCACACTCTGAGTACATCAAGCATTCACGGTGGTGCAACTCTTGCGAGAAAATCCTTTTGAGAGGAGGGCACACACACACACACACGCACAGACACACATGCATACACGCACAGACACACACGCATGTACACACACACACACTTACACCGGCAGGACAAGCAGGTACAGAAACATATAAGCCTGAGGAAACGCAAGCATTGAACCAAGGTGTATGCTAGGCAAGCAATACATGCTGGTGAATGTCACTTTTGCTATCTCTTTAGAGGGGACAAGGCACCAATGATGCGGTCGGTACATTAAGCGAAGTGATATGCTGTTTGATATGCAGAGGCTACCACATAGCCTCGCTGCTCCATACCTGAGGGAAAAAGGGCGTGATGAACTCGCAACCAATGGTAGCATCAAAGATGGCAGACGTCGTGAAGCGGATGCGCTGTCACACAAAAAAGAGCAGGGAGGAAAGGGGCTTGGTAAGTCTGTGTGACGTCAATCCATTCTGGTTCCGCCGTGCTTTATGGTGGGGGGTTGGTTGCTGAGTACTTACGACGTTCTTTCTATCAAGCGTTCTGAAGGCTGGACGTATCTGCTTTCCTGCCCTCCCCTTGTCGGGTGCCCATTTACGCAAGCAAGGTGAGAAGCTGACCGCTTTTCTATTTCTGAGGTATGAAGCGTGAGGAGCGTCATCAAGATGGATGTCAATTATGTATGAGAGTGCCGTAAATGATTGACATGAGTGCCTTACTTATAATGATGGACAATTTTTAAGTTATGCCATGCGTGTGGGCTCATATGCCACTTACCTTGAGATCAGAATCAAATGACTGCCCAAAATTAGTGGCCAGGGTCATTCGCGCGATGCGTCCAACTCCGTCTTTGAGCAGCCTAAAGAAGAGGAGAGCAATTGAATAGTTGATTAGGCGACTAAGGACGCCGATGTCCACGCTTGCAGTTTGCGTTTGGGATTTCACAGAAGGGGCCTCTTTGTTGTGAGCAACACAGTTTGAATGCAGGAGGCAACCGCACTGAGATGCCATGCCTCAACCCTCCTTGAAGTAGTTTAAGTGCAGCGGGAGCAGCACTTAGGCCGCAATTACAAGTTTTGGCGGGGAAGAGCTTAGTCAATGACATTTTGATGAACCTCTGGGAGAGAAGCAAGTTGATGTGAAAGGAGGAGCTTACCAGTTTATGGCAGCAGATGCGGCAATGGTTTTCCTTGCACCCATGCCCAATGCCAAGAGGAGGGACTGGGTGGCCAGGTTTTGCATGGTCGAGCTAAAGAAGCGCTGCATAAATCAAGGATAAAAGCTCACTTAGCACACAAGGGCGATTTGGGTCGAGCGAGGTGAAAGGATTTAGAAAAAAGTGCATGTATTCCAAGCTTGACACGTGCATGTCGTCACATGGGTTAACACGAGCAAGCCACCTTGGTAGAGGATTTTGCGCCCAAGGAATCAGAATTGGTGACGTCTAACAGGGCCTGTTTTCTAGCGCTTGACATTGCACGCTCTCTGCTGTATATTGTTTAAACAAACCAGGTCGACCATGGTGCCTGCATTATACCAAGCGGCGCTGAGAGCCTGCCGTCGGTGATGTCATACCTCCTTGTATCCCTAGGCACAACATTTACCTGTGTGAGGCGCCACTGCATCCACTCCCAGTAGTCAGGAGTCACATCTCTGCGGTCCGGAAGGAAAGCACGAGACAGCGAATCGCGCAGGTCGCTCCACCATTGCAACACCCGGCCTGGGCAGACACAAAGCAGGAGACCTGACTTGAAGACTTTATAGTTTGAGACTTATTAATGAGTTTGCAACCAAGCGGAGTTGGTTGGGCAAGGTGCTCTGTGCTTTGCAAACATGAGCATAACGCGCACCTGATGGCGTGTACACCTGCCCCAGGCGCTGCTCGTCCACAGCAACTACCTTCTTCCCGTCCCATACGTAGCGCCGCTCGTGCTTCTGAGTTCCTTGTCCTCCTGAAAACGGGAAGATTAAGCCAGGGGTAGCAAGTCATAAGGCACAATGGTTAAACATTCCAATAAATGGGGAAGGTTCAATCATGTTTACGCACTTTTTCTGGGTACAAAACGCAAAATTGGGAGAAGCACTACCTGTATGAAACAATAAGGCTTCTTGTTCAATCTGTAAACTCTCCAAAATAGGGAAGGGAGTTGTTCAAAGCAAGCAAGAATTAGAGCGAGGCCTAACTGGCTTGGCTATATGGCGACGAATCAGCATTCTAACTTTAGACAAGACTCCAGGAGGGACATAGACGGAAGGCGCAATTCTCCCACACCAACCTCTTCGCGTGCCGATGGGTAAGGGCTCCAGAATGGGCTGGCTTGTAGCAGTGGCAGGACTGCTGTCGGCGGCTTGGTGTGTAGGTTGTCGCTGCTGTCCTGCTGCGTTTATTCCTCCTCCAAGGGTGATGGAAGCCATGTGGCTAATCCCCCTCCCCCTCCCCTCTTGCGCTCCCACCCCATCTCTTGGTAAGCGCTGCCGTAAGTGGGCAGTGCTATGGGTCCGCACAAGCCAGCGTGGCCCTGCGTTTCTGAACCCTCCACCGCCTCCTCCTCTGTGGGGGTGCAAGTCAAAGCTGAAACAATTTGGAGGGGCTTCTTCCTTGGCCATAACAGGGCATCATGACCCAAAATTACCCCATTCGGATATTTCTAATCAATTTGACAGGCAAAAACCTAAAATTGTTTTGAAAGTTGGAAAAAATGGTTGAGGAAAAGGTCACGGAAGAGAAGAAGATGTCAGAGAACCAGACAGGTAAACAGATACGCACATCATCACGCCCATGCACAAATACACACGCACGCACGCACATCCGCGCGCGAACACACACACACACACACACACACACACACACACACACACACACACACACACACACACACATACACACATACACACACACACACACACGCATGCGCAACGGACACGCACATGCATGTACACTCACACATACACACGCAAACACACACACACGCATACACGTGCACCTCTGCGCAAATATAAACGAGCTCATGCACTCACACACGCATGCACACACCGCGCATGCACACACCGTGCATGCATGCACACACACAACACACGCACACGCATACAAACACTCACACACGTAAACACACACATGTACACACGCACACACACACACACACACACACACACACACACACACACACACACACACACACACATCTTCACGCATGCAAGACCTCTACTAGTTGCACACGTGTAAGACATGCATGCATACACAAGAATGCTATTTCTGAAGGCAAGCAAGCCTACACCGCTCTGCCTCGTTGCACACATATAAACTTGCATATAAATGCAACACATCAAAAAAGCATCTTGCTTTCGACTGTTCGCAGAAATTGACAGCTTCGAGGAGTTTGAGTCAGCAGGTGAGTGATATAGTTGTCCCTTGACTTTTGCAATAAGCAAATGAAGGAAGGGGGTGGTATAGCTTGAATGTAATGCCTTAGCAGCTGTCCCATCCCACCTGCAAGACTGCTCACACTTATTCGCACAGGAAGCATAAAGCTCTCCATGGAGGATGAAAGCAAAGATCTGTGGCAAGCAGAATGGGATGACGAGGTGGGTGGAGCCCCCTGCGCTTCTCACTAGGCTCACTAGTAGAAACACGCTGAATAAATTAATTGCGCATGATGGTGTGTGGTGTGTGAGTGTGTGCGTGCGTGCGTGTGTGAGCGTATCACCTCGTAACTTAACTTGCGCACTTGACAATTCCATGCTTACACAACGGAGTTATGGTTTCCTCCCCTGCCCCCTGTTCCTCCTCCCCTTCTCTTCATAGATTTGTATAGCAGCGCCAAGTGTTTGCTTGTAGAAAAGAGTCCATATTACGCTACAGCCTCCTTACCTGCAATAGTGGAAGCGGTCAGCTTCCTTGATACACCCTGTGCATTCTAATACACAAGGTTTTTCTGGTCATTGAATGCCCATACGCGTGCTGGATAAGCAAAAGGTAGTCTGCTGCCACTAAGTGGTGCTCATTGTTTCATGGTTAAGCCATGGTGTCGAAAAGGGTCATATTCCGGCTCATCGTTGGGAGCCAAAAATTATTACATGGAAAGGGGCATTAGACAAAACAAGGACAACCGACCAGAATTAAAAGACTTCAATCTTAAAATGCTAGGCTAAGTGGAAGGCTCAACAACAAGAAAACGCTGCAAAACATGGAGTACAAGGAGACAAGTGCATCAGATTTACAATGAAAGAGTTGAGGGACAAACGAGCAATTAAATACATGCCTGAAGGAATAGACATGTGAATCATTTCCCCTACAAACGCACAGACAAACTAGGGTACGGGGACATGCTTTAGTTCATATCACAGATGCATTACAAGTCACGAGCCTACAAGAGCTAGATTTCTTATGTATACTGCGCAGATGACTTGTAATCTATAGTTTTTAGAAGGCCTTGTGTTTGAACAAGTTTTGTGCCCTGAATTTTCCATCGGTTATTGATGGAACGTTAAAGCTGGACCTATTACTGGAAGCAAAGAGCAGCTGTAATGCGTTAACCTTGACGTATCTGCCACACTTCACTTGGCAGGACGTTGATGAGGATTTCCACAAGCGTCTGAGGGAGGAGCTTCAACTGAAGCGAGCATGAAGATTATGGACGCTAATTAGGGGCCTGCACTCGTTTCTGGACAACATGGCCTATTTTTCCAATTCTCAGCAAAGCACACCTCGCTGGGCTGACCAAAACATTGTACCATTTTTTACCTAGCAGGAATGTTCCTTTCACTGAACTCACCAATGAAGATCTATCTAATTTTGGGGCTGGGATTTTACATGGTAAAAGTATTGAAACATGTCAAATGGGGCGCCTTCGGACCAAGAAAGGCCTCCAAGGTGGTAAAATTCTTGCATGTGCGCTCTCTGCACTGCACTCACACGTATGTGTGTCTGTCTCTACTTGTGCCAAACATCTTTGACTGGCTCCCACACTGCTGCTCCTATCCAGAGCTGGGACCGTTGAATCAGACCAGTCTCTCTCTGCCTCATTGTGGTTATTGAGGTTACAGATTTACAATGGTTACAATTAAAGCAATCAGTCAAAACGTGGAATTGCTAGGTTCGATTCTCAAAGAGTTAAGAAGCTTGCCTCTAAGCTCCATGTGCACTCTGTGAACTTCGCTGCAAAACTAGTCCATACCAGACATGCCCTTTTCAGTACTGTTATCAACTCTCATCAGGAGTCGGTTTCAGGCCAAGCCTGCAACCCTCTTGATCCCCATTGATTTTTCCTTTCCTTTTCGCGGTGGAGGAGCTTTACGGTACTCAGTACCAAAGTGGCTCCTTTTCCTTATTTATTGTGGGGAGTGGTTTTCACTGACTGCATAGTTTTTCTTTTTAGATCTGGTTCTTAAGCCAGCAGTCAAAAAGTGCGATTGCTAGGCTGCGTTACAGAGGCTGCAATAGCCACCAGTAGAAAATAGCAACTGCAAGGCTGTGTATGTGCAAGCCCTTGTTTTGTTTTAATGTAATTTGTGTGATAAGAAAATGACAGAAATTGACAGAAACTGATTAAATTACTTCGTTATCAATTAAGTTTGAGAGCAATTGGTAGATTGAGGTTTTGACCAGCAAAAGGCTTTTTACCAGAGGGGGCTGAGTGAGCCAAAAAAAAGGGACTTTTAAAAATGCGAATTGAGCACGTGCGCCCTAAGTTGTTATGTTTAAGCTTAGCACCCAGAGGCAGGCGTGCTCTGAATTTTTATTTGCACCTAAGCTTGAATATAGCAACTTAGGGCGCACGTGTCTGATTTTCCGTGGCGTGGACCCCACTTTTCACCACAAAATCTTCACAGCAGATCACCCAATCCACCAAAAGGCATACTTTCGTGTGGTATGGAGTTGTTGTAATAAACAAATATGATTGCAAAAAAAATCAAGTGAAAAGATGAAGTGCGTGGTGATGTGGCTCAACATGTGCTGTTTTCCCATATAAAGGCACCAAATTAGGGTTTGGGCAGTCAAGGTGAGCTTTGATCCCCGTCAATTTGCGCACACTGTGACTTACATGGATATAAGCACATCCTCGTGCAGCTTACAATATCAGCTTTCATTTAAATCCAGGATGGTGTCAGTTGGCTGGGTGAGCAGTGAATGGCTGGATTCAGAGTGCAAAAAGGGCACATTTTCAGGCATTTCCTCAGTCAGTCCCTTCTGGCAAACTATAAGACTCAGCACGACAACTATTATATCCAGAAGATAAAGGTCATCAATAAGGCTGGCACCTACAGCTTATTGAACAAGACATACAGAAACTCTCAACTGTCAACCAACAAACTGCTTGTCACACGAATTTCCGCTGCCAACAATTGGGCGTGACAGAGCTCTGACCTCACTGTAGCTCACCCTCAATCAAGGAAGAAGGTTATCAAGCTGCTACTTATTCGTTTTACCATTTCTTGGTTGAGTATGGGTAACGGACCTGACAGCCTAGTAGCTGGTAGTAGACCATGTCAGGCCAGAGCTTCAGGGTTGCGGGTTAGAATTGGCCTGGTAGCGCAAGTACTTTGCTATCCGATAGTAACGTCTCTGCGCCCTTACTCCATGCTTGTGGTGTTATCACCACTTGCGCACACACTTTTCTTTTTTCTCCTACAACCCCAGCAACAAGTGTGCACAACCCTTTCATGGATTACCTCACATTTGCCGCTTGCACACAGAACAATCCAAGTTAAGAAAAGCAGTCGTCCTGGCGATGCGGCACTTGGCTTGTCTTTGCACAGGCGTGCAATCACGGCGGCCTTCCCTCCATTGGGACGTTTCCCTTGCAAAACACCTGCTAATGACGCTACGTTAGAACATGCGTGCTTTCGTAATGATCAAGCCTCTTACTGCTGCTCAAATCGCTCATCTAATTGTTGTGCAGCTGCGACTCCCTTCCATTGGGACTCCCCTCTCTTGCCTGCTTACTGTCCCTCTTCAGGCGCACATGCCTTTAAGCGCGTGTTTGCTTGCTTCCTGCATGAAATTGTAGACAAGTGTCGCTTGTCCAAAAGGAGGACTTGGAGCAGGAGCAGTCGCAGCAGCAGGAGCAAGAGCTGCAGCATGAACAGGCAGTAGCAGAGGAGGCAGCTAGCGAGCTTCTTTGGAAGGTGATGTCCATGGGTTAGTGATGTCCATGATGTCCATGAATTAGTGATGTCCATGGGTTAGTGATGTCCATGGGATAGTGATGTTCATGGTTTTGTGATGTCCATGATGTCCATGGGTTAACGATGTCCATGGGTTAGTGGTGCTTGCGTGTTAGTGTGTGTTTCTCTTCTGTGGAAAACAGAAATTGAGATGTTGCCTTCACTACAGTCTCACACCATTGTGCTTCCCATTTTGTTTTCTTACTGCTGGTATGTAGCGTCTTTGTCTATTAATTTCCTGCTTACCTAATTGTTGGTGTGTAGTATCTATGTCTATTAAATGGCTGGCACTTTGGTGATCCTGGGAATTTTGATATGGAAAACTGTGCAGTGGAAATCTTCTTTTTGCACTGTGGTCAGCTTTTTTCAATAGATGTCTTGAGCCGGGATCGTACGTAGGTGCATTTCTTGTACATATAAGCATCCAAGTAATGCATGCGCTGTTCTCATTTCCACCCTTGATGCAAACCTAAACTGTGACTGACTTGACCATTCAAGCTCATGCATGCACTTGCTCCAATGTGTCTGAGCAAGCAGATACGAATGACTGCTTGTTACACTGCTACTCACCTCGTGCATGTTTTTGGAGGTAATCCCCTGCTGAAATCTTTTCAAGAACAAAGGCATCTAGCTGAATACGGATTACATGCGTGTTTGGTTGCGAGAGCAACAAAAATATGCAAGTTTTGACCACACTCAAATTCCTACATAATACATAAAAGATTCAAAGCACTGATCAGGAAAAGTTACTTTAGTGTCGAGCGCCTTTGAGCTCAACATCGATATACAGAGAGAGTGAAATGAATGGGAGTCAGCAGGAGGGTTGTAGACTTGACCTATGCCTGGATCCTGCTGTGAATGTTACGAAGCTTGTGCACCTGAAAGAAAACTTGAAGTATGAGAGGCTTGTCAATTGAACGCGCTGCCTGTGTGGCTGGATGTGGGCATGTCAGCTCTGTCCACCTGATTGAGGGCTAGCTATGTATGTATAATGCATGTACAGGACTTCGGCAGGGAGATTAATATTATTAAAAGTGTACATGAATACCGGTACCAAAGTGGCTCCTTTTTCTTAACTATTGTGGGGAGTGATATTTTACTTCCTGCCTTTTCTGTTCTATTTTTTTAAACGCGTCAGACAACTTCAAACGTGCAGGGCCCTGCTTTGGGTGAGGAGAGTGGCACCAGCATTGAGAGGGCTGCACGTTTGGGACAACAGCAAAGAGAATACGGGGATGTGGAATACGAGGAGCCTGCTGCAGAGCATGTGAGTACAGTACGGTGGGCGTGTGCTGTGTGTATTTGAGTGAATTTGGGTATAACCTAGCTTTTGATCACAAGATGACTGCTTCCACGCGTCCTGAGTTTTTGCCCCTGTCAAGCACCATAAATGCTGTGGATTGACGGCCGTCTTGTTTTACAACATGTATCATAATAATTTATTGTGGCAAGAAAAATGCGTGCTTGATCTGATAGAGTGGTATGGATGTGAGGAGCTTCAAGTAATATCAAGTAATAATTGTGACTGCAGGATTGTATGGTGGCTCTTTTTCTTGATATTGTGGAGTATGAGGCGTGTTCAGCAGTGCACACAAGCACTAGCCTTCCTCTGTTTCACAATTCTTTTTAGATGGCCTCCTTCCTGTGCTTTGCCTTTTAATCTAGTGAATGGAGCTTGTGTGTGGCCTAGGCAGTCCCCGTGTGTTTTGTTGTTACGTAGTAATGTACCACTACACCATTTTTAAAGGCCTTATTAGTGTATCAACCTGGCAGACAAGATGATCTTGCTACTGTCCATTGGAGGGGTAAAGCAGTCGAAATGATAAACCGGATACCAATTTCACGTCTTGCATCTCCCTCCTTTCTCTCTCTCTCTCTCTCTCTCTCTCTCTCTCTCTCTCTCTCTCTCTCTCTCTCTCTCACACACACACACACACACACACACACACACACACACACACGAACACAGCATGCACACATACATACACACACATACACACTCACACTCACACAACTGTGTACCTACCTTCCATTTTATTACAGGACGAGTACGAGAGGATGGTGGAGAGCCAAGCAGAGCTGCTCCTCCCAGCAACGCCAACAGAGGAGGCGCCTGCCAATGAAGTGCAGCTGCTAGCATACCAGCGCTTGCCACACCGCACACGTGCTGCAGCAGGCCTGTTGCAGTCGGCCTTTTTGGAGCTTCAGGTAAGACGCGGCATTTGGGAGCCTGCAATCCTTTTGTGCTGCTCACTGTTTTACGGCACCTGGTCCCTGAGTGATTCCTATTCCTTGATTGTTGTGGGGAGCGGTGTTCACTGCCTGTCAATTTTATTATTGTAGGAAGGGTTAGTCGTGGCACCGGCTCTTAGATGCAGCCACCCTCACGCGCCATTGCAATAAATAACAAACCGTGAGAAAGAGAAGAATTGCCCGCAGGCAGCAAAGCCACTCCCATATCAAATAGGGAAGGGGATTGCCTTCAACGTTGGAGGTCACTTTACCAAGTGCACTAGGGCTGGCCAGAGCTGCATATAACGCCGTATATGACTAGATATTTGAATGTTTCCCTGCCACATATACTGTATCTATATGGTTCTGGCCAAACCTATAGAGCTATTATTGTTGTGCTAGAGGTTACGAAGGAGACTTGACAGGTACAGTTTGCTGCACTTTTTTCCGTGGGACAGGGGCTTTACTCGAACTTGTTGAGTTGGCAAAATTTGCACATAAGACAGAGGGAGTTTTGAGTCCAGGAGGAGTTGTGGGTTTAAGAAGGGTGCACCTGCTGCAGTTGGAATGAGTAAGGATGTGCACAGATTTTTGACTGATAAATTGATGACCCTGTACAAGCCTGGGCAGGTGGAATGATGAATGTGCAAAGTCCGTGCGAAGATCATTACACAAGTAACAGGAGTCTTCGCATTGCAATGTGAGGTGTTGTGCTCAGTGACAGCATATACGTAACCTTGAACAATTCGTTTGATCACACAGTGGCTTTAATATGCACTGTGTTTCAGGAGCAGCAGCCTTCAGTGACAAGGAAGGCCAAGACAGAAGAGCTGCACCTTACCTTGGACGCGGTGGTCACAGGGAAGAGCCGACTGTCTGCTGCACGCTGGTTCACAGATGTCATCGCCCTGCAGGTGAGTTAGATGTCAGAGTTTAGGGTCTAGGGTGGTACTTCATTGCCCTGCAGGTGATTTTTTGGAAATACCTACCGCTGAGGTGTGGTATGGATTGAGCCACGAGTATATCATAATAGTAAAATTTGATGATGGTACGGTTATTCAAGCACGAGTACCTTGGATGTTATAGTGGTACTCAGTCCTTTATGTGTGTGGACGTTTCTGTTAGGGGGAGGACTTCACGTATAGTTTGAACAGCAAGTATGTAAGATTTTGGACAACCTTAGCAACAGGTTCTTGTGGAAGTATTCTGTGCTTAGCAACACTGTTGGAGTCGATGTGTTTCTGGGTCAATTTGGCTTTGCTGCCTCGACATAGACATGTTCTTCAAACAGGCCAGTAAGAGCACCATACGGTGAAATTAATAAGCGGCATGGGGCTACACGTTGCTCCTACCTGACTCATACCTTTTTATCATTTCCAGTTTGGGGCAGCATGCTTTTACTGATACGTTACAAAAATATGTTGACCCGTTCCAAGAATACAGCATTGATGAACAGCTCTGAAATGCTGTGCCTCAGTCACAAGACCACAACATGCCTCGACACTTTTGCTCAGCTGTGCCAGTGTAAAATTTGTAGTGCTCGCCAGTAGGCATTGTCAGACTCATCCGGATGGCCGACTATTGTCCCCTCTTGTACTGTTCTTCATCGTCGTCAGCTTAGCAAAATATATAAATTTAAAATATGGTGTGGGAAGAGATTTGGCTGCCTAGGATAAGCTTTATTTCCTTTGGATCTATTGATTGAAAGGGGTGGCTAGGTGACTGGGCCTTGTTCGTACGGGGTATGGTGCCATGTACAGCCGCATACACACTGTAAATAGTGAGTAAAGCTAGTCTCAGCAGTGTCTTCCCACACCTGGCTGAACTACAGGGATGTGGATTGGTGACCCTGGACCAGGACAGCATGCATGCTGGCTCAGTTACTGTCCGTCCTAAGCCAGCGTTGCTCCAAGCTGGCCCTGCTAGGCCTGGACCTTAAGAGATCAATCTGTTACGCATATTAGCCCCTCCTTACAAAATAATTAAATTGCTGGGTTCTAGGAAGCTTGTGCTTAATTTCTGCCCGTCAATAAAGTCACCTGTCGTGTTGATGTCGAGGACCCACAGATCTGATTAAGTGGATTGCTTGTATGTATCCTGGGTTCTTCATCTCCCAGTACTCAATGTGTCCTGGTGCTTCAGGAGCTCTGACACATCTTGAGCAGAGAAAGTGTAAATTTCTGGTTTCATTTATTGTTGCTTCCTCCAGTCTGCAAACGTTCCTCTTTTTTTCTAGGTGCAATGTTGTGTGGCTTTGCATCCATTGGGTGGTGCAGGATGCAAAACAACTGCCTTTTTAATCCATACTGATCCGTGCTGGCACTATTTGCATTCTTTTCTATCTTTTCTCTAGCCTGTAAGCTTTCTTCGAGTTTTTTGCTATTTCTAGAGAATGCCCCCGTGTACTCAAGCGGTTGTTGCCTGTGTTTCCTGCTACTGGTTGCCTTTCCTGACTTGGCCAAATCATTTGGTTGGTTAGAGGTTGAGGTTGAGGAGCTGAAATTTGTGCTTTGTTGTGTCCTGATACATTGCTCTGCCGAAACTGAGATGCCCTCTAAAAAATTACAAGCTGTCAGAATTAAATCACTGTTACAGCAAAGTACAAGACTCAGCACATAAATTAAGAAAACATGGATTTAAGCCAGGATAGATTCTATTTTGAGCAAAGGGCGGCTGAGAGATGCACATTCATCTTCTGGCATTGTCCTTCTCTCTCTTTCTCTGCTGCTTCTTAAATCAAAATTTGCTTATTAAGGACACGCACGCACGCACGCACGCGCGCGCGCGCACACACACACACACACACACACACACACACACACACACACACACACACACACACACACACACACACACACACACACACACACACACACACAAACACACACACACACAAACACACGCACACACACACACTCTCACACACACACAAGTTGACTGCTGCGCCTTCCTCCCTAGGGCTGGAAAGTTTACTCAACCATCTTGCTGAGCACTATGTAGATTATTGAGCTATTGAATGCAAGATCATACCAGAAAATGCAATCTTCAATAGATGAGAATAGAGAAACTACGCAGGCAGCAAAACATTCCCTGCATCAATTAAGGAAAAGGAGACACATTGGCCCGAGGTGCCGTGAGTCTCCTCCACCAAAGAAAAAAAGAAAATCGTGGGGATCTGGAGGGTGGCTGGAAGTCCCCTGCTCAAGACCAGGACCTTGAGAGCAACTGTTTTTTCAAGTGCACATCTCAGTTTGTGCGCATATTGCACAGAGTGGCTGAGCATGCAATGTAAGGGCAGTCTGTGAATCGAGGCCGAGCTCTTTTAGATGATGCAAAGTGTTAGAGGTTTAGAGGAAAATAAAAAAATAGAGCCACTGTACTCGTTGCAGTGGCTCTCTCAATTTTTGTCGGGTCTGGCGACCTGTGTTGGTTATGCATGGTTATCAGGAGACCAGCCTCGCCGTCTCCTCTTCACGTGGCC
>Ga0307960_1001427_pt1 | contig 13886 bp, 23 predicted proteins | sample OrgLakmetagen542_FD_201832 | JGI IMG/M metagenome (GOLD analysis project Ga0307960, IMG submission 201832) | Saline water microbial communities from Organic Lake, Antarctica - #542 | ecosystem: Environmental > Aquatic > Non-marine Saline and Alkaline > Saline | place: Antarctica: Organic Lake... | reverse complement strand
CTTATTAACGACACTTAACCCCTACGGCCGACATGGCCATACAGCTGCAGCTGTAGGTCGATCATGAGTAGGGTTGGCCAGAACCGTATATACACACCGTATATGACCGTATGTATGGTGATTTCCCTGCCAAAAATACCGTACATACATCGTATATACCTATAAATGTATGGTTCTGGCCAACCCTAACCATGAGGGGCCAGCGGCTGGCGTTGGTCATTGCACTGCAACCCATTCTTACTGATACTCAATACCCAATCGACACAAACATCTCACACACCTGCAGCTGTGGGTCGATCATGAGGGGCCAGCGGCTGGCATTGGTCATGATGGCACCGTTTTCAATGGACAGAGGGTCCGTAGGAAGACCCTCGTTGGCCCAGCGGGCTTTTGTGGAGTCATTGGTCAGCAGGTCCAGGGGCATGATGCCCTGCGTGAGCAAGTGCACATGGTGTGTGCGTGTGTGTGTGTGTGTGTGTGTGTGTGTGTGTGTGTGTGCGTGTGTTTGTGTGTGTATGTGTGTGTGTATGTGTGTGTGCGTATGTGTGTGTTGACATACCCAAGCAGCTCGACCATGAATGCTTCCAATACTACATGTTAACTACCACCCAACCTTGTTCGCATTGTAAATATGTGCAACACACACGAGCAGCAGCACACACACACACACACACACCTGAGACATGGGAATGGCTCGCTCAATCAAGTCAGGCAGCCACTTCTCAAGCACCAGCTGCTCCCGGAAGTGCATGTTGAATGGGCCTGAGGGGCGCATCGCATTGGCGTGTGTGTTTAGGTATGTGTGTTTATTTGTGTGTATGTGTGTGTGTTCAAGTTCATGTTTGTCCTGTTTTTACTCCCAGGAGGGCCACGACAAAATCCACACACAGCATGCTCACCTGCATACGACACAAAGGCCGCAGCCACCAGCACACAACCACAAACCCACATCCACACTCAGCATGCTCACCTGCATACGACACAAAGGCCGCAGCCACCAGCACACAGCCACATCCACAGCATGCTCACCTGCATACGACGCAAAAGCCGCAGCCACCAACACACAACCACGACCACAACCCCACATCCACACACAGCATGCTCACCTGCATACGACACAAAGGCCGCAGCCACTAGCACATCGCCGACCAGGCGGCCCTCCACAGACTCCATGCGCTTGATCTCGCCGTTCCAGCGCGTGTTCTCTCCTGACAGGCCATTGATGAGACGGTCAGCCAGCTGAGCCTTGCGGCTGGTCTTCTCTGCCTGTATGTGTGTGCGCGTGTGTATATATGCGTAGCGTTGGCCAGGGCCGTATATATACACCATATATGACCGTATATTTGGTGATTTCCCTGCCAAAAATACCGTATATACACCATATATATATGGTTCTGGCCAACCCTATATATGTGTGTGTGTGTAAGTCCTTGTTGCCCTCAAACTCCTATCACTTTGTGGTGCTCATCATACATGAACCGGCCTCACACTTGGACCACAAAGAAACCTATTACAAGTATATGCAAGTCAAGGCAGCAATGTGTGGTGGCACAAAGGCCAACAGCAAAGTGAGAACCTTCCCACAAGGATGCACCCACACCCACACCCACACGTACACACGTACACACACATACACACACACATACGCACACACACACACATTCGCACACACACACGTACACACGTACACACATACGTACACACACATACTCACACACACGTACACACACACATACACACATACGTACGCACACATACGTACACACACACGTACACACACACCTGTGCCACGGCAGCATTCTTGTCAGTGGTGGCCTTCATGAGGCCCTCCTCCAAGGCTGTGACCCTGCGCACGTTTCGTTAGGTCTACCAGAACTGTGTGTCGACACTCACTGCATATGACTGCATGTATGGACAGATCCCTGCTATCCATATACCGTACAGCACATACACCGCACACACATGTATGGTTCTGACCATCATAGCGTGGCATATGCATTCACTCGTCCTGTGCATACACCGTAGACATATACACGTAGACACACACCGTAGACACATATATACTAGACACACCGTAGACACATATTGTCGTGGGCATACACCGTAGACACATATAAGTATGGTTCTGACCAAGGCTGATACGTTCGAAAATTCATCAACAGAGTTTGTTATGTTCATTAAAGTTTGCAAGCCTTAACTTTTGACTGAGCCCCAAAGTAAACCAGTTGGTTCTGACCATCACAGCGTGTGGCATATGCATTAACTCGTCCTACACCTCTGATACAAACACTGTCATCCATCTCATTGTTGACACACAGAGGCAAACACAGATGCGCGCACACACACACACACAAGTACACACACTTGTCCTGCAGCTCCTTGACACGGGCGCGGATGCCGGCCAGCTTCTTGTTCAATCACATAAGCACAGGCGCGCGCACACACACACGCACTTGTCCAGCAGTTCCTTAGAATGTCCAGCTTCTTGTCTTGTTAGCTCACATAAGCACAGGTGCAAACACATACACACACATAAAACTACACGCTACACGCACAATTATACAACTACACGCACACACAACTACACGCACTTGTCCTGCAGCTCCTTGACACGGGCGCGGATGCCGGCCAGCTTCTTGTTAGCTCCCTCCAGCTTGCGGTTGGCCTCTCCAAGGGCGGCACGCTTGGGGGCCACCACCTGAGTCCATGTGAAAGGTGTGTGTGTGTATGTGTGTGTGTGTGTGTGTGTGTGCAAAAAAGTGAAGCAGCATGGCTTTTTGACATGCATGGTTTAAGTTATGCACATGCAATAGACCATTCACATCCTTGTTGGTGTGCACAAGCAACATGCCAGAGTCACATATTTGTTCTAAAAGTGGACATCTTTGTTGAAAAGGTGCACTTGTGACACATCGGTCGCTGGTTTAATTCAAGCAAGCACACTTGCTAGACAGAACACGTACACACACATACACACACGCAAACACGTACACACACCTGGTAAATGCGGAAATACTTGCAGATGTTGATGACCCATCCACTCAGGCCAGCAGCAGCTGAGGACTTGGAGCGGATGTTGTCGGGGGTGAACCCAGGGTTGCTCATGTACTCCTTCTCCACCTGTGGAGAATGATCAGATCAAGCATTAAACAATTGTAGAACCCAGGGCTGCTCATGCACTCCTTCTCCACCTGTGGAGAATGATCAGATCAAGCATTAAACAATTGTAGAACCCAGGGCTGCTCATGAGCTCTTTCTCCACTTAAGTGGTCAAGCATGATCGAGTTTAATAAAATGAACAACACAAAGCACAGGGCAGTCCTGTCATTCTCTCCCTTTTCTAAGGTCCTTCCCACTTCTTCCCCTCTCTCTGTTCTTGTGTGTAGCCCCGCGTGGTGTGTGTGTATGTGTGTGTGTGTGTTTGTGTGTGTGTTTGTGTGTGTGTGTCTGTGTGTGTGTGTGTGTGTGCGTGAAGACCATCGCACGTTGCACTTTGCACAGGTGTGTAAAACGGAATGGCTGAAGATGCGCAAGGAGTGAAAGATGCACAAAAGCAGATTGTGCTCTAGAATTGAATGCTGCAGACAGTGGCTCCCATCCACACTTACCACGCCCACGCAGTTTTCGGGGGTGTTGTCCTTGTCAAAGTTAATGAGCGACTTGAGGAAGCCGTCCACGTTACCCATGAACTGCGTGTGCGTGCATGTGTGTGTGTGTGTGCGTGTGCGTATGTGCATATGTGTGTGCGCATGTATGATTGCGTGTAAGGATATATTGTGTGAGTACGTGAGTGCTCATTAATGTGTGTGCACTGCCTCTAGCTGTGTGTTTAGAAGCCATGAAGCGCAAGGAGCCCTGTGCCCTTTTAGCACGCCCTTTCAGCTTTCTAGCATACAACCACCTCCCTACACACGAGACGATACCCACCCAACGAACCTTTGCCCAATCTTCAGTATACAAGCCCCAGCCACACTTGGCGCATGTTTCTAGTGATCCCAATCCCAGCTACCCACCTTCTTGCCGGCGGGCCAGCTGACGTCCTTTGGCACCTTGCCTCCAGGAGCGGTGAGCACCATGCAGGCCGACACCACATTGACCACCTCAGCGGCAGGGCTGCCAAAGGACTTGAGCTCACCCAAGGAGGCCTGACAGGGCATAAGGTTGAGTGTGTGTGAGTGCATGTGTGAGTGTGTGCTTGTGTATGCGTGTATGAGAGATTTGAGCTCACCCAAGGAGGCCTGACAGGGTATGCGGTTGAGTGTGTGTGTGAGTGTGTGTGCGTGTGTGTGTATGTGTGTGTATGTGTGTGTCTGACCCAAGGAGGTGTGTGTGTAGGTGTATGTGAGCTCACCCAAGGAGGCCTGACAGGGTATAAGGTTAAGTGTGTGTGTGCATGTGTTGTGTGTGTGTGTGTGTGCGCGTATATGTGTATGTGTGTGCATGTGTGTTGTGTATGTGTGTGACTGTGTGGCAACCTCAGCAGCAGAAGGGCTGCAAAAGGAACGTGGGCCCTCCCAAAGAGGCCTGACAGGGAACAAGTGTGTGTGTATGTGTGCATGCATGTGTGTGTGTTTGTGTGTGTATGCATGTGAGAGTGACGATGCATGTATACAAACCAAAAGTGCAGCAAACAGACTCGCTGCAAGGCCAACCACCTGCATGAACAACACAAACACACACGCACCTTGTCCAGGGAGTTCAGTGCGGCTTCTGCCTCTGCAATAACTGGCTCAGCAGCCTCTAGGTCGCGAGCACACTCCTCCTGGAAGGCCTGCACATCTGCCTGCAGCTTGCTGCAGGCCTCCTCATCTTCACGGCTTGCCTGTATGTGTATGCCGGGTTTGTGCATGTGTATGTCATGTTTGTGCATGTGTATGTGTCCGTGTGTAAGCATACGTGTTTGTACATGTGCAAGCAAGCATGTGTGTGTATGTGTATGCAAGCATGTGTATGTGCGCTTGTGGCATGCATGCACACCCACCTTTTAGCATTATGCAACAAATGCCATTAGCCTCGCCACTGACGGCCATCGCTTTGTCAAAGATATGTATGACCTATTTACTAGAACGTTGCATTATCTGCACACCAACGCACATGCTCACACACAAAACATGCTCACACACACAAATACACCCCCCCACGCACCTCGACAGCCTCGTCCACCACCGCCTTCTCCTTGCCAATGGACACAATCAGCTTGTCGGTCTGAGCCTTCTTCTCCTCCACTACCACCAGGTCATCTTTCAGCGCGATCTGCAGGTCGGCGACTTGTGCACTGGCCTGTGCGATTTTGTCCACACCATTTTCCAGGCGCTCCTTGGCGCTCTGTAGCTCCTGGCGCTTGATCTGTGTGTGTGTATGTGTGTGTGTGAATATGGTGTGTGTGAGTGTGAGTATGTGTACATGTGTGCGTGCATGATGTGTGTGATGGTTTAAGGGCACATGTTTTGCTTGAAGTTAATAACGAGTGCCCATCAGAAGCATGCACACGTCTACAGAAACTGGACAACAAAGAGCAAACGAGGACACAGCACACAAATGGCGTGCTGGAGCAAAGCAAGTGTGTGCACACACACACCCCTTGAGCAGCTGCTTGTACAGCGAGATGATGATGTGTGCACAGAAGATGTATGCACACACACACGCACACACACACTTCGAGCAGCTGCTTGTACAGCGAGATGATGATGTGTGCACAGAAGATGTATGCACACACACGCACCCCTCAGGCTTGTACAGCGAGATGATGATGTATGCACACACACACACTTCGAGCAGCTGCTTGTACAGTGAGAGCACACAGTGGCTTGCTGGAGCAAAGCAAGTGTACGCACGAGCTCACACACACACACACACACACACACACACACACACACACAAACACACACACACACACACCTCGAGCAGCTGCTTGTACAGCGAGATGAGCTCCAAGTATGACTTGGGCGTGCTGCACACAGGAATTTGCAAACGACACAGAAGTTGAGGGGTATGCACGCGACTATTCGAAAGGGATGACGTGCTCATGCACGCAACTAGACGGTCTGCTTTGTCGGAACGGTATAGGACATTGTATGCGCGTTATGCCATGCATTGCTGCCTGTTAGTTCAGGTGTAAGGGAATATTAATTGCTGGGAACAATAAACAAGGTAGGCCAGACCCACATACACATTTGTATGCTCGCGGTGTAAGCGAAGAACAATGCAGGGAACTGCAGATCTTTGGTCACTTGCGGTGTATATGCAAGCGGTCGTTGAAAAAGACCTACGTGTAGTTGTAACGGCGGAAGGCCTCCAAGAAACGCACGGACGCCTCGGTCACACACTGGTGTGCGTAGGCCATGTGGTTGGCAATGCTCTCACGCACGGATTCCTGTGCACAAATGCCATAAAAGAGTGTGTGTGTGTAATTGTGCGTGCGCGAGAGGGACAGGACACACTTGCACAAGCGTGCCTGGTTTGTCATGTTTTTACACACAAATTAACAGTGTGCATCTATAATAGATGTATGCATGTGTGTGTGTGTGCGTGCGTGCGCATGTGTGTGTGTGCGTGTGTGTGCACGCAAGACAGGGAGAGTTCCTATATGCACACATAAAGCAGTTTGGTAAAAGTCCGCATGCGCGTCTGGATGATTATGCTTTCGCACAGGAGTAGTTTGCTGCCATGCAGGAATTAAACCTGTGAATGTGCATAGTCTCTGTATTGCTGTTTTTACGCTCGAAACTGCACACCGTTGCTATGCTTCTCAGCAATAAGCACATCCACAAGGAAGCGCGGGGCTAGGTTGGCCAAGGTCCACACATTATGCACGCACAACTACACACACGACACACCGCGCGCACCTCAACGTTTGGCACATCCGTGAGGAAGCGCTGTGCCACGTTGACCAAGGCCTCGTTAGGCCACCCATGGAAGGAATCAAACATGGTGCAATTCACGAGGGCGGGGAACTGACGCGCGCGGATGCGGAACTTGTCGCCCACGGGCGAGAAGCACAGCACGATGTGCAGGTTCTTGCGCACTTTGTCAATGAAAAAGTCCCACAGGTTCTCCATGGTGTCCAGGATGCCTGTGCGTGTGTGAGCGTGAGTACGTGCGTGTGTGTGACTGTGTATGTGCATGCATACGAATGCAAGTCGTCCCCTTTTCCACAAGCCCACAGCCAAACAGACACACACACACATACACACACACGCACACACAAGCACACACACACGCACACACACACACACACACGCACACACACACCTGAGGACTTGCACTCGTTGCGCACGGCGTTTGAGAAGGCCTCTTTGTCCTCTGGGGTGAACAAGTCAGCAATGTAGCCGGTGGACAGCAGATCGTTGATGTACACCAGGAACACCTCTTTCACGATCTGGTTGTCGGTCATGAGGAAGGTGATGGGGGTGCCCTTCGTGCCAACCTGCACAGGTGCACGCAGGCATGCAAACATGTGCACATAAGCATGGGACAATGTCTGAAGAGGCGTGTGAATATTGGCGCCGACCTGCACAGGCACACACAGAAATACACACATGTGTTTAGGACAATGTTTGAAGAAGCGTGTGAATATTGGCGCCAACCTGCACAGGCACACACACAGAAATACACACATGTGTTCAGGACAATGTTTGAAGAAGCGTGTGAGTATTGGCGCCAACTTGCACAGGCACACACAGAAATACACACACATGTGCATAGGACAATGGCGTGCTTTGACAAGGCGTGTGCGTGTTGGCACCAACTTGCACAGGCACACACAGAAATACACACGTGTTCAGGACAATGTTTGAAAAAGCGTGTGAGTATTGGCGCCAACTTGCACAGGCACACACACATGTGCATAGGGCGATTTGTGTAAAGCGTGCCCTTCTGAACGTGAATGTTTACATGTGAGTGAGTGAGTGTGTGTGTGTGTGTGAGCAATGCAAATTAGCACCTCCTTGAAACATATCGCCCTGCGTAGAAAAACAGTCCTGTGCCTTTTCTAGATCAGACGCACACCAAGAGCGCACGATCCACAGCTCACCTATTAATACAGGGACAACAGGTTATAAGTTAAATATTTGTTACTTCCGTTTATTAACTAAGACAGTTAGGCCGTACTTCAGCGTTTACTTCAGTTAGGCTGTACATGTAAGACACGCTCATACCCAAACAGGTATAAGCCATCTAGACATGTGATTGGTTAGATGCACAAGACCACTACGTATGATCCACAACCCACACATTAGTACAGGGACAGTAGGTTCTCCTTGGAAATGGTCACCCCGAACGTAGAGGCCACGCTCTTACCGTTTATATTCCAAGCCACCCACATACAATCTAATGCACAAAAACAGCACGTACACTCCAACTCACCCTTCAATACAGGGACAGCAGAGCCCTCTTGAAGATGGTCACCCCATACGTAGAGGCCACGCTCTTACCAATTGAATCCAAGCCACCCAAATACGATCTAACGCACAAAAACAGCACGTTCAATCCACAACTCACCCTTCGGTACAGGGACAGCAGGTTCTCCTTAAATTCGGTCACCCCGTATGTGGAGGACACGCTGATCTGGAACACCTCGTAATTGCAGATGTAGCTGGCCAGGCGCGCGAGGGACTGCTTGCCTGAGCCACCCACACCCACGAGCATGGCATTGCCACGGGGCAGGTCGATGATGCGAGCCACACGTGTGATGTGCTCCATGGCCTGAGTGTGTGTGTGTGTGTGTGTAAATGTGTGTGTGTGTGCGCATGTGTGTGTGTGTGTGCGCGTGTGTGTGCATCTGTGTAAGGGACAAACCTAAATACATAGCGAGCCACACGTGATGTGTTCTACAGCCTGTAGGTATGTAAGTTGTGTGTTTGCCTTGCCGTCCACGTCCTTAGCAACAATGCTTACCTGCTGGAATAGCACCAGGTTCATGACGGCATTGGATTCGTTGTACTCCCTGAGTTTGTCGTCCAAGGCCTTCTTCAGCACATCGTACGAGGGGATTGATGTGTACACAGGCACGTCCTCAGGGGTGGTCTGCACAGTGTGATTGTGTGTGTGTGCGTGTGTGTTTATGTGTGCGTGTCTGTGTGTGTGTATTTTCAAACCCGTCAATAAGCGCATCATAGCTTCAAGGAGATACATCAAACGTACACACATGAAGGCTCAGCCACACACAATACACACATGCACGCACACAGCTGCTGCAACAAACAGCACGGATGCAAAATTTAAAGGCACTCGTGCGCACACATACACACACAAACACACAAACTCACACGCACAACACCAGCGCACACATACAAACACAAACTCACACACACCTGCATGAAGGAGGTGAACAGCAGAGGGCGCTCCTCGATCTTGGTGATGCCGCCGCAGTCGTCAAAGTACTTCTTGGTCATGGCGTAACGGAACTCGTCAAACTTAATCATGTCTGCTTCGTTGACCATGCGGTCACGGAACACACGCTCCACCTCATGCACCCACAGGCGTGCAATCTGCGTGTGTGTGTGATTGTTGTGTGTGTGCGTGTGTGTGCATAAGCATGTTCCACCTCATGCACCCACAGGCGTGCTATCTGCGTGCGTGCGTGTGTGTGTGTGTGTGTGTGTGTGTGTGTGTGTGTGTGAGCGTGAGTGTGTGTGAGAGTGTGTGTGTTCCCACACCTGCAGATATGTTTGACCTCAAAGAGCCAACGCATTATGTGCACATTGCAGGAGCAAGTGTGAGGCAATTAACGCAATTACTGAGAGAAACTGCAATCTACCTCCAAGGGCTCTCCGTAGTACTCCTTGATCATACGGCACAAGCCCTGCGTGATGCTGGACATGTCCCTGAGGTTGAACTGGTAGAAGAACTTGACGGCACTAGGCAGGAAGTTGTTCATGACCTGCGTGCGTGTGTGCGTGTGTGTGCGTGTATGTGTGCGTGTGTGTATGTGCACGTGTGTGTGTGTGCGTATGTGTGCGTGTGTGTGCAGTGTGTGTGTGTGCAGTGTATTTTTGTGTGTGTGTGAGTGTGTGTGTATGTGTGTGTATGTGTGTGTGTGTGTGTAGCGTGTGTGTAGTGTGTATGCGTGTCACAAGTGAGGGAGAGCAAGAATGAGCGCATTTATTCATTGCCTGATGGTTTGAGGAGGTCATAAACACTGTTTAAACATTGCTTCAATTTGCGACAAAGCTGCCATCATTCCTTTCAGCTGCAGACCAGTGTTGCTTCCACAAGTTTGTGTGCCGTTCTGTTTTGTCTAAAATACAACCTGGGAATCCTTACAACATCCTTACAACATCAGCTGCATTACTGTTACACACATGACGTGCATGACAGGGTTCCACACACACGCACATGTACACGCATATGCACACACGTACACGCACATGCACACACGTACACGCACATGCACACACGTACACGCACCAGTCTGTGCAGCTCGATGGAGGCATCCACGAGCTTGTGTGCCATCTTGTCTGAGGTGCCACCGAAAGTGGACAGGTGGCCGTCCACGATCTGCAGGAGAGTGTGTATGTGTGCGCGTGTGTGTATATGTGTGTGTGCGTGTATGCGTGTATGTGTGGTGTGCGAGGGTGCGCGTACATTTGTATGATGGTGTGTTCATACAAGAATGTGCATGAGAGTGTGAGAGGGTGATTGTGTGCGTTATGTGTCCAACCAACACACACACACACACACACACACACACAACTAAGCTGCTTGACCCAAATTGCGTGTCCTGTTCAACTTGAAGCGCTTTAGAGGATGTTGATGACTGGTGCTAGCGCTTTAGAAGGATGTTAATCACTGGTGCAAGCTTTTTAGAAGGATGGTGCAAGCGCTTTGGAAGGATGTTGATCACTGGTGCAAGCTCTTTAGAAGGATGGTGCAAGCGCTTGAGAAGGAAGTTGATTACTGGTGCAAGCTCTTTAGAAGGATGTTGATTACTGGTGCAAGCTCTTATAATCAGCTTCAAGACTGCTTTCACGCACAGCTGTCTTTGCCATACAGGCACAAAGTCTTAGCCATACAGTCACAAACAACACACATACACCCACGCTAGCATACACACATAGAGTTGCGCGCGCACACACATGCACACGCACACCCGCACAATGTCTGCACTTGGCATCTGTACCGCTTGCGTACAAACTGGCGCTGCATGCATGAGACACGCACACACACACACACACACGCACCTGGAAGTACACAGACCGCACAATGTCTGCGCTTGGCATCTGCACCGCTAGCGTCACAAACTGGCGCTGCATGCGCGGTGTAATGTTGAAGGACCCAGCTGTGGGGTTCATGCACGCGGCGTACTGGCTGTTGATGATCTCCTTAAGCACAATCTTGGCTTTGTCGTACCTGTGTGTGTGTTTACGTGTGTGTGTGTGTGTGTGTATGTGTGTGTGTGTGTATGTGTGTGTGTTTGTGTGTGTGTGCATGCGTGTTGCATGCGTGTGTGCGTGTGTGTGTGCGTGTGTGTGCGCGTGTGTGGTGGTTATGTATGTGTGAGTGTTTACGTGTGTGTATACGGGTGTGTGCATGTATGTGTGTGTTTGTGTGCGTGTGTGTGGTGGATATGTGTGTGTTTGTGTGTGTTTGTGTGCGTGAGAAAAGAAACCCATAAGGGAGTGGGGAAGTGTAGTAGCGCTCACCAGCCGTGGTAGTCAATCATCTGGCGCAGCAGCTCAATGGCAGACTGTGTGTCGTACTTGTCAACAAAAGGCATGTTCATGTCGTCCACAAAGTACACGAGGCGACGACCGCCAGAGGGGCCGTAGCGCACGCCTGCGCATGTGTGTGTGTGTGTGTGTGTGTGTGTGTGTCTGTGTACAAATGCACTCGTGTGCGCATAGCGACTCCTTCTTACAGACAATTGCAATGCTTGCGCTGCGTGTGGTGCACCCACACCACACCAACCCTATACCACACACACACACACACACAACCTGCAATACAACATGTGCATAATAAAAAATACACAACCTGCAGAACACGTGCACAATGAAAACAAACACACACACACGCACCTGACTTCTTCTCCAGCGGCTGCTCCAGGATGACTTGCAGCGAAGGAGCATCGCTGAAGGAGTTCATGTTGATGGTGTAGTACGAGTGGCTCTCTGTGTCCATGTTCTTAAGCCTGTTGATCATGATGGCAGTCTTTCCAGTGCCCGTGTTTCCCACAAACATCACGTGGTGCTTGTTGGTGATGAGGGAGTCCAGGAAGTAGGTGAGGCGTGTGGTCTCCACGGTGGGCACAAAGATGGAGCCGTAGTCACCTGCGTGTGTGTGTGTGTGTGAGTGTGTGTGTGTGTGTTTGTTTGTGTGTGTGTGTTGTACATGTGTGCATGCATGTGCTTTTTGTAAGTGTGTGTGTGTTCTGTGTGCGCGTGCACGTGTGATGGTGTGAGTGTGTGTGTGTTTGTTTCTGAGGAGGGCATGCCTCGCTAAGTTGGCAGATTATTTATGTGTAGTGAGTAGGGTTGGCCGGAACCATCTGTATACGGTGTATGTACCGTCCTTTTAGCAGAATAATTGTCCATACATACGGTATAGTACAGTGCACAAATTACGGTCCTGGCCAACCCTAGTAATGAACTTTATGAATAACATGTGTGGGTTATTGAGTTTGTGTGCGTGTGCGTGCAAGTACGTGTGTGCAACTTTGGGGATGTAATTGCAAGCACAGATGCGTGCATATGTGTGTACAAGCACCTTGTCCTTCATGCACTTCACAGGATGAGATCCCAACATTCTACAAAAGGATGATTCATTCCTGGCTGGACCTCGCAAACGCAGACACCCTCTTAGAAACAAGTACACACGCACAAGCACAAGCGTACACACACCTGCAATACACTAGAATTTGGTGACCTTGACCTCCCATGGCACCACACGAACGCACGCACACACGCACACACGCACACACGCACACTCTCACACACACGTACAAGACAAAGCACAAACACTCACGCACGCACACCTGGGATGTACTGGAACTTGGTGACCTTGTCCTCCCACGGCACCATGAGGCACTGAGCCTCATCCTCATCCTCTCTCTCTCTCTCACACACACACACACACACACACACACACACAAACCTGGGATGTACTGGAACTTGGTGACCTTGTCCTCCCACGGCACCATGAGGCACTGAGCCTCATCCACGTAGTAGTCGTACACCAGGCCCTTTTCAGGGAATTGCACGTTCTGTGGGGCATGACGCAGGCACACATATACAAGGTATTGAATGCAAGCAATATTACATGAAATGGAAGAGCTCACAAAAGCGTGCTGACGGTCAGGTGGTCAAACACCAGGCCCTACCCAGGGAATTGCAAGTTCTGCGGTTCATGACGCACACAAACATATACATACACACGCACACACACGCGCGCAAAGGAGCGGTTTAGCACAAGCAGCCTAGCCTTTGTACTGGCTAAAAACACCTTTAAAATGTGTGCACGGTGGTCGCTTCTGATTTCTGCCAGCATGCACAAAAGAGCGCACACACACACACACACACACACACGCACGCACGCACGCACGCACGCACGCACGCACGCACGCACAAAAGCGCACACACACCTTCCATTCGCTGATCCACCATTTGGAGAACTGCGTGCGGTAGTCGTACACTTTGTCCACCAGCATGCAGCCACCAAAGGACCAGATGCATGCAAACACGAAGTGGTACTCCAGCAGCTTTTTGTCAGGGGGGGGTGCTCCCCTCACAGACTCCTGCGCAGAAAAACGGAAGCAAGGGGTTTGAGAGAGGGGTTTTGAGAGAGGGGCAGAGACATGGGCCTGTGACGTGAAAGGGGTTTTGAAAGAGGGGCAGAGATATGGGCCTGTGACGTGAAAGGGGTTTTGAGAGGGGGGCAGAGACATGGGC
>Ga0307960_1001424_pt1 | contig 13895 bp, 13 predicted proteins | sample OrgLakmetagen542_FD_201832 | JGI IMG/M metagenome (GOLD analysis project Ga0307960, IMG submission 201832) | Saline water microbial communities from Organic Lake, Antarctica - #542 | ecosystem: Environmental > Aquatic > Non-marine Saline and Alkaline > Saline | place: Antarctica: Organic Lake... | reverse complement strand
CTCATTTGCGTCGCAACCAGTAGCTGCCCCAAGGACTGTCTACAAATTAGTGCGATCGAAAGCTGGCTATAATACGCGTCCAACGGTGTGCTCATTGTACGAAACGGTGCCTTCCAAGTCGGTGAAAGAGGAAGTGACTCTCACTTGGCTGGGGGGTTTACCGTGGGGACTGCAATCATAATTGCGAAGGCATAAGCTAAACCTAATTGCGAATTCGCAATCATAAAGATGCGTAATTTTGAAAACCGCCATAATTACAAAAAAGGTGCGCCATAATTGTGCGAATTTAATAATATGAATTAGCTATTTCGGTATTTCTGTTTGCTATAAACTTGTGAGGGTGTTGTTACAGCAGTTTAATAAACTGAAAGGAGCTTGTATGAACCTTTTTCCTTCCTACAACGAGGGCGGGCTGAACGAGGGCGGGCTGAATGTTGACTGCTACAACAGCGACATGGAGGCCAGTCAGAAGGAGGAGAGCAAGGAAGTCAGTGGACAGGATGTCAGAGAGGAGGAGGGTGAGAAAAGCAAGGACGCAGTAGAGCAGGCCAGCGGCAATCCTGAAGAGAAGCAGGAGGGCAGCATTCGTGAGATTCAGCAAGAGAGCATCAGCAAGGAAGAAGGCAAGCGAGAGGGGAAGGACACAACACAAGAGGGTGGAGAGGAAGCTCAGTGCGTCCGATCGCAGAGGAGCAGAGAAGAAGAAAAGCCTGCGGTGAGTTGTGGGTCGGTCGCGCTGCTGAACACTTGCATGCACGCACGCACGCACACACACACACACGTACACACACATACACACATTTGTACAGACACACACACAAAACACACACGCTCACGCACAGACACACACTCATGCACGCATACACACAAACACACATGTACGTGCTCAAACATACTCGCACACAAATGCACACATGCACACACACGCGCACACAAACTCCACACACACAAATACACAGATACATGCAGCCATTTCAGCATATAGACGCCTAACACACACACACACACACACACGTACATACGTACACGTACACATGTGCGCATACACTCACACACACACTCACACACACGCACACGCATGCGACCATCTTTGACGCTAGTTCACTCCTTTGTGCGCTGCTGTCAGGCTTCTAAACAATCAAATACTTACATGAATAAGCCGACACGTGCATAATCATCCACTCCTTCTGTACTCTTGCATGTTTGTCCACAGTCTCGCCGCCGAGAGAAAAGCCCAAACAAACCCAGTGATCTCTCCTGGGCGTACAATGATGACGTACCCCCCCCACGCAGCAGCAGCCACAGGCACAGCCCTCCAGGTGGTGCCAGGGACCTCTCCTGGGCATACAACAATGACGTTCCCCCTCCACGCAGCTGCAGCCACAGGAATCGAGCCAGCCCCCCCCCAGTACGTCGTGATGACAGGGCAAGTTGGGGTGGTGGTGGTGGTGGCGGTGGTGGCAGAGGCAGAGACAGAGACTGGAGCAACGAGAGTGGCAGGGGCCAGAAACGACCTCATGAGCAGGGCATGCCTCAACGGCCCCCTCCCCCAGCACGGCGTGAAGACAGGACTAGCAGCCGTGGTGATGACAGAGAAAGGTAGGTACTGAGGATGAGTGCTGTAGCTGTTACGATGACAGTGGGTCATTAGTTTTCCCGTGTGAAAGGTCTCAGTGAACACAGACATTTGAAAGCAGAAAGCCATATGATGGAACTAGAATGTCAGGTATTGATTGAGCTTGCTGAACTAGAGTCATGGCACATGGCACCCTTTTTCCTGCTACCTCAATACGTCCCTAAGGGCAGAAACTTGCAGTGCTGCTGCTGCCTGAGTCCCATTTTGTACCAAACCAAGAACCTCTGAGGAATTGTGCCTAACTGCTCAAAACAAAAATCCAGCGTCCAAGACGAGACCCCCCAGCACTTCACACTTGACGCTTGTAATTTTTCGCACCTTCCTGCCTTGAACTCAGGGGTGATGCCTGGAGCCGTGGCGAAGGCCCCCCTGCTCGTGGGAGTGGCAGCAGCAGAGAAGGTAATGGCAGGACCAGCAGCCACGAAGCACGCAGCACCAGCCAGGGCACAGGCAGGAGGCTAGAGCCAGAGAGGGGTACCAAGGAGGATGGGAGGGTCAGGGACAGGGACAGCAGCAGGGATGGGAAGCGTGGGAGCAGCAGTAGGGAGGTAGCAAGCACAAGGGACAGGGAGCGGGGTGGGGATCGGTATGCAGCCAGGGACGAGAAGATGGATGGGAGGGATCCTGGGCCCCGTGGTCGCGGGAATGATGACCGCAGCAGGAGCAGTAGCAGGGGCAGCAAGGCAGCTGACGTGCCCACTTCAACAGCTGCCTATGGTCGTGAGCGGCAAGAGCCTTGGGGAGGAGGCAGGCGGCAGGAGCAGCCTCGGCAAGAGAGGAGGTGGGTCGCCTCAGGGCTGGCTCGTTCTTGGGGTGTTCAGTGGTAGACAAACCCTGCAGGACAACCCTGCTACATGGGTTGGTTGTGTACATCAGGAACTTGCTTTATAACAGCTGTCTAGGGCGGTACAGGGGTGTGTGCTTGCATGGGTGAAAGGCACAAACGTTGAGCCCCAAATGCACAGAGGTAATGTAGGCAGGTCGGACCTGGCTATATTAGACATCACAGAAAGACAAGTGCTTCATTCTTAACTTACACCTGACAAGCTCATTTCAACACTGTTTTCACCTGTACGAGCTCACGGCTTTCCACCTGTTCAAGCTTTCTACTTGTGTAAGCTCTAAGCCCTCCACCTGCTGGAGCTCATGACCTTATCAGGATACGTTTGAGCCAAATGACCTTGTGCTCATGGCTCAATTAGAACATGATTGAGCTTATGGCTTGACCTGCTCTCCATGTCATGCCCCTGTTCCCATGTGCGCTGCAGGGGTGACCCACGTGTCGCTGCACTGTTCGCCACTCAACGTTTTTTCCCACCTACAATGTCTGACGTGACTTCTCCTTCTCTCTTCCTGACGGCTGCCTGCAGGTGTTCGATGTGTTTTCACACTGGGGTGCCTTCCCACATGGCTCTGACCACATGGCTTCCTCTTTTTGTATGTCATACCTTCCAACATGAGGACCAGCATCCTTTGTTGTCTACTTTGTGCTAGATGATTGCAAGGAACCGTTAATTTAGGTGTCAGGGGCACCGTTAAGACAAACTGTCTGAATTGTGTTTCCCACCAGAGACGCACAATGCACAAGTAGTCACCTCAGTAATAACAGATGCCTGCTAGGTCCCATTTGCAGGCTAACGTCACTTTTTAGTCGTCATCTTCATAACTCTCCCACACTGAGAATTCTCAGGCGTATCTCCACCTTGGCGGCAGGGGGCCAAAGCAGGCTGCGCACGGGAGACTTGGCAATGCAACAACCGAAGTCCCCCCTTCTCTCCTCCAAACCCAAAGCGTTTGTGCCTTACTGACAGCTGTGCCACCAACTGTGGTCCAGAGAAGGGTGCACAGCAGGAAGCTCGACTTGCGTGCGGAGAGAAGAAGGGATGGCGTTTACAGGGCACAAAGGCAACGGCTGCAGCAACTTTGTGACTCAGCCCTCCACACCTTTATACTCACTGCTTGCTGTCAGTCAATTGCGTTTGCTTGATGACTGAATTCCAGGGCACGCTCTCGCAAGGTCGACTGCTTGCTTGATCAGTCTGTGGTGGTCCAAACATCCATTGACAAGTAGGAGGAGAGAGAATGTCTTCCCTTCAATTGCCTTCTTGTCTCCCCTAGTACATCGCTCACCCTTCCTGTTATAAATTCCTCCTTTCTTCTCCGTCTCACCTCTCACTCAGTGCCCTCCTATCATCAAGTATCTTATGTCTTGGGCTACCCACAAACCTTCCCCCTGACCCGACCTTGCAAAAACAGGGGTTTTGGAAGCAGGGACTACGGAGGTGCAGGAAACAGAGGCGGGGGGTTTCACGGCCCTCCTCCCCAGCAGCAACAGCAACAACACAAGCAGGACCAGATGCTGCCGCCCCCCCCTGCGCCCGAGAAGGCGGAGGATGCAGCCGAGCTGGTGCGCAGAATGATGATGGGACCCCCTGGCAGCGCAGCAGCCCACCAGGCCCCCTCCTCTGGCCCCCCACCTGCACCCTCCAGCAGTGGCCTAACCCTGCAAGAGAAGCGCAAGCTGCTGTGGAGCAAAAAGCCGGTGCCAGCAGTTGCCAGCCAGGGAGCAGCAGCAGCAGGATCTGCTGGGGAGGCCGCAGCAGCTGGAGACAGTGGGGGTAACGGGGCTGCAGAGACAGGAGGGACGCAGCATGTCCAGGCACAGCAGGGCGTGCCACAGGAGGCTGTGTATGGTGCGTGCAACGTTGTGTGTGTATTTGTGTGTGTGTATTGGCTAGTCTTGGTTGCGGCGTTTTAGTGACCCTCTTCCTAAATTCTAACCTAACCTAATTGCCATCCCTCTTAAGATGTCCCAGATCTGTTGACTGAGAAACTGTGCTGGTAAGTGATAACACAGGTTATTTTATCTCAGGAGCTTCCTGATGATCCTGAAAGGAATGATGAAGCAGGGAGCATAGCAAAATTACACTACATTGTTAATTTCATAGTAGCCTTGATCCAACTAATTACCGGGCAGCTTTTCTCTTTCCACGTATCTGTAGCACAATTACATGCATGCCATGCGCTCACACTCACATATGCAGGCACACACACACTCACGTACACATACACACATGCACACTTACACACATACACACACATACACACATACACAAAAACATACACACATGCACACATTTTATTAAATGCAATTACATACATCTGCAATCACGCGCAGGAAGCAACCGCTGGGACGTTGCAAACTTTGGCAGTGAAACAGAAAGAGCCAGGTTCCTGCGCATCATGGTAGGTGCATAAACAGTGTGTTGCGAAGATGCAATGTTAGAGCAAAGCCTGTCTGGGATTGCTTAAGCACGAGCTTCCTCATGAATAAAATGAGTTGAAGAGAGTAATAATATTTTTTGGAGTTTAAGCAAAAGTGTTCATGAGTATATTGCCTCTCCTTTTCAAATGCCCTGCACTCACTGCCTCCCGAGAAACCACTCATTGCAGGGGATTAAAAACCAAGTACCCCCAACCAGCTTGCCGATAGAGCAAAGGCGGGCCGTGGAAGAGACGCCTGGGCATACAGCAATGACAAGTAAGTTCATGGCTGTCGTCGTGGTAGTCATCCTTTACATGTGGATCCTCCCCCTCTCATGTCTGGGCCACTGGTTTAGGAAACAGCAGCTGGTCCACGCACATGTTTTGGTCTCACGGGCTTCATCGTTTCTGCTGCTCTGGCCTTTAACCCACTTCCTTGTAGATGCCAGGTTGCTACTTTAAGCCTCCTTGCACCCTGTCCCGTCCTTCCTCCGCGATGGGCTTCAGTTTGCTTGGTTGTGGCCGTCAACTTTGTCGGGGGAGCATCCTGCAGTGGAACCACTCAAATCCTAATGCTGTAATTGCAAGAGCAGTGAGACGCTTGAGGGGATTAAGAACCTAACCCGAATTCACTCTCTCAAATTTTTTGCTGTACAGAGGCAGAGCAGGAGCGCGTACTGCAGGAGGTAGAGCAGGCTTGGCTCAGAGGCATGTCGCAAGGAAAACAAACAACAGGTCTTGGTGCTACTGAGTGATGACCACTCCCTCACCCAGTTTTGAATTGACTCAACAGCTCTATTATTGTTTGGCATATTGACACTTTTCCAAGCAGAGTAACTGCAAGGTTGACCTACTCATAACATTGCAGCCATGGTTTTCAAAGCCCTGCCGTTCCAACGCATTTGGCTGAATTAAAGCACGTGTACTCTGTTTGGCATCAAGGTGTGCTGCTTGTGTAAAGAAAAGAGAAATCACGCAGGCTGTAAAGCCACTCTCGTGGCACTAAAATAAAATACTACCCAAGCAGTCAAAACCACTCCCCACGTAAATTGAGGAAAAGGAGCTATCTTAGTATCAGGTAACATACAAATCCTTAACCAGAGAGGAAATAAAAATATCAATCAGGAGGGTGGCAAGTTTGACCTGAAAGCAGCTTATGTCAAAAATGTGTTGTACTGGCTACAGAGCATTCTTGATTTGCCATCCCTTATCCAAATTCTGGTGTGTCGATTGCTGAATTGCGGTTGATCATCACCTTCTGCGACCGCATTCTTTGAGAGTGAAGAAGGTGGCAGCGTGGCTTGAAGTTTTCCTGAAGCAGTTGTCAATTTTACGACCAGTGTCCCGTAAACATGTCTTAAAAGAATGCGCGCTCTTTAAAATTTGCCAAGACCTTCAGGTCTGAGAGCTGAGGAGAAAGTCCTCCGCTTTGTCACACCATTATGAGGACTTTTCCGTGACCTGTCCTTGTACTGCATCCACTTGCTTAACAGTCAGTTTTATTGGGCTTTATTTACACGCTACCACCGTGGCCAATCTGTGGTACGTTGTAGCTGTTGGGGCTCTGCTTTGGCGGGCTGGCTGTTTTGGTGCTGCACGCTGCTGGGCTGAGCAAACTGTCCCCTGTCCTCTTCATCTGCACTGCACTGCAGCTGAGAAGATAGCTCAGCTCTTCTGGTTTCATGCATCTGACTGAGGCTTCTTATACCTTCACACGTTCTGAGACACACATCAAAAGCTTTTTTCTTGAGGGGGGCGGGTTCTTAGGAGTGGCAGGGGGCAACTTAGGGAGACCGGAAGCACTTTTACAGCACCGCCAGCCACTAGCAGATCCACCTTCCCCAGACAGCACCGACCCAAAGATCTCAGCATTCTACAACGTGACATTCACCTCATCGAGATCAAGTACTGTGAGGACACTAGACCGCAGAACCAACTGAGCGCCGCGCAGGATTTACACAAAGGCCTCTGCTCCATCCTCCAAGGAGCAACCGTCACCCTCCACACCATCCTCTTGGGAGTAGTGGGTGGCACTATCTACAACAATCACACGCTGGAGCCTCTTGAGAAGCTGGGTCTTGATTCTCAAAGAGTTAAGAAACTTGCTTCCAAGCTTCATGTTCAATCTGTCAATTACGCTGCCAAACTTACAATTGTCCACACCAGACGTGCCCTTTCCAGCACTGTTATCAACTCTCGCTCATCAGCACGATTTCAGGTCAAGCCTGCAACCCTCCAGACCCCCATTGGTCTTTTTTGGGGGGGGAGGAGTTTTACGGTACCCGGTTCCAAAGTGGCTCTTTTTCCTTTACTGCCTTCGCAGCTTTTTCTTTTTGCCTTCTGTTCGTGCTTCTTCAAGCGAACAAACGTCCTCTTTCCCTATACACTTTCCCTCCTTCACACATTTGTTCCATGTTTCTCATGGACGTTTCCTCTTTTGTTTGACTAGGTGTGATTACAGGCTTCCGCTTATGCCCTTTGAGGCGTATACAGCGTTGACGTTGTCACTTTACTTTCTAAAAGATTGGTTAAGGATTTCTTCCTCAGCTTGACACTGATTTCCCCCCCTATATGAGCCTACATATTTCTTTGATTGTGGTCGGCTTAAAGTGTCAGCAGTCAATCAGCCAAACGCTGATAGTCATAAAGAAATGTAAGTGTGTATGCTAGGCACAAAGGGGGCAACCGGCAGCCATATAAGTCTAGACTTGCTGAAGGGCATTTTTGCTGGTCCCAGCCTTGTTACTATCGTTTGGCAGCTCTGCGTGCGCATTCACACACTGCAAGAGAACGGGGATGCAAGCACTGGCCCATTCAAGCACAACGAGAGAGGGGGCACGAATTATACAATACAACGAACAACAACGAAGAAGCTTCATTACACCTGAGGTGCCACTAGAACAATACTGAAGGGGTGGCTCACTACACACCAAAGGATGTGGTGTGTGCATACACGATAGAAGTTTCATTCACGTTGACGCTTGCCTGAGCGCAATACCTTAACACAAACAGCAGTGCATTCTCTGTGAAGAACAAACATCATCATCATCACATCTTGGCTGCAAGGTGTGCTATTGGTTCCAAGGCAGATATAAAGTCAAATACACTGTGCTGCTCCTCACACACGATATATATAACTGCCTCCTCATTCTTGATATCCTCAATATGACAGTCCATGTTTTTTATGTGCCCGAAACTCGCAGATGATTCCCCTCTTTAATTAATTGCGGTCGGTTGGTCCAGGCAGACGCTTGATTGTTTACTGATATTATTCAGTGCTGCAATGTCACAAACAACATTGTGCCTTTTTTCCCTTTCCAGGGTTTTTTTGTAGGTGCTACAAGCAACAACAATTATCACAATTTTTAACGTCTTACATATGCAGCCTAGCAGTCGCACGCTTTGACTGGTGGCTTTATCTGTAAATTCTGTAAGCTTACAGGGGAACACCTTATACAGTCACTTCCTTGCAATAGATTTTAGTAAGCATAGTAGGCGTCCGGATGCATCAAGTACTGGTACGCGGTTGAGCAAAAATTTGGGGGCACATACAGACGGCTGAAACAAGACTCGTTGCACAAGAGTACCCCCCAAAAAGCCATCTCCAAAATAAGCAGCAAGGCGACGCATTCACATTCAAAAAATTTGCTGCACATCAGGCAGAGAAGTCAATCTTTGATACTGGTTTTAATTAGGTGAAGTCCGATTGAACCGCTATATCCTACGCGGCAGCCTTCTTCTTCTCCTTGTTGGCCTGAACGCAAACAGATAGAATGCAGAGTTAGGCACAACGGTGGTGGTAGCCAATTAGAAATTTTGACTTGTTTTCCTCTTTGTAAAGATTGGCAAGGAAGAAAAGGCCACAAACACACACGCACTTAAACGCACTCAAACACATACACACAAAATACCAACGACAAAATACACATTTACATACACACACAAGCACACACGCACACAGGCTCGCACAGCATGCGCGCACCCTCACACAGATTCTGTACAGGTCAAGCAGTGATGTTCACTTGTAGCAGACTATAATCATGCCACGCTTAGATTAAGAGAATAGCGTGCAAACATTCCCCTTTACAAACACAGACGAGCAGCAAGAGAGCTGGTGCTTAAATTGAAATAACAAATAGTCGAAAAGTAATCGTGCATCAATCAAACGAGCTCCTCAGGCCTTCCTTGTGCAACATGCAACACCTTCGTTATAGACACGTATGTCCATAGGCAACAGGCCGACAAGCAATTGAAGCGCAAGGCGGCAAAATGATATACCACCAGAAACACCCTCACCTTTTTCTTTTCCTTCTTGATGGGGGCGGCTAGCAGGTCCAGCAGCTCGCTGTCCTCCACTTTTTTTTCACTCTGCACTGCCTGCGCAGGCGCCTTGGTGACAACGTCGCTGCCGTTGGGCATGAGCAGCACGGTGCCCTTGATCTGGGTCACCACCTCACCGGCCTTCTCGTACAACACAGGGTAGGCATGCAGTAGGCCGTGGGTGACGCAGTCCTTGATGCCCAGCGATAGCTGCGCCTGGCTCATGGGCTCCTTGTCTGCTGAGGCTACCTCCACTAGTGAGCGCGTGGTGAAGGGCATGGAGGGGAAATCACGGTTGATGATGCTGAACACGGCACGTGCGGCCTTGAGCTTGAGACTGTAGGCGGTGTCCAGCGCACGCTTGAAGATGGTGGTCTGCTTCTCGTCCTGCACCTTGGTCTTGCCCTCCCCCGTGCTGACCACGATGTCGATGGCGTACACCTCGTTCTCCTCAAACTCGCCGTCCTCAACCTTCTGCTCCGGCGAGGGCCGGTTCAGCACGCATTTGTTGCCATCGATCACAAACTGCTTCATCTCGTGAGACATCACGCCCTCCACTAGTTGGCAGCCGTACGTCTCAGCGATCTTGTTCAGGTGCCGGGCGACTTCAGAAATCTTGTGGCCTGGCCGCATCAGCCTCAGAGCAGCATCGAAGGCAGTACGTGCCGCCTGGATGGCGTCGGCGGCCTTGCCTGTGACAGGCCCTTGCCCTGCCTGCACCACCAGCGTTTGCGCTTGCACGGAGGTGAAGCCATCGATGTGGACGCCAATGTCACTACGAGCAAAGGGGAAGGAAAGAGTGAAAAGAAGGCCAAAAAAAGCCCTAGTCATCACTCCATCAGGCGTGCAAGCGTCCAAGGAAAGCGACCGTCATTGGCTCAAGGCACAAGAAGGATGAAGAAGAGGGAAATTTTGCATCACAGAAATGCGTCATGCAAGAAACGAGTACTTCCTTGCAAGGGCAAGCTAAAAGGCTTAGGGCACAGGGAAATTTGCTGCCCGGGTAGGAAGCCTAACCTCCTATTGATAAAGGAAGTTGTGTGACAGATTGTGTTTGTGGTGTGTGTGTGTATGTGTCTGCGTACAGATTTTGCAGCAGGCACACACACACACATTCACACGCACACACACACGTGCACTCACACACATGCGCACACGCACGCACTCACACATACACGTGCACGCACAACACTCACGCACATGCACATGTGCACGCATGCACACACACACACACACTCACACACACACACACACATTCACACACTCACACACACACACGCAACACACACACACACACACACACACATACACACACACACTCACACACACTCACATCTTGACTATGTCCCCAGAACTGAGAGTGGTGGTGTCATCGGAGTACGGGGAGAAGTGCCCCACAACACTGCATTTGCAAAAAAGGGTGTATGTGTGTGTGTTTGACGTTCCCAGATAGGCGTGTCCCAAACGACGATTTCGCGATTAAGGCACGAACTTCGCTGTTCGGGAGTGTTCGGGAGGGTCCGATTTCTTTTCGCACACTCACTGGTTCAAGGACACGCAAGTTGGGAAGGCCACGCCCTTCTCCACCTTCTTCTTCTTTGACGCAAAAATGTTCTTCACCTCCCTGTGAAAGTGTGTGGAAGAGGTGGACAGCCGTCAGCAAAATGTCTCCAAAAGGAATGCCTCCATCCAAAATGAGATTCTGCAAGTGCACCAGCAGTCCTCTGGTGCCCCACTCACTCCTTAATGGTGTTGTCTCCCAGCTGGCAAAGGTCCACAACCTTCACGCCCTCTTGGCAGGCAGCAATCACCTTGGCCACGGCCTCTGAACAAGGATGCAGGGAGTGTGAAATGTGTACGGTTCTGCGAGGAATCGTGCAAGTGCCGAGGACTGCTGCCATGGACAGAGCTCTTGCAGGTGCATGCATGCTCTTGAGAACCAGCTGCAGCTGATGTTTCGCTGCAGCTAATGTAGCGCCACTTGCTACAGCAACTCACTGTTGCAAACCTCGGCAGCAGCTTTGTACTTGGTGACCACATCTGACTGCAGAAGTGGTAATGGTATTGTGCAGGTTGGGTGCAGAGTTGGAGGGTGTGAGCAGACGAATGGGAAGTGCTGCAATCCAAGCAGGCAAGCCAGGCCTATCCGAGCAACCACACACGTTAGAGAGATCGAGGTTCGTCTCACTCTCTGAGTCTGACATCGCTTGCTCCTAATCTGCAACGAAACAAGGCAGAACTACAACAAGGTGCCGTAGAAGGATCTAACAATTCTAATTTTAGTTCTGAATTTAATTAAATTAGGTATCCAAAAAACCAGTAGGCAAACATAGCGTCGCTGCACAGGGGACGATGGCTCGTGAAATTTTGTTCTTATTTGATCACATCCGCATAGATAATACTCGTGTACCTACACGCCACACTCTGTGAAGCGTGTATATATTGGAAGTTAAATGAAATCAAGGGACTGCACCATTTTGTGCAGCGGTCGCAGGTGTAAAATGGCTCCTGGCAATGAAAAGTGCTGCAAGGCTGGAGCTTGGGACGCATGGATCGCGTCTGAAAATTGACAGCGTTCAAATTTAAGCCCTACCGCATCTTTCGCCCCGAGCTCCACCCCTCTAGTAATTCTCATGTCAGGAATACCTGAGCAATTGCTGCGCAGAATGGTGCCGTATGTGAGTCGAAATCGCTTCTTAATACACAATAATTCCAACTTAGCAAACTTTGTTGGGATCCAATTGAAGTCACGAAGAAAAGGATCTGAAGGCGTTCAAAGTTGACCCGCCAGTCTTGAAATCTTCTGTCGCTGTGTCACACTGTGCACGAGGAGCGCTTGCAAAGCTGCTTGTACGCCAGCGTCAGACCCTCCCACGATTGCTTGGTGGCGTGCTGGACTGAGTGCCTGTATCCCAGCCAAGGTATCCGCTAGCATCACGAAGGGGTCAATGTTGTCCAGGGGTGTCTGCAGAGTCTCGTCCTCATCGTCAGACCAATCATCGTCACTGCATGAATGAGGGACCAATGCACTTTCATGAGGTGATCTGCCGATGCGAAAACTCAGGCACTGGGTCAATTGTGAAGGTTTTAGGCTGCTCACTTTGAATGCAATGTTTTTATTCATGTCTAAATGTCGACCCAGAATGATCAAGGGCATACAATCTAGTTGTTCCTGGTTTTGCCACTGAAGCTACTTAACAGACACAACAGGGGGGTAGTAAGTGCTAGCCTACATCTAAGTGGTTTTCCACTGCCTGCGCAGTAGGTCAAATATTGTTATATAAAAGGCACATCCAAAATATGAGCTGAATCCCCTCAAGAAACCACTTCCAGAACTCCCATGCTGAACACTCTTGCATTGATCACCTGTTGGGTGCACCTCACTCACTAGGGTGCACCTCACTCAGCCAGCCTGCGAAACCGTTTTTAATGACTTCATGTACGCGTAATACCGTAGGTCCAGGATCAAGTCATGATCCCAATTTTATTGATTGATGCTTTCCGTTTTCGGTTTGTAATGGGGAATTTTGACTTCGAAAGGGACTTTTGAGAGGGTCATGTCTGTAACCATTTTGCGAATTTGAGAGTTCCCATGCCCCAGAAGAAGGGCCTGAAGGGGCTGTGAGAGGAGAAGGCTTGTCCTTGGAGCCGTGCGGGCGCTTCACGGGCCTCTTCACCGCCTCACCCCTTGCCTTTGCCTCTTGCTTCCTCTGCCAGCTCCCTGAGCTGCCTCTCCTTCTGCAGCTTCTCATGGTCTCTCTGCTGAGCAGCCAGCTTCTCAGCTGGGGACAGGAGCTTCAAGAACAGGGCCAGGGGGTTCACACTGGCACGCTGGGAGCTCGTTTTTAAAAACACCCTCAAAAACTTTAAAATTATTTATTTATCACTTCAATTTGGAGAGGGCTCCGGAATTTTTTTTTGCCAAATATAAAATCAATATCTGAAGTAATCGTGGACGCACGGTATAAATTAACTTGGATACATGATTTGAGTTTGGACGTGCCGTCCAGAAGTTACGACTTACACATTCCATGATTTTTCTTTTCTCGTTTTCGTTGTTGGTGGTAGAATTCTGAACGTGTCTTATTTAAGTCAGTGCTTCGGTCATGATATACAGGCTTGTCGAGATACGCCGTACTTCAGCTTTCTTGACCGTAATTACGGTACCGTACCGTAATACGCCGTACAATACGGTGCAAGTACAGTCTGTTTGAAAAGACGGTGTCCGACCGTACAGTACGGTGCCACCGTACAGCACGATGTTGACCGTAATTTGGCCGTTTGGCTCCAATTTCGACCCAAAACATTTCTTGTCTTTTTGCAACAATTAGTTATGAATAAAACAAAAATTATTAACCAGGAATCAAGTACTGCGTCCGACTTTGAGTTTCCATGCAAGCCACTGCTGGGCCCTTCCCGAGCTGATGTAGCTCCAACCCAGCCTCAGGGTCGTTCAGGGACGCATTGTGTGGCGTCAGCTCATAAGGGGAGCATGCTGGAGGTGGAAATGGGAAGTGTTTGGGGCGGAGAGGCCTTTCTGAGGCCATTTTTGCACTGGTTTTAGTGCCAGCTTGGCACCGTACCATGCACCGTACCGTATTTTACCGTAATTACGGTTAAGTACGGTGTGACAATTACGGTAGTACGCCGTAATTTAACAAGTACGGTGCGTTCC
>Ga0307960_1001419_pt1 | contig 13914 bp, 9 predicted proteins | sample OrgLakmetagen542_FD_201832 | JGI IMG/M metagenome (GOLD analysis project Ga0307960, IMG submission 201832) | Saline water microbial communities from Organic Lake, Antarctica - #542 | ecosystem: Environmental > Aquatic > Non-marine Saline and Alkaline > Saline | place: Antarctica: Organic Lake... | reverse complement strand
CGCTGCTGTTGCCTTTGCTTCTACGTTTTGTGCATCTTGAACCACTAGCGCGTTAACTGCTGGTGCTCGTGCCTGATCTTCAGGACAAGGGCGTTCATGTGGTGGCAATGGCGGCTCCGCTGCAGCTGTTGCTGCTGCTGCTGCTGCTGCTGCTCCTACTTCTGCTGCTCTTACCCCTCCCATCGCCCCTTCTCCTGCTGTACCATCACCACCTTCTCCTGCCCTTACTGCTGTATAACCCCTTCCTCCCACTGTCCCCACTCCTGCTGCAGCTGCAGCTGCTTTGGCTGCCACTGTCTCCACCCCTGCTGTACCATTACCACCTTCCCCTGCCCCCACTGCTGTAGACCCCTTTCCTCCCACTGTCCCCACTCCTGCTGCAGCCGCATCTGCTTTAGCTCCCACTGTCCCCACTCCTGCTGCACCTGCATCTGCTTTAGCTGCCACTGTCCCCACTCCTGCTGCAGCTGCATCTGATTTGGCTGCCCCTGTCCCCACTCTTACACCACCAGCATCACCTGACACTTCTACCGCAGCTCCTCCAGATGTTGTTACATGCGTGAGGGGGCTTGGGAGAGTCGGGTGAAGACCTGTGGTAGAGGGCGCTGTTGCTGGAGAGATCTGGGGGGCTGCAGGGGTCTTTGGGGGAGGGGATGAAAGATCTGATCTTGGTGAGACTTTACGTAGAGTAGGGAAGTTGCCAAAGGCTGAGGGTGTCCAGCCTTCGTTTTGCATGGCTGCGCGGACAGAGGCTTTTGCGAGCTTCTTAGACTGGTGCAGTGAGAGGCTTGGACGCCTGTGTGGAGAGAAAGGTAGAGCATCTGAGCTTGTAGGGATGCGTGGTGCCCAGCATTGCATCCAGAGTTTTCCATTGGCCAGTGACTGGAATGCAAACAGCTGTTCCTTGGCAAGAGGCACGCACAGCACAACACACACACAGAAACGGGAAGAAGATGCCTGCAATGTTCCTTGGCAAGAGGCACGCACAGCACAAAGAAACGGGAAGAAGATGCCAGAGGTAGTCATCTGAGGGTCCAAAAAGGGGTGTTTTTAAAATGTGAATGGAGTATGCGTGCCAAAGTTTGCAGTTTTTACGCTCAGGTGTAGCCAGACACTCATGTCGAGGGCTATCATTTGGTGCTGCAAAAAGGAATCGCATAAATGTGGGTGATGTTGCTTTCTGATGGTGACAGCCAGGCACGAAGAATTAGGTTTTTTCTAGAAAGCATTACAGGTCTTTATGCCATTAAGCGCGATAAAAAACATTCATACAGGTAGCCCTATGAGATTAGGTCACAAAGCGGATTCTAAGGTGCGCTCCCTAATTTAAACATAAATGCAAGCCCAGGCTTCCACCCACCACTTCACAGCCTGCCGCCTTGCCTGACGCAGTTCTTGTGGCGCCACAAGCTGTCATGTGGAAGACAGGTCTGCGACATTCAGAGATCTTATCCCTACATTTGAGCCACAAGATACGCTCCCAAATCCTAAAACGACTGTAAGCCACCTTCCCCCCACCGTTTCAAAGCCTGCCGTCTTGCACAAAGCATGTCTTGCGAGGTCACTGGCCGCCTCAACGCACTGAACAGTGCACGCACACCAGGGCTCCCATGCTCTAGAGCTGCAGTAGCATACAATGTGACACGTCACCTTTGCTGGGGATCTGGAGAACGAGAAGTGGATTTTGCGAACTGGCTAGGCTTTCGCTGGTTGAAAGCTTACTATTATATCATGCATGCTATTATATTATGCACACTATTATGTGCTTCAGTAGGTATCTGACCCTTACTTTTCTTCTGTAGTTCTACCGTATTTCTGACTCGTACAGTTGTACGCCCCGACATTTCACACAACTCATGTGCTGTACGCTGTGCACACTTTTAGCAGCACAAGCAAGGCAGGGCACCAAAAGAAGGACGAAAAGGAAGAAAAACAACAATGCAGGCAGAGAATTCCACAAAGAAAGATAAGCGCATACTTGCAGCACAATCGCAATCCTTACATGATCGCTCAAGGACCACAAGTTTTGCAGCATTTCAGCACTCATTTCAATGCATGCATCAAAACCAGGTTGAAAATTGATTAATTGCTCACGCAATCCACGTATCATATTAAAAAGACATACTTGCATGCCAGGGCAAAGAGGTCAAGCATTATGTGAAACATGTTCACCCCACACTCACACTCACAACCACATACACATACACACACCTGCAGTGGACCTCCTCCTTGCATTTGTCCTCTTTTTGAGCAACGGGGCGCACACACGTGTGCCAGTGGCATGTCGGTCATGTCGGTGATCAGCAGGCTGCACAGGTTGCTGGCTTGAGGGAGCTTGTGCAGCACCCTGCTGCTGCTCCGATGATGGCCCCCCTTTACACATGCGTGCATTCATTCATGACCACATGAATGAGGAGTGCGTGCATGCAAGTGCATGGTTAAGTGAAAATATGTGTTTGCGTGCGTATATGTAAGTGTGTATGTGCGTGTGTGCGTATGCACTCATGTCGGAGGCTGTGTACATGGAACGTGCAAAAATGCCACATCTTTGCCATTAATCTGCACAATACTCAAAAGGTTCCCAGCACCTGTGGACTCTGCTGCCATCAAGCCCAGCTTCCGTGCAGCCTCTGAGATAGTGCGCGCAACCACAATAGCGCCTTTGCTGTCCCGTACCTCGTATCTAGGGCCGTTGTGTGTGTATGTGTGTGTGCGTGTGTGCGTGTATGTGTGTGTGGGTGTGGGTGTGCGGGCGTGTGTTGCTATTGATTGATGGTGTATAAAACAACATAGCTTATTTAGGCAGGCCATGTAACCTTTGAGCATACGATCACATGCGACGCACATATACAGTTTTTGCCGCCACTACAAACCAGCCTCGGTGATCTCAAATGCTTGAGGCAATAAAATGGCATGCCTGGTGGATACACATCAGGCAACAAGGACAAGACACCTGGAGGCATTAAAATCAGACACACGTACTTGACATTGAACCTTTTGGCCCCAGGCTTGAGCCCCTCAGCAGGCATGGCACGCCTTGTGCTCTTATCTTGCCAGCTGTCGTATGGCCCTATGTAGCCGTAGTCCCTGTAAGCATGATCAAATGGTTGCCGTTGATCTGCTGGGAAGCAGATCATTGTGATCAATGAATTGAGCAGGCAGCAGGCGACAACTGGATCTTTAACGATGCGGTTAAGAGGAGCATTAAAGGCAGTTAAGATACAACAACTGAAAAGTTGATAGCAGCTCACATCAACACAACTAGCCTAAGATCAGAAACGATTTTTGTTCTGGCGTGCAATTCAAAGCTTTTTTGAATTGCACGAATGAAAACACTTTGCTCTTGTCAGGAAGGCAAAGCTAGAAAAAGTACAGGTACCGTTCTGTACTGATAACATGTAGCGTGCGTGAAGGAAGAACCTGAAGCGAAACCGAACATCAGCAAGAGCTCCACCTAGAAGAACAAGAGAACATGCCCACCTTGCCAGACCGTGCTTGAGGCGAACTAGGTAGTCAGGTGTGTCAGGATCACCGGGCTTGGTGGCTCTCGCCAACACAGGATTGAGTAGCACCTGCAGCTGCTGGGCTTGCTCAGCGCTAAGTGTTGGACACACAGCTGTGCGTGGTGCTGATGCTGGCTGACGGGGGGGTTCTGGGTGCTGCACGGTGTCGCCCTGACGAGCTTGAGCTCCATGTTCCGTCAATTGCAAGCCGCTCTTTTTAGGGGATACTTTGCTGTCGCTTTCCAGTATTGTAGGACGTCCGCTGGGCTGCTGTGCTGCAGCGCCAATGATGCTTCTGCTCCTGCTGCTGCTGCTGCCCAGATTTGCTGACGCTGCTTGCCTGGGCATGTCGTCGGTGCTTCGCGTGAACTTCAGCAGCGCTGGCGGCTCGTTTGTCAGTGGGATGAGGGAGGTGGCTGCCTGGGGCTCTCCTGTTGTGGGTTGCGCCTGCTGAGGGGAAAGTGACAGGGACGCAAGCGATGCTGTCGGCTGCCTTGCAAGTGATGCAGCCGCTCCAGCGGGCTGTGCTGCTGCAGAGGGCTGCTGCTCGTTGCTGCCGTGGCGTTGACAGCACGTGCTTGCATCTGGCCGTCCTTCACTGCTGTGCTCTGGTGCGACGCAGCCCTCAAATTGGGTTGCGCTCTGCTGCTGCAGCTGCTGGATGTGCGCAATGTCTGCTTCTTTGTGGCTGCTGCAACAGCGGCGGCAGAGGATGCTATTGATCCGTTCCAGCATGGACGGGCCCAGCAGCTCCTCCAGCTTGTCTTGCAGAAGACACTCGTCCTGGTGATCCCTGGTAGGGGATTGGAGCTCACAGTAGCCTCTTGCCTGCAGTATGGTGGAGTGAGTACGGCAGATGGAACGAAGGAGATGATTTCAAATTCGCATGACAGACAACAGGTCATGCTGTCCTTTAGCCGGCTCTAAAAGTTACAGGAAATATTAAATTGATTTGTATATCGCTCCGCGCTAGTGCCTCTTGCTGCCCTGCTACTCACGCGCTGCAGCAGGAGTGCCGCTGTGTTCTTGCTGCTGCTGCTGCTTGACGTCTGCGGTGGGACTCCATCCATTTCTCCGGAAAGACTCAAAATTGACGATCGTTCAATCTGAGCCGCAATATGGTGAGCGAGGCGGTCCAAGCTGGCCTCCGTCGTCCCTGCCATCTTCTATTCGTGCGCAAGCTACTCCATTCGAAATACAGTTTTAAAATTTGCAAAAGTGTTAAATATGAATGGAAGGCCGCCAGATGTGATTATTTTGCACAAATAACCCGCAGCTTCCAACACTTAATCGGACAAGCTAACTCCCTTATTTGTAATTAAGCGACGGTACAAATTTAGACGCAGATGGTATTGCCGGGAGGAGTGCAAAGAAATCCTGGGAATAAAAGCCACTTAATTTCAAAAAGGGGTCTGCAAATAGTGCCAACGCGCCCTTATCACACAGGCCCAAGAGCGCCTGGTGTTCAAAGTAATAAAGAAATTATGATGTCAAGAGGCGCTGAATACTGAGCCACTAGCTGAGCCTCGTTCTGGACGCAAAGGTGAGATGTTTATTTAGAGACACCTTTTGGGGCTTGCTGTGCTCGTCGGCCCAAGCCTACCCGGAGCAACAAATTGCGTTGACAGGCTTTATAAACCGCAAGGAATGCGTTAAAAGTGCCGGACCGTCCTGGTGGTGGCATCAAGGGAAAAAGTGCCCGGCCCATTACATTAGTTTTGCTCACACTTCTGTGTAACGTGAGTATGGGTATGGGTACGGGTACGGGTACGGGTACGAGAGAAATAGTTGCTATACCAAAAATGGGACTAGTCTATGCTACAGTTCTTAAAGTCTCAAAAACTAACCTCATAGTTTTGGACCCCTAACCCCCTAATCCTGACCCTAAACCTAAACCCAACCCAAAACTATACCTAAAATGGTGAAACTGTGGCCCTCACCCCCAAAACTATGAGGTTAGTTTTTGAGACTATAGGAACTGTAGCATAGACTAGTCTCATTTTAGGTATAGCTACTATGATTGGGGTACGACAACTTTCTGTGAGCGGTACGGGTGTGCAAAACCCCCTGTAAACTTGCTTTCTGCAGCCTCAAAGGTGTTCAGTCCTTCCATACCTAAACTCCCCAAGTTGCTTCAGCTTGCAAAAGCTTCTTTTGCAAGCAGCAAAACTGTGGTTTTTGTCTTTACCAGTTTAATTAAGTTGCTGAGTGGAGAAGCCTACCTCCTTCATCACCATGAACCTGCATACACTTCTTTTTCCGGTTACCGTAAGCTGATCACGATTGCAATTTCTTTTATTTGATGATTACCTTCTAGCTGCAGTTTGTGAGGAATTCCTGAGTTTCCCCTAATTGATCCAGAGAGTGTTTTGCTGCCTGCATAGTTTTTCTTTCCTGTTCTTTCCCGAGTTTTAAGGCCTTGCAAATATTTTCAATGACCTTTTCCCTCCCAAGACAGCCCCTTTTCCCTTAATTGATGTAGAAAGCGTTTGTCACTGCCTACGCACTTTTTCTTTTCTGTCAGTGCTCTGCAAAAATATGCTCTGCTAGAAAATCTCTGCAAAAAGAGATCCAGACTTGATTTGTAAGGCACGCTAAGATAGTGGGAAAAAAGCCTTGCTAGAGGAAAGCGAACAGGATCGCTAAGTGAGAAAAAAGTGTTGCAAGAGGGAAACAAAAAGGACCTGCCCTCCTCACGGCCTCCCACATCTTGTACCAGGATGGATGCCTCGTGACGTTTAAGGGGATGCCCGCACTCAAACAGGAAGGAGGATATGGCATCCTGTGCTTCAGTGTGCCTCAAGACATGTGTGTGTAAGAGGTGCGTGATGGGGGTCTGTGCTCCTAGCCCGCCTGAGCTGCTCCCCATAGCAGATCCTGAGCTGCTCCTGCGCTTGCTGGGTGCTGTGCCAGAGACCTCCACGACGTCCTTATCAGCATCTGCCTCTCCATCCTCAAGTGGGCGCTTCTGGCCATCTTGATCTAATGGCTGCAAAGCAGCCCTGCAAACTTCCGGAGACACCTTCTTGCAGGCTGCAGCCTCTGCTCCCTTGCTTTTTGCCTCTTGCTCCAGAGAGGTGAACCACTAACCGGGTAATGCCAGAGTACACCTCCTTGCAGAAGTTATTGCACTTGTACTCGGTCTTCCTTCCCTTAACTGCTTCAACAACAGTGCAATGCTGCAACGTACTGGTACGGGTATGGTATGAATGATACGGGTAAGGGTACCAGAGCCTCTGGCACGCGCACCGTGCAACTATGGTTTTGCTGTGTTCACTTCCCTGTTTTGCGAGCCCTAAAACACGTTTGAATGTGGAATGTGGAATACCTGATATTCACACGATGGTTTCAAATGTAAATGTTTGGCACTAGGATATCCAGGTTAGGGACCTCGATTTCGGACATGTGTGTCTTTAAGTTGTCGACTGAAGGCACAATTCTTTCATCTCGATGAAAGTTGTATTAAATTTTACAACCTGTTCTGTACACGTACGCAAATTACCGCACAAAACAGGCCAGTGTATATGTGTGCAACGCTAGGATAATAAGTTCAGGGCCCGGAGATCCCAACCAGTTTGCCATTTATGAGGAGATGATGATCACTCTAGATTCAGCTGATGACCACACTAGATACAGAGAGCAGAGAGCTGATCATTACAAGCATGCCACTCGGAAAACTAAGACGTCTGAGAATTGGAGCGAATAACGTTGAGCATTCAGCGTTATCCATCCAGTGTGGTCCTAGCGTTTGTCCAGAGTGGTAGGCTTTACACACAGGTAAGCTGCTTGATTGACTTATCTGAGGTGAATTGGATGTGTAGCTGAAAAGTTACAGAGGGGGTACCAGTCGACGGAGGACCCAAACAGGGGTACTTTTGAAATGTGAATTGAGTATGGGCGCCCTAGCTGGCAACAATCAAGCTCAATACCCAGAGGTAGTGCTGCTGATAGCGCCTGAGCTTGAATGTTGCCAGTAGGGGCAAAAATGTTTGTTGCCTGCGGCGTGAACCCTATGTTTCACCACAAAATCTCCATAGCAGGCCACCCACCTTACCAAATCACATTATTTTTGGTGTAGAGTTCTTATAATAAACATCATTGCAAAAGAATTGGAGTGAAACGTTAGTTGGGGATGTAGGCCAACATATGCTGTTTTCCCATGCAAAGCCACCTTCATCGGGTTTTGATGGTCACTGTGGGCTTTCATCCCTTCCAATTTGCACACAGAGCGACCCACATGAATCCAAGCACATCCTCATGTTAGTCATAATTCCAGCTTCGATTTAGAGCAAAAATGGTCCCAATCGGATAAAGGAGCAGTGAATGGCTGGCTTCCGAGTGCAAAAAGGACACATATTTGGGCATTTCCCCAGTTGACCCCCTCTGGAAAAGTTACGTGTTCTCCAATTTTTGGAAGGCAGCTCCCGCTACATCTGCTGGTGTTGCAGAGTTGTTGGCCAAGCCACGTTTGACGTCCCGGTTGCGCTTTTTGACGTCTGCCTGGTGTGGGTTTTGTACAAGCTCGTGATTTTCTGATGCTTTCTTATAGATTTAATTACTTCAATTACTTTCGCGCCGATATCCAATTTCAGAGATTTTTGAGACGCAATTCACGTATTTGCATAAATTAATTTATTCCAAACTGTACTCAAGGTAAGTTAATTTTATGCTAAAGGAAAACTCGCGTGGTCTTGGTCCCATGTGCAGATAAGTCAGTTGTGAGTCATGTCGTCCAGTATGCCTCTAACTCTGCCTCACCATAATTAACAAAACAGGAACACACAAATAAGCACAATGGCCTTCAACGCTCCCACCACGTACAACGCAACACCAAACGTCCCGTACGGAAATGTTGGCACAACCCTTTCAACAGGTACTTATGATACTATTTGCAATCCTTTGGTGTAAGTATTACCGTCATCCTTAGCCCACGTCGTGGATGACGCCGCGTGTTCATCTGCTGATGAGCCGCTGTGCCCACGCACATTTATGCATACAGATCATTTTGCCGGTCTTGCCCCCAAAGGGATGCAATAATGTATGCGGGGAGCGTGCATAAATTTGAGCACAGGCTGGCCGAATCGGATTGTAGCTAGATTATTCCAATTCAGCGAAGTGGTGTGTGAGAAAACGCACCCTTCATGTTGAAAAGGAGCATGTTTGGGCACTTGCTCTACCCCCTCCGGCAATTCATCACACTTCTCATATATCCTGCCCCGCAGCTACCGACCGTGTTGCCAACCTGGACATCAATGACTACAGCCGGGTGTGTACGTGTTGTGCATTCAATAAGGATGTAGCTCTTATGTTATATCATGTTTTATTACCTACCTAAGGCACTGCTTCATACCCGGTAGGCCAAAGCGCAAACGACCGCAGGGCAACACTACAACTGACCAGGATCTATGTGGAAAATTGATAAGATTTGACCTACTTTCTCTCTCAATTTCGTGCAGAACATGTTTGGCACTGCCTTCAGTGAACTTACCGCAGCACAGCGTGAAGACGTGGCTGCCTCAATGCGCAGGTGAGATGTGGCCAATCCGCAGGGAGATATTGCACGCGCTTCTTTGTGTTTGCCATTGCTTGCGGTTTGGAATAAGAGTGTCAATTTGTGCCTCAGCTGCTGTGCCAACGAGTAGCATGCGCATAACGTGAGTGATAATTGAAAAGCGTTATTCCCTTCCATCAATAAACAAGCGTTCACTTGGTTTCTGCGTACCACTGCAGTGACCAGCGTGCAGCCACAGGCGGAAGTGTCCCAGCTGATAGTGAGGCTGCAACTGCTACGGTGAGAAAGGGATGAAGAAGTACATCCAGTTGATCACTATTCTCTGTCTCATATGATCTCAGTGATCGTCTCAAACCAATCGCTGTGACTCATTTCTGCAAAGTACTGGATTGAGTTACACCTTCTTATGAAGCACAGGATGAAATAAATGCCAGAAACAAATATCACAGTCCCAAGCGGTTGTGTTTGCCTTGATTGTTGAGAGACACATGCAACAGTGATCACATTCAAGGGTGTTTTTCACTTCTCTTTTCTGCTTGTTCCAGCGTGTAACCTGCAAACAAGGCAGAACTGGCTCCCCTGAGGGTTGCCAAGTAGCATAGTGTAAGCCGTTACTAGCCAGCAAAATTACAACAAGTTTCTACTTAGGATTTTGGCTATTCTAATGGCTCATTGTTCCAACATTTTGGAAATTCTCTCTTCCTTTGGTCAAATATTGTAGCCACACACACCGGCCTCGTAAGGCCTAGCTGAGTGAACAATGACTTTTTGCGGCAAAATTTTTTGTACTCTGCCATAAGCAATGAAGAGTCATGCTGGTGTGCACTTTTTTCCTACACAACACGTTTCAGCTACTGTTGCATTTGCTTTCTGCACACAGCGCCTTGCAAACAGGGCAATGCGCGCCAGTGACAGAGAGGCAGTCCGTGATCGCGACGATTATGCAATGGTAATATTCATTTTCATGCATGGGGAGCACACCATAATAAAAACATGTTATGCATTATGCACACGTTTTGTGACATTAATATCCCTGTTGCAAATAGATGTGCTCCTGTGCCCGTGCCTAAGATGAACTATGCTGTGATCTGTGTGGGTGTAAGACACTATGGGTGTCTATACTATGGGTGTTTGTGTGTATGTACTGAACATACTCCAGCTTGCTCTCATGTCAACGTCAAGGCCATACAAGTTTAGCACTCTGCTTCAAGAAGAACATAGATGCCCACAATGCTAACCAATACTAGGTTGCCTATTGAATTACTGTGCTGACATCACGTATCACTTATATCCGTGCTAGAAGCATAGCAGCATACTTTCAGAGTTTTTGCTCCCTTCAAAAACGAGTTATAGCTTTGACTTTGGGTATGCCATCAAAACACCTCAGCAGGAAAGCAGTGGCAAGGCAAACTGTACACTGTGTACATTAATTGAAATGCAGGCTACGTACGGCTGCAGCTTTGCGGCTTTGACTCCAGCCCAGATGGAAGATGTGAGTGTTCTATGAGGGCAGCAAATAGTTGTCAACCTGTTGGCTTGTGTAGCAGTGTAGCATCAGGCTCCTTGACTGGTTTGTAGAGTGATGTTTAGCTGTGAAATTGGTCAAACGTGGTGGAAGGACAGGCTAGGTATTCAATTCTGATGCATGTGTAAAAGTGTGTTAAAAGGCACATTCCTTCTTCATCGAAAAATCCTTTTTTCTATCAACCTGCTTTCCAGGTGTCCAACTACATGCGTGATGACGAGAAGAGGTAGGTACGGGAAGAGTGCACTTGCAGGCATGTGCACTTGCAGGCATGTGCAGCAGCACATTCAGTGTAGATACGGGTAGAGTGCACTTGCAACTTGCAGGCATATGTGCAGGAGCGCATACAGCAGCTCAGCATTGAAAGAAATTTATGCACACACCCAGATGCCCAGCAATTCATGACACCACTTGTCTATTTTTAATCTTCCAGAAGTAGGTCCCGTGGAGGCTCGTCATGCGGATCCGTCTAAACTAGCTATCAATCAACACAATGCTCACTCCTTGTTTTTGCTGTGCAAACAGGACGTACGGCACTGTGATTGCGGGGGGCGAGGCTGCCATGGCAAAGGTGAACTGAACATTCTTTTCCCTTCTTTGTTCACTGATCATCTCGCTTATTGAAAGGCTTTCCCAGATAAAAAGAACTAGTTTGGGTTCTAATCTTGTTTACCAAGATGACGACAGCTACATTTACCAAGTATGACCGCAAGTTTTTTATTAGAGAGTTCTTTGTATTTCTCAAACCATGTAATTGTGCCTAGAACACCAGGAAGCCAACCAGACTCAGCTGGCTTGTGCTCTTCAATCATACATCAAGGTTTTCTTGCAACATTCAACTGCAGCGCCAAGCCGACATTGCCTACTCTCAGTCCACTCCTGCAATGGCAGCAGGGACCACCTATCCTGCAGGTAAGAATTGGAGCCAAATTGTCTTTATCTACTTCTGCAGCAATCCGTAGCAAGGCTCATCATAACAGGCTTGCCGTGTGCGTTTGCCCTAAGAATTCAGCAGCTGTTTTGGAATGAAAAAACATGTACAATATGTGTCGTCAGTGACTCATCAACTTTTACATCCTGCCCACCTTGCAGCTGGGACTGCATATGACACTGCTCGGACTGTGGGCACGGCTACAGATTTTATGACAGCAGCACCAGCTACAGCTGTCCCAACTCCAGCATCTATGGCAACAACCACCACTCCAGGCTACACAGCGCCAGCTTCCACCTACAATCCCACTGACTATACACGCCCACTATAAGCATATGTAGCCCTCATTGTTGTGCGTGTTGCTATCCTGTTGGTGTGTTGCTTATCTACACCTGGTCACAACTGCCCACATAGTTAAATTTGACATGATTTTCCTCATTAAGTTGTCTAAAAAATCATTGAATTGTCTAAAAATCATGTCATCAGTTGAGGTAGATCCTCATAGGTATGCTGCAGGGGAAGGGGATGCTGAAATCTTCAAGCGCATCCCTGGAAAATGCTTTTTTAAGATTCACGTTAGGATAACTTTGACAGGTCATCTGTCATAAAAAAACTTTAATTGCAGCCTCATCATTACAAAAGTGCCCCTCTGTGCTACTACACGTCATGCATCTTGATATGGCGGTGAATGATTGACAAGGAAACAAATATATACTTTACACTAAATTCAAGGTTCCAGCATAAGAGCACAAGGAAAATAAAGAACGGAGAAGTTAAAGAGAAATACAAGAGTAGTTTTGATGATATCACTTTGCTTCACTCCAAGGACTGGAGATTAAGTGTCACACATTGAATTCAGCATTATGGCAGACAAATGCAGTGTGTTACAATAAGTGTCACACATTGAATTCAACAATATGGCAGACAAATGCAACGTGTCACAAAGGATGTCACTAGATCCACAGGGCCGCTGGTTTTCATTTTTGGCAAATCATAGCAACGTAGCTCAATACGTACTTGCGCCATTCGATGGGAACCTAGACTCGTTAAGGTCATTGGAGGCCAGCACTACGTTGTTAAATCCTTCCGGTTTTGCTTTTTGGAGCAATTGATGCAGGAAAAAAGATACTGACATGTTATCCAAGTAGAAATATTAGTAACAGGCATTCCGTGATAATAGTTTTCAATTCAATTGCCTCAACTGATGTCGCCTGCCTATGTGTAGGCTTCTGGAAAGGGATCATATTAAATCAGGCAAGCCGTGGATATAAAGAGTGCATTTTGCCGTTCGTTCCAGGGTGGTCATTGTTGTGAGCATATCTGAGCGAGTGTTCAGGAATTCCCTCGGCTGAGGGTTCAGTGATGGTCACGGTAAGTGCTTTTCTTGTTCTGGAAAACTTTTAGATTATTGAATAGGTTGCATGATGCACAAACAAGAGTGATGGCACAAAGCCTGGACTTAGGGGTTCAGTATATAAGATGATGTTAAAGTTAAACAGAAGTAAAACCGTGTTGTCATAACAGCTTTCAAAATCTTGCAAAGGGAAATTACACAGTTCGGGAGTTATGATGTGCATTGAACTCATCAGTTAATACAATGACACTGAAGTATTTTTGAAGCCGAGGTTGCATGTTGGATTTTGCTTCTCTATATAGGATGATGTTTAGGATGACGTGAAAATAAATAAACAGGCCCGTGATGTGCAAAACAGCATCCCAGCATTTTGTCTTCCTTTTTTCCTGGGCACTCGCGCGATAAAAGCACTGGACAGAAAGATCAGCAGGAATGAGCTAATGAAAATGTTTAGTCCTTTAAAATTGATGCCGTGTCATCCCTCCCTACGGGTTTCTTCATGCGGCTTGTAATTTAAACCCAATTTAAAATCTCAGGAGACCAGCCCTTATTCTCTGGTCCAATAACTCTGTAAAAGGACGTCCCTACTGCATAGTTCCTGGGCCACCACCACATGTGTCCGCTGGTGGAGTAATTTGAGTGCGTCTAGATCTATGAAGTTGCTCTGTGGTTCTCCTTATTTCTCCTGCGCTGGAAAGGTCTCCAGAACTTCCGAATTCCGACCAATAATTCAAAACCTAGCTCAAACTTGACAAATCCTTCCTTATTAGTGCAAAAATCCACACCCTGCCCAAAACCCAGACAGAAGGGTAATGCTAGTGATATTAAATTATCTGCAATAAATCCAGTAGTGCAGGTCCTGGGTTGCCGGTTAGTGGGGCGTTAATTGTAAAAATAATTAAGTGTGAATGTACACTGTACACAATGACTGGCTCACTCTCTTTAATCTACCTGTTAAGCAGTTATGGCGCATTTACAATGGGTGGATTAACGGATTAATGGATTAACGAAAAATCATTAATCCACTTTTGCATTTACAACGGGTGGATTAACGGACGGATTAATGAATAAATGCGGATTAATTTGCAT
>Ga0307960_1001412_pt1 | contig 13953 bp, 19 predicted proteins | sample OrgLakmetagen542_FD_201832 | JGI IMG/M metagenome (GOLD analysis project Ga0307960, IMG submission 201832) | Saline water microbial communities from Organic Lake, Antarctica - #542 | ecosystem: Environmental > Aquatic > Non-marine Saline and Alkaline > Saline | place: Antarctica: Organic Lake... | reverse complement strand
TTTAAGGAAACATTGGATGATGTTAGGTAAGCATTGCTAGCGGCTCCATTGGCAGTGCCGTCCTTTATGAGGGTCTGGTAGTACGTATGGTAGTTCGCTTCAGTTTTGGCGTTTCCCAGTTTATGGAGAAGATGCATATGTGCTTGAAGGGCGTCACGGTGGTTTGGTAGGTACCAAAGCTTTGGGGGAGGAGAATGGGCCATGTTTGTTGTATGGGTATGAATCTGGGTTTGTGTTTGGTTTTCTATGTGTCTTCTTTTGCAAGCCAGTGATGTTGTAGAAGGGATTTTCCTCAGGGCCTGCTATTCTGATGGAGGTGTCAGCGAGGTTAAAGTAGGTGGTGGCTGACTTTTTGGCAAGAGCGTCAGCATGTTCATTACCGATAATATCGGCATGGGACTTTACTTTGAAGAAGTGGATGGGCGATGGTGATTGGCGGATTGCTTTAGCAATGGATTGAAGGACATCTCCTTGGATGTGGTGGCGATGGAGATTCGGGTGTGAGAGCTGCTTTTTGATTCAGTGCAGTGATGTAAGGCTGTCTGTGGCTACATGTGAGTAGCCGTGTGTGACTGCAGCTACTATAGCTGCTAGCTCTGCATGTGAGATGGTGTTGGTTATACCCATGCCTTTTCGGGTTACATAGTGGAAGACATTTAAGTGAGGGTGGTAAACGCCTGATCCGGTGTCTTGCCCTACTTCATTCTTTTGGATCTCTACGCATGAGCTTCATCTTGCATCTGCTCACAAGCACAACGGTCACACAAGAGTTTTCATGATGCTGTCTCCTTGAGGGTGTGCGCCCTTAGGTTAAAATGGCTAACATTTTGCAATACATGTTGAGACTAATCCAAATGCAATGGTCTCGGCAAATGAATAGCGGTACACACCTCATGCATTTTTCTATGCTTGATGAATCAATATAGCGAAAGAGTTAGGTTACATCGCTATATGCCTCTGGGGGGCATCTGAGCGGAAGCTAGGGAAAGCCTACAACCTTTAACTTTTAACCAGACCAAACCAAAAAGGCGCTAGAAAAGATTCAGGGGAAAAGGGCTAAGAAGCACTCAGCCACAAAAGGGGCAACACTAGACACACCGCCTGGTTGATCATTCAAAAAGGTCTTCAAATGAGATGGGCCATCCTTTTGCTGAGGTGGGAAGACAAGCTTGTGCTGCGTGCGGAGGCTAATAAGATGTTCATGCAGACAGTCCAGCAAAATGTGTCACTCATCCTGAACAATGTGCCAATCACATCTGACACAGACCCGCCCTGTGTCTGTAGTTGAAGCGCGGTTCTACGGGGCTGAGGCTTTGCTCTTACCCAGCTGATGAATTGCTTCGTAATCTTCCACACATTTTGCACTCGGTTGCCAGATCCTGAGCTCAAAAGGCTTTCTGTTCCTGTCATGACGCATTCTCTGGACCAGAAAGTTGTGGCCAGAAAGGTGTAGGAAAGAAAGTGCACGGCTGAAATTGCTGGAAATGTCCAAGCGAAGGTAGATAGGTAACATAGGCTTATAATTTCTATTTCTGTCATCCCATCAGCCAGGAGCGATCCCCAAAGGTACACCCCCAAAGCGTGTCTAATAAGTCATCACAATTCTGCTGGAATGGTCAGTCTTATGCTGAAGAGCAAGCTCTTCTTTTAGTAATGAAATGACTACAGTAATGAGGGGAGCAAGCTAGAAAGTTCTTCTCGAAAATTGTTGAAACGTTCTTTTGACGGATTCTGATAGTAACTTGGCCTCCTATCTCTGCGAATAACCTGGCTCTAGGGTGTCTGTCTCATAATCCTAGCAGTTGCACGTTTTGATTGATGGCTTTACCTGTAAACTTAAACTTTTTGGCCATAACTTTCTGGTCCAAAGAATGCGTCATAACAGGAATAGAAGGCCTTATGAGCTCAGGATCTGTGACAAATGTGACTGCCACCCTGTTCAGGATGAGGAACACATTTTGCTGGACTGTCCGCATGAACATCTTGTTAGCCTCCGCACACAGCACCGCCAGCTGGTCTTCCCACCTCAATATGAAGATAGTCCAACTCGTTTGAGGACTTTTTTGAACCAACCAGATATTTTTGGTGTAGCCTCTTTTGTGGCTGAGTGCCTAGCCCTTCTCCCTTGATTTTTTCTAGTGCCTTTTTGGTTTGGTTTAAGGCCTTTTCCAGGCTTCCGCTCAGATGCTCCCCAGAGGCATATATAGCGATGTAACCTTACCTTATCTGTATACCTTGTCTCATAATGGTACTATATGGCCACCCCCCATCCTCTTCAGCACTGAAAGCCTAGCATGTGAATGCGTGTGTATTTTGACCATCTGATCTCCAGGACAATTGGTAAGCACAGCAGCTTGCTGCACTACGCCTCAACTCTGAAGACATCAAAAGGTTGGACTTATGTGCACAAACAGCCAATACCCAGGCCTCTCCACCTCCTTTCAAGCAAAAAGCAAATAGAACTCAATTTTACAAAAAATTTACATCCGAACACCAAGACCGAACAATCAGGCTAAAAAGAAGTACCTACTACAATCCTACGACACTGTCTGCTACCTGCCTGCCTGGAATTTGCACCCAAAGATCAGGGAAGCTCTGCTATGTAAACAATCCCCATTATTTTTCCAAACATGATTCACTGCAGCCTCTTTCTGGTGGGGAACTGGGTTCCTTGCAAGCTGCCTCCTAAAAAGCATACGGCGAGAAGCTTGCCACTGCAGGTCACAGCTTCACCACACTAATTATTTAGCAGAAAAAAAGTAACGGCCATGTATATCTTTTTCACTGATCAGCTGAAGTCGGCAATGCTATTGTACAGCTCCACATACTCCTTGGCAGACTGCCGCCAGGAAACATCCGCCTGCAGGTATGCGTGAACAAACTGGACGTCAAGAAGTGCACTTTAAAACACACACACAAATGATTGTAATGGTGCACAGCACGTAATTAGTTTTTCGGCCAAATACGCTGCTAAGCTTGCCTTGCCTGCCACGCCCTCTTCAGCACTGTTACCAACCTGCATCAGGAGCTAATTTTAGACAACGCCTCCAACCGTTCTGATCTCAATCGTTTTATCTTTCCTCCATAAAAAATTGGAGGGATGGTCCACCCTGACCCTGACCCCGAGTTTTCCCGGCACCAAACTCACTCCTATGCCTGAATGAATGTGGGGGGCGGTTTTTGTGCTGCCTGCGTGGCGTTGTATGTCCCCTTTTCTTTGAGTGACGCTGGTCATAGTTTCGTATGCCAACATCAAACTGAACCACTAACACGTCTGCGTCTGTGTGCGCACGTCAACGCCTTGTACCAATGTGTGCCTTGCATCATTGTGTGCCTTGCATCAATGTGTGCCTGTATCAATTTGTGCATTGCATCATTGTGTGCCTTGCATCAATGTGTGCCTGTGTCAATGTGTGCCTTGCATCATTGTGTGCCTTGCATCATTGTGTGCCTTGCATCAATGTGTGCCTGTGTCAATGTGCGCCTTGCATCAATGTGTGCCTTGCATCATTGTGTGCCTTGCATCAATGTGTGCCTGTATCAATGTGTGCCTGTGTCAATGTGTGCCTTGCATCAATGTGTGCCTTGCATCAATGTGTGCCTGCATCAATGTGTGCCTTGCATCAATGTGTGCCTTGTATCAATGTGTGCACACTGAACCACTAACAAGTCTGCTCCTGTGCGCGCATGTGTAAAATGCATAAGTGAAGTACACATTACTTATCGCTCATTCTCCAGGTTAACCATTTTGGCTGCTACATTATAACATGCCAATGCCTTGTGTCAAGCAAACGTGCACAAGCAAAGGAAGGAGTGCTTTCGCTGCAGCAACAGTGAAGGAGCACCATAATGAAGACAAGAATGCATATTTCAACAATCAGAAGCAATCCAATCCCAATTGCAAACAAAAGTGAAAAGCAAATGACGAATGCTTGTGTCAAAATAAATTGCATTTTCGTATGCATGCATTTTTCTCTTCACTTGGAGAAAGTTGACGTAATCACAAGCACCATAAGAATTCTTCTGAGACAATCATCACAGAAAATTAGCAGCCAGGAATCAACTGAAAGTATTATAACTAAAGCACCCGAGAGAAGCTGGCTGATTTGAAGACACTGTCAAATTTACACCAGTGAACAAACCCACCTGCATCCCCTTTGCCGTGATGCTCTTCCACTTACGAGGGTTGTCGCGATACAAAGCAAACGCACGATCCAGAGCTCCTGCCATGCTGGCCTGGTCAACCCCGTCAAAAGAGAAGCCGTTGCGTTCCTCCTGAAATCAATGTGCAATTGCAGGCACAGATGGAGTGGTGGAAGGCTAACAGCTCTGCTTCAACGCGCGCTTTGTAGCATTGTGAAGGGAGTCACTGACCTGCCCATTTGAAGGAGCAGCCGCTGCGTTTTACTGCACGTGTGCATTTACATGCGCAGGCATACAGCTTTGTCAACAAGACACTTTCAGGTTTTGCAGGTGTCAGGGGATCCAGAAGGGAAATATACAGCACTGTTTCATTGTCAGACATTTCGCTCTCTGTAAAAACTCTTTGTGTGTTCTTTGGGGCCAGAACCGTACACACTGTGAAACTTTACACACAGAACTGTAAACACTGTGAAACTGTACACACTGTGAAACTGTAACACAGACCTGTACACACTGTGAAACTGTACACACAGAACTGTACACACTGAACTGTACACACAGAACTGTACACACAGAACTGTACGCACAGAACCGTACACACTGTGAAACTGTACACACAGAACTGTACACACAGAATCGTACACAAACACACACTTTGGCCACAACTGTACACACAGAACTGTACACACTGTGATACTGTACACACAGAACTTTACACACAGAACCGTACACACTGTGAAACTGTACACACATAATTGTACACACAGAACTGTATTCACACACTGTGGCCACAACTGTACACACATCTTGATCGTCTCTACAGCAAGCTGCTCCAGACAGCTTCTTCAAATTGCGGTAGTGCCCACACCATCGCGTCCTATTCCGCTCCCTGTACAGAAACCTCACCTCACGGACGGCCAGGTGCCTCACTGTGTGTGTGTGTCGACTCAAGAGCACACTTTCAACCTACACCACAACATCCCATCACAGTCACTGCCTCTTTGTGTGTGTGTGTGTGTGTGTGTGTGTGTGTGTGTCGACTCGAAAGCACACTTTCAACCTACACCACAACATCCCATCACAGTCACTGCCTCTTTGTGTGTGTGTGTGTGTCGACTCGAAAGCACACTTTCAACCTACACCACAACATCCCATCACAGTCAGTGCCTCACTGTGTGTGTATGTGTGTGTGTGTGTGCAAGTGTGTGTGTGTGTGTCGACTCGAAAGCACACTTTCAACCTACACCACAACATCCCATCACAGTCAGCACTTCTGAACCCCAATCTCCAATTCCAGCCCTTATTCCAGAGCCACACACTTTTCAATCACAACGGCCCTCACCTCAGGGCCTGGCCAGGTGTCAAGGTCCCGTACTGTGTCTGCCAGCCCACCCGTGCGTCTCACCACCGGAATTGCACCATAGCGCATCGCCACCAGTTGCTGCACACACGCGTGTACATTGTTTCTGTGTGTGTGCATGTATTATGTGCGCGTGCGTGCGTGTGTGTGCACTCTGGCTGCGTGTGATTAAGATAATGAGAGTGTGTGTGTGTGCGCAAGTGTGTATACGTGAGCGTACACAGCAATGTGTCTGAGAGAAATCAGATTGCAAATTAAATGTACCTTCAGCGCACGTGCAAGCGTGTAATTAGCATCAAAACGTATACGACACACATAAGTGTGTTCATGCAAAAAATGATCTTGCAATCCACGATGCTCATGCAACGCAAAAGGCTGCTGCAATCCATGATGCTCATGCAACGCAAAAGGCTGCTGCAATCCATGATGCTCATGCAACGCAAAAGGCTGCTGCAATCCACGATGCTCATGCAATGCAAAAGGCTCCTGCAATCCACGATGCTCATGCAACGCAAAAGGCTGCTGCAATCCATGATGCTCATGCAACGCAAAAGACTGCTGCAATCCATGATGCTCATGCAACGCAAAAGGCTGCTGCAATCCACGATGCTCATGCAATGCAAAAGGCTCCTGCAATCCACGATGCTCATGCAATGCAAAAGGCTGCTGCAATCCATGATGTTCATGCAACGCAAAAGGCTGCTGCAATCCATGGCATGCCTCCACGTTTACACGTCCGCAACTCCACAACAATCACGTTAGTTTATTTTCTTGTTGTTTGCCTTGCCATGGCCCAAAATGTGGGAAAGACAAAATACAAAACAGTAAGATGTTCGCTACCACGTGAAGTAAAATGCCTGCCCCCTTACTTCATTGATCATGTGTTCACACACACACACACACACACACACACATACACACACACACATGACGTCTGTGCCTGGTCCACCTGGGAATTGCTACATGGCAAAAACACCATCCTCTGCTTGCACTCACCGTTAATCCACAGGGCTCAAAGTTGGAGGGCACCAGCACGATGTCGGCTGCAGCGAATATCAAATGGCTCAGGCGCTCGCTGTATTGAATGAGGATCCTGGAAGTGCAGTGTGGTAGTATGTGAGTATGTGTGTGTGTGCGTGTGCGTGTGCGTGCGTGTGTGTGTGTGAGTGTGTGTGTGCGTGTGTGTGTGTATGTGTGTGTGACGATGTGCTTGGCGTGCGGTGACAAAATACAGATTGGCCTTGCACCGCGGCCGAATTGATTCAAGTCAACCTTTGTTATATACAATATACATATCCATGTCAACCTTTGTTATATACAATATACATATCCATGTCAACCTTTGTTATATACAATATTCATATCCATGTCAACCTTTGTTATATACAATATACATATCCATGTCAACCTTTGTTATATACAATATACATATCCATGTCAACCTTTGTTGTATACAATATACATATCCATGTCAACCTTTGTTGTATACAATATTCATATCCAAGTCAACCTTTGTTATATACAACATACATATCCATGTCAACCTTTGTTATATACAATATACATATCCATGTCAACCTTTGTTATATACAATATACATATCCACGTCAACCTTTGTTATATACAATATACATATCCATGTCAACCTTTGTTGTATACAATATTCATATCCATGTCAACCTTTGTTACATACAACATACATATCCATGTCAACCTTGCATGACATCCCAGATTGTAACAAGCGCATGCTCAGGGATTTCAGGCTTTACGATCCTGATCAATCCTGAGGCAAACACACCTTTCCCTGTATTCCTTGTACATAACCTTTGTTATACATAACCCTGTACACAACCCTGTACATAACCCTGTACATAACCTTTCCCTGTATTCCCTGTACATAACCTTTGTTATATATATAACATATAACCCTGTACATAACCCTGTACATAACCCTGTACATAACCCTGTACATAACCTTTGTTATATATATATAACCCTGTACATGATCATGTACGTAACCCTGTACATAACCCTGTACATAATCCTGTACATAACCCTGTACATAACCTTTCCCTGTATTCCTTGTACACAACCATACAGCTGTGATCATACAACACACTCAACAATCAATACCACGCGTTGCTCACATACCCCAAAACACCAAACACAGCCCAACGTATGTCATACCATTATACGCACCGCATTGCACTCCACCAGACTGCCTATGCCATTTTCCTGGCCAAGCACACTCACCGCTAGGGTTGGCCAGAATTGTATATACACACCGTATATGACCGTATGTATGGTGATTTCCCTGCCAAAAACACCGTACAAACACCGTATATATATGGTTATGGCCAACCCTACTCACCGCACATCTGGGTGGTTTTTGAAGTCTGTGTCGGCAGCGTGTCTTAAACCCCCATCCTGGCCCCCACTCCCTAGCAGCACATACTGCACGCCCGCATCTCTGCACTTATACGCAGCGGCCTGCACGCACAGGGAGAGTGTAGTGGTGACTGACAGTGACAGCGCTTCAATTCACACATTAGCTGGTGACATTTTGTGCGCACGCGCACGCGTTGTTTGTGTGTCGCGTGCGCGCAAAAAAAAAAAAAAGATTAGCTGGTGGCAACACAGATGAGGGGCCTCTGATGAAACGGGAATACCTAAAGATGAAAAAAGACATTTAAGCCCAGGAGTGCAACTTCAAGGTGGCTCTGCAACCGAAGAGAATCTGAAAGAAGAAAGAGATCGAAGGCACAGGATAATGGAAATGAAGGAGAACGACCTTGCACACAGACGCACACAAACACACACACACATACAAAAATACACGAACATGTAGAAACATCTGCGCACACACAATCGCTCACTCACTTACACACAAACACACGCACATGCATGAGACCGGGGTTTTTCTGGCCCACCAGGCGAGACACCACCGCAACCAGCGGCTTGCTCGGATCCACTGCCATGCCAAGACCCTGCAAGTGTGTTCATAAGTGTGTGTGTGTGAGTGTGTGTGTGTGCATGTGTGAGTGATGCGTATGTCTGTATAGATGTTTGTAGAGATGTATGTGTACGTGTATGTGTGCAGGTGTAGCCAATGTTATTTGCAACATTTGGATTCGTACAACTCACATCCATGTTTTGCTCAAAAACATATTTAAATACGTGCACCCAAACACAGCCACACCCCTTCCAGATACTCCTTGTTGAACGCAACATACATCGTTGCTGTGTGTACACAATGCCCCTGCATTCAGACACACACACTCGCACACACACACACACACACACACACACACACACACACACAATTGCATTATTTCCATGCAGGCACGCCTCAAACAGTGCTTACAGACCAATCAAGTATACCCACGTTCACCTACGCACACGTACCCTCTTCAGGAACTCCTTGCACCCTTTGCACACATGCACATTGCACCTACGCACACGTACCCTCTGCAGGAACTCCTTGCACAGTGCCTTTCCCTCTGGCCTGCTTGCATTGAAGCTAGCTGGCAGCACCGGGTCGGTTGCAGGGCACCAATCTTTGACGTCCACACCGTTGAGGATGCCACGGAATTTGCTGGAGACCTGCACAGCAGAGAAACAGGCAGGCATGGATTGCGATGACTAAGGTCTACGGGAGTGCAATTGCGATCAGGTCCGTATCTGCTGCTTTGAATGCCACATAACTTTCTGTACGCATGCAGAATGGAGTAAAAGGCAGGCGTGCATTACTGCAATAGGTTTCACAGGCATACATGTGCAATCAGGTCCACATCCATTGTTCTGAATGCCACAGAACTTTCTGTACGCACGCAGGATGGAGTAAAAGGCAGGCGGGCATTACTGTAATAGGTTTCACAGGCAAACAGGTGCAATCAAGTCCACATCCATTGTTCTGAATGCCACAGAAACTGCTGGACGCACGCAGAATGGAGTAAGAGGCAGGCGTGCATTACTGTAATAGATTTCACAGGCAAACAGGTGCAATCAGGTCCACATCCATTGTTCTGAATGCCACAGAAATTGCTGGACGCAAGCAGAATGAAGTAAAAGGCAGGCGTGCATTACTGTAATAGATTTCACAGGCAAACAGGTGCAATCAGGTCCATGTCTACTGTTCTGAATGTCACAGAAAATGCTGGACGCAAGCATTATGGAGCAAAAGGCAGGCGTGCATTACTGTAATAAGAACTACAGGCATACATGTGCAATGTGCAATCAAGTCCATATCTACTGTTTTGAATGCCACAGGAATTGCTGGACGCACGCACAGTGGAGCAATAGCACTGCCGAACAGTCAAACAGGTAATTTAGAAAAGAGAACAGGGGAATTTTAGGCAGGGCAATCACTTCCACATCAATTAAGAAAATGCAAGTCTGCACATAGGTACATCTGTAGGGTTAACCTGAACCATATATATAAACGGTTTATACACGGTGTTTTTGGCAGGAAATTCACCAACTATACAGTCATATACGGGGCATATATATGGTTCTGACCAACTCTATACATCTGTATAGACTGAAATCTGTACACCTTAAAAAACAATCTGCTTTTCACAAGTGTAGGCTAAAGTTTAGATCTGCATGACGAAGGATTCACAGACACACGCAGGTGTAATCAAGCCTGGACAGAAGCACACAAAGACACTAGCAGGCACAGGTGCAGACTTAGAATCACACGCAGGTGTAATAGTCAAGTTTGGACAGACGCACACAAAGACACTCGCAGACGCAAGTACAGACTCAGAATCACACGCAGACAGCAATCAAGCCTGGACAGACGCACACAAAGACACTCGCAGACGCAGGTGCAGACTTAGAATCACACGCAGATGTAATAATTAAGCCTGGACAGACACACACAAAGACACTCGCAGACGCAAGTACAGACTCAGAATCACACGCAGACAGCAATCGAGCCTGGACAGACACACACAAAGATACTCACAGACGCAAGTACAGACTCAGAATCACACGCAGACAGCAATCGAGCCTGGACAGACGCACACAAAGACACTAGCAGGCGCAGGTGCAGACTTAGAATCACACGCAGACAGCAATCAAGCCTGGACAGACGCACACGAAGACACTCACAGACGCAAGTACAGACTTAGAATCACACGCAGGTATAATAGCCAAGCCTGGACAGACACACACAAAGACACCCGCAGACGCAAATACAGACTTAGAATCACACGCAGGTGTAATAGTCAAGCCTGGACAGATGCACACAAGCGGAGTCATAGTGCTCACAGACATGCACAGGGAAAGCCTGCACAGGCGCGCATATAGACGCAGGTGAGAAGTGTGCAGGCCAATTTGCATTGAAAGAGTGCAACAGAAAGAGGAATCGATCTTTACGACATGCATAGCAACAACGATGCATTGTAAACATTGCATAGTAACAACGATGCATAACATGTATAGCAAACGATGTTCACGTTCATATCACCCCATCAGCTTCAGCCCACTAAACCGCCCTTTCACCTCTTTGAAATTGCAATGTAGGCCTTTACAGTTGCTATTACATTGTGGGCCGGCTCCTTCGAGATTGATGAAAGCTTACTTTATCTGCATGCCAATCACTAACCACGACACGCATGCAGCATGCACACAGTCAAGGAAGTGTGTACCTGCATGCCCTTGCACGCTCTAAACCAAAACAGAAGCAAATAGAAAGATTGCTATCGACCAGGTTAGATTGCTAGCCTTCCGCACTTACGTGGGGGAGGTTAAACACCTCCCGTAGAAAGCTTCCCGCACCAGCATGCACTATGTCGTGGGCATAAGAGGGGGAAACAGTGACCACGGCATTGGAGTAGATCACACCACCCTGCGCAAAAAACAAGGTCCCAAGATCAAGCTCATTCTTTTTTAAGCATGTTGCCGTGGGCATACAAGAGGACATTCTTTGCATTGGCGTGGATCACACCACCCTGCGCAAAAAACAAGGTCCCAAGATCCAGCTCATTCTTTTTTAAGCACGATGCCGTGGGCATACGAGAGGACATCTTTGCATTGGCGTGGATCACACCACCCTGCACAAAAAACAAGGTCTAAAGATCAAGCTCATTCTTTTTCAAGCACGATGCCGTGGGCATGCGAGAGGATGCTTTGGCGTAGATCTGTCCCTGGTTTTGAACCGAATATGAATTCAGAGGATGCATTGGCGTAGATCTGTCCCTGATTTTGAACTGAATATGGATTCAATATGGGTATAATGCGTTTTCACTTAAGCTCTTGCGAGGCATGTGTAGGGTTGGCCAGGACCATATACATACGGTGTATATACGGTATTTTGGCAGGGAAATCATAAAACAAACGGTCATATACGGTATTTTTGGCAGGGAAATCATAAAACATACGGTCATATACGGTATTTTTGGCAGGGAAATCATTAAACATACGGTCATATATGGTGTATACATACGGTTCTGGCCAACCCTAGGCATGTGCCATTGGACACCATGACAAGCAGGAGGTGAATTCTGATGGCACGGTTTAGAAGTTAGGAGATGCACTTTGACAGTTAAGAAGTTAGGAGCTGTACTTTGACAGTTTAGAAGTTAGGAGGTAAATTTTGATGGCACAGTTTAAAAGTTATAGGGTGAAACATGCAGGCGGAAGCACTGTCTCAACTCACAAAACCTGTATCAGCACGCCGGCTGTTAGCTTTCAAGACCTGCCTGTCTCCTACTTCTTATCCATTGGTGACATCACTCAGGACTCAGGATACGGCTAAATAATGTTTTCCGTTCGTTCTTTTTCTCATTCACGTAAATGGTCCGGTACCATTGCACGCCGCAAACAGAGCGCCTCACTCAAATTCATGAAATCCAGTCTTTCACAGTTGTGTTCGATGACACGCCATTCATTTTTCCCCATGATGACCACGCAATTATTCTAGCATGAAATAGCACCACAAACACAGCAGAGCTGACTGCGACACTCACTTTCATAAGGTTAAGCCGTTCAGGGTTGTGACCGATGGTTCGCTCATCCAAGGCCTTGTCTACCTACAAGTGCATATGGGTATGGGTGAAGGAGTGTTACGGTACTCGGTACCAAAGTGGCTCACTTGTTCTTAATCAATGTGGGAAGCGGTTTTCACTGCCTGCGTAGTTTATCTGTTTGCTTTCTATGGGTGTGCTTGGCGTTTATGGAAACATGCGAAAGGAAAGAGGAGACCCAGGTATAAGGGGGAACAGATTATGGAGCGCCCAACCAAGGCCTTGAGTGTGTGTTTGTGTGTGATTGTGTGATTGTGTGATTGTGTGTTTGTGTGATTGTGTGTGTGCACCTACAAGTGCACAAGCAGCGCAAGCATGCTGCAATCAATGAAGTGCTCACGCGAGGCCTCCTCCACCTACGTGTACATGCAAATGCTTGGCATGTGTAAATACAGGGAAGAGAGAGGTCAGCACCCAGAAAGAAAGCGAGTAAGGATGGAATGCAAACTCAAGACCTCTTGAGTTCCAGGGGTCTGCCTAGTACATGAACATGGACCTGGAAATCCAGATGAAACAGTGCAAGTGACGGTGTGTGCGCTCAATTTTGAGCCACGTCAAGCTGCAATGTACAAAAGTCTACTTGGCTTTCATGGAATACAAGCAAGGGTGTCAAAATGAGTGACTGTGTATGATGCAAGAGTGAGATAATACAGTGTGTCAGCAAGAGTGAGATGATACAGTGTGTCAAAATGAGTGAGTATATATGATACAAGAGTGAGATGATGCAAGAGTGACTGTGCATAATTCAAGAGTGAGATTCAGTACACAGCCCTGGAAGTAGGACCAGCTCAGTGTCGTGGTCAAAAGCCATGCCTTCACTCTGTGTGCTGTGCTTTAATTCAGCAAATCTATTAGGTACCATGAAGACTGAGAGGGCCATAAGTATGACCTTTGACATGCATCGGTCTGGGAGCGCCAATGAGGGCATATGCTGGCGCCCAGGGAGGTCACTGATCAGCTACATCAACACGACTTGTCGCTCAGGGAGCAGGCAGAGATGATAGAGCTCTGGCACACATTATAGTACGGGAGCGCCAATGAGGGCACGCATTATAATACTGGAGCATAAGGGCACGCATTATAGTATTGGCACACATTATAGTACAGGAGCGCCAATGAGGGCAGAGAGCTTACATATTTCTGTTGCTCTGTTACTTCACCTGCTCACTTCCATTGCTCACTCCACCTGCTCACTACCATTGCTTACTGCCATTGCTCACTACATCTGCTCACTACCATTGCTCACTACACCTGCTCACTACACCTGCTCACTACCATTGCTCACTACACCTGCTCACTACACCTGCTCACTACCATTGCCTACTACACCTGCTCACTACCATTGCCTACTACACCTGCTCACTACCATTGCTTACTGCCATTGCTCACTACACCTGCTCACTACACCTGCTCACTACC
>Ga0307960_1001409_pt1 | contig 13965 bp, 13 predicted proteins | sample OrgLakmetagen542_FD_201832 | JGI IMG/M metagenome (GOLD analysis project Ga0307960, IMG submission 201832) | Saline water microbial communities from Organic Lake, Antarctica - #542 | ecosystem: Environmental > Aquatic > Non-marine Saline and Alkaline > Saline | place: Antarctica: Organic Lake... | reverse complement strand
ACAATGGTTTCAGCAATCCTTTGCAGGTCGCACACATGGCGATTTTAAAGAGAATTTTGGGAATAAATATACTTCTGCAAACTGGTGTGTGCTTCGAGAATGCGCGCAGGAACTCTTGCAATTTCACTGGTTCAGGTCAGCTGCCAAATTTTGGAACAGGATGGTTGAATCAAACAGCAATACTTTACGCAATGTTATGAAAGCAATTATTTCCCTTGGGAGTTCTGGTGCTTCTAATTGTTGGACTAGACAGATGAAGGATGCTTTTGGTGATTTGCAGAATGGCATTGTATACAGAAGTGACTTATTACATTGCAGGAAGCTGAATACTCTTAATTTGCGCATAGACTTGAGATTCAGGCATCAGACAGCTTGGAGAGAGGCACATGGTCAAGACGATCAAGAGTTTTTGATGCTGGCGGTGCCAGCCTTCATCACAAAAATTCTTTTAGGTGTTTGGGCATAGTTTTCTACAGGACCTTGATCATGGCTAAGTCTGCTGAACACGCGGCCCGTCCTTTTCTTGCCTCTGCCTATAAGATACGTAGATTTGTGTGTAAACACGCTTTGGCAGACAGGCCACACACTTCTTTGTGGCTCGCTAAGACGTATGTTATTCCTGCTGGCATGTATGGTAGTCAAGTATGGGGTACTGGTTTTTTGCAGGCAGACAGGGAGTTCTCCAGCTCGCTGTCTACGCTTTATTTGCATTTTCTGAAGGGCACGTTAGGTGTGAAGCGGTCTACCAATAATTGGGCTGTTCTTTAAGAATGTGGACATAAACCGTTGCTGTTCTACTGGTTTCGGTCAGCTGTCAATAGTATACTAAATACCAACAGTGACACTTTGCGGAGGGTAGTCTAGACTGATCTCAGTTTACAGCCTCGTTCAAGTGCCTGCTGGACAGCTCAATTGTTGAGCGCTTTTCAAGGGCTGCATGGGTGTGAGTTGTATGTACAAGCTGCTCAAACTGGGCGTGCAATTCCCATGCAAGTGTTCACTGCAGATTTGAAGCATAGGATGAGAGGTGTTTGGAGAGACGCTGAGTTGGTGGACCCCAACACGCACAACAAGAAACTGACATTTATCAATCTTGGTTTGCCATCTCCTTTTCTAGAAATGATCGTATGCCGACTATTGTACCACGGTATCTTCATTTTGATCTGTCCAAACATATTATGCGCAATTAAAATAGACTCCGCTTGCGTGCGCATAATTTGAAAGTTGAGGCAGCAGCGTAACTTGAAGATGGTTCTTGCGTATGTGACCAATGTCCTGGTGAAGATAAACATGTTCAGAACGAGGTGCACGCTCTTTTATTTTGCCAAGACCATCGAGTTTGTGAGCTGAGTAAACATTTTTCCTTTCTATTTACGCCTTTTTTGAGGACTTTCCAGCTTCCCAACCCTTTTTGCTGCAACAGGTCAACAACCATCTTGCTCATAATTTCCTTTCTCAGCAGAACACTAGACTTTCCCTCTTTCTTTCTGAGCTTGTGGATAAATTTGTGGCTGGCCGAGACCAGTCAGCAGCCGATCAGCCAAACAACCTGGCTGAAGGTCACCCCCCATTGTAACCAATGTAACCATTGAAGCATGAATCATAGATACATAGACACAGGGAGCATGCACTGTCTGTTGCAATCTTGCTCTAGGTCTAGGTTGGCCTGCTTCGCCTTGCTCTCGGCACGCCCTTAGTAGAACAACCTGACTCTTGTTGTCTAAACCTTTATTTCTTTGTACTCCTTTCGCGTCTCCCAAGTACTGGCTCGTAATGATGAGAGTGACGTATTGGCTTAGCTGCTTGTATCCTGGTAACTCTTAACTTCCCTAGTTTGTATGTTCGGTGCCTCGCGGTGGTGTAGGTAGATCGGCCCGTTGCCTTGCCCTTTTACTTTTTACTAGCCATGTCCATTTAAACCTCGTTTTTTCTACGTGGGCACCAAAGTACGCAGGCTTTCCTTCCTTCATTCTTTTCCGTGCTTGACCTTCTCGTACATGTTTTGCCCTTCTTATCATCACCTTAATTGTCCCCCCTATTTTCTGTAATCGCTTCCAGCCTGCCTCTTTTGCTTCCCTTTTATTTATCAACTTTCAGTTTCGTTTCAACCTCGTAGTAGGGAGTTTGCTAGCTCCCCTGGACCTATGTAATACGCCATCATCATCAAATATATCAGCCTGAGAGCAATTCCCCGGGTGGTACGCAGGCCTCTGCCTCAATCATCACCTGGTCCCCACTGAAAAGTCTCGGATGTTGTGTGTCTTTGCGTCCATTGGGTGGTGCATAAACAACAACAATTTCTGGCCGGTAGTGTTTACACCTTATAGAAAATTAGTACACTTGAATAGCGTAGGGAGGAACGGATGTCACTGCCGAGCTACTACCTGAGCCAATTACAATCACTAATTATCGACATGGTACATGTCTAAACCAGAAAGAACGGTTTGGAAAGCTTCTCTTTCAGGAATAAAAGTACAGAAGGAAAAGTGGGCATAAAAACAATGCAAATTTTGACCGACAAGTGTTTCAGTGTCAGCTCAAGCCAAGTTTGAGTTCAGAGGAAACCTCAAAAGCTGCCTTTGGAGGCGATGGCTGCCAAAAGGCGTGATGAAACCTCCTCATGGGGCATCACCCCCAGATCCACGTTCCCAAGTAGCCGCACACTGAGAGACTTGTTCTCGGCCTCCTGCACACATGAGCACACACAATCAGGTGTGACTTCAGGTGTAGATGGCACGACCATGCATCGTATGATGGCACCATGTATGTATGTAATACGATGGCACAGCCATGCATCATCTTTGCACTAGCCTTAACTCATGCGGGCTTATGACTAGCAAGTGTGCAGCGCCTGCAGCATGCAACACACAGATAACAACTTGCGCAGGCACGTCGCTTCACAAGCAGGCAGGGTCCATCGCTCCTAAAATTGTCAGTCCAGGAATGCTCACGGCCAAGCAAGCATCCATGTCAGCATGTGTGTATGTGTGTGTGTGTCTGTGTGTGTGTCTGTGTGTGTGTGTGTGTGTGTGTGACTTGCCTGCTTCCCGACGACACACATGACGGGCGTCTTGGCGGTGCTGGCATTGCGGATGAGCTTCATCATGGATGCACCCCCCTCCACCTTGACACGAATGCCCTGCTTGCGCATGCCTGCCGCTACTTCTTGGGCGTACACGTTAACCTCATCGTTCATGGTCAGTAGCCGAACCTGCACGTTTGGAAGTAGGTTTCACAGTGTGGAAATGATCAATACATTCTTTGTACATGTTTTAAGTGACTGTACTGTTCATGGTCAGCAGCAGAACCTGCACAATTTGGGTGTAGGTAATTCAGGCACATGATGGTGGGAATAAAGACGTGTGTTTAAGCAACCCTGTTATCCACGTTTTGCAGCCGTACCAGAATTGTTGGGTTTGACAGGGTGGGGTTAGGATTGAAATGCTGTAATGACTACGTCGTTTGTGGTCAGCATCTGCAAAGCACAACTTACAGGCAAGCTTAAAGTAAGCATACAGGGAACAAGAGGGCAGACAACTGGATGCATTTGATTTATTTTCCAGCCACACCTAGCCACGGAGGGGGCAAGTGATATTTTTGCACAGTGATTATGCAACTGGAATGTACGCATGCATGATTGTACGCATCCCAGGAAGTCCAGCAAAAAAAATGCTAGCTGCATCATGTCCCAGGCTGCCTGACATCAAAATCCGTGCCACTCAGTTGGTAAACTTCCTCCGTCTGATAGAGAGTACACCAGTCGCTGAGCTTCAAGGAGTTCGGTGGAAGGAAGGAAGATGAAAATTTTTTAGTGACTTATGACACAAAACATGCCTGGCAACACGGTCTGGGTACTTTGTAGCGGTTATTATTGTGTCAATGTGAAATCTGCCAACGTTGTCAAATGAACCAGACGTCATCATACTGTAAGTACATGGTCTTGGTCAACTGTACACCTTTGTTATGATGGCAACACAATCTATGGCTTTTCATCTTGGCTTGCCAGGTGCCAAGCAAAGAATGTTATGATAAAATCACGAGCCGTGGCTCTTCATCTCGGCTTGCCAATGCCGAGCAAATAATGTTATGATAAAAATACGAGCTGTGGCTCTTCATCTCGGCTTGCCAAGTGCCGAGCAAAGAATGTTATGATAAAATCACGAGCCGTGGCTCTTCATCTCGGCTTGCCAATGCCAAGCAAATAATGTTATGATAAAAACACGAGCTGTGGCTCTTCATCTCGGTTTGCCAAGTGCCGAGCAAAGAATGTTATGATGGCAACACAGTCTGTGGCTCTTCATCTCGGCTTGCCAATGCCGAGCAAATAATGTTATGATGAAAACACGAGCTGTGGCTCTTCATCTCGGCTTGCCAAGTGCCGAGCAAAGAATGTTATGATGACAACACGAGCTGTGGCTCTTCATCTCCGCTTGCCAAGTGCCGCGAGAAGACAAGGACCAACCCTGCTGACACAGCAAATGAGTGCACAACGACCCACTACCACAACCACGCGTCTTTCAGAGCAGCTCACCCTGACTACAGAAGCCAAGTACACACAGAACAGAGGCTTTTTTGCGCCATCTTTCTTGCAAGCAAAGGTCTAGTGTCCTCATACTCTCACACACACTCACACATACGTACACACACATACACACGCACACGCACACATCTTGCACTAACCTGAGTGGGTGCCATCCACAGGGGGAACGCGCCTGCGTAGTTTTCTATGAGGATGCCGAAAAAGCGCTCGATGCTGCCAAAAATGGCACGATGAATCATGATGGGTCGCTGCCTGTTGTTCTCTTCGTCTACGTAGGTCATGTTGAATCTGTGCGCATCCGCAGTGCAGGGCAGGCGTTGTGTCATTGCGACCTCACGGTGCTATGCTGAGCGGACGTGTGTGTGTGTGTGTGTGAGAGTGTGTGTGTGTGTGTGCATCGGCTAAGGACTTCACTACTAAGTCTTATTGGTATGAACTGCTCCAGCAAGCACCACACACACTCCGATTTTTAAATAGCCTGCTTTGCATGTGGAAGGCGTGATTCTGACACAGTGCGACAACATTAATGGTAAGCAAGTTCCACAATATCAAGTGTGCTTAAACAGGGCTGATGTAACATGCGCACACACACTTACCTGCAGCACACGAACACACACACACACACTCATGCAGCAATTGAGGTACAGGCACATACAGACAGGCACATATCACTGCCTTGTACACTGGCTTGACCACAAGCCAGTACACACCACACAAGCCAGCGCACACCACACAGCTCTCACCTTTGTGGCAAGTTGAAGTCTGGTTGTACAAGCCAGCATACAAGCCAGTACACACCACACAAGCCAGCACACACCACACAGCTCTCACCTTTGTGGCAAGTTGAAGTCTAGTTGTACAGTCGAGCACTGCCACTTTCGGCCGATGGCATCTTGGATCTTGAGGTCAATTTTGGGGCCGTAGAAGGCACCTCCCCCTTCGTCTATCTGTGATCGCAATAGACAGTGTCAGGTGGCTATGCTGTGCACAGGCGACACAGAACTGGGTTCCTTACAACATCAGTGAACAAGAAGGCTGTAGGTCCAATGTTTTAGCAGTAAGCACTGATGTAACACCTGAATATAATAGCTGGCTTTGCAGGTGGCCTGTTCAAGTAGTACATGCCCTGTGACCTAACTTTGCAGGTGGCTTAGGCAACTTATTTGTGTACGTGGTAATACAAAGACCGTGACCTGGTCTTTGCAATTGCATCTGCAACTTACACTTGTACCTACAACTGCAACTTATATGCAACTTATACATATCACTGCAACTCGGACATGTACCTGGAAAATAGAACTGCAAAATTTTATAACTGCCTGTAAAACCCCTTTTCACAGCTGAAGCTGGCAGCTATATTGTAAACGATGGAGTTTACTATGGGGGCCATTCGCTTGGACCACGCTGAAATACAACGGAAGCGAGACCACGCTAAAATACGACGGACGCGAGTTCGTCGCGCACGGGCTTTGCACGGCTGCAGGGGGGGGTATTTTTCTCTACAAAGATATGTGCACCTGTGCACCTGAACTACGTGAGAGCAACGGCTTGCAAACCATCACTGTCCATTACTACCAAAACCTGCAGCTACCTACGATACCTACGATGGAGCCCACATCTACAAAAATATGTGCACCTGTGCACCTGAGCTATGTGGAGCAATGGCAAACCATCATTGGCCACAACTACCAAAACCTGCAGCTACCTACGATGGAGCCCACGACTACGAGATTCTGTGCACCTGAACTACGCGAGAGCAACGACCTTCTGCCTGCTTGCAAGAGGAAAATACCGCTTCCCCCTGGAAAACCGGTAGCCTGGAGTAGACATAAGCAAGCGGTGTGGCTGGAAAAACGAGCCTTACCTGATAAGACCAGCCTTTAGAATCTAAGGCCTCCACCAGAGAACTCTCTGCAATCTGCCAGAAGTTGTCGTCACCTGCGCAACGAGCAACGATTAGGCAGAAATGACATAATGCACGGATTAAAGTTAAAAACTTCCTGCAGAAAATGCCAGAAGTTGTTGCCACCTGCCGTCAATTGCCACATGAAAATACAATTTTGTGAGTTATACACGTGACCATGTAATGCGTGATAATGCCAGGAGGGTTGCTGGAAAGCAGAGGCGATGGAAGTACAGAGGAGAGATGGATCTAAATGCACGCCGAAACCCAAGGAGCCTCAGCAGCAGAGTTTTCACCAGCACAGTAAGGTGGTTGATCCATTGCTTGTAATCTCATCACAGGCTACGGTAATACATAGTTGTACAAAATTGTGTGCGAAGTGTATGCAATTACTGCGAAGCCTCAGCAGCATAGTTTTCACCAGCACAGTAAGGTGGTTGATCCATTGCTTGTAATCTCATCACAGGCTATGGTGATACACAGTTGTACAAAATTGTGTGCGAAGTGTATGCAATTACTGCGAAGCCTCAGCAGAATAGTTTTCACCAGCACAGTAAGGTGGTTGATCCATTGCTTGTAATCTCATCACAGGCTTCTAAACAGCACAGATGCTTTTGTGATGACATGCAGGAATGATGTCCAGGCGACCAACATGAAAACAGGCTTCTCTTGCGTCAGTCATAGGAGTCAAAAATTGGTGTCTCTTGCGTCAGTCACAGGAGTCAGAAATTGGTGTCTCTTGCGTCAGTCATAGGAGTCAGAAATTGGTGTCTCTTGCGTCAGTCATAGGAGTCAGAAATTGGTGTCTCTTGCGTCAGTCATAGGAGTCAGAAATTGGTGTGGGCGTACAGGAAACAATCCATGACAGCTGCTCGTTTGCTGCCTTGGCGGTTTTCACCTGCTTCATGAAACCTATAGCCTAAAGGGATTTGGCGTAGACGTTAAGGCAACAACTAGGGTTGGCCAGAACTATACGTATAAGGTGTGTGTACGGTATGTTTGGCAGGGAAATCACAAAATATACGGTCATAAACGGTGTAATTATACGGTTCTGGCCAACCCTAGCATCAACCCATGACAGCAGCTTGTTTGCAAGTTGGCAGTTTTTACCTGCTTGATAAACCCTACAGCCTGAAGGTTCGGCACCTCACACCCACCTACAGACTTCTCTGGCCGTGTCGACAAGTTGACCTCGTACTGAGAGAACCCAAAGGTCGACAGCACCTGCTCCATGAGATTCAGCACTCCCACAATCTCTGCGGAGATCTGGTCGGGGAGGCAGAAGATGTGGCCGTCATCTTGGGTGAAGCCACGTGCTCTGAATAAGCCGTGCATCGTGCCTGATCGCTCATACCTACGAGCACGGTGAAGTCGACATCAAACAAGGGGGGTGAAGCCAAGCGCTCTGAAAAAGCCGTGCATGGTCACTGATCGCTCATACCTACACGTCCCCTCATGCCTACAGTTCCCTAATCGCTCATACCTACACGTCCCTGATCGCTCATGCCTACACGTCCCTGATCGCTCATGCCTACACGTCCCTGATTGCTCTACCTACACGTCCCTGGTCGCTCATGCCTACACGTCCCTGATCGCTCATGCCTACACGTCCCTGATCGCTCATAGCTACACGTCCCTGATCGCTCCTAGCTACACGTAAGGTGACATCAACGCGTAAGTCAAGGGGCTGTGCTTCTAAATGTTGTGAGTCCTGAATTGAAAATGTGGCTTTGTTATAAGAGAAGCTACGGCCTGCCCAAGCTGACATGGACGATGCATGTGTGCTCAATTATTGTTTTTTCCATTCGTTAGAGCGTAATACTTGTGTGCAAGGGCATAAATCATTCAGAGATGTTTCACTGTAGTGCTTCTTTTTTTCTTTTTATTATTTGCTTTGCCTGAGGACTTTGAAGGGACATGCTTGTTTGACACACAAACACACACAAACACTAACATGCGTGCACGCGCGCACACACACACACACACACACACACACACACACACACACACACACACACGCATGCACAGGCAAAAATAAGGATGGCCGAATAAAGCCACTGCCAGCCACAAAACACATGAATTGACAGGCACGACGATGTAAGATTTGGGAAAGTTTTGCTTTTTTTGTAGCATCAGAAATATCTTAGCTCCACTTCCCTGCATACTACTGCAAGTGCTCTTCCACTTATATCTAACTGTGACTTTAGCCATACACACACGTACACAAAGTAACAGACAAACACGCATCCTAACACGTGAACACACATACACTTGCGCGCATGCATACAGGCATGTACACTTTAGGTCATGCACAAACACACGCACACGTGAATAACCATGCACCCTGAAGCATGCGCAAAGCACATACGCACGTAAGCAAACAAGCACGCACACACACGCACCTGTAGACCCTGCCCTGCTCCGCTAGCCGGATAGGAAGGTCCTTGTAGTACACATGCATAAGCGCTTGGACACACACAAACACACACACATACACACATGCACGCACGCACACACACAGCCACGCACCTGTAGACCGTGCCCAGCTCAGCTAGCCGAATGGGAAGGTCCTTGTAGCTGTAGAAGCCTTCCTTGTAGATGCCGACGTGGAAGGGGCAGTTCATGGGCTTAATCTGGTACTCCTCATCCTCAATCTGCAGCAAGGTGTGTACGTATGTGCTAACAGATGAGTGACAGCTTAATCTGGTACACTCCTCATCCTCAATCTGCAGCGAGGTGTGTACGTATGTGCTAACAGATGAGTGCTTGACATGGTAATCATGGTAGTCTTTTTGACTGGCAGCAAATGTAAAGGTTTGTGCGCTTTTATGAAGGCAGCCCTCATCCTCATCCTGCAGTGAGTGTGAGGACGTACTCGTAAGAATGGGGTCGTTGTTTAAGGGGCGCGCACACACACACACACACACAAACACACACACACATACACACACACTGTGTACTGCTGTATTTTAAAGGTACTTGTTTTAAAAAGGCTTTATAAAGGTAGCACTTGTCCTCACCCTGCAGTGAATTTGAGAACATACAAGTGAGGACAAGGTCGTTGTTCAAGAGGATGGTGCACTGCTGCACTTAAAGGTACTTGTTGTTAAAGAGTCTTTTATAAAGGTAGCCCTCATCCTTAATCTGGAGTAGTGTGAATATGAGGTAATTGTCTGAGAAAAATGTGTACTGCAATTCAAGGTACTTGTTTCTGGAAAGTCTTAGCCGCTGTTCTTACGCCAAATGCAAGGGAGCGCATTGGCAAAACAGCACAATTAAGATGGCAGCCCTCTCACACTGCTGACGTGTGAATGTAGTATTAAGTCACATGGTACTTAAGGCGACGCCTTGTGTAAAAAAAAATTGCCACGCCCAAACCTCGCACTCCCTGAATATGCCTCTGACTCCAAGTAGCTAGGATTGGCCAGAATCGTATGTATACACCGTATATGATCGTATATTTGGTGATTTCCCTGCCAAAAATACGGTATATAAACCGTATATGGTTCTGGCCAACCCTATAAGTAGCCCTAAAGCCCTACAATGCACACCCACACAAACACATTCAAACACACACCCACTCAGAAACTTACGCACACACGCATGGGCACACTTTCACATTCTTCCGAGGCTCACCTGCACTCTGGTCAAACATGCATCTGCTCAAACATTCCTGTGAGGCTCACCTGCATCTGGTCAAACATGCTCTCCTTGTAGAAGTCAAAGTGGCCGCTCGTCTTCCACAGGTCGATCTTGGCCACGTGTGGGGAGTACACGAGCTGGTAGCCTTGCTGCATGTGCAGGTCCTTCCAGAAGGATTCAATCTGGTGGCGGATCATCGCTCCGTTCCCGTGCCAAAACACCAAGCCGCCACCTGTGGGAGGTTGGATGGTAGGTGTGTGGCCCGCTAAAATAGTGAGGCAATGCATCCATTACAGTGCAGGCCTCCGTTACCAAGCCTCCACCTGTGGGAGGGTGGATGGTAGGTGCGTGGCTCGCTGAAATAGTGAGACAAGGCATATATGCAGTGCAGGTTTCCGTTACGATAATGACAGCAGGCAGGACACGATGAGGACCTCTCACACACGCACACACACACAAAAGCACATGCACACGCACATACACCCACGCACACACACACACACACACACAAACGCGCACACCCAAACCCGACCCCCACACCCGACCACACACCCACCTGCTGTCTCTTGCAAACTGAACAGGTCCAGCTCCCTCCCTAATCTGCGGTGGTCTCTCTTTGCAGCCTCCTCCTTGAGCTTGATGTAGGCCTGCAGCTGCTCCGGGGTCTCCCAGGCAGTGCCATAAATACGCTGCACAAGAAACACAGACAGTATTCTAGCTCAAATGTCAGGGACGGAGTGGGTTTATGGATGAGCTTGAAGTAGGCCCGCAGCTGCTCCTGGCTTCACCCAACAATGCCACGAATACGCTGCACAAAAAAAACAGTCAATTTAGAGCTTCAGCATCAGGAAATGTACCAGCTGAGCGTGACACAGGCCTCAAGCTGCTCTCGATTCTTTTAGGCAGTGCCGTAAACACGGTGCACAGAAATGATGGTTGAAACGCCAGGGAGTGATGCAACCTTGGAGCACAGGCCGGCGTGGGTACTCCTCCCTCAACCCTGCCTCCACAAATGTAGTCGATCAGTTTCAGTTCCACTGTTCAAGCTGTGCTGTCATTATTGTAATAAGAAGACCCCTTTAAACAAGCACCAACTAGTGAACCCTGCAGCATCGTGCGTATTTCGTGGCCTTGGCCTCCACTTCCACTGGCTCGAGCCCTGTATTAAGTGAGTAAACTAGACCAAAGAACCAGCTGAGCGGCGCGACACGCAGGAACAGCATAAAGGCCTCTGCTCCATCCTTCAAAGAGCCTCCGTTACCCACCAAGCCTCAACAACAGTCAGCAATTAGACACGAAAACCTACCTGCAGCAGTGCCCTTGGACTTCACTTCCAGTGGCTTAGCCTGTATTAAGCCCCACCAAGCCTCAACAACAGTCAGCAATTAGACACGAAGACCTACCTGCAGCATCGCGCGGTTCTCGTCCCCTCGCCAGTACGCGCCTGCCACCGACTCAAGCTTGATGGCGTCCATATTGAGGTCCGAGGTCTTCTCTACGTGAGGCCCAGCACACAAGTCCCACCTGCACAGAGCGACAAAAAATAGTGGAGTTTTCATGCAAGTCCGTGGTTTTCTCTTCATGGGGCCCAGCACTCAAGTCCCACCTGCACAAAGTTACAAAAAATAGTGGAGATTTTGTGGAGGTCCGCGGTTTTCTCTTCGTGGGGCCCAGCACTCAAGTCCCACCTGCACAGAGTTACAAAAAAGAATACAGTTGTTGTGGAGGTCCGTGGTTTTCTCTTCATGGGGCCCAGCACTCAAGTCCCACCTGCACAGAGTTACAAAAAATAGTACAGTTTTTGTGGAGGTCCGCAGTTTCCTCTTCGTGGGGCCCAGCACTCAAGTCCCACCTGCACAGAGTTAATAATAATAGTACAATTTTTGTGGAGGTCCGCGGTTTTCTCTTCGTGGGGCCCAGCACTCAAGCCCCACCTGCACAAAGTTACAAAAAATAGTGAAGTTTTTGTGGAGGTCCGTGGTTTTCTCTTCATGGGGCCCAGCACTTAAGTCCCACCTGCACAGAGTTAATAATAATAGTACAGTTTTTGTGGAGGTCCGCAGTTTTCTCTTCGTGGGGCCCAGCACTTAAGTCCCACCTGCAGGGGGTCTGACTGAGAGACATCCAGTGGTCCCTGAGTGGTGGGAGTCAGTCAGAGACGGCGCACCACATTAGTGAGCAAAAACACCACTGGATGTTGTCTCTGAGTCTGACTAAAAGAAAAACATCCAGTGGTGTTTTTGCCCACTACTGTGGTGCTCGCAACACAAGATGGCGGTTGCTGTTTGCGTGGGTTATTGTTGTGCTGAAGATACAAGACACTGTCTTGAAGACAGTGACGTTTTTGTTGACATCCATGGTGCTAATGTCGCAAGACAGTGCTGATGACAAAACAGTTTGTACTGGCTTCCATGGCACATGAGAGATGCATGAGAAATATAGGTGAGGTGTGGTTGTTGTTTTTCCTGGCTGGCTCGTGCCTGCTCACATTCAATTCGATTTAGATCACGAGCCTCACTGAGTTCCCACTGGTACCAGTGCACAATGGGAGAGGCAAATAGAGCCGGGCAGATCAGTTTGCACTCACATAAGTGCATGGAATGACGCGAACCTTAGTCCAAGTACCTGACCAGCGTTCACACTCATTTGGAGCCCTTTCTAAGGGGTGCATTACTAACACAGACACACATACACACACTCATAAGGAGCCCCTCTCTGAAAGAGTGCCTTACTTTCTAGTTCCAGCACAAACAAAAATGCTCGTTGAGAGCCGTTCCCAGCGATGTGGTGCCCGACAAAAACGCACCAGTGCATGGGATGGTCTTTCTCTCCGATGTGGTAGATGGTGATGTTTGCGTCTGGCGTGCGGGCAAGGATGCTTTCCAAGATCTCCAGCTTGTAGGGCTCATTGATCTCCTTGATGCGGCGCTCTGCCTCCTCCTTGCTCACCTGTGTTCGTGTGTGTTCGTGTGTGAGTGAGTGTGTGTGGTTTTGCTTGTGTGTTTGAGTGAATGTGTGGGCAGCAGAGAAGAACGTAATTGGCATCTGTGGAATGTGCAGGATACGTATGCATATTTGTTTTTGCTGTCCTTGTGTACGTGACGTGTTGAATACGTAACTGTTTGAATTGTTTTGGCATGTACATGCAGATAAGCAGATGCGTATGCGTGAAAGCACGTGTACATGCGTATGTATGAATGTGGGAGTGCACATATTTGTGCATGCGTGCGTGTAAGGATACGTGCATGGGTGTGTGTATGCGTGTGTGTGTGTGAGTATGTTTTGTGTATGTATGTGATGTATGTGTGTGTGGACATTTGTGTGTGGTGTGCAAGGAGCGTGCATATGTATGTGCATGTGCGTATGTGTGTGAATGCATATGTGCGTATGCGTATTTGTGCACAAGCGCCCCAGTGCAAGACACGCCCCTAACCACTCACGTCTTCTCTGATAAAGGGCAGTTTGGCCCTGGCTATCTTCTGCATCTCCTTCTTAATCTGCTTCAGCTCCTTCTCTGTCAGGGGTTCCTTGAGGTCAAAGTCGTAGTAGAAGCCGCGGTCAATCCAGGGCCCAATGGTGACCTGTGCGTCCTTGTACAGCTTCTGCACGGCCATGGCCATCATGTGGGCACTCTGCAGGATCATCCAGGAGGGGGAAAAGGTAGGAACGTGTCTTCGTGTATCAACATTTTGTGTCAGTAAGAGGGTGTCATTTTCCGCGCCCCCTAACACCAACCACCCTCGCAATGCTCTCCTCGCACTACAGCCATCCACTCACGCTGTGCCTAATCCGCAGCAGCGTGTCAGACTCATCACTGGTGGGCAGGGAGATGAAGGCTTCCTGTGCTGGGGGGGAGGAGGGGGTGGGTGCTGCCTTGTTG
>Ga0307960_1001391_pt1 | contig 14014 bp, 16 predicted proteins | sample OrgLakmetagen542_FD_201832 | JGI IMG/M metagenome (GOLD analysis project Ga0307960, IMG submission 201832) | Saline water microbial communities from Organic Lake, Antarctica - #542 | ecosystem: Environmental > Aquatic > Non-marine Saline and Alkaline > Saline | place: Antarctica: Organic Lake... | reverse complement strand
TGTGTGTGTGTGTGTGTGTGTGCGCGCGCGCTTGTGTGTATGTGCATGTGCCCGTGCGTGTATGTGTATGTGCCTGTGTGTGTACACATGTCCCCTGTCTACCTTGCCAGTGCCCAAGGAGCTGATCAGGATAAAGCGCTCCACGCCTGCTCCTGAGGCCTCCTTGATTAAAGAGATGGTGCCATCCCCGTCAATGGCCTTAGGAGCTCCAGGGTTCAAGGCGTCACTCTCTGGGGCACCCACTGCACACACAACACTGCAGGCAAAGAGGCACGCAAGAATGTGAGTGTGGAAAGCATGTGCCTTATCGGTAGTTATCTGAGCACGGAAATTGTCCAATTTGGGTAGTTAAATCAAGATCAGTCAGGGACAAATGTGTGTGAGCAACCTCAACGCTAACATGAGTTTGCACGCTCATGTAGAATGAATCGGCTTGCTCAATGTGTGTTGGCATCAAGTATGGCAATTGGCCAATGGAACTCTAATTATGCTGGTATAGTTTGTGTGAATTTGATGTCTGCGCAAGCTCTGCAAGCAGTAACAAGTTGTGCGTGTGCTATCTTGTGCGATTGCAGACGTACGAGTGGGCAAGAATATTTTGTGCTTTGGCAAGCATGCACATAAATGGTTTTGTGCATGCTCACGTGTGTGAGTGTGTGCGTGTGTGTGTTTGTGTGTGTTATGTGAATGTATGCACGTAAGTGCATGTGTGTGTGCATGTGTGTGTATGTGTATGTGTGTGTGTGTGCGTGTGCATGTGTGTGTGTGTGCGTGTGCATGTATGTGTGATTGTATGTATGATGCATGTGCGCATGAACGCTAAAGTGTGCATGTGCATTATCATATGCGTGCCAATGAATGTGTATTGTGCACGTATGCGTGCATGGTTCATTTGTGAGAGAGTGCGTGTGTGCATACATGCGTGTGTGCCAAGTGCACAAGCGCACATTGTTCAGTATTTGCATGTGGTTAAGCACGCATGTGTGTGTGTGTGCGTGTGTGTGTGAGCGTGTGTGCACGTGTCCCCGTGTTCATTGAACGTACATGTATATGCTTGTGTGTATGTGTATGTGTGTGCGTGTGTGTGAGTGTGTACGCGCGTGCGTGAGTGTGCATGCGTGCGTTGTGTGTTTGTGTGTATGTGTGTGTGCATGTGCGTGCGTGTGTGTTGTGTGTGTATGTGTGTTATGTTTGTGTGTGTGTGTGCGCGTGTGAGTTGTGTGTGTGTGTGTGTGTGTGTGTGTGCGCACGTGTGAGTTGTGTGTATGTGTGTGTGTGTGCTGTGTGTGTGTGTGTGTGTGTGTGTGTGTGTGTGTGAAGATCTACCTCTGTGCTCCTCCAATCGCACTGCGAATGCTCTCCGGGTCTTTCAAGTCAAAAGGCAGCACCTCTACCCGCTTGATTGCGTCCCCAGTGAGCAGCCCGTCTGCAGAAAGGAGTTGCAAGCGATTTATTCACAAATGCTGGGTTGCATCGGAATCAATCAGACCTGCCATCTCCATCCCCGTTCACAACACTCACAGGCCTCTGCCACATCAATGGCTTCCTGCGCAGACTCCACATTCCGGCAGCCTGCTCTCACATTGTACCCCAGTTGCAAGAGCTCCCGCACAATTCTCGCCCCCACGCGTCCGGTCGACCCCGCCACGAACACAGTCTTGCTGCTGGCTTTTTTAGACGCCTCCTTAGGCTTTGGCCTGAGAGACTGGGTCAAGGACTCCAAGAATGAGGCTCGGGCGATGAAGATCTCGCTCGGCAGGGCGACTGGACTGCTGCCTCGCGATGGCCTGACGCCTAAAAACTGACGGGGTCGCCGGATGCCAGAGGTGGAAGCAATTCCCCTGCATTTCTTACTGACGCCCAAGTGTGACTGGCCCATCTGGGTACGCAGTTGAAGTGGCATTCTGAATCTGAATTTCCAAAAGTTTTTTTGTTAAAATGGCGTCTCGATTAGATATATGAGGCAGCCGACTGAAAGGCCGTAAAAATTTAAATGTAAAATGGACCTCGATAATTTACTAGCTGCATGTCTGTCCGTCGACAACCAGGCCAGGAGCTCGGCAGAGCAGGCATTAAAGGCCCTGTCCTCAAATGTAATGCATTACATGCACGCGCACACACACACACACACACACACACGCAAGTGCACACACACACACACACACAAACATTCACACTCACATTCACACATACGCATTCACACACACACACACACACACACACACACACACACACACACACACACACAAACATGCACACGCACATGCACACATACGCATGCACGCACATATGCATGCACATGCACACTAATACGCATGCACATGCACATGCACACACACACACACACACACACACAAAAACACACATACACACACATACACACACACACACATATACACACATATGCACACACGTACGTACACACAACCTGCACATACACATCTAAAATTCACATACATACAGTCACAGTGGCTTGATGCACTGAATCAAACTACGCAGGCTCAACTGGTCCCTGAGCTCCTGAAACGCATTGAGCATGCCCCAGACACCCAGCTGCGTCAGCTGGCTGCAGTGCTTCTTCGCAAGCGGGCACGCCTGTTTCAGCAGCTGCCCTTGGAGGTGGGCGTCGGCACACATTCGTATTCATCAGCACAACAAGAGCACGTTCTCGAATTCTTTGTGTGCACGTGCAGCACCTATTTCCCCACACTTCACTTCCATGCTACCAATGTGCAGGCCAGACAGGGAAGTCAAGCTCTCCTGCTGCAGCGGATAGCCGTTGAGCCGGAGCACGCTGTGCGGAAAAGCATTGCGGATTTGGCAGTGAGTCATACGATTTCACAGCGCATGGAGTCTCTTGGCTAGTGTTAGCGTGAGGAATTTTGTTCACACACCTCCTTGCCCTTGTACATGCAGGCTGTGCTGGCTAAGCAGGCCATGCCGCGCAACGAGTGGCCTGAACTGTTGGGCATCTTGCACCAATGGTCACAGGCAAGTCTGTCTTGTCTGTTTTGTTCCTAGGTTACAATTGTTAGTTGAGTCCACTTTACACCCTAGCTCGATTTATCGAGCATGCTGCCTTGCTGGTGTGAATAAACTTAATGCTTGGTGTGCACTGCTTGGGTTTGTCCAGAATCCAAAGGCATTTCAGACAAACCTCAAAACTGGAATGGCTGCATGATTGACTAGGTCAAGCCCTCTTGTCGAGGGAAATGTTGTTTGCAGCTGGGTAAATGCTTTATAAACAGAGATCAGGCAAGAGGCTGACGACAGCATCATATGATGAAAGGCGATACCTTTACTGGTGTACAAAAGAAAGCTGCATGTTTATGTGCAGCCACGATCCAGCTTAAAGTAAATTTTCTTCTCTTCTACTTCCACAGGGCGTGAGTGTCGACCATCGTGAGCTTGCCCTTATGCTCTTCAGCTCGCTGGCAGAGAACATTGGTGGGCTGGAATGAGAATTTACAGAACAGCCACACAAATCGCTAATCTGAAATCGATTTGTGATTAGTACATTTCTGTTTCTGCCTTAGTAAGCAACCCCCCTACCTACCCCCCTCATGAGCTGTTGAATGCTTGATTGATGTGTGTTCAGAATTAGTCAGTGTTAGGTGGCAAGTTGAAAAACGACACTTAAAACCTGTATGCTGATCTGGGCTGTAGTAAGTTTTGCCTTCTTTCCAGCAAGTGCCTCCATTTCACTGATCCATGACCAGGCCAAGTGTTTCAGTTGTTATTCCTTTTTCTTACCCAGGATTGTCCACCTGTGATCATACCTAGCCACCCCTGAATATACATATCCTTTTTGCACCAGAATACTGGCCGCATCAAGCACGCGTATATCAAGCTTGTACCCCTCCTTACCCCCTCTGCTCAGGCGAGCATCTGCAACCTGCTGTTCCGTCCCTCATTGGCATCATCTCAAACGGTTTGCGCGATGCTGAGCGCGTGCGCACGACTGCTCTCAAAGCCGTTGAGCCGCTGATGCTGCTGGTGAACAGTGAGGCTGATATTACACAGTTCCATGGGCTGGTAGCCAACATGCTTGAGGTGGGTGTGGCGTGTGTTTGATGCAACACACGTGCCTGTCTCTTGCGCGTGTGTTGCATGAGGGATTGCTTTTGCTGGTAGCTAAGGCTTGCCTGCCTTGCAGCCAGTGCGGCTGTTTTGTACCGTAGAGCTTAAATAGCTAAGAGGACATCGGACAAAAGGCAGCAACAGTGTTGCATTGACAGTTGTGTGAAAGGAGCAATGATTTTTGCGTATTTGTTCAGATATTCCCACCTTCGGCTGCATACCCTGAGGTGCACCACCCCTGCACCAAAACGCATGCGTGCAGTGCGCAAAAGAAGCCCTGGTGAGTGGGTCGGAGGATGTGGCCGTGTATGTGTGCCAACTGCTGGTGGACATGGTGGAGGTGCCAGCCCCCCTGACACAGCCACACTTGCCTGCCATTGTGGCCTTCTGCATGGAGGTGGGTTTGCAAACACACACACACACACACACACACACACGTGACGCATGTGGAGATGGGTTTGCAGTTATGGACTCGTAGCATGCGTTTTGTATGCTCATATACACACAGACACGTACATGCACCAATGCAAGGACTCACACACTTGCACAACCCCCCCCTCCTGCACATGGAGACGAGGTTGGTGTTGTCTTCCTTCTGGCCTTTCTTGTCCAACACTGACCAGCCTGCGAGCCCTTACTTGGTGACGCTTTGCATGCTCTCAGGTGGCCATGGCCAAGCAGCTGGAGCTGGAAACGCGTGAGCAGGCGCTACAAGTAGTGGTGTGGACAGCAAGGTGGGGACGATGAGTTGATGGGGTGGGTGGTTAAGACCAGTGGGTAGCAAACACGCAGGCGCAGTATGGTGAGTTGTGGTACACAAGTAGGACGAGGTGATGTCATGGTGTGATAACCGATGTGGTGGTGTGGTAACCGAGGTACACAAATAGGACAAAGTGATGTGATGGTGTGATAACCGATGTGGTGGTGCGGTAACCAACGTGTTCATCAAATGATGAAGTGATGAGAAAAAGAGGGGCGAGCGTTAGGTATAGAGTTGGCCGATACTTTTGGTGGTGTGGATGAGGTCCATAAGTTGTGGGCCTCATCCACGTCACCCGTACCTCATGTTTTGAGGGCAAGTCAGTCATAAGTCACAAGTGCATACTCGCGCCAAATGCGTTCCTGCCCAATTTGTCCTATCAAGCTGCGTAATGTGTCCTTACAAGCAGCGTAATGTGTCCTCACACATCCATGCTCACAGGTTCAAACCCAAGCAGCTATCCAAGAACAAAGCCCTGGTGCGCCAGATCGTGGACGCACTGTGCCTGCTGGCCTGCGAGGCTCCTGAGAATGAGACAGAAGCAAGGGAGCCAAACACACTTAGTGCACGTGCCATGGCGGGCCAGGCGCTGGATGCGTTGGCACTGCATGTGACATCTGTGCAGATATACCCACCGGTGCGTGCATGCTCAACGCAAGTGTTGGATTGGCCAGGACTGTATGTTTACACTGAAGTTGACTGTACGTTTGAAGATCTGCTGCTACATGCACTGTGAACACACCATATTTATGTATATATGTGATTCTGGCCAGCCTTACGCACGCAGCAAGAGTGACAGATGTAAGAACACCGCACATGAGATAGTGCTGATCACTGCCCACATGGATTTAGGGGGAGAAACCACTTTGGAACCGGTCATTGTTACCTGAGCTGCCAAAATAAAGTGCCAATAAAGAATGTTGTGATACTTGTATTAAGACTGCCACACTCTGGCCTGCATGACTTGCAGATAGGGACTAAGGCCAAATAACTTGGCCCCTTGACCTCCTTAATATCAGGCCATGACTTGTGAGAGCAGGACGGGCTTAGGTACACGCATGTCCTACTTCAGGCACTTGCACGTCAAAGTCATTTCCCCACTGGAAACCTCCTAGCATCCTCCCCATTAACACTGATCAACCCCTTCTTTTTGGTGGTCGGGCACCCTTTCGTTTGTTGCAGGTCCTTGCCTTTGCCAAGCAAGCCGCCGCCTCACCGGATGCACAACATCGCATTGCTGCCATGACGGTACTTGCTGTGATTTGTGAGGGATGTGCAGAGCAGTTGCGCAAGCGTCTTGAGGACGAGCTGCTGCCCCTCGTGCTGACAGGCGTCAAGGTGTGCCAGGAAGATGCTGCATGGGTGTAGGGTTTTATGTGTGCTTTGATGCCCTGTAATAAAGGGAGTGTGCACGTCATCTTGAGGCTTCAACTTTCACATCCAATCCACTCAATTCATATTCAATGACCTTCATAAGGAGATGAGCATTAGAGAGAATTTGCCTGTCCAATTATTTGGGAATGGAAAAACGTGGAGGGCTAAAAAAGTTAAGGTGGGAACAATCTTTAGTCCAGTCTCTTCCTCTACAAAATATGCACACCACCTAACGTACCTATTGGTGCTTTGCTGGTACAAAAACAAATACCTATGGTATGAGCTTCATGTCACATCTGCAAATTTCCAGGACCCAGACCAAAACGTCAGAGGCGCTGCAGCCTTTGCCATCGGCCAAATGTCCGAGTTTATGCCTGGAGATGTGGTGGGTCTACATTAGCACGGCCTGGTCACGATTCCCAAGTAGAGCTTGAACAAGCATGCTGAGTTTATGACATTGATTAAAAAGCCGTTCTTGGATTCATGTTCATTTTGCCGGTTGCCAAAATTATAGCCAATCTGGTGCTGTTAACAAGGATCATTGCTCATATGTTGCGACTTTGTTTGCCTTCATACATGAAAGCCTGCTCCGTTGTATTTAGGTCCCAATGCTTTGCGCATTCATCATAACCCTGCTGGTGCTTCAGCCAGCGAAAAGGCATCCTCACCCACACCACCTAAACGGTCCTTCCACCTGCCTGCACTCTGCTGTCCACGCATAAATGCATACTAACGCACACGCACACGCACACACACATGCACACACAGACACAGAAACACACAAATGTGTGACCGGGATGAAAGTCTTAACTCAATACTTTGTTACTCACCAGATGAGCACCACCATTAACCAGGTGTCGCTTATTGACAAATGTTATTTTCCCAACGATTTAGTAGAATTGTCAGGCCGAGAATGTGTGTCGTTGTTGAGCATTGTGTTGCGCCCTCCACGCTTGACAAATACACACACACGCAGGTCGAGCACTTTGCCGTGGTCCTCCCTGCAGTGTTCTCCATCATGGCAGACCCCGACTCGCTAGTGCAGGAGCGTGCATGCTACGCATTGGACACCTTTTGTGAGGGCATGGACCGGGAGAACATCCTGCCCTTCATGCCACAGGTGCCACTCACTTGCTTGATCTGCCGACCGATGTGCCAAATTCAAAGTGTGCATTGAAACACATCAATCGAATTGCTGCTGATCTAGCCTGGCAAAGTCCAAGGGTGTGCTTTGGAAAAACGTGAAACCCATTCTCGTTTCTCTTTTGCCAGGACTGCAAATCAGCAGGACTGTTATCATATGTCACTCACAGCTGCAATGTGAATGGCTGCATGTTTCTTGAGCAAAGCGGTTGATCCGTCTAAACTTGCAGGCGTGGGTGACAGAGTTACACGCTGACAGCTTGAGTAGGAGCACTGCTCGGCGCAAGAGACACGGGCCGTAAAAGCCATCCATGCGATCTAAGCTCAGACCCTGCAACAGAACCCAATCTGTGAACGCCAACACTTTATAGTACTTACCAGCTACCATATGGTTACCTTGGGTCAAAGATGTTTTTCGTAGGTGCCTTTGTATAATTAACTGCCTGCTCATTTCTGCCTGTTTGATTGCTGCCTCCTGATGCAATGCGTTTTTAATTTCTCCACCACCAAACCATCACGCATCTTCCTTCTCTCATTCAGCTAGTACATTGCGTGTATTTCTCCCCACCACCGAAGCTCACCATCGCTTATCTCCCTCTCCTCCGGTTATTGCAACACTTCTTTCTCCACAGCACTAAACGCGCCATTTCTTATCACTTCCTCCTCATTCAGCTAGCACGATGTGTGCTGTTTCCTCACCACCAATCACACTCATCACCCACAAACTTTCCCGCACTTGAATCCATATCCATCACAGCTCATAGAGAAGCTGGTGGCGGTGCTGAGCCATGGCGCGCACACAAGCAACCACAACGTCCAAGAAATGGCTTTGAGTGCAATCGCCTCTACTGCAGCAGCTGCAGCTGCAGATTTTGCCCCATATGTTACCGCGGTACGTGCGTGCGGTCACAATGTGTTGCAGAAGAGCATGTATGCATGCACCTTATGTGCAGCATGCACGTGTGTGACCTTATTTTCTCAATTATCTTTGGCTCGTATTGTCCGCTACAGCAGTTTGTGAGTGTACAAGTTTGTGCGCCTTAAATATTGTTATTAATATCTTGGTTGCACCGTTTCTGACATGCATCGCTGTTGCATCGCTGTCTCACGCTCTAGGAGTCGAAATTTTTACTCTCGAAAGATCAACTACCATATGCACGCTCGCATGAACGCCCTTCTCTCCGTTTCCCCACACATGTGCATTCAACACGCACACACATTCACACTTGCAACCGACACGCACAAGAGGAAAAATGCACAACACAACACAAACTCACGTGCAACACACACCCCTAACAGGTTCTTCCCGCCCTCCAGCATTTTTTGAGTGTGCAAAGTAAGGAGCTGATGCCCTGCCGCTGCCGGGCCACTGAATGCATGGGCCTGATGCTAGAGCATTTAGGAGCCACGCAGCTAGCAGCGACAGAGCTCATACCCCAGGTGTGCGTGTGTGTGAGTGTGAGTGTGGGTCCTCGCCTCTTACAGGTGTGTGCGTCTGCTAGCATGACGTGACAAGTGGTTGGAAGTTTGGTAGATTGTCAGGCTAACAATGTATGTAGCTGGTGCGCAAGGTCCTGCAACCTTTCCACCTAGGCTCTGTAATCATTTGAGCTCAGGACTGCTGCATTGCAGTCAAGCAGGCTTTCTGCATTCAAGCTGTGTCATACCCTACTGTGCACGCATACAAACAAGTGTGGGGTGCTCCCTTCTCTGCCTGTTGTGCTGGCTGCTCTCAATTTGTGCATGCAAACTTCCTACACATTTCGACATTCATGTGCAGGTCATGGCCCTGGGCATCCAGGGCTTTCATCTCAACAACACCGAGTTGCGGGAGTACTCCCACGGCCTATTTGCCTCCATTGCCAAGGTGAGGAGAAGGCATGCAGCTAGAGCAACCCCCTACACCCTCTCCTCCTCACCCATACTTTCACAGAGACACACACACACACACACACACAAACACACACATAAACACACGCTCACGTATTGCATTGACAATGTCTGATGCCAAGGGATTAGAGCTCCATTCCTGCCCAACCCCATATTCCCCCCTTTGCTCGCTATTGGGTTTCAGCCACCCTCTGACCACTGCTTTCCTTATTCTTGCTGCACAAGTTTCTTGGTTTGTTCACCTGCTTATTCTCACAATGCACGTATGCAGTATATACAGTTTTAGGAAGTTGCATGTTGTACGGTTTGGGCCAAGCCTGTGCATATGACATCGCATATGCGATGGTGGTGTGCCATGTGCTACACGCAGGGCCTAGGGGCGGGCTTTGCTGTATACCTGCAGCACGTGGTACCCTTAGCTGTGGAGTCTCTTGAACAAGATGACGGCATGGCTAGTGACGGCAGCGATGCGGAGGGAGAGAACGGGGGACAAAGACAAGGTGGGGAGGTCCTGCCGTTCCTGATCCTTGACATATGTGAAGACTGGTTTTCGCTGCCTCGTTTAATTTCTCTCTGTGGGAGGAGAGTGGTGGAGAAGTAGTTGTATCGTCAAAGTGCTGCAGGATGGTGACATGTGCGCGCCTGCATGATCAGTAGCGTGTGCTACGCTTGGGGCACAAAGGAAGGGGTAAATCCATGGTGGGGCACAGGGGTGTATGAAGCACACGTAATAAACCTGGCAGGTGAGCAGTCCCTCTCTATCGCATCATGTTGATTAAACAGACACACAACAACACACGACTCCTCACTGTTGTCTGTGTGTGCATATGTGTCTGTGTATGTGTGCGTGTGCAGGTGAAATGGACAGCGAAAACGAAGAAGGAAGTGACGAGGGACAGGAGCGTCAAATGAGTGTGCGCACCGGTGTGCTGGACGAAAAGTGTGCTGCCCTGAACGCTTTGGGCCTTTACGCGGAGCACCTGCCACTGCACTTTGCCACGTTTCTGGTGCAGGCACTGCAGCTTGCTGCTGCAGGCGCAAACTATTTCCACGAGGAGATCAGAGCCCAGGTGAGTGTGGATCCTGTACTACACTCCATTACACACAGCCTTGTGTGATCACTCTGATCACTCTGTAACAAGCAGCGGCTTGACAGCACTGCTATAAGGAACAGTCCGAAAATTATGCTCCCTTGGCTACAGCACATATTTGCAGAAAAGAGCACAGCTGTTGCTTTTACTCATTGACCTAATTAGCCAGTTCTAATATGTTCCACTTTGTGTTTTCCAACAGTAAAGCGCATACTTAGGTAAGAACCTCTCTTCGCGTCCGTGCTAGCTTAACCACACATGTTCTCACCACAAGTCCACGGCCTCTTATGCACTGCACAGCAGCACAGCAGCTGCCTAAGGGCTCAGAACGGAATGTTCTTTTGCAAATTTTTCCAGAGCTTCGTGAAAGCTCTCATATACCAAATGCATCGCACCCTTTCCCAACGCCGACTCTGACCCTCCCATGTGCACAGGCCTGCACTTCATTTGCTAAGTTTGTCATCGCTACGCACCGTGCCTTTCCCCCTGTCCCTCCCATGCCCCAATCTCCAGAGGTCACGCAAGCTCTGAGCGAAGTGGGGCCGACTCTGGTAAGCTTGGTGTGTGTTGGTCAGTTTAATCAGATGAAGCTGACGTCTCCAAGCGAGGTGGATTCTCGCCCTGAACTAGTCCTTGCAACAACAAACAACAATGCCCCCTGTCCTCGCCCTGGTTCATCCTACCTGATCAAAGTCCAGCATTGCCAGTGACCCAAGCAACTCGACAACTGCTGCCCAGAGGTTTTCCTCAGCCTTTTTTGGCTGGATCAACTGCTACTGCTCCTGCTTTCCTTGACCCTTTTGCCTTTCTTACGCCCCGTATCTTCACGCTTTTTAACGTGTCCCGTATACTGCAAACGTTAGACTCACCACAGGGAGACGACGTCACCCCCTGTGTGTTTCTCCTTGCTTCTCCTTCTAGGTAGGCACCCTGGAAGATTGTGACAAAGGCGTCGTGGCAGCGTCTCTGGGTTCCTTCAAGGAGCTCATCAGTGCTCTAGGTGCACAGACCATGCTGCCCTGGTTAGAAAAGGTGGGGACTGGAAGTGCTGTGTATGTGATGTGCGCCGAGGCCCTCCAGACTGCAGGCAAGGCGAGAGAGGATGTGTCAACTGCATGAGTGGTGCTGTTGCGTGGCAGGTAGCGGGCTGCAAGCACAAGGCAAGCTTTAATTCTCTGAAACAGGCCAGGACCCTAGGACTAGAAATGGGCTAGTTCAGGTCTGTATGGGGAATTGGGTGACGTAGGTAGGACACTGAAATCTTTACTGTGAAAAGTGCATGGTCACCCCATTCAATGCAGGGCCTTCCAGGAAACACCCTTGGCCTTGCGCAAAATGAGTTTTAACGCAGGGGAATACACACACAACATGTGCATCTAGACACTAGCTCCTTTACACCTGCCAACAGGTGCACATGCACACACACCACGCACTGGCACACATGAATTCACACAAACACGCTCTCAAACACCCATACATCCTCAAACACACCCACGCAGGCCTCCCAGGGCGTGACAGACGTGCTTCAGCACAAGGCAACGTGCTTTGAGTATGAGGATGACAAAGACGGGGATGACACGGAGGATGAAGGAGGTGTGTGTGTCTGCCTGCTGATGTGCATGCTAACCCTTGTGTGTATGTGTGTGCATGTGTTTGTGTTAGGGTGTAAAATTGTGCAAGTATGCGTGCATTACACTTGCCTTCCTTAGCTGTGGTCTTCAAAGAGAATAGCAACACAAGACACAAACCGCACGCCCAGACACGCCCGGACAAATGCAAGCATGCAAATTAATGTCACATACCTTCACTTGCACAAGACGTGCGCATGCACAAACCAATGCAGTGAACCCACGTTGTCAAGCGCACCCAGATGCTCTGCCACGCCTGCAGGTGACGCGGTAGAAGACCTCATAGCCAATGCAGGTGACCTTGCCTCCGCTCTCGTAGCTGCGATGGGTGCAGAAGCGTACGCACCTTTGCTTGCTGGCCACCACCTACCTGCACTGCTCACACGCTTGCGGCCTCAGCAGCCTGATGGCATCAGGGGTGTGGCCATGGGTGTGCTGGCAGAGATTTCAGAGCGCATGCAGGTGGGTGGTGCAGGGCTGAAATTGTTGGGTTGGCACGCCTACATGACGCTTCCTGACGCATTTGCATTTGAAGTGGACGCTCAAGACCTCAGAAATAAAGTTGTATTCGCTACAACTTGTAGTTTGATAGGTGGCTGCCAAATTTAAACGCATTGCAGGCAGCTTAGCAAGACACAGTTTGCAGGGAAAAAGGAGGAAGATGGAATCAACACAGTGCCTGCATTCGTATCCGGCTTTCCCTTCCCCCCTCTTTCCTGTGATTTATTGCAAATCACTAGTGTTTTATTTAGGGAGCTGTCATTGATGCCACAACAGTGATCCTTAGTTGAAATATCTTTGCCTAAATACTTTTAGCAAAATCTTGTGATGATTTGAGTAATCTAATCATTATTTGAGGTCAACACCTTAGCAATAGAACGAAGAATTCATCATCGCTTTTTTCAAAAGAGTTTTGAAGATAATATAAATCTGTGGTCCGTTAAAGCATATATCTCTAGAATGTCAAGCCTTATCGTTCCCGTTCTTTTGCTGTTCCAGGCAGCAAACCCATGCATCACCATTTTCACACCCGCAATGTGCATTGAGCAAAAGCGTCTACTGCTCCTGACCGTATGGTGTTGATCGTTGTCATTCATTGGATGTGTATTGTGGGACAGGGTCCATGCAGGCGACTTGCTCATTTCAGGGCAACACTGACGCTCACAAGCCAGCTTAGCATGTGGCAATCTGGTACATGCTTGGTCTTGTTAGTTTCCTTTCATATCAAGGCTTTCTCTATAAGAACTGCAGGCACATATGACTGTCCACCTCAACAAGATCGTGCCCATCATCTTGAAAGAGCTGCGAGCAGAGGACCCAGTGAACCGACAGAATGCAGCTTTTGCAGCAGGTGTGTGTCATGGCTCAAAATTAAGATCGAATGGGCAAGCCTTGCATGTGCAGGCTCACACACTAACACACGTACACGCACCAGCAGAACAAAACCACACCCAAACGCAAACACACATACACACATTTGCATACACTGAACACAATTATACAAACATGAAATCACACATATATACACACTTACACGTATAGGTGTGCTAATAGAAGGGTGCGGGCCTGAGGCCACGGCACCCTTTATACCCCAGCTCCTACAATCACTGCATCCACTGTTTGGACCAAAGGAGGTGAGAAATAGAGGGGGCAAGTCGTCCCTGTTTGGGAATGCCTGTGCTGGCAATTATTCTGTAGCTAACAGAAGAGGACTCCTTACGTTGGTGGCAAGGCTAAAACATAAGTCAGCGAGGCTCGACTAAACATAGCAAAAAAGGGGGGATTTCCAGAAGACACAAAGCGGCTCTAGGGAATAAGCATTAAATGGAATTGCTGCCACCCTTCTTATTTCCTCTATATATCTTTCAATATTTTTATATCAAGTACCAGGTACTCAGAGGTGACCATGTACGTGCACGCATGTGCATACAAAACACACACACTTCCATGCAAGACCAAACCGATACACACTCGCAAAGGCGTGCACAGATATGCACTCACGCGCACACACACACACACACACACACACACACACACACACACACACA
>Ga0307960_1001388_pt1 | contig 14025 bp, 11 predicted proteins | sample OrgLakmetagen542_FD_201832 | JGI IMG/M metagenome (GOLD analysis project Ga0307960, IMG submission 201832) | Saline water microbial communities from Organic Lake, Antarctica - #542 | ecosystem: Environmental > Aquatic > Non-marine Saline and Alkaline > Saline | place: Antarctica: Organic Lake... | reverse complement strand
CAAATTAATTCAAATTATAGATCATCCCTAGGGCAGGCAGCATTTAGTCGTTCAAGGTGACTAACTTCCCATGCCCTATCATGTTGCGGCCCTAGGACCACTTCTGCACTAATAATGACGTAATAGGCTGCTGCTGCTGCTGTTGCTGCTGCTGCTGATAGAAGGGATGCTGTGGATCGGATGGCCCTACGTCACTGATGCTGTGCGTGGCAGGTGCAGTGTCCTGCGGACAACCGCGTGCGTTTACTTTGTTGTATTTGAAGGCAGGAGGGTGAGGGTAATGGTCTTCAGAGTTAAGACCTTAGTCTCAAGGTGCCAGATTAAAGTCTATGATAAGGTCTGTGATTTCGAACGCGCACTTTGCAACAATTGGACGAGAGGTGCTGCCACACTCATTCTTTTCCCCTGCCCTCTGTCTATCTCCTTGCCCATCATCCAATCCTCGTCTCCCGTTCCGTGTGCGTGCAAGCCTACATCAGGGAGGCTGCCTCAGCCTCCAAAGGAGCAGTAGGGAATGTGACAGGCAAGTACGAGAGGCCTATAGGTGACCTATGAAATCGCGCACCTGCGCGCTGCTGCCTGCTGCGGGTTGTGTGGCAGGTGCAATTTCCTTTGGCACTGCTGCTGCTGCTGCTGCTGCTGCTGATGATGATAGAAGGGATGCAGATCCACAGCATCCCTTCTATCAGCCGCCGGCATGCTGTGGACAGGGACAAATTTGCTTTTGTAAAAGCAAGAGTTGTAGTTCGTAAGACACACTTCCTGGCTTAAAGGTTACCATAAGAGGCCCCCCCAGGAGACCGCGGTTGGCCGAATTGCTGCGCGGGGGAAAGCCAAATACACAGCTGGCGGTTCAAAGGCCCTCAGCCCCAGCCATAAGCATTACAAATACTTACTATTATAATGAGCCTATAACCTAAAGAGTTCAGTGTTCAAAAGGCGAGGATGAATAAATAACTCAGAGAATTCCTAGTTATGACCAAACGTTGCACACACGGTTGCGCGCGTGATGGGCTTCGCCAATTTTTCAGCGTCGCTAGCAACATTCCAGAGGGGGTCAACAGAGGAAATGCCTGAAAATGTGCGTTTTTGCATTCAGAAGGCAGCCACTCACAGCCACTTCATCCGATCGACACCATTTTAGTACCAAAGTGTAGCTGACATTGAGAGCTACCCGAGCATGTGCACAGTTTTATGTGGGCCGCTTTGCGTGCTGAGATAGACTGGACTAAGCACACATGGTGCATGTAAACCCTAATGTGGTGATTTCCATGGGAAAATGGCTCGAATCCTCATAAACACCAACCACTCAGCCGTTTTCTTATATTTTGTTGCAATGACATTATATCATAATACGAATTCTATACAATTAAAATTATTCCAGAATGGTGCAGTGGGTGATCTGGTATGAAAATTTTGTGGTAAAAAGTGGAGTTCACGCCGCGGGCAATTAGACGTGAGCCCCCCCAATTGCTGATTTCAAGCTCAGGTGCTATCAGCAGCTACACTTGGGTGCTTAGAATCAGCAAGTTGGGGGGCCCATGCTTAATTCACATTTTAAAAATACCCCCATTTGGGGCCTTAGATGCCCCCCTCTGGCAACATTCCCCAATTTGTCCGATTTATTACACTGATCCAGGAGGTAGGTAATTCTTTTGAAGGAAGGCACGTCCTATTTTTCTCTCGGTAGCGGCGTACCTCCTGAACCAGGAGACACGCCGGCTACGTGCCATCCTGGTGCGATGTGAAGGTTTTCAGGAATTTTTTATTTTTTTTCGTTTTCGAATCGCTGCCAATTGGCTGCAATTTTGCTCACCTCCCCCTTCCCCTAAATCAGGGGATTTTTTCTAGGATTCTTGGGATTCTAGAGTTCTGGAATTCCGCAAGGAACCCAGCTGCATCCGGCAAGGAGCGTTGCTGTTATCAGGGGTTCGCTGACTATGTGATCTAGATAGGTGATGACTAGATAGGTGATGGCTATGTGCCCAAATGCCCAAAAAAGCCTCAAAATACTCACCCGTACCCCAAAGACTTCCAAGTTAGCAGTTCCCTGCCTCTGCGGGTGTGGCTCGAGTAAATGCAGAGCATTGCGGTATTCTGGAGGGGCCCTGTGAGGACACACATTGTTTTTCGCCAAGCTCATTGTACGAGACAAGGCAAAACAACCTCAACTGAAAAAACAACTAACCAAATCACACGAACCGTCACAGCCAACAATTGGGCGTGACAAATCTGATCCGACCTCAAAATTTCAAAGTAAGCGCGGAGCAATACCTAACTACACCATCCCCAGAGAGTTACAGGCAGATAGAGACACGGAAATCAAGACTAGGGAAGACTGCTGTGAGGACACTGGCCCCAGGACCAGCTGAACGCCGCGCAGAAACAGCACAAAGATCTCTCCAAGAAGCTTCCACAACCCTCTCCACACCATCCTTTTGGGGAGTGGATGGCACCATTTACAAATCCGTGGAGGACTTGGTTCTTGATTCTCAATGGAATCTGCTTCCAAGCTCCATGTTCATACTGTGAACTTTTCATACTCAAACCCTCGTCAAACAGGATTCTAGCAATGACAAAACTAAAGGAGCAATGACACAGTACAGGAGTGATAACGTGTTACTTTTCGAATAAGCTGATATTACAAGACTGCAAATCACTTCTCCATGTGCAATACTAGCATAGTGCATGCACGTCCTCTGGGGCCAGCCCCATCCATCATGTTACGACTGCAACTCGGGCTCAGGTACAGGCACAAGCGTGTTTTCAGGCAGTGATGCTGATGCAGATGCAAATGGCACAGGTGTCAAGCAACCTCTCCAAATTATCAGGCGGAAATGTTGGAATACATCATTCGCGTGTTCCTGACAAATAAGGAATGTTTAAAGCCTTTTGTATTGAACAAGGAGCTTTACCTGATCTACCGAAATAGAAGGAGAGATCTTTGAAAGTCTCTCCTTTCATCTCGGTAAGTCCTGTTATTCAGCTACTGAGGCCATATATTACTGGTACAGACTTGTCATTGCACGGCGATTACTAGTCTGCAATTTGCAATGATCTTTGTCCACTTCAGCTGATGTGCTGCCCAAATCTGCATCTCATTCCGAATAGAGCGATCCAAGGTACTTTGTACTTCGAACAACACTTGCAACCCACGGAAATTATTCTGTGCAATTGAATGTACAGGTTTGCCATGCTGACGCGTCTCCCCTCGATCACTATCAGCCAAGCTTGTGCTACTCCCCTTATTCCTTATTCAATTACTTTTTCCTGATCGCTCATAAGCGCAAGGCCCATCATATGCGGGCTGTAAAAACTGTGCATTGTGAGATGTGCACAATCTATCGTGAGCAGTGTAGTGAGTATGCACAGTTTGCCTTGCTGTGCAGATTGTGGTGTGTGTCAAGTGGTTTGTCTGTGCAACAAGTATGCTATGTGCATACGCACAATGCACATCATGCACAGTCCTTGCAAATGCCCTTAGGTATTGCATCCAGCATGTCGTGCACTTTTTTGTGCATGTGTGCAACTTACAAAGGAACTGCTGAGTGCTCTGCAGCATGCAGAAGTGCTCACGTTCATGGAGGCAAGTGCAACCGAATGTTGATTGGAACTGTCTTGCCACAGCTTGTGTGGAAACCAACCTTCTTACACCTGGTCTTCAGTCAGCACTTAGTTTTCTTCTTTGTATCTCAACCTTCGCTTCTTGCTGCCGTGGCCTTTGGGTAACGGCCCAGCTCAGAACACTTCCTTTTTCCCTTCCAAGAGGGGCCTCAGTTTTTTACCATTTTATTGCTTAGTTTGGTGAATGGTGAAAGACCTCAAAGACTGAAGTAGTGCCTTTTGGGGGGATGTGTTGCGCTGTGCGCTTTTTAATTCTAGGCAAGCCCCTCTTATTCAAAACAAAAAGCAGACACAACTGTACAAAAAACACAAATCTAGGCGCATAACTAAATATTAGCGTCCTTTGTATTGAAGTGAAAGCAAGTAGAGACAACCAACGGCAGGTTTTTCACACAGATGTGATGCTGAGGATGTGGATCTACGACTAAACATGTTACCGAAAGGCTATACTTATTTATATTAGTTGTGGCATGGTTAGAAAACAAGAAAAAAAGTCATCCGGAACCAGTTTTTGCCAGGAATGGAATAAAAGTAACCCACACAGGCGTTTGAAGCTACTCCCCAGATCAATTGAGAACAATAGCAACTATTACTCCGGATCTTATTCTATGTACTTTAAATAGAAAACTTTTGCGAGGCTCATTCGATAATAAGTACTGCAAAACTCAACCGCAATTATAAAAATTGGGACTAAGAGAGTTGTGGTCAACTCAGCCTGATACCAGCTTCTGATGGATTCCATTTATCGTTCTGTATAGGGGAGCATGGAGCGGGCGTTCCTGTTCGTAAGAGTTGTCCTGCCGCTTTACAAACAAAGCAACTAAGCGTCAGGTTTCAAATCAAGGATAGGCCTCCTTCATTTTCCGTCCAGCCTGACTTGAGTGCAGTGTAAAATGCATGCGTGTCTTGTATCACCTGCATAATTTTAAAACGAGAAAGATCTGTGCTGATGGAAGGCATCGGGTTCAGGACCTGTATGTTGGCTCTACACACTGGTGCAACACTACGTCATATTTGTGTTGCACCCATGATTATGGCACCGTGATTTTGAAACTTGGTTCAAGCTCGGCTAAAAATTACAATGCAAAAGCAAATTACCTGCTGCGCCTCCGCCCTGTCCAAACACTTGCCGTTGAACCCAAATGCAATTGAAGGTTCCCCTGCTTCATTTCCTTCTGCACTGGCAAACCAATCTTTGATGACCTCCAGCGTCTGAGGGAAGTGCCTGTACATGTTCCGAGGTACATAGAAGCCATAGAAGCAAAGCCCTTTCCTTGCCGATTTTTGCTGGATTTGTGTCTGCTAATTAGAAGGATCTTAGCAAGCTAATTCACATGTCATTGGAATAGGTAGTAGGAAGCCATCAGACATACTGGCCCTAACGCAATTGGAGCCACATTTGTTTTTGGATGATTGTCCTTAATCTGCAAGCTTGGTAAGGTAAAAGACATAACACGCAAACTCACATCTCCACGTCTGCTACGTTGTTGACCATGGAGGCTTTGGGGTCGTCCAAGGAGATGGCAATGACCTTCCAGTCCAGCTCGCCATCGTCAATCATAGCGTACACGCCCAAGGGTTTGACCTGTAATAGGTGTTATTTTTAAAAGTTTTCTGTTCCTGAGAGTACACACAAACACCCCTGGACACCTAGATCAAGATTACAAGGAAAGGGCGTCAACACCAGGCACCCACCCACCATTACAGTACCACAGTATTTAACCACTCCCGTTGTTCACCTTGTAAACACCTCCTTGTCGGTGCGCGCTGCTGCCGATCTCCACCACATCCACGGGGTCATTGTCACCCTGTTCATGCACGATGGTGATGAAAGGTTGAATTGCAGGAATGTTTGCAACTTTTTGCTGCTGTCATTCTTTGCTATTGTCCTTGCCATACACGGGTCCGTGCTGCACACTCGTCCGTGCTGCACAACATGCCCGCTGTCGTTGTCTCAAGCAAACGAGTCAGAAAGTGCAGAACCTAGGTAACCGCTTAAAAAAACAAGCTGATCAATGATGCAGCAAGCTTATCAATCAACTCACAGCTGCGTCCAGTGCGGAGTCCTTGTGGCCTGGATCCTCCCATGTCTGCATTGGCAGCAAACGTAATGTACATGTGGTCATGAGCACGACGAGCCGCTCAACTCGCATTTGTTTGTTGCTGCTGCAGCTGCTGCCGGTTTGCCTACCTGGGGCAGCAGACCATAGTTCCAGTTAATGTTGTAAGGGTAGAAGCGGAGGTTGCCCTTCTTCACATCCTGCTTGATGGGCGTGCACTCCTCACCCTGCGTGTGTGGCAGGCGCCGAGCAAAAGCAATGCAAATTAGACGCACATATTAATAGTGCAGATACAAGTAAAAATCACATTGGCTTTGGCACCCATGTTTATACTTGAGGCTGCTGAGCAAGGCAGAGGTGCACTCGCTACATTTTTCCATACTACAACTAGTCTTGTTAGGTGATGACGGATGTTCCAGCTGATAGGCAGGTTAACCCTTCACTTCCTGTCGTTACCGCTTTTTTGCTCTAGCTTCACCCCCTCCACCTACGCACCGTGGCCACCTCCATCTTGGCGGAGGTCTCTTTGGGGATCTCGCAGATGTAGTGCAGGTTTCCGTCTCCGGCATGCAGAGGGATCTCGTGCCAAGGGGAGATGGTCTTGGCTGTGTGTGTGTGGAAAGGGAGGGGTACAGGTTGCCGAGGGCATGCATAGCAAGTGTGTCTTGAAAAAAGCAAGCACCAGCAACGCACGCACCTCCCTGCTTGAAGAACACACGGTAGTCCAGGGAGTCTTTGGGGCCCTGAGAATATGATATGGTCCACCAACGGGGGGAAGATTTACTTGATTGGATACAGATGCATAGAGCGGGAACAGACCTGGAAGCTACAGGACTGAGGGACAGATCTACAGGACTGGGGACAGATCTGCTGGATGGGTACACATTAAACGAGTATCCTTCCCATTCATAGGTTGTACCTTGTGCACGGTGGTGTATTCTTTCAACGAGGCAGCTCCTTTGAACAACGAACAGCACACAAATGAGAGGAGGAGACACCACAAATAAAGTAACCGAGCAGTCATCACTCGTGATTAATCATGTTTATGGGACGTATTCACTTATAATTTGCTTGTCCTTTCACGACTATGAAATGCCTTCAAAATAGTGCATGCTACTCGGACAGCAAGTAAGAACCAGTTGAATGGCCAATCTGAAAAATGTGTTTCACGAAAGAAGGACGCACACAGCGTTTAAAAACAATAATTTCGCTGTCGCGCATTTGATTAAATATCAACAAACTACTGATAGTTATATATTTGATTAGATATCAACATCATCTAAAAACTCTGTAATAACAGTTCAAACATTGTGACAGCTGAGGTTTCCAATGCCCTCTCCAGGTTCGTGAGTATGTGAATGTGTGTTTGTGTATGTGGTACATAAACATTACATAAACATTGGCCTGCCAAACTGCTCTCTCGGCAACAAACCCCACTGTTACCTGGCAGATACCAAGAAGCAAAGGACAGAGGCCACGCAGCCTGACAACGATGTGCCCATGGGTAAGGCTGTGGCTTGCTCAGCTTTTTTGCCTGCTTGCAGGTGACAGCTGATCCTTCATCGATTTCACACGTGATTTTACGTGATTTCACACGTGCAGGTGGGCCTGAGGACAAGGCAAACGCTTTCAAAGGCTGCTCGGTGCAGGACTTGATGCAGAGATACTATTGTAAGGCTCTCTCCCCGCTGTGCTGCACTCCTCACTCTTGCTGTCTTTTCCACCAAAAGAATAAGAATGAGCCTTCTCCAACTCTGCTTATGTAGCCAAGCTCTACCCGCACAACCAAATGTACAAGTGGCTGGCCTATGGCAACGGTACGCAGCTGGCTTTTTGCAGCACCTTCCTTAAACCTCACACTCTTAGCTAGGCTTTCCAAACACAAGGCAGCTCAAAACACACTCACATATCCTTCCGCTCGCAGATAGCAAACACCTGAAAGCAGACCAGGCCTTCTTCTGCAAACGAGAGTTTTGCTTCACTATGGATGGTGACATCTTTATACGCTACCAGTCCTTCAAGGTCAGTCTTCTTGTGCACCTCGTTCTCTGGCTTCGCTCTAATAGAAGTTTGGACTAATTTTTACCGACTTCCTTGTATCCCTTGCTACTTGGTGGTTTCATCCGTACAAGCACATGCACACCACCCTTGCAATCACTGACACTCGCTCGCGCACCCACACCCACATTCACATACATGCACAGACTCACGTACAGGCACTGACATGAATGCACGTATGTACCCTCAAAGACACACACACACGCACAAAGACACACATAGACATACGCGCACACACCCCACCCGCACATGCCCTACAGGACGGCTCTGACCTAGCAGAAGCCATCATCAAAAAGTGTCCCTCCAAAATAGATATTGGCCCCATCTATTCACACGACCCCAAGGATCGACAGAAGTGGGCAAGTAAGAAGTAAAGCATGCTGGCGTGTCAGCTAGCATGCCACGTACTGACACCCAAACGCATCGTCACAACACCCATGCACAAACTCTCAAATACTCAGAGCATATGCGTCATAAGCAACCTCGTCTGCACAAAGGTACACTTGGCTTTGTCAGGCTCTACATTCGCAAGCTGGATGAAGGTGCTGCAAAAGGAGCTCAGACACATCCATCCGCACACTACGCTGCTGCACTGCAGACAGCTCAACTCCATTTGTGCCCGTGGAGCGGGAACTTGTGTTTGATATAGACTTGACGGACTACGATGACGTGCGCACGTGTGGGCAGGAGGGCCACATCTGCACCAAATGCTGGCCACTCATGGCTGCTGCCATCAAGGTCTGTCGTGTTGCCTTTACTGGGTAGAAGTAGGGCCGGCCAGAGCTGCATCCACTCTCTGTAATTAGCAGAACGAAATATTTAGCAGGGTGCTCCATGTCTGCAGACGTGTACAAAGTATGGTTACGGTTGTGGCCGGTTAACATAAAAGTACTACTTTGTAGTATGTGGCTGAAGTCCTTCCAGCGGGATGGTGTGTCAAACTCTTCAAATTGTTGCACCGCAATTATTCTATAATAATGTGGGGTTTTCACTGCCTGCGCAGCAATTCTTATTCTCTCCTCGCACGGCAACTGGACGTTCATGCTTCAGAAGAAGCCTAGTCTCTTGTTGCGCACACAATGCAAGGCTGAGACAAGGGTGCCCTTCGAGTCTACTTTCTGTTTCATCATCGCACTGTGTGGCGCGCAGGTCATTGATCGAGGGCTGCGTGAGGACTTTGGCTTTGAAAACATCCTGTGGGTGTACTCCGGGCGACGTGGAGTGCACTGCTGGGTGTGTGACCCAAGGCAAGTTGTGGGTGTGTGACCCAAGGCAAGGTGCGTGTGACCCAAGGCAATGGATGTGTGGCAATGGGTGTGTGACCCAAGGCAATGGATGTGTGGCAATGGGTGTGTGACCCAAGGCAATGGCTATGTGACCCAAGGCAAGTTGTGGGAGGTGGGCTGATGTGATTTTGGCAGATATTGTACAAGGGGATGTGATGCGAGGAGAGATTCGAGCAGAGGTGGGCTGAGAGAGGTGGGCTAATATCATGCGAGGCATGGTGGGTGCACATATTTTGTTTGAGGTGATTCATAATTCTTATGAGGTGTGGTGTGGTGCAAGGAGATGGTGCAGATAATTGTGTTTTGATGTTCAGGGGGGCTAGGTCGAAGCACTTGGTGGTGGGTAAGTGTGTCTTAGTTGTGTGTTTTGTGTACCGCTGAAGCATCGTCGTGTGAGCTAAACTCAGGGACAGCAGAGGGCGCCCTACTCCAGCAGGTGGTGGCTTGAGAAAAGAAAAGAAAAAACTCCGCAGGCAGCAAAACACTCCCAGCATCAATTAAGGAAAAGGAGACAAATTGGCCCGAAGTGCCGTGAGTCTCCCCCACCAAAAGGTGGCTTGAGGGTAGCCTGTCAGGGTAGCCTGCCCTGACAGGTAGGGGGTGTACAACAAATGGTCGTGTTGGAGTGATAGCCATTCATGCAGCGAGCTTGGGTACTTAAATAGAGTTAAAATTACTAAACAATGCAATTGCAAAAGAATACTGTTACGAAACATGAGCAACAGGGAGAACCGGGAAAAAGGCTGCTTGTGCTGGTGACTGCTAATTTTACACGTTATATTTCATCTCAATTGTGTACGTGCTTATGTTCTCATGTGCAGTGTATCCGTCAGGTGTGTGTGTATTTGTGTGTGTGTGTGTGTGTGTAGGCACAGTGCTGTAGCATCCCCTCATACATCTCATAATGCAACATATTGCATGCATCATTGGGTGCTTCCTTTTGCGCGGAGCGTGCACGGAGCGCTAGCCTCCTCTCGCATGCGCTCAAACATGTAACACAACCCTTCCCTGCGCACTTTTTGGGTGCGGCCTGCAGCGCACGGTCCCTGTCAGACGAGCAGCGCAGTGCGATCGCCTCCTACATCAGTGTGTACAAGGGCCACGAGGGCGATCGCGTGAAGCTGGTCATGGGAGGGTCCACGAACCTGCACCCTGCAGTGGAGGCAGCAGCAAGCATGCTTCGGGAGATCTGGGAGGTGCGAGGGTTGTGGTTTTTTGTGCGACTTGTGTGAGTGCATCTGTGGGCGACACCGCGTAAGCATTTGCGCGAGATGGGTATGTGGTGGTGTCTGTGTTGTGTGTAAGCGTTTATGCAACTTGTGCAAGTGCAATTGTGGGTGACGCAGAGTAGGTGTTTTTCGTGCGCGGTGGATGTATGATGAGGCCTTATGTAAGCATTTGTGCAAGGCAGGGGTGTGGGGGGGGCTTTGAGCACGCGTTTTGTGTGAGGTGGAGGTGTGATGGCAGCCTTGCGTAGCAATTAGTTGCAAGGTTGGTTTGCAGGGAGAGGATTTGTGCCACCTTGCGTGGCGTGCACAGGTGAATTAAATTGTTAGAGGCCTTGGAATTAACGTACGAGGTGGAGGCTTCGGCAGGCGTGTTGAAATGACAGACTTTCGAGGGATGCACGAAGAAACTTCACCTAGCATGGCTTATTCTTGGATCACGCTTGGGTGGCATGGACGCAATTTGCGTGCAAGGGTGGCATAATTATATTTGCACGCATGCAAATAAACACTGAAAGCAACCGCTTGTGTATTGAAGCAACCCTAGGCGTGGTCGTGAGCTTGAGCACTTTACACAGTGCTAGGACTCAGGACTCTGCAGTTTCTAGCTCACTTTGCCGATCAACTCAAGTTCATTTGCTATGCTGGCTCTGGTGTCTGGAGCCTTTCCTGTTCCACCCTGGTCGTTTCTCTTAAAGGACATTGCATTTTTGTGCAACTGCTTTCCGTTTCACGACACTTCAACAGACCAAAACTGGCACTTATCCTAGCTGTGATGCATCATCGGGTGTCACACATCTGACGCGGCTGTCGGTAACTGCTTGCTGCAGGACATATTGATAGAGCAGGAGCTGCTTGAGCACGACACCATGCGCACTAACATTCTCAAGTACCTGCCAGACGATGCGACCGTTCAGGTGTGGATCGTATGTGTGGTGTGTGGGTGATGCCAGCTGGTGTCGACGAGCGACTTAGAGTGAACTAGCAGACTGCGAGAGAGCTTATCCAGTCTACATTAGCAAGATGTAAACATTGAGGCAGATGTGCTGTCACAGCAATCTAGGCCTGGCTGGGCATCTCACACACACACACACACGCACACGCACACACACACGCACACAGACACACACGCACACACACACACACACACACACACACACACACACCACACTTGCTAAGTGCATGGGCCAAAGGTCAAGGGACTTAGTGAAAGCTCTGCACCAATGAAAGAGCCAAAGTAGGGCCGTGCGAGCACATGTGGTTATCACACACAATAGGAGACTGTTTTTAGTAAAGCAGCAAATGGTAGTGGTATGATTGAGCAAGAATTGCATATACATGGCCTAATCTGTTATTAATTTCTTTTATAGCAATCATATTGCACGGTCGGTCCTTGTACTTGCAATGCCCTCAAGAGAGAGCCCTCCTTTTTGCATCCAGTCTTGTGAAGTGCACAAAGGCCATACCTTTGGTATAAGATGCCTTCAAAGCTATGCATCCTTTATTGTGTGCTAATCACTCAATGATTGGCATGCAGGCCGTAGAGAGCAGTTCATCTGAGGCTGGCTTCACCCCCTTACTGTGTGCTTGTCCCTCAATGCTTGACATGCAGGCCGTAGAGAGCAGCTGGTCTAAGGCTAGCACAACCAGCTCACGCACCGGCCAAAACATCAACTTGGTGCGCTGGAAGCAGCTTGAAGACATTCTAGAGGAGAAGGTGGGGATTCTGAGGGGGCGCTAATGATGTGGGGGCAGGGGTGTAATCAGCTTAGGACGCCTGCTATTGGGATCAAAGTAATAATCTGTTGGTCAAGGGGAGAGTGGGTGGGGAGCAGCTCCACATTATGGAGAAGCACAAGGATCGGATTGATGTGCTTTGAAACCCTTGGCCATCAGACAGCCCCTGTACACGTTGATTCAAAGGCACACACACACCTGTGCGTGTGCGTGTGCACAAACTCTTAGTAACAATCATGATCGTGATACAACATTTGTGATGTATTGTTTGTGGAAACGCCTGCGGTAAATCAGCTGGCCGGGTTATGCGTGGCTATGATATGACAAAAGGCGAGCAGTGACTCACTCTATACCACGATGCTCCTCCCAGAGGCTTACCGTTGCTTTGCATGCATCAACTGTGACTAGGTAATGGTCGGCATCCACACAAAAAACGTGCAGCTTCAAAAGCATGCTGCATTATAGGAAGGTGGAGCGAATGCTCCTGTGCTTTAGCAATCTAATACACAGTGGGTACATGTTGCGCGTGTTTTGCAGTATAAAGCGCTCAAAAGTGTCAAAGGCGCAGCAAAGGACTACAAGGCCGAGCGCCAGTTCAAGCGATGCACCACAGAGATCATATTTGCACACACCTACCCCCGGCTGGATATGGAGGTGTCCAAAAAAATGAACCACTTGTTGAAGGTGAGTAATCTGTCAGACATCTAGTGACAAAGCCATGTCCACGCTTGGTTTTGTAAGAGGTTGGTGCATTGTATGATTCATGTCGTTATGTGAGTTGCTATTTGTGTGGACAAAAGCTTGGATAGCGTATGAAACTGCATGCCTCCTGGTAGCATTGGTCTTGTGAAACAAAGTTTGGCATAGGTAGAAAGGTAAATTGGACCTATGGGGCTGTTGTCTCTGTCAAATTCCTGTTGCTATCATGCAGCGCTTTGCGTGGAAGAATGAGAAATAAACAGGGCTGTGTCAATAGGGTGGTGGCCAAAGCCCTCACGTGCAAGCCATAAAAATGTGCAAAGGCCAGGGCTGCTGCTCTACATCAGGAGCTACAGGACTTTTAGCTGTGGTATGCTTCAAAAAATGTTCCTCGTGATTCCCAGTCTGGTTACAACCCACACCTCAACAACAGCTTGGTGATCAGTGGACCACACTCACATAACAAGCTGTGTTCTGTCCCTCACACAGGCCCCCTTCTGTGTACACCCCAAGACGGGTAAGGTATGCGTGCCCCTGGACCCTGAGCAGGCCCACCTCTTTGATCCAGAGACGGTGCCCACGGTGCAGACGCTGCTGGCCCAAGTGCCCCAGCAGCAGCTGTCCGACCCCAGAAAGGTGGGTCTATTTGGGAAGCTGCTGATCTGCTTATCCAGTGGCCGATGCAACTGATTGCTGCTTTTGATCTTTGCACGGATCTGATTTACGTGCTATAGCCTGGACAGGCTTGAAGCACGCAGCAATTTCTCCCTGTCATGCTCAGCAATCACATGACTTGGGTAGGCGATTAGATCACTCTGCTATTAGGTCGGCGCATCGCATTTCTCCATTCCTGATGCAAGACCTACACGCCCTGAATACTCGTACAATTGCATGCAGTTGGAAGAGGGGTGGCGGCTCACAGATCTGGCGGCGAGCATTGAATTGTTTGAGAAGAGCTTCCTGGCAGGATGCCAGAGATCGAGCAAGAACCAGCTGGGTGTGAAGAGCAGGGAAGCAGCAAATACGCCGAGTCTTGCGTTTTGATCCGTTGAATTAACTCTAGAGATTTCTAGAGCGCAGCTGTCCTTTTTGCTATTGAACAATACTTGACATTTTATTCCTGGGATTTCTTTAATAAACATCATGTCTTATGGCGATAGCAATCTGTATTTCTCGGTTAAATTATCCAAAAAATCAAAATATACCAGTTAAAGGGTAAGGGTAAGGGTTACACAGCTATATCCGCCAGCGAGGGCAGTTGAGCTATAGCATAAAAAAGCCAGCTTCAAGAAGAGAAAGAGGCCAGACTGAACAAGACACCAGAAAAAGAAGCTA
>Ga0307960_1001384_pt1 | contig 14040 bp, 11 predicted proteins | sample OrgLakmetagen542_FD_201832 | JGI IMG/M metagenome (GOLD analysis project Ga0307960, IMG submission 201832) | Saline water microbial communities from Organic Lake, Antarctica - #542 | ecosystem: Environmental > Aquatic > Non-marine Saline and Alkaline > Saline | place: Antarctica: Organic Lake... | reverse complement strand
TCCCTTTTTATCAATGATGTGGATGATGAGTTTGGGACTGGCTTTATGGGTGCTGTTACTGGCACTGAGGGGCTCAGGGTAACTCACATGCTCTATGCTGACGACCTGACCCTGACAGCTAATGACCAAGTCCAATTGCAGAAAATGTTGAGACGACTGGAATCGTATGCTGCCAGGAAAGGACTTACAGTAAATGTGCAGAAATCCTACTTAGTTAATTCTAATGCGTACCAAAAATCCGCAGTTCCTGTTTTTCGCCTCTACAATCAGGAGCTTGAAGAGAGAGATTCTTTTACCTACATGGGAATGTTATTTGATAATAAGCACATGAACTTACACCATGCTGCGACCCATACTTTGAGGCCTTTTGATGCATGCAGCTTTGAAGTAGAGTGAAAGAGTTTGGTATTGAAAAGAGGATTTCTGACAGGCCTCATGCGATGTTGTGGCTCTTCAAGACATATGCGTTGTCAGCTGGCATGTATGCCAGTCAGATTTGGTCTACGCAACTTTTGAAGCATGACAATTGGTTTCAGCAATCCTTTGCAGGTCGCACACATGGCGTTTTTAAAGAGAATTTTGGGAATTAAAAATTAAATCTACTTCTGCAAACTGGTGTGTGCTTCGAAAATGCGCGCAGGAACCCTTGCAATTTTACTGGTTCAGGTCAGCTGTCAAATTTTGGAACAGGATGGTTGATTCAAACAGCAATACTTTACGCGATGTTATGAAAGCAGATATTCCCCTTGGGAATTATGGTGCTTCAAATTATTGGACTAGACAGATGAAGGATGCTTTTGGTGATTTGCAGAATGGCACTGTATACAGAAGTGACTTATTACAATGCAGGAAGCTGAACATTTCTAATTTACGCATAGACTTGAAATTCAGGCATCAGGCAGTTTGGAGAGAGGCACACAGTCAAGACCCTTGCTTTTGTTTAAAAAAGGTTGTGGTTTATCACAATTGGTTTGCTTTGCCTGAGAGACCGGTTTCTGATGCACGTGCACCATTTGTCTTGCCGGAGTATTTGAAGAGGGCTCTGAGCAAAAATGTCATGAGGAACGTAGCTCGGTTCAGAATTTGAGGACATGGGTTGAAGGGTGAAACTGGTTTACACGGCAGAAGTCCGGACAGGAGTGCACGTGTTTGCAATTTGTGTGAAAATGGGATTATATTCAAGATAAAACGTTATTTTATGTATGGGCACCGAACATTTACGGCACCAGTTCAACCATTTATTTGATAATATTTCTGAATGTGATATCAAAGGTTTTTTCCAACATAACTCAGAGGTTTACAAAATTAGTAGTGCAGCTGTCGATCTTTTTGATTGATTTATTTGTTGGGACCTATATGTTGAGCAGCCATGCCAGGCTGGAGGCCTTTGTAATCCAAACTATACTAAACTAAACTACAAAAGAAGGAAAGTCCAGTGTTGTTCTGCTGACAAAGGAAAGATCATGAGTTGGCAATTTGTTCTAAGCTTATACATTCCTTTGCGATCGTTCTAAGCCGTACGGATGGGCCGGTGGGTCAACTGTAGATTGCAGCCACATTTCTACGACAGGCGTCATATAAGTAGCAGAGAGGTCATTACACGGTTAAAAATGTCAACAATAACATAAGGACACAGTGAGGGAAGCAATGCAATCATTATTATATACAGGAGAGGAGCACCAGGACCACAAGCAAGAAGACTTGAAGTCTGTGCCAATTTTAGAGCCTGAAACAGCTCTGACAATTTGCAAATGATATCACAGGCAGGCCAAGCAAAGAAAGCTCTGCAATAGCAGGGTCTGCACGCTCAGCAACAGCAGGGTCAGCCCACGTGATCTGTAATCACGGAGATGCTTTTGGTGCAATGATTAACCACAAGATACAAAAAGTGGAGATATGGATGAATGCAACTCACAATTAAAGCCACGATTTATAAACACATTATGTAAAAGCACACCAACTCATTCAACAGTCAAACGATACCAACAGGTCCCCTTCACGCGCCGCCTTTTTATTGAAGAGTCCAGTATCATACTCTCTGCAACAGCATAGAGGAGGAGATGGATTCAGGAAATTGGGTAAGCTACGTATACGGATTACGGATAGAAAGTTTGTTTGAATGATGCTTCATTGAACGCCATGTGCATCATGATTCATTCATTTATGATTCATTCATTATGAATGAGGGTGTGCCAGCCTCTAGTGGAGGCTCGACGAGGTTGAGCCTTGTCAAGCCTCGACGTCACTGCTGTTTAAGCCTAGACGGCAATAGGGTGTCCTTTTTTTGGGGGAAAATAGGGGAATAGGGGAATTCCCTGAAAATTCCTGAAAATTGAGAAAATCGACCGCATTATTTGTATAAAGTATTTCTGTGTAATGTAAGCGCGAAAAATGGCACATCACGATGTCACAGTCTTGTTCAGGGAAGTGTCAAACTTTCATTTCTCGACGCCCCAAAATGGGCAGAAATTCTGTACATTATTTTCTTAATATTATCAGAATATATAGAACTTATTTCCGGCAAATATGATGTGCGTATGCCTGTCCAGGCAATGCACCATGAGATATTCTCCAAACACTTCCTACAGCTCTTTTCAGTCCGGTCTCTTCACGATAATTAATAATTAATCATAAGTAAACTCAAATTTTCGGTTCAATCCGCACAAGTTTCAGAAAGTGAATTTTTAACCGTAATGCACCAACCAGGGCCTATATCGACGAGCCTCGCCCTCGACAACGCTCGTTGAGACTCGCTGGCAAAATCATACACCCTAGTTACCCATGCTTAAAAATGATTCATAGGTAGGGTTGACCCAAACCGTACATAAGGAAGTACGACGTATTTTGATACGCCGTATATACAGTACTGTATTTGAAAATTTCCCACCGTATTTGTATGACCGTACATGGGTTTTGGCCGACCATATTCATACGGCATACATACGGTCTACACTGTCTTACATCGTATATGGACCGTATTTGCAGGTGGTCGTCCCCATGCAACCCCCCCCCCTCCCCGGGCAGATAGGGGCAATACCCGTAAATTGGGCACATCTCCCCAACCACTCCACCGTTTTGGGAGCTGAAAGTTGAATTGGATAGCTTGATTGTTTCTTTACTTAACTGCAAAGAAAGCAAGACGAAAGACACAGCGGGTGTCTCGCAATAAAAAAATGTAGAATACAACGCTACAAAAACAGACACCATTGCTCACGCACTGCACCAATCCGCGCCCTTCACATTTTTTAGGGCTTGATTATTCGGTCTTAACTCTGATGTGAGTGTGGGGATTTTATAAGGAGCCGGAAAAGCACAGGCGGAAATTGCTGTATGTCACGCTACACAAATTTGCACCAGAATACATGTAATTGATGTTTTGGTCCGCAACTCTGGGCGCAAAAACGGGGGGAAAACTCACAGCAGATGTGGAGCAACAGATTTTTATGTCTTTTCCCCCTGTGTCCCTTGTGTGAGTGCCTCCCACTCGCCGGCTTTCCCAGTATCCCTGCCCCAAATTCGACCTTGCAGCATTGTTATACAACATTTATAATGCTTATATCCTGAAGCAGAGGTTGATCAGGGCAACTTCAGAAATGCACTTTTCCCTGCCAAAGTGGGTGCAAATTACGCACCGGGCCCCACACAGCCCCCCAGAATGCCGAAATTCCAGAAAATGTCAATGGTTTAGATATAACATCAAGTATCTTGCATTCAGGTGAGGTAAAGGGGGAGTTGAATTGGGTGAACAGCTTATTGGCACTGTTTTGGGGTGACTTTGGCGTGGGGACGACCAGGTGGTGCACCCCAGGGGTCAGGTTTAATTCTCAGCAACAGCAGTCCTTTTGGTCATATTTGTTAGTCTGCCTCTTATAAATTGGGTTACACTTCCTTTGCTTCCTTATATAAATGCGTGTTTTTTGCATTAGTAAACAGTTGTATTGGTGTTATGGTAGTGGAACCTATTTTTGCACTGAAATAGGCCATTTTTGGGTCTTTCTGGCTTGAAGCAGGCATAGCTCCCTATTTTTTGGGTATAAAAGATTGGGTCATGCGTGCTCAGCTCTTCAAGAGCTGCAATATGACCCCCCTATGAATGAACTTTGAGTGAATCCATTTCCCCTCATGTACACGGAAATACAACCTATATACAGTATATGGAATCTCATGTGCGGTTTGGGCTAACCCTATTCATAAGCTATGAACTATAAGCTACGAATGATGCAATGCAGTCCTGCAGCCTCCTGCGAATTTCCCCTAGACGGGAAGAGGCTACAAGACAAATGTTAGTAGCTATATGCACGCAAAACCCAGCACACTGACACAAGCACTCCCTCACCTTAGGTGGCTCAACCTCATTTCTCCCCAGTGGCTCTTGCAGCACCCTGAATAGTTAAAGTAATAAAGGGTAAGCGTGAATTCAGTCTCAAGCTCTGAGTGCTTGCTTGCAGAATCAAAATGACCACAAATTCTACAGACAAACCAGTCCTCCTTAGCATTTAAATCAAGCCTACCCTCTGACAAGGCTCTTGAACTCGCAATGCTACGCCATCTTGAGACAAATTAAGGATTTAGCCTGGCCATAGCCTACACTTACCAGTTTGTGATGTTGGCAACAGTCGTTGCGGCAATGTTATGCAGTGCCTCATAAGTCAGGAAAGCTGAATGGGGGGTCACAAGCACCTGCGTGCGTGTGCGTGTGCGTGTGCGTGTGTGTGTGTGTGTGTGTGTGTGTGTGTGTGTGTGTGCTCGTGTATGTGAATGTGTGTGTGTATGTGTGCGTGAAGACCATTTAATTGGAAGTTTAAAAGCACCACACACTTTGCTACAAAAGTGAGGATGCTGGCAACAAGCCATGGGCCTGTGCAGAAACCAAGATACTCTCACCTGTGGGTATGACAGGAGGGCGTTGAGCTTGCGGTTGTAGTTCTTCATGCGATGCTTTGTATCAAACATAGTCTGCAGAAGAAAGGGTGATCCCAAAAGGTGAAAATGCAAAGCACGTGATTGTGACTACTGACAAGAAAAATGCTCTCAACCAACTCCAGCAGCACTATGTGCCCCCATTCACACAAACATGCAGAGCTGCCATCCATCAAGACATTGTCCTATCAATTAATGATCTCATCGTTTCATTGCAGTGATAGCGCCCTCTTAAAAACAAGCATTTCATTTTGATAGGGTTTAGGCTTACTGACTGCCTTTACTCCTGAACTCAGTGCACCATGCCGTAACCACTGTCTACAAAATCACATGCGCTCTCAAGGTAAGCAAAACACAAGTGTACAGCACGATCGCCCACTTACATGATCGACGAAGAAGATGTCGCCTGCAGGACAGAGAAGCGGCAAAACAGGAGAAATTAGCAGAGGGGGGACACTGGGCAAAAGCCCAAACATACTCCTTTTTGCATGAAAGGTGCAACTACTCACACGTCACTTCATCAAATTGGACCCAACCTAGCTTCAAACTGATGCTGACTTTATAAGCTACTTGAGCATGTGCTCAGATTTAGACAAGTCACCCTGCGCACAGATTGACAGGACTGAAAGCACATGTCGTGCACCTGTACCCTAGATGGGTGCTTTCCAGGGGTAATGGCACATTAATTTGCATCTCGCCAACCATTTAATCTTTTTGCCCCGCTTCTCTTGCAGTGTTTTTCTTTTTTTTTCAAGGACTTTAAAACAACAAAGATCACTCAGTTTGGTGCGCTGGCTAGTCAGATGCAGCATATGGCTGCTCAAAAAGTAGGGTTCACGCCGCAGCTGCTGAGGCAGGTGGCCCTAGCTGGTAAGTTTCAAGCTCAGCTGCATTGAGATCTAACATATCAGAGCTGAGCTTGAAACTTACCAGTTAGGGCCACTTGCCCTGAGGCATGCAAAAACCGTACCATTTTTGGCCCTAGTGTCCCCCCTCTCAGAAATTAGTGTCAAATGTCAAATCCATGAAACTAGTGCCAAATGCCCTAGTTACACATCCTTTTTAATTTTTCAAACACTGATCCATTTAGTCTCCACATTTCCACATCCATTTTATCTTCACGCATTATAATCTGATATACCGTCCGCCCTTCCCTGGTCTCACGCTCTGGTGCCCTTCTACCCAGCCAGCAGTCAGCTCAATCGACTAAGCAATTTCCTCGTCACAGCCTATCAATCATGGTTCTCTGATCTCTGGTCACACCCTTGGTTCTCAGATAAATTAATGCCCTCACTCACCTGAAAGCGCTTCCCTATCAGATGTTCTGGCATTCATCAAAACAGCTGTTCTGGAGATTCATCAACCTTAAACCTCTCCCTTGCAGCCCTCCCCTCACCTTCATCCTCATACACAGCCCTTCCCTCACTTTCATCCTCATACACAGCCCTTCCCTCACTTTCATCCTCATACACAGCCCTCCCCTCACCTTCATCCTCATACACAGCCCTTCCCTCACCTTCATCCTCATACACATCAAGTCCAACGCTGCCCAGCTGTCCGTTTTCTAAGCCCTCAAACACGGAGTCCGTGTCCACGAGCCCACCCCTGCTGACGTTGACGAGCATGGTCCCTGGCTTCATCATGTCAATCCTGTGGGAAGTTGGAAAAGAAAACAGAGCGTACTTCAGAACACGCATACTTGCCTGCAAATTCCTTCCCTTTAAACCGTGCAGATGGACTCCCGTTTTTCAGCATACGGTATCAGTAAATTTGAGATACATACACAACCCTAACAATTCGTCAGGCGCATTTGCAATCCGGTCACATGTCTGACTCCATCTGCATTTACAAATTTTGATGTGAAGAGTCTGCTACCTGGCCACGAGAGGACACAAACTAAGTATGCATAGATAACAAGTAAAAGAGTTCAGGACAGCTTAGCTCCGCTCACCCATATACCTGAGGCGGTACACTAGAACAGATCAGCATGCATTCAGGAATGCTGTGGAATGCAGCCACGCAGGCAGGCAGACTCACGTTTCTTTCTTGATCAAGTGGTAAGTGCTGGGCAGCAATGGGCAATGCAGGGACACGATGTCGCACAAGGGCAGCAGCTCCTCCATGCTCATGTACTGCACGCCCATCTCGAGCACTTTAGGGTTTTGGTACACATCGTACGCAATGACGTTGCACCCAATTCCCTGTAAAGCACCGGTGGAAGAGCATAAAAGCAGATTGCATCAAAAGTACAGAGGCGCCAGCTGCATTGCATGCTGTTCATTGAAGGAAGTGCAAAGTGGGGCGAGGGTGCCTTGGGTCCAAAAAGCTCAGCCTGTTTCACGTGTGATGTTTTGTCTTATGATGTCCTCCAAACAAGGATGCAATCACGCACACGTTGCAGTGAGTGAGAGGCCGTACACCGTACATATTCCGCTGCATGCTACTTCTGCAGTGGACGCTACAGGAGCACAGCACGACAAGGTTCAACATAAAAAGATGGCTTTGGCCTGCACGTGATGCGAGGGGGAAAAGCAGAGATGCTCACCTGTAATATGCGGATCGCTTCAAAGCCAATGGCACCAGTGCCTATGACGCCCACGGTCTTTTTGTACATCTCAAAGCCCACCAGGCCATTGAGCGAGTAGTTGCCTTGAGCCGTACGCTGGTGGGCGTGTGAAATGCACCTGCAGGGTTCCAAGAGTGATGGAGCACAGAAAATGCACACCGGTGAGTGCTGACAAAAGCTTGCAGGGGAGGTCCATTGGCACACAGGAAGAGCTGTACACCACAGACACTGCAGACTGGATGGAAAGAGAAGGCACAAGTGCCATGCGCTCTTTCTTCCGGAAGATACTAGGTAAGAAGCCTAAACGGTAAGAGGCCTGACCGTTTGGGATACATAAGAAAGCAAAGAGCAGGCAAGGGGGCACCTTGTCATGTGCCATGTCGTGCTAATTAGATGGTCATGTTTACTTAGGCGACGGTCCTTTGTGGAGCTTGTTCTGCGCCTCTAACCCTGTCTTTCCATATCATTTCAGGAGGCATTGCTACCACAGACATAGCTTCCTGAGCAAGCAGCACGACATTTTCAGGCAGTTGAATCGCACCTGTTGAGCGCAAACATGTGCGCCACTGCGTGTTCGGCAACAGACTGAGGGGAGTATGTGGGCACGCGCGCGATTTTGATGCCCATTTTGTTGGCAGCCTGCACGCAATGACACAGTTAAACTAGAAAAGATCTGCATACTTACACACAACGATCCAATTGCCCAGTGCATCGGTAGCCTGCACGCAACGGCGCGCTGCACAAAACGAGATGGATCTGCACTTGCACGACCGTGTTGCCCACTGCATTGGCAGCCCGCATACAAGGAGGCGCTTAGGTTACAAGGGATTTAAATACCTGTGCTCTGTACTTGCAGACTTTCAATAGCTTTTAGGTTGAAATCTCTTCCGTCAGTTGAGGTTGCTGTCGTCCACCGAGGGTAGAGGAGCAGACTCTGAGATTCGTCCTTCAGCAAATTAATTACGAGGCAAGACACGCACCTCTACGTCCACGCGGTCAAACCCAGCGCAGCGCAGCGTGATGAGCTTCACACCAACCTCAGCCAAGATCTGGATGACCTGTGCGTGCGTGTTGTATGCACGAGCAAAGCCACAAGTCAGTCGGCTGATATGCCATCCAAAGAAAAGCCTGGTTAAGGCAAGACAAGAATTTGAGGAGCAGCAAGAGCGACGGATGTCCCGCCCGGTGTACGCAGACTCACCTCCTTGGTGCAGGCGTCGTTCACAAAAATGTTGATGACATCACAGCCTTCCGCTAGTCTAGCAGTGGTGGGGTCCAGCTTGGCCTGCGATTGTATCGGGAAAGATGAATATATTTGGTTGTGTGTGTGTGTGTGCGTAAATCTATGCGTGTGTATACCTACGTGTGTATATTTGTGTGTTTGATTAAGTTTGAGGGTGCCCTTTGTCCAGAGAGCTCATGGGAGCGTTGATTGAGGCGGGACAGCCTGCTACAGGCTTCAACCAAGCCTGATCCTACCTCAATAAATTCGGTCTTGGGGAAAACCGACTTCATTGGCCCCTTCATGAAGTCTCTTACATACTGCAAAGGTGAATGGAGACGCACAGGGTTGGCTTTAGCAAACATGCGCTTGGTTAGTTTTTACAGCGTGGATTACGACGTCTTTCTAGCAGGGAGCTCACCATACATATGTTCATATACGGCGTTTATGTATGGTTTTGACAAACCCTAGACACGCATGAGCTGTCAGGACTGAACATGGGGAGCGAGATACTAGTGTTCCCTAAGCCAAAAGCCTCCAACACAAGCCTCCAAGACGAAATACATGAAAAAGTAGTTTAAAAGGTACCTGTTGACTGGAGAACACTGCCACGCGTGTGTTGGTCAGAAGCGAGGCCTGGTCACTCGCCGATTTGCCAATGGGACTCGGGCTCATAGACTTCTCACGGGTGTGATCTTCCACAGAAACTTCCTGAGCATGTGAGACGCCCAATGTTAGCTCAATCAAACACACTGAATGGAATGAAATCAATATTGTGGACTTGCTTAAGCTTACTCGTGTTGCTCTCTAGATTCCATTCCAGAATGAGTAGAAGGCACAGTTAGGTTGTGCTGCAGGGTGGTGACAAGCTGCAGAGCTCTCTGGCACGCACGCGCACACACGCACACACACACACACACACACACACACACACACACACAGACACAAGCACATAAGCACACACAGGCAAACACACACATACACACGCACATAAACACACTGACACAGGTCAAACTGATACTAAAAGTACGAGCTCAAAGATGTACTTGCAACTGCCTTCTTGGCCCTTTGAAAAAGCACCACTTCATTTCATTGCTATCAATGCTATCAATGAGGCCGCACTCCTCCTCTGGAGGAGAGTTGGACTCCTACTCAGAGCATTGGAATCATTTTGCTCTTTGACTCAGAGTGTCCTGCACGCGCACAGTTCCAAGCCCATGATTTCTATTACGGCCAGACCCTCTCTCGCGCACCTTGCTCGCCGATGCCTGATGTCTGATGACGGCGGGCCTTTGGGGCTTTCGAAGAGACAACCCTACAGATGAAAAACCCGTGTTGCATCGGGCAAGGCGGTTCTTGTGGGGATGTGGAGCTTGAGGCGCCGAGCTGGCTGCAGGCTTTGACAAAACTGAGGCTTTCGAAAAGCAGGTCTGATGCCCGAGCATCATATTGAAAGACCCCGGCAATAAGGAAGAAAAATATACAAATTTGAATATGTCTGTGGAGCAAAACTAAGCGTCGAGATTCTCCATCATTTTCCGCAAAGGGATTATAAAGGAACCTCTTATTTTTTTATTAAATCGCATCTGCATCGAAATTGACCCGGATAATGCTTGCATAGCAGAGGTTCGACCCGCCAAAACATGATCAGGTTCATCCTCCTCCAGAACAGGGCGGTGAGTTAAAAGTGAGGGAGTGACGCACGGAGCATGGTGTATGCTCACAATGGTTTCCTCTTCCCTGCGTGCAACTTCCATTTCTTGAATGACCCAGTGCCTCGATGCTCTCCAGCATTGACTGTGACCACCATTTCTCCTAGAAAGGCATGAGCTCAAAGGCCCTCTGGCCAGTCACTTTGGTTCCATGCGATACGATTGCTTGCATTACACCCAGCATACACACACACACACACACACACACACACATACACACACAGACACACACACACACACAGATACAGATACAGATAGACACACAGGTACAAACGCACACACGCACACACATACACGCATACAAACACACACACACACATACATACCCATACCCACACACACATTCACTCACAAACACACATATAATACGCACACGCACATGCACATGCAAATTCATATTTATGCGTATACATGCATACTTACAAAACACTTACACAAATGTGCAAATGTGTGCACACACAAGCATACATGCTACAGACACAAGCTTACGTGTTTGCTCACAAATACACGCAAATACGCACTAAACACACATGTGCGCACATGCGCACTCATGCGCTAACTCTCGCATGCGCATCCACACATACACACACATGCACGAACGCACATACCTACATGCTCATGCACACATACTGGTATATGCATTTACTCACAAACCCATACATACATACATACATACATACATACATACATACATACATACATACATACATACATACATACATACATACATACATTAACTCACGGGTCGAATAGATGCATCTGTGCATGAGAGCCACTCAGACATGTAGCTAGGGTTGGCCAGATCCGTATATATATACACCGCATGATATAGTGTATACGGATATTTCTCAGCTAAAATCACCGTCCATACACCGTTTATATATATGTTTCTGGCCAACTCTACGTTCAACGTATAGGCTGCTTTTTGTGTTACCTGCTGTAAATCCACAGCAACTTGTAACGAATCTGACCCTACAGGATACGCATGCAAACACCTTCACAATTAAAAAGCGTAGAATATTTAAGGCCAACTCTATCAATTACAGGGCCGCACCCGGCTGGCCAAGTACTATGCCCCCATCCCTGACACGGAGAAGAGAAAGCTCGAGTACGAGGTCCATCGCCTGGTCGTGAACAGGGACCCTAAGCATACCAACATGGTCGAGGTGAGCTGGGGGCCTTTGCCTGACACCCTGCGCTTAGAGGCTCTCTTTCAGGCCTGGCCATAATGTTTGATTGCTCCATAAATGAACGTACGCAAGGAGCTTCCTCCCTCGCTCAACAGCAGCACAGGCATGGTGTACAATGGTTTTGGCCAATCCTTGCTTCCTTTGATGTTCCCTTCCTACCCTGCTCGATGTGGTTGAAGATGACCGCTGCAGCCTAGCGTTCATTCCTTTAAGGGCGGGTGCTTGTTACCATATGATTTAGTTGCAGTTCTAATAACTTGTTCTGAAAATTTGTCCGAAGCTTGCACCTATTATAAGGAGCCTGGAGGTGCCACGGACGTTTTCGCTGTTTTTTGGTTGTGCTTGAGGCACCACAGATACACAGATACGTTCTAAACAGCTTTTCCGAGTGGCACCAGCGCTTTTGCTCCCCTAGCTTGCTTACAACAATGCCCATGTCTAGCTGCAGCACACAGGTAATGGACGCTAGTCCTCCTGAACCCTTGTTTGATCCCTAACCCCCCCCATTCCCTCCTTCCCATCAACTTGCAGTACCGTACCTACAAGGTCATCTACCGCAGATATGCAGGCCTCTTCTTCTCCATGTGCATCGACGTGTCTGACAACGAGCTGGCCCTGATCGAGGCCATCCACTTGTTCGTGGAAGTCCTGGACCACTACTTTGAGAACGTTTGTGAGCTGGACTTGGTGTTCAACTTCCACAAGGTATAGGCTCACGAGGCTGTCAGGCATTTTTTTTGCGGGGTACCTTCTGGGAGATGGCAATATCCTGGATTTTATGATACAGTATCAATACACCCTTTTGCGAGAGCGCATATCACGGGCTTGTGCGTCAACCTGTTTCCTCTTCTCTAGCTTGCCTCGTGACTTTCTATTACACGCTGGTTGTCACAGTCCACCTTTAAGTGGACCCTGCGTCAACTGCAATCATAGATGGCCTGAGCTGAGCTGTGCGTCTGTTGCTCTAGGTCATGGAATACCTGCGCATTTTCCCTATCTTCATGACTGCATTTATTGATTATAGCTTGTAAGTCACTGTGCACCTTGCTGGTACCTAGTTCACCAGTGACTTACAACTTACCACTTACCACTGAGCTTTTGCCATGCTCTCAGGTGTACCTCATCCTTGACGAGTTCATTTGCGGTGGTGAGATCCAGGAAACGGCAAAGAAGGTGAGAGTATGTTTTTAAAAGGCATCGAAAGCCATTAAGTACTTGAATCTCTCTAAGAAAGGCGTGCATTGCTCCTGTAAATAAATAAATTGAGGAGACGGTGTGGAATGTGGAAGCTGCAAGCCGTGCACCCTTTGCTACCCTGGAATTCCATGTCTGATCCTGGAGCCTTGACACTCTTGAACAGCACAAGCCGCCCCTATCTCCATTCTGCCTATCGCCCATCTGCAAATTTGTCCTGAAAGAAAGGCCCTCTCCCCAATTTGTTCCTGCATTAAGTACTAAAAAAAACATGCAAGCGATGAAGTTCTCTCTTCAAACTAACTAAGGCACAGGAGCCACTTCAGTACCAATTACATGCCACACCTCGTACCTTAATATGCCTGCCAACTCTGCTCCTCCTTTGTTTCTTGCTGTCGCAGGTTATATTAGAAAGGCTGGAAGAGTTGGACAAGATCATAACCTGATCTGGAGTTTTGATAAAGGGTTCGCCAAGGTGCAACTGGTGAAATTGCTGACCTGTGTGTACTGCCTTTCATATGCGTACCAAGCATTTCTCCTCCTCCTCCTGCGCAAGCAGCTCTGCCTGACACGGTGTTGTGATGATCATCACTTTCAGAGCTGCAGATGGGTCCCCCTAAGACAAGCCTGTAGCCAGTCCTTAACTTTGCAGAATGGCTGATACACTAGTATTGTATGGCAATGAGAACTAGCTAGCTGCTGCATGACATTCAATATACCATGCAGGACAAGTAGCGATTTATGATTTATAATACTTTTCCTATTTTGTTACTTTAAAAGATGCTCAGCTTCTTGTGTGGCTCTGTCTCGCATGTGCTGTGTCACAGAAGAGGGGAGTGAGTGGTATGAACAGCTATGCAGGAGGCTGTCCAATATTCAAACACGCAGCCTTCTGCACAGTTCCAAGCTGCTGGAGCTTGTCCTTTCCTTAACTCTTCAGTCTTGAGGTTGCTTGGCTAAGGGTAAGGGTAAGGGTTACACAGCTATATCCGCCAGCGAGGGCAGTTGAGTTATAGCATAAAAAAGCCAGCTTCAAGAAGAGAAAGAGGCCAGACTGAACAAGACACCAGAAAAAGAAGCTAGAATAAACATGAAACAGATGTATGAAGAATATACCATGCAGGACAAGTAGCGATTTATGATTTATAATACTTTTCCTATTTTGTTACTTTAAAAGATGCTCAGCTTCTTGTGTGGCTCTGTCTCGCATGTGCTGTGTCACAGAAGAGGGGAGTG
>Ga0307960_1001382_pt1 | contig 14043 bp, 19 predicted proteins | sample OrgLakmetagen542_FD_201832 | JGI IMG/M metagenome (GOLD analysis project Ga0307960, IMG submission 201832) | Saline water microbial communities from Organic Lake, Antarctica - #542 | ecosystem: Environmental > Aquatic > Non-marine Saline and Alkaline > Saline | place: Antarctica: Organic Lake... | reverse complement strand
TAAATACCGTATACACACCTTATATATATGGTTCTGGCCAACCCTACATATATACGGTGTACACACGGTAATTTTTGGCACGGGAATGACCAAATATACAGTCATATACGGTGCATACCAACGGTTCTGGCCAACCCAAAACATTACTGATTCACACATGTAAGGGTAAACGTAAGGACACAAATGCTTGGTAGCCAGACCACCCACGTTGAGAATTAATGTGTACAATTATTTAACCTGCACGTCTAGTGAGCACGTATTGAAATATATTAAGTTGGAGGGCTCAGGAGGTCACACGTTGACTCTGAGTTGAGGAGCCTCAGCACGTTGACTCTGAGTCGACGAGCCTCAGCACGTTGACTCTGAGTCGACAGCCTCAGTACGTTGACTCTGAGTCGAGGAGCCTCAGCAGGATAAAAAAAGGGTTTGAAATGGATTCTAAATAGGGTCGGCCAGGACCGTAAATAAGCACCGTATATGACCATATATTCGGTGGTTTCCCTGCCAAAAATACTGTATAAACATCGTATACATATACATGGTCCTGGCAGAGCGCTCAAACGCAGAGGGCTAAAACGCAGAGGGCTAAAACGCAGTTGTGCTCCAACACGTGAGTTCTACACCTGCTTGCTTTGCTTCCTGTTAATATATACGCGTGGTGTGTAGGGTGGGCCAAAGCCATATATTATATTACCGTAGGTTCACGATCACTTCGGAAATTAAATAATTATTTGGCAAAAAACCGAAAATTTTTAATAATTCTCAAGGCCCTCTCCGAACTGAATTCGAAGTGATAAATTAATTATTTTTAGTGATTTCAGGGAGGTTTTAAGGATTAGCTCCCAGCGTGCCCTGGTTGTGAACCCCTGACCCGTTTTTGGAGCCCCTGTCCCCAGCTGAGAGGCTGGCCGCTCAGCAGAGGGACATGAGAAGCTACAGAGGGAGAGGAAGCTCAGGGAGCTGGCAGAGGCATAGGCAAAGGCAAGGGGCGCGGCTGAAGAGGCCCGTGGGGCGTCCATGCATGCTGCTCCAAGAACAAGCCTCCTCCTCTCACAAGCCCTCCAGCCCCTTCCCTTGGGGCATACACACACAGTTAGTGAAGATGACAAGTGGGTAAAAGGGTTGCTTCTTTGATTGAGGGATTCCCTCACACATGCAAGCACTGCTGAGGCAGTGGTTCTCCCCATGCAGCCAATGGGCAGTCTGCCCATCAGCCTGGACAGCAGCAGCAGCAGCAGCAGCCAACAGTGGGGGTCTCTCGAATTCACAATTTAATTCTTGACAGGGTCTGCCCGATCTGGATTCGAACTCGAAAAATAATCCCCAGACCACCTCACGAACTAAAATCGAAAATTTAATTAATTTTTGAAATGTGTGGTCCCGAAGTGATCGTGAACCTACGGTATTCGATATACCATATCGATTAATATGAAAACATGGGTTTCCGGCTTTTGGGAGGGATCGAGATAAAAATCAGGTTTTGAGGTGTCGAGGGGCCCCTGTGTATGCCCGTTAGAGGACCTCTAAGGGCCCTTACACCACAAATTCCAAATTATTTCCAAACATTTAAAACATTTTTGGCGGGGGATCATGTTTTTATGTGCAATTAACCCCCATCAAAAAAAGGCCAAAATTTCTAAGGGGAAAGAGTGTTGGGAAGTACTTAGGGGCCCATGGGCCCACAAACAAAGTTCCCACAAACAGAGGATGCAGGCCCTCACTGCAGCAAGCAGCAGCGATGAGTCTGATAACGAGCCACAAGCAGCACAGCTCCCCCCCCAACCCCTCTCTCTGCCAACAAAATTTGGAGTGAGAAGCCACGTGCGTAGGGGCACGGGATAGGTTTGGGGAGTGGGTTAAGGCAGCAGAGTTGGTGATGGTGATGGTGCCAGATTCGGTGGAGGTTGAGTGTATGTTCAGCACGCTCGTGTACATCCAAAACCTTTAGCGCAACAGGCTAAATGCTACATGCACAGCACTTGACGTGCTGCGCATGAGGGTTTAGGAGCTCAGCATTCAGCGTGGAGTCCTTCCCATATCCACAAGCCATTTTGGAGTGGCTCAGCGCTAAGAAGCACCGTGGGATTAGCAAGATGATGAAAACAACTCAGTTAGAATGGACGCGGTGGAGGAGCTTAACGGTACTCGGTACCAAAGTGGCTCCTTTCCCTTAATTAATGTGGGGAGTGGCGTTCACTGCCTGCGTAGTTTTTTCTTTTAGAATGGATAGTTTGCCCAACTTCCAATTACAGAGACTTTCTTGTGTTAATGCAAAAATTTATCAATGTTTCGTGACAAAATTGAAATAGAATGAATTCCCACCTCTGCATTCATGGAGGGCATCTTCAACCCCCCCGCCACCCCACCTAAGTTGAGGCTTATTAAATTCACGACCCCCTTTTCAACCTCCCTCAAACCAGCTCAACGTCACCCCTTTCGTATTCACTGTATTGCAGGAGCCCCAGGCCAGAAGCGGGTGTACGAGTTCATGCAATTTGGCAAGAAAACTTAAGTAGAGCGCCGCCCACCTCTGCATTCATGGAGGGCATCTTCAGGGCACTCAGCCCCGCTTGCAGGTGCACGAGCAGCTGAGAGTGGGGCGGCAGGGAGTGCATGCGATACAGCTCCTGCGGTTAAAAGCAGCAGTGCAACGGGTGATGGTATACAGCTGATCAGCTGACAGTAGAGCGGCAGGGGGTGCATGCGATACAGCTCCTGCGGTTAAGAGCAGCAGTGCAATGGGTGATGGTATACAGCTGATCAGCTGAGAGTGGGGTGGCAGGGAGTGCAAGGGATTGACAGCTCCTGCGCCTAAGATCATTTGTGCATTGGGTGATGGTAATTAGCTGGTCAGCTGAGAGTGGGGTGGCAGGGAGTGCAAGGGATAGACAGCTCCTGCGCCTAAGATCACTAGTGCATTGGGTGATGGTATTTAGCTGATCAGCTGACAGTGGGGTGGCAGGGAGTGCAAGGGGCAGACGGCTCCTGCGCCTAAGATCACTAGTGCATTGGGTGATGGTATTTAGCTGGTCAGCTGAGAGTGGGGTGGCAAAGAGTGCAAGGGGCAGACGGCTCCTGCGCCTAAGATCATTAGTGCATTGGGTGGTGGTATTTAGCTGATCAGTTGACAGTGGGGTGGCAAAGAGTGCAAGGGACAGACGGCTCCTGCGCCTAAGATCTTAAGTCATCGGGTGATGGTATTTAGCTGCTCAGCTGAGAGTGGGGTGGCAGGGAGTGCAAAGAATACAGCTCCTGTGATAAAGAGCTCTTGTGCATTTGATTTTACGTCGTTGTTAGGAGTGCTGTTGATAGAAGATTGGGGTCACAGTAATTAGCTGTGTAGCTGAGAGTGGGGTGGCAGAGAGTGCACACGATACAGCTCCTACAGCAAAGAATTATTGTGCATCTGATGACAAAAAGACCAGGGTCACGACAGTTAGCTGTGTAGCTGAGAGTGGGTGGCAGAGAGTGCACACGATACAGCTCCTACAATAAAGAGCTTTAGTGGCACACACGGTGGGAGTGCATTACACAGGCACAGACGCACACACACACGCGCACACACACACATGCACACACACACACACACCAGAGGGCATGCAGATTTAACAAAAGATAGAAAAAGATTGCCATCAGCTGCCAGAGCAGTGCATGCAAGGTCAAGACGAGCGGCAAAAGATGAACGGCTGTGGGTACACAGGTGTATGCTTACACACATTCCGATTGGTATAATTGTAATTCAGGAAGATACTCATCTCGACCAGAAAGCACAAAGCGCGGAAAGGACATAACTAGGGCTGGCCGGAACCGTATATTTACGGTTTACATACGGTATTTTTCCTATATATACGGTTTACATACGGTATTTTTGGCAGGGAAATCACCAAATATACGGTCATATACGGTGTGAAATTACGGTTCTGGCCATAATATATAATGCAGCTTATTTGAAAGGAAGGCGGAGGTAATCTGCTCTCGTGAAAATGTGGAGTAATTCATGGATCTCATGTGTCTTGGGTTGGCCAGAACCTTATATATACACGGTGTATACACGGTATTCCTGGCAGGGAAATCACCAGACATACGGTCTTGTACAGTGTATATACCGTTTGTCAATCACTTCGGGACCACACTTTCAAAAAACTATTAAATTTTCGATTTCAGTTCATGAGGGGGTCTGGGGATTATTTTTGAGTTCGAGGGCACTTTGGGAGGGCACTGTCAGGAATCATTTTTGAGTTCGAGAGCCCCCCTGTGAATGCTGCCTGTGCACTGCTACTGCTGTTTGTGAGAGGCTGAAGCTGTGGCTGAGGCTTCAAGAACCCGGCCAGGGGGTTCACACTGGCGCGTTTGGCGATTTTCACCCTTAAAACAACTATAAATAACTAATTTATCACTCCAAATTCAGTTCAGAGAGGCCTCCAAGAATAATAAAAAATATCGTTGTCTGGCAAATTAACTAACTAATTTCCGAAGTGATCGTAAACAAACAATATACGGTTCTGGCCAACCCAGCATCCTACATGCGAGCCAGCAAAGCGCAGTGTCTGATCGACAAGCAAGCAGGATATAAAGGGCAGTGTCAGTGTTTCCGCCCCTCCCCCTTCCCCCCACGCACCTGCATGAATTGCTGCTCCAACTTGAGCCAATGGCTGGGCTCAAAGAGGGCACGGTATGTAGCACACTTGGTGGTGGGGGAGAAGGCTAGGGTAGCGATGGCACGCTGGAAATCCTGCATGTGGAGAGTTGTGGAGCAGGTTGTGATGAGCAGGTCGTTGTGGAGAGTGACATTGCTCAACATATTTGTTTGGGCGGTGTGTGTGTTGCGAGGTGAGCACGCTAGAAATCCTGCATGTGGAAAGTTGTGGAGCAGGTTGTGATGAGCAGATCATTGTGGAGAGTGACATTGCTCAAAGAATTTGTTTGGGCGGTGTGTGTTGCGAGGTGAGCACGCTGGAAATCCTGCATGTGGAAAGTTGTGGAGCAGATCGTTGTGATGAGTAGATCATTGTGGTAGGTGACATTGCTCAAAATATTTGTTCGGGCGGTGTGTGTGTGTTGCGAGGTGAGCACGCTGAAAATCCTGCATGTGGAGAGTTGTGGAGCAGATCGTTGTGGAGAGTGATATTGCTCAAAATATTTGTTTGGGCGGTGTGTGTGTGTTGCGAGGTGAGCACGCTGGAAATCCTGCATGTGGAGAGTTGTGGAGTAGATCATTGTGATGAGTAGATCGTTGTGGAGAGTGATATTGCTCAAAATATTTGTTTTGGCGGTGTGTGCTGCATGAGGTGAGCATTGGTTGTGGTGTGAAGTTAATTTGAGCTGCGTTTAATAGTGGGGGATTGGAACAACATGAAGGCGGCAATGGCACGCTGGAATGGAATGGAATGGAAAATTTTGCATGTGGGACTTGTGTAATGCAATCTGTAAGGAGAGGGTTGACCTAACCCTAACCCTTAACCCCTGTAACCTGTGCCATTGTTTTTGTTGTGTCAAGCGTTGTGTCAAGCGTTGTGTCAAGCGTAGTGTCAAGCGTTTGCTCAAAGAATTTGTTTGGGCGGTGTGTGTGTTGCCAAGCAGCACGCTTGACACAACGCTTGACACAAGGTCATGGAGTGAGAAACAAAAAGTGAGAGACCAATTAACAGAAGTGTTAACAAGAGTGTTGGTGTACTAGCGTATACACGATGGGCTATTGCATGCTGCCTGCTGCCCCGAGACACACATACACACCCTAGTTGGTATACACGACGGCTATGGCATACACAATGGGCCATGGTTGTTATACACAATGGGATATGATCGGTATACATAATGTGTTATGGTGTACTTGCGTTGGTATACACGATGGGCTATGGTATTACAATGGGCCATGGTTGGTATACACAATGGGTTATGGTGTACTTGGGATGGTATACACGATGGGCTATGGTATACACAATGGGCCATGGTTGTTATACACAATGGGATATGGTCGGTATACACAATGTGTTATGGTGTACTTACGATGGTATACACGATGGGCTATTGCATGCTGCCTGCTGCACAGACACACAATCCTAGGGTTGGCTAGAACCGTATATATACCCCAGTTGACCGTATATTCGGTAATTTCCCAGAGGTGGTCTACGGAGCAAAAGTCCTGAAAATGTTCCTTTTTCGATGCAAATCGTGTTTAAATTACATAACTAGATGTTTCATGAAGTTTGAGGCCAAATGGACTACCCCAGTGGTCTGGGCAGAAATCCATTTCAAATTTTGGCACTGAATGTTTATGTATTGAGCCACCACACTCTACTCAGGGCCTCTTTTCACCTCAAAACAAGACAGGAGTACCTTTTTTATGATGAGGAATCGTTTGACATGCTGAAAACCGGATTTGGTGGAACTTAGTTTTTCACCCTTTTTGGCACCCCTTTTGCCGATTTTTTCCAAGGAAAATGGGCCAAAATGGGGTAACTGGCCAACTACTGCTCCGTTTCGTCCTATTTTTGTTGCAATGCTGTTCTTTATTAAAATGTAGACTATTCATACAAAAATGTCACAAATCGGGTCAGTTGGTGTTGAGATGTGACAGATTGGTGGTGGAATGTGGGGTTCACGCCGCGGGCAATTAGACACATGCACCCCTATTGGCAGTTTTCAAGCTCAGGTGTTATCGTTATCAGCAGCTACATCTGGGTGCTAAGCTTAGAAACTGCAAGCTAGGGTGCGCATACTCTCGGAACATTTCAAAAACACCCCTAACGGTAAACCCTAAACTGTTCAGTCCTCCGTCGACCACCTCTGGTAATTTCCCTGTCAAAAATACCGTACATACCTACACCATATATATACACACCTTATTTATACTGTACACCATATATATATATATATATGGTTCTAGCCAGCCCACTTCTACACAATTGTCACGTGTGTTCAGACAGGATGACGGACACATCAGCAGGAATGGGCTTGCCGAGAGCATATTTGCAGAGGGCGTACTCAGATGTAACAATCACTTTAGCAGCAGCATATATCAAAAATCACACATATCTGCACACACACAACACACACACACACACACAAGCTCAAACACATGCATGCACACAAATGCATACGAGCGCGCACACACACACATACATGAAAACACACACACACACGACCTACATGCAGGTACTGCGCTGCCCAGGGGGCTAAATGCTGACGAGCGTATATGATGGCCTCTATTTTACGTTTCTGTCGCACAAGCTCGATGAAGTCCTGCGGGCACATGTATGTGTTGATGCTCAGGTGCAAAGTGAAGCGACTGCAGCTCAAATCTTTTGCTTCCGTTGCACGAATTACAGGTAGAATCATTGTGTCCACACACATTATCCACATAAATTACAGGTGGAGTAATTATTCCACACACATTTATTATTCCACACACATTATCCACACACACACACACACACACACACACACACACACACACACAAATACACACGCACACACACAGGCACGCACATGCACACAGGCACACACACGCACACACATGCACACATTAACACCCACACCCACACCCCCACCTGCCCTCACCTTCACTCACACCAACACCCACACCCACACCCACACCCACATACAAGTACACCCACACTGACCCTTCCACACACACACACACACACACACACATACCTGCACCCTGAGATCAAACTCCAGCTTGCTCTTTGCCTTCTTTAAGCGTGGCTGCTGCTCGGCGCACCACACTAAAGCTGCAGAGGAGTCATGCTGGCGTAGGGCGTCTATGACCTGAGAGCACCCATTCGACCATAACCGTGTTTGCATTGCAAGGGCGAGTGGCAGACAAGCTGAGCTGCAGTATGGAATAATCATGCTTGCGTAGGGCGTCTATGACCTGAGAGCACCCATTCAACCATAATCGTGTTTGCAATGCAAGGGCGGGTGGCAGACAAGCTGAGCTGCAGTATGGAATAATCATGCTTGCGTAGGGCGTCCATGATCTGAAAGCATCCATTCAACCATGACCGCATTTACAACGCAAGAGTGAGTGGCAGTCAAGCTAAACAGTAGCTGTGGAATTGCCATGCTGGCATAGGCCGTCTATGTAAGTGTGAGCTTCTGTTTTATCACAATGTGTTTGCAATGCACGGGCGGGTGGCAGCTCGAAGCTGAGTTGCAACTATGAGCACTGTTGCTGTGTGCTGGCGTAGGGCGTCTGTGACCTTGTGCGTCAGCAGCCGTTTATTTATCACAACTGCAATTATGAAGCAAGGGTGGGTGGCAGTCGAGCTGGGCTGGAGCTGTGGAAGAGCCGTGGATTGAGTGTCGACACAGCCAAAAGGGAGCACCACCCAAACACACACACACTACAGAGGCACCCAAACACACACACACACTACAGAGGCACCCAAACACACACACACACACACTACAGAGGCACCCAAACACACACACACTACAGAGGCACCCAAACACACACCACGAGCGAAGCACCCAGACACACCACTACAGAAGCATCCAAACACACCACTACAGAGCATCCAGACATAAGAATATAGAAGCACCCAGACACACCACGACATTAGCACCCAGACACAAAAATATAGAAGCACCCAAACACACACACTACAGAAGCACCCAGACACGCCACTACAGAGGCACCCAAACACACACACTACAGAGGCACCCAAACACACACACTACAGAGGCACCCAAACTCACACCACTACAGAGGCACCCAAACACACACGCTACAGAGGCACCCAGACACACCACGACAGAGGCACCCAAACACACCACGACAGAGGCACCCAGACACACCACTACAGAAGCACCCAGACACACCACTACAGAAGCACCCAGACACACCACTACAGAAGCACCCAGACACACCACTACAGAAGCACCCAGACACATCACAACAGAGGCACCCAGACACGCCACTACAGAAGCGCCCAGACACACCACTACAGAAGCACCCAGACACGCCACAACAGAGGCACCCAGACACACCACAACAGAAGCACCCAGACACGCCACTACAAAAGCACCCAGACTCAAGAATACAGAGCAACCAAAAACACCACTACAGAAGCACACCCAAAGCATGCCTCAATCTGCCGGGAGTGTTGACAATACCAGCATTGCTGTTCCTTTCCTTTTCTTTTTCCAGCCTCCCTTCTTAATTCTTAATACCTAATATCTAGGGTTGGCCAGGACCATATATATACGGTGTACATACGGTATTTTTGGCTTGGAAATCACCGAATATACGGTGTATATATACGGTTCTGGCCAACACTACTAATATCCTCAACACGTGCCTGTCCTACCATTTCACTCGCTCCTTTTCTCAAGCCAATTTCCTTGACATCCTACACATGCGGCTGTCCTAGGTTTTAATTATATTATTTTCTCTACCCACCATCTCGGCATCCTGAAATTATGGCTGTCCAGTTTATTACTCTACTACCCCATCCTGTTTCTCAGCCCACCTTCTTGGCATCCTTAAAGATGTGGCTGTCCACCAGGGCTTCTATATTTGAGGTCGTACATAACAAAAACTGCATGATACAGACTTGCACATGTAAACCATGTAAACCCTAGTCGGTAGTCGGTAGCCCACCTTCTTGGCATCCTTGAAGATGTGGCTGTCCACCAGGGCTTCTATATTTGAGGTCGATGCCAGGAACCCTGCCGTTTGTTGGTAGCCACTCCTGTGTCGTGAGACGCAAAGTGTGTGTGTGTACGCATGCACTTGTACGTGTGCACGTGTGCATGCACTTATGTGTCTTTGTGCGTGTGTGTGTTTATGGGTGTGTGTGTGTATGAGTGTGTGAGAGACGTGTGGTAGTAAGTTTTTGCGTGTGTCCTTATGTAGCACTTCTTACCTCGGAGTCTGAGTGCGGACTGGAAAGATGCATGCATTCCTATACGTGCACACAAATTTCACAAGCACACACATACACGCACATGCTCGCACACTATCACAAACGCTGGAGTACACAAAAATACTGGAAATTTTAGGTACACATGAAAATTATTACCACGCAGATACACACAAGCAGGCAATAAGACACACGCACACACACACATGCACATGCATCATGAGCGAGCATCAATGATGAGTTTTAAAGCCCCACTTTATGGGTAATGTATGTATTACATTACGTGCATAAAAAGTGTGTGTGTGTGACTGTATTTGTTCAAAAGTCCACCAGCAGCAAGGCCTCAGCCATGTCACCCACGCTCATTGAGCAAGCAGACACACATGCTCCAGTAGTTTTGATTCATGAGCACTCATGACACACATGCTCCAGTAGTTTTGATTCATGAGCATTAATGACACACATGTTCACATGTTACAGTAATTTTGATTCATTTTTGTAGGAGAGTATGAGTATGAGTGTGTGTGCGTGTGTGTGTGTGTGTGTGTGTGTGTGTGTCTGTACCTATTCAAGTGGTCCACTAGCAGTCTGTCCAGCCTTTGCTTATTCCAGGCCACGACACTAGGCTTGGGCTGCAGGCAGGTTTGGTCATTTGCGTGTATGAATGTGTATGTGTTTGTTTGTGTGTATGTGTACGCGTGCACAGTTATGTGTGTGTGCGCGTGTGCGTGCATGGTTATGTGTGTATATGTGTGTGCGCATGTGCATGTGTTTACGTGTGCATGTGTGCGCTTGTGCATGTGTACGTGTGCGTGCGTGTGCGCTTGTGTGTGTGTGAGTGTGTGTGTGTGCGACTGACAACGTACTTGTGTGAGGTCATGCAAATGATCCAAGCGGGCCTCGCAGCGGCCTGCCTCAGCGCTCTCTGCGCTGGACACATCCCCCAGCTTGCGTTTCAGGCCCTGCAATGAGAACATTCAAAGTGAAACAACACGGAAGGTAAGAATAAGGGAGGACGTGCAGTGCCCTGCCTCTGCCTCGGCGTCTATGCGCTGGACACACCCCCCGTGTTGTGCTTCAGGCTTAAGGCCCTGCAGTCAGAATGTATATGTAGGGCTGGCCAGAACCGTATATATGCACCGTATATCACCGTATATTTGGTGATTTCCTGCCAAAAGTAACGTATGCACACCGTATATAGTATTTTCTTTTCCCATAGTTGTTTATGAACATAAACAACTAATTGGGAATGTCTAAAGGTGGGGGGAGGAGCCCAAAAGCCCGTTTCCCAAAATTGCACATCAAACCCTTTAAACTGTTCGAGGGTTCACGAGTAGGGTTGGCCAGAACCGTATATATACACCGTATATGACCGTATATTTGGTGATTTCTCTGCCAAAACTACCGTATATACACCGTATATATATGGTTCTGGCCAACCCTATGCGTGTGTAAATGGCACGGGGCTTGAGACTAAGGGAGGAGGACGTGCCTCTGCACTCTCAGCGCTGGACACCCCCCCAGCAGTTGAGATCAAGGTAAATGGCACAGGGCTTGAGACCAAGATGAAAGGACATATGCCTCTGCACTAGGCACATCCTGCGCTGGACACACCCCCCAGCTTGTACTACAGGCCCTGCATTCAGGATGTATGTTGTATATGTCAGGCCCTGCATTCAGGGCGTACATGTGAATGACACGGGGCTGTATGTTGGGCCCTGCCTTCAGGGCCCTGCATTCAGGCTGTATGTCAGGCCCTGCATTCAGGGTGTATGTCAGGCCCTGCATTCAGGGTGTCCATGTGAATGACACGGGGCTTGAGACTAAGGGAGGACATCAGGTGGCCTGCTTCCGCACACTCTCTGCACCGGACACGTGTCCCCCCTTGCGCTTCAGACTTCCAGATGCATCAATGCAAGCCACAGGTTGGGCCGAAGAGAAAAGCAGGAGGGAACACGGTTGCTCCCTCCGGCACAGGTCATTGGAATTTCTATGGTCGGCTGTGCATTAGATGAAAGGGCACACACAAATGTCGGCTGTGCAAAGAACGCACCACGCTGTTCAGACCGTATGTCTACGGTTGGCCAGACCTGTATATATGGACCGTATGTGATCGTATATTTGGTGATTTCCTTGCCAAAAGCACTGTATATACACCGTACATATATGGTTCTGGTCGATCCTACTTATGTCCTTCGGTCCTTGACCTGCAGCGTTTGTGCCTCTTTTCTTTTAGGCACAAGTACTCAGTGCATGTGTCCCATACTGAGTGCAGCATGAAAATAGAGGTAGAGAAGTCCTAAGCGAACACCTGGCCAGCTCCAGAAAAGTCTGAAGGGAGCTCCCAGACCAGCACCAGAAATGTCCCAAAGGAGCTACCCTGACCAGCACCAGAAGGTCCCAAGGGAACACCCAGCCCGTCACCAGAAAATTCTTAAAGGAGCTCCCCGACCAGTACTAGAAGGTCCCAAGGGAACACCCAGACCGTCACCAGAAGAGTTTCAAAGGAACTACCCTGACCAGCACCAGAAAATTCTGAAGGGAACACCCAGACAATCACCAGAAGAATTTCAAGGAACTATCCTGACCGGCGTCAGAAGAGTCCCAAAGGAACACCCTGACTGTCACCAGAACACTTAAAGGCACCCTTAACCTTACCAGAAGAATACAAGGGTACATCTTGACCGTCACCAGAAGAACACAAGAAAACACCCTGAACCTCACTAAAAGCTAAAAGAAACGCAAGGGAACACCTTGACCATCACCAGAAGAATTCCAGAGGGGTGCGACTGACCCCCCAAATGTTCCCAGATTATGGGCCCCCTCATTGGCATCTGTCAAACTCAGTTCCGAATGGTAGCTGGCTCCACAGCAGTTGAGTTTAACTGTTGCCAATGAGGGGGGCCCATGCTTAATCAGCTGCGGCGTGAACCCTACTTTTTACCACAAATTCTTCATACCAGATCACACCAATCTGAAATATTTTTTATGGTATAGAATCCTTATTAAAAAGAACATCATTGCAACAAAAGTGAAAGAAAACGGCTGAGTGGTTGGTGTTTTATGGTGATTTTAGCCATTTTCCCATGGAAATCACCACATTAAGACATACATGCACCATGTGTGCTTAATCCAGTCTATCTCAGCACGCAAAGCGACCCACATAAAACTAGGCACATGCTCGGGTAGCTCTCAATTCCAGATACACCTTGGTACTAAAATGGTGTCGATTGGGTGGAGTGGCTGTGAGTGGCTGCCTTCTGAATGCAAAAAATGCACATTTTCAGGCATTTCCTCCGTTGACCCCCTCTGGAAGAATCCCAAAGGAACATCCAAACCCCGCACTTGTGCTTGCCAAAAACTTCACGGAACTTGCAGCTGTGCAAGTCAAAGTGCTCAACAAGAAGTATAGTTAGGTAGTAGCTTTGCAGCTTTACAAGCCACAAATCGTGCAACTTCACCCCAACCTAGTGCAAAGGCTCAAAGGCTGTCTGAAAGGTGCAAAAATGTGCGCGTGCACAAGTTTACTGTTACTCAACGAAATGGCAGGCACGCTAACACACCTGCAGGTTGTGCTGTAGCGAGTCCAGTTGTTCTGCTTGACCCTGCAAGCTTAGCTGTGATGTGCTCGGGCCCAGGGCCGTTGCAACAGCCTGCTGCGCGGATTCAAGCACTGCTTTTCGCTCTCTAGCGGCCTTCCTCAGAGCCTCGGCTGGCACGCGCAGGAGGGGTTGCTACGTGTGTGTGTGTGTGTGTATGTGTGTGTGTGTACGTGTGTGTGTATGTGTGTGTGTACGTGTGTTGTATGTGTGTTTGCGTGTGTGCATGTGCGTGCGTTCGTGCGTGCGTGCGTGTGTGTGTGTGTTTATATGTGTGTACATGTATGTGTGTGCGTGTGTGCGTGTGTGTGTTTGTGTGTGTGTGCGCGTGTGTGTGTGTGCGTGTACGTGTATGTGTGTGTATGTATGTATGTGTGTATATGTGTACGTATGTGTATGTGAATGTGAGTATGTATGTATGTATGTATGTTTGTGTGTGTGTTTGTGCGTATGTGTGTGTATGTATGTATGTATGTATGTATGTATGTATGTATGTATGTATGTATGTATGTATGTATGTATGTATGTATGTATGTATGTATGTATGTATGTATGTATGTATGTATGTATGTATG
>Ga0307960_1001377_pt1 | contig 14075 bp, 12 predicted proteins | sample OrgLakmetagen542_FD_201832 | JGI IMG/M metagenome (GOLD analysis project Ga0307960, IMG submission 201832) | Saline water microbial communities from Organic Lake, Antarctica - #542 | ecosystem: Environmental > Aquatic > Non-marine Saline and Alkaline > Saline | place: Antarctica: Organic Lake... | reverse complement strand
CTACATAAGTTCACGCCCAAACAAACCCTAATGGAGAAACTTCCCAACCACACTGGGTTGCACAACCACACTCACTGCTGCTGGGGAGTCCACGGCTTTGGCGGATACTGGAGACCTCTGAGGGCTGTGCTCAACCAACCAATTGCATTTTTTGTTACGAAGGATTCCACAGCTCCTGAATGACTTGGTGTTCCAATTTGACGAGTGGACGACGTGTCTAGTTTGATGATCCTTTCCAGGGAGAAGTCGTGGGGAACCACGAATCATATTTATCTATATTACCTATTGCATTAATAAATAATAAAATAATGCTAATGATTAGGCCTTTTAAAGGCCTGGCTGGTCGGCTGTGGCTGTTTTTAGAGACCACATGTAAACTAGGAAAACTGCCATATCTTGGGGTCTCATGTAAATGCAAGCTAAACTGTATGGTATGCAAGCGGCACGTTTTAAAAAACACAAGGAACATTCTCTTCTAAGTAACCATCCTTCCTTCAGGGTTTCTAGTAGAGAGCATTCTCTATTCCTCAAGCCGACGAGTCCATGAGACCTTGCAGCATTTGTAATACACCTGTGCATATATGCATAGAATGAAAATCATTCTGGTACGATTCATGCCGAGGTTTGTGACTTTTGACAACGCTAAGACATCAACGCTAAAGGGGCACACAGGGGCACAGCTGCAGAAGAAGTGCACCAAGCTCAATTTAAAAAAGGAATCATACACCAAAACCTGCATTGATGAGGCCACACAGTTGCGTACCAGGCAATTTGGTGCTCTTGATGCGGATCTTAGTGAGGCGTTCCTCCGTGTCAGCTATTTGCTGTGCAATCATAAATGGAAACATGTTATCAGAATTAACCTTAGGGTTTGACAGTTACACCTGGTTGGAATTTAAACCCTCCTTATTTAAGGAAAATTAAAATACCTCGAATTGATAAGCGTACAATTTGCCACATCACTCGGCAGAAACAGCTTGATTGAGTTTTATAGCGCATGATCTCGTAAACAAGATCCCCAGGAAATTCTGTAGCATATTCCGCTTTGCAAATGCAAAAGGCAACTCACAATTTGCTCACCTTGTTTGATTCGTTGGTGAGCGCCGTCAGCTTCCTTTTGTTGTTGCTCCTTTTCTTCTCTGTGGCTACCTGAGTGGCACCAAGTACATAATAATAGAAATGGCAAATGAATGCCGACGACCTGTAATCAAGCTGTGAATAGCTATATAAATTCAAGAGCAATACCTTGACTTCTTGCTGGCAGGTACTGAGCTGCTCAAACTGCTCATTGTATGCCTTCCAGAGATCGTGCATTTCCTGCATTACAACAAGCAAAAGAAAAAACAACCTGGGCCTTCAGCCTGCCTCCAACAAAATGTAAACACTCTCGTTTTTGGTTTAGCATTCCGGCGATCATGCTTGTCCTCCTGCACTTGCCTGAAACGCACCAGACCTGTCGCTTGGAGTGATGGAGTCCTTGTAAGTTCATGTACAGAAATGCTCACAGGCTGCCCTCATCAATGCAACACTCATACATATCAAGGCTTCAAACGAAACAAGAATTGGGATGCCATACCTGTTGGTACTGGATTGAGCACTGAGCGATCTGCTTGCTGATCTTTTCTAGGCCTGCCTCAACCTGCGCAGCGGCAATAGAGTGGAATTGAGGAAAACAGCAAGTCGGTAGCATGTGCTGTACTGCAAAAACTGGCTTTGAGTCAGTTAAAACTGATCCCTGTTAAGTACAAATCTATGATTGCTGCTCATGATAAAAGCAACAGGAGTAGGGCTCTTCACACGCAGCAGGGAAATTCAATCAAACGGCCAATATTGCCTGAAAGCATAAAACAAGTACTTTTGAAAAACCAAGCAATACCTTTGATCTAGCAATGCAATCAACAAGTCCCGACCTTTTGAAACGATTGGCGTGCATGGCTTGCAGAGTCCTTTGCGTCTTTGGCAATGACAGCCTCCAATGAGTCAGCCGAGGTACGAATGCGGTTTGCCGTTTCTTGAAGAAGTGCAGCCTGCTTCTGAGCCTCTCCCTGGCGAGAGACAGAGTGGTGTGTTAGGTAAACAGCAGGATGCATGCTGCTTCTCCTTAAGGAATGCTCAATCTAGCCACGATCAACGATTGCGCTTGTCAGCTAGGGTGAATCTGGGAGCGAATACAGGGATGTGGGGGTAAGAAAAGGAAGTCCCATTTAGAATACTAGGCAGGCATAACGTGTGACAAAGAACATTGATGTACAATAGACACCATTGTACCTAGAAATATGGCAGTCGTACGTACGGCAGGAAGTGTTGCTGGCCTTTCTAGATAAGATCTTACCTCCTTGCGTTTCTCAATTATCTGTTGAAGCATGCCCTCGATGGCCGATGTCTCGTCACTTCCATTTTCCTCCTCGTCATCATTGTTGTTTGCATAGTCCAGAACACCTAAAAGAGTGTAGTAGCAGCTTGGCGTGTTCTTGTTGTTTAATGAGCACTACTGTTTTGCGAGGACAAGAAGTAGCAGTGCAGGATGGAGTATAAGCACCTCTGCACACAGGACGCGTGCGATAAGCATGTATGCTAGTGAAAGTGTGTTGTCTTGGAGTGCTTTGCTGTGCTACGTGGGAAGCATCGTTTGTTTCAGAACTGGCTGATGCGTGAGGGATGGATGAACAAGGACAGGTTTGAATGAAGCGCTGCTGCATGGAAATGGATATGTGGTTTGTAGTCCATCTTCTGCTGCAACAAACTGCTAGCTAAAGCAGTTGTTTACGTGAACTCCTAGCAGCTACGAGATGTGAGACTTGACTGCAAGGTCACTTGGCACATGAACAAATACACAAAAGGCGAAAAGTTTTGCAGCTTGAAATTTGGGCCCTTCTATAGCAGTTGTTTACGGGAACTCCTAGCAGCTACGAGAAAGGGTCCTGCTGTGTCCGCTACGCTTGACAGATTGAGCAGGTGAGCCAGGATGATGCAGCAGGTAATGCCACACGGACAGAGAGCAGACATGCCTGCCTACCTGCGTCCAAGTGCTTGGAAAGGCTACCGAAGTCGAGCCCAGGAAGTTTGTTAGATTTCGCAGCCATGGATCCTCGTCGTCGCGTATAAGCAGACTGCAGAGATTAAATCTTTAAGATGTACTGATTCCGAATTCAAATTCCGCCTTTTTGTCGCACAATTAGTATGCTTTCATTTTAAAACAATCGACAATACTACCTTAACGCCAGCTAGAGGATCACCGTGCATCACACGCCTGTCATCGTGCTCTTGAAGCCTTTGAGCCGTACAAAATGACACTGCAAGGCCTGCTAGAAGAGGTTCAGTATGGTTATGGGCAAAGCGCAGAGAACGCAATGCATAGCAACTAGGGTTTAAGATTCACTCGCCGCCGTGCGCGTACCCTCCAACAACAGGCACGTCAACGGCTCCACGTTGGAGAGCGGACATTCAAGCCCACACCCAATACAAGAAACCCCGCAATGCTTCAGGTATTGACATTTGTAAGCACGCGATCTGGGCTTTCAATCAAGTTGTGATGATGACGGCAAAATGCCTTGAAATCAGTTCTTAGATGCTGGAAGTGGTTTGAAACTGTAATGGAAATGCTGCCAGTCTCCCGCGCGCCCAATGATTGGAGTATTAAATCCTGTAGCACGGGGCTACAGGTGATCATGTATTGAACTGGGCTCATATATTGAAGGACATACATGTATTTATCTTCACTGACAACGCCCTTTGTTCCATTGACATTTTCTCAGGGTGGAGCACTATTCAGTTTATCCGGTGCTGCAATAACGCGCTGTTTTTCCTGATTGAACGCCATCGCAGGAGACAGAAGATTTCTCCGGGCACCTCCTAGAGTACAAGGCAATTCTGCTGAAGTACGACAAAGCGCTTGCAGGTATGTAGAGGCGCTTGCAGGTCTCAATTCCTTGCAACAACCTATTCGGATTTGTCAAAGGCTTTGTCATGATGCATTGCACGTTGCAGGAGATGAAACCAGTTTTGAACCCTGTCTTTAATAAGAATTTTTACCGTGGCACTCTGCTATTAATCCTCTGTAGCGCAAAGACTGTCAACACGCTGTATTGCACATATGTATTGCACATATCCAGGAAATGCAAAATGTTTTTAAATCCTTATTTAAAGAAGAAAAACCCTTGCTACCTTAAAACATTTTTCTACTACTCCTCTGCAACATGCGTGCTTGCAAGGATTCATGGCCGCCCTTCCAATAGCGGGCAAGGTCAATCTGCCACGGGTGTGGTGAGTTCAATTAAAAGGAGGTGCATGCTTTTCAGGGTAAATGTAATTGCACCATTAACCCAGCCCTTACCAATACCAATGGGCATGGAAGACTCAGGATCACAGTTTTGCATGCGCAGCAGGGAGCTTGGTGGTCTGTAAAGCTAGGCAGCAGAGCCTGCATCTTCTTACACACCTTAATAATCCAACAAAGGTGTGGATCCCTTGGTTCTCAGGGAGGCCGTGGAGGGCACGACCATGTGTGAGCCTTTGCGGAGTGAACTCTCACAGGCCCACCCATATAGGTGCGCAGCTTCCTGACGCATATTCCGTGCTTAGCATGAGTATGTAAGGTACTTTTAAGCTGGCTTTACAACTGCGTGCGTATGTTTTTGGTCGACACAAAGCGTCCTAACACCGAAATGCACAGTTCCAGGGAAGAATAAACATGTGCTTTGCCTCATTTTTCATTATTAAAAATCTGCAAACAAGTACCGTCTGCCTGCCAGGGTTGGTGGTGACTTTGATGAAGAGCTGGTTCAAGACACCATTGACATCATGCGTGCACGCATTGACGGCATCACACGTCCCATTGTGAGTGCTCATGCTTTAGTGTGTGCACTGCAATCATGTTTTCCATTGTTTGCAGCAGCGAACCACAGATCACGCTGTAAATATCACATTGTCAGTGGAGTTGCGTGATATTAATTGTCTGTAACATGTGTGCAGGATCGCTGGCTTGAGTCCCTGCACGTTGTGAAAGGCCGCATGAAGAAACTAGAGTCGCTGCGCATGGACGTGGATGCCAGGCGCCGCAGGTAGGCATATTTTTTTATTGGTCGCTTTTTAATAGTTTGCTCAACGTAGTGGGATGAAAAGACCGAGATTTGATCGCCTTTGCTAATTCGATCAAAATCTTTACGCGCATGAACTCAAGGAGCTTGAGCACATACGTCACAGATAACTGTCTCAGGATCTGTTACCTAAGATTTGCTCAGAACTACATGCGTCAAGACAAGACTATCACTTAGACCCCATGTCTTTCAATTTAAGGGGACACACCTCCTTTATGAAGACATTTCGGCGCATGGCAGCTTCTGAGGAGCGAGGAGGCAAGGATGTGGGGATGGGAGGTAAGAACAAAGAGGGAGAGGAATCAGGGTGCCTTTCTTTGTCCTTCTCCATGAGGATCCATCATTGTTTCAGGGTCAGGGCCTTGTGGTCATGTTTGAGTGTTGACTGCTTAAGTAATGCAGGAAAGTTGAGGTGCTTAGCTGGGTAACAGAGGGGGTGTAAGGAAGAAGGAAGAAGGAAGAAAGAGCTTTTTTGCAGAGCTGGCAAATTGACTGTGCTGCTGCAATTCCACTCTCACAGGCATCAACGACAGCATGAGCTACGAAGACATGTTCACATCCTACATCCTACGCCGGCAGCGCAAAAAAGCTGCAGGAGAAGACAAGGATGATTTCCAGCGTGAGAGAGACGAGGAGGACTTCGCTCGGGACGCATTGAATCAGCACCGGCAGCTCGAGGGTATAGGCGCTTGCTTGGAAGTGTATAATTGTTCCTTAACAATCCCCTGCCCAACACAAGATCATGCTTGCTGTTATCTTATATTGGGAAGCTTGTATTCAAAATTATTGAGGCATCATATGGCTGTATTTGTAATTGCAAATTTTGCAGGCATGGGATGGGAACAATTGCTCTTATTACAGCTAGCTAGGAAATTTGCATATGATGAAAATACAAAAAACCTAGAATCCTGTTGTGAGGCACCTACACACGTCTACAGCACACAGCTCTACAAACACTAACTTCAAACTGCATGTGTACTTCTTTTTCTGCAGCGGTGACGGACAGCTTCAACGACCAGGAAGAAATGGTTTTTGAGCAGGTGCGAAAGGTAGCATTTGAGACTTCCTCTAGCTAACAAGCCTTTGCCGGAGACAAGCCTTTGCCGGAGTAGTCAAGGAATGCAAACGACCTTGCGTTTCCCTCTTTGGCGCGCAGCTGTCCCAGCTGTGCCGAGACTCAGCGTTTTTCAAGTCTTACGCCGCAGCTTCCCTTGTGGTTTTCAAGGACACTGTGCAGGTACTTCAAAGTGCGCCCTAACGGCAGTTTAAAGTAAAGCTGTGCCCCCAAAAGCTAATTAATTGAGAGCTTGTGCTTAAGGCAGGCAGCACGTTTGGCATAACAGTTTGGTACCAAGATTGAACGGGTAAACAATAATTATTTCTCCATTGTTTTCTTCTTCTTCCTGTTATACATGTATTAAATCATGCCATCTGCTCGTCACTTTCGCTGCATTTGCAATTAGAGTGCATTAGCAAAGCTTCGTATCTACTCCATGTCTGCTCTACCTCTGTGTACAAGGGCATTCTAGTAGCCCTCGGTCCTGCCAAAAGACCCCTGCCAGGATTCCACGAGAGGGACCCACAAGATTCGGAAGAGCGAGTGGCTGAGTGAGTAGCGCGATGTGAAGTGTGTTTTACATGTGGTTACGGTAACAGGATAAATGTAGTGTGTCCAAACTGCTGGAGCAAAGCCTTGATAAAAGTGGATCTGGTCTGCCTCTAGAATGTAAGAGGAGTAGGCAAGTAAGAAGTGTATGTGGGTGGAAGGCTCCAAAGTTTTCTGGAAAGCACACTTGTGCCAGCATATTAAATGCAATTGTGTTCATCATAAATTGCACCACTTGTCATGCCATAACTTGTGTTGAGGTGCTCCATACATTTGATTGGCTGCTGCCGTATCAGCTTCAAGAAAGTAGCAGCACTATGAAGAGGCTGGGCAGTTCTTGGTAATAGCTGTGCTTTATACCCCCTTACAGTGGTAATAGCTGTGCCTTACCCCCTTAAAGCGAGAGCCAGTTTGGTTCTTTCCTCCTCCTCTGCTTGCAGTTTGACAGACCTGGCCGAGAGCCTGCCCAGGGTAGGTTATTAATTTAAGTTGGTCATTTAAAATGTCTTGTACTGATCTCATGTTCTTTGGGAGCTTTGGCTAGTAAACCCTATTTAAGTAGGTGAAAAATGGCAGGTACGCTTTTAACTTCCTGATCCCACATTCCAAACATGCCAGGGTATGTTGGTGCAAGGCGGGAAAGCGACTTTCCCTGCAGACAGCATGAAGGCAAACATTAAAGGGGGGAAGCTCAAGGCCTCAGATGTTCTCCGTCCAGGGACTGCTCCTGAGGTGAGATAATGGAAAATTACGAATTTCCTTTGGAGTGATCTTATTAGGGATAGTGGAAGCTTAAAATATTCCTATGACAGGTGCTTAATGCATGTTTAATACCCCTAGTTGCTTGCTGTGATGCACAAACGTGAGCGGCATTGCTTGCTACAATTTACAGGTTGAAGGCAAGGACAAGGGCATGGATGTCCCAGCCCCCCCATCTGCAGGTGAGGGGTTTTATGCCTTGACGGCATGGCAGGAGTTCTGTGTAGCTAGGCCTAGGTTTTGCGCTTTAGAGGGGTGTTTGTTTTTGCAGGGAGAGTGTTGGAGCTTGTTTTGGCGCACCAGTTGCCGCTATGGCTTAGTTTGCTCTTATCCTTACTGGCCCCCAGTTTCTCCTGCCTTCATGTCTGGATGCTCCTTGGGTAGTGTAGGTATCCAGGCCTCAGTTTTTCCAGTCGACCCTCTGTTTTGCTCTGTCACTCTAGTCTTCCTCACGCAGCTTCCTATGGTTTCCTTGATCCAACTTTTTCCGCCTTAACCTTTGTTTTTCCTCTAAGATCTCCCCCTGTGTTCCACTCTTTTCCAGCCCCTCTTGCTGCCACTTTTTCTTTCACTTTTCCTTCTTTTTTCAGCGTAGCAGGGAGTTTGCTATCTCCCCCTTATCTATGAAATACCTAAAAAAATCAGTTACCTTGTTGATCCTGCTGCACACTTGCCTGACTGACACGCAGCAACGTGAATTTGTTGTTGCACACCTGGTTTGAGACTTTTGGAGCTTCACTCTTAGTACTAAGTACTAAGCCAAGTGTCCAAGCAGTTGCTATGGTTTGTCAACGATGGATGTTTCCATAGCACAACCCTCAATCGTTTCCTAGCTAGTGGGGACAAATGCTTTCCTGGTAAATACTTCCAAGTACTGAACTCTCATTTGAACAAACACTTTTTATAAGTAATGAATATGTCTTCAGGTCTCACAACCTCATAATGCATGCTTGTTATAACACAGCCGTACCCCCAAGCGCATTTGGAGCCCTTCGATCCAGCTTTGAGCCAGCAGGCTATTCCTAGAGCTTATTGGATGCAGCTGTCACAGCAGACTCTATAATATGCGCTGAGGAGATGTATGCACGATGGGTGAGCAAACGGCAACTTGCAAGGGTTGATTGATTGGTGCTTAGTTCTGATTGACTGTGTGTGGTGCGACATCCTCTGGGTGCCTTTGCTGTTCCTGTCCTACGAGGGTCATCATTCTGAGAGCCTAACGGTTTGTGTAGGCTGAGCTCTAGCTAGGATTATAAGTTTGAATGGTGGACATTGTCAATGCTCTGCTGCCAAACAGCGATGCTTGACGTGAATTTCAAACTTCTGCATACTTTGATTGTTTGTTTCAAAATGTTCACTTGTTTGTTTTTGTTCTGAAGTTAACAAATTGCCAAAAATTAAAGAGGGGAGATTCCAACCTGAAGTGCTGGCATTGATGGGTTTGCTGTAAAGGAAATCTTACCATCTCAATAAATGTACTCCAGATTTTCAAACAAAGATTATAATTTACGGTTGCAAAATAATTTATCATTAATCTTAAAACACACACACACATAATTCGAAGGTTTTGTAAAGAAGACTTCACTTTAAAAGAACCTGAAAAGTGTGCACCAAAAGCCAGAAATATGAATGAGCTACCATCCAGGAATACAGAATTGCAAAACTTCAAAAAAATCCATCATCACATACATCATATCGTCATATCAAGTCTATTTGTCCACTCTGAATGTTGGCGCTTGCTTGCGTTGGCCGAAAGGGTTGTTCTCATAGAGCATGCGTGGCACAAAATCCCTGAAACATTTATAGAAACGAGGTAGAATGTTTAAAGCCCCCAATGTGCCTAGATTCCTAGCAGGGAATAAGCAAGGGATCACGGACTCGAGTATAACTAACCTGTAAGGGTCTTGCTCTCGCTTTCGCAGCAGCCATGTGATGTTGTCATCCACAGCAGCCTGCATTGCATGCATAGTGCAGCGTGAGCCATGCTGTACCCCATTTCTTTGGGTCAAAAAGTATATTGCACCATCCTGCCCCCCTCCTCTTTACAACATCAGCATTCAGTGAACTGCATGCAACATCAGCAACGACCTGCATCCATTCATTGTCAGTGGTAACTGCAGAGCAGTTCTAAACGAGAAGTAGCAGGCAAAGTGCGCCAACTCGCCTTGACCCCTGCATACTCCTTGTCTGCAGCTTCCCTGTCGTCCTTCATTTCCCTTGTCAGTTGCACTGGCTTGCCGAAGCGGAAATACACGCGTGCCGGCACGTTGGGGGCAATCAAAGGGGGGATAAAGGTCTCGTCCACGCCCTCTGCACATCAAGTAAGGAACAAGAAGGCACCAGAACATGTTACCACCTCCACTGATGGAGTCTTTTCCGGTTCCTAAAATTTGCAGCCTGTGAGAATCGGCTCAAACCCTGGGGCTGAGGCAACCCCAATAGCTGCTTTCTGAAAGTGTGCACAAAACCTTCCAAACCTTGCCGTCTATGCAGATGCTAAGGTCAAGTTGAATGACATTTGGATGCTGCTGAGTAAAACTCTTCCTTCAACTTCAGTTTTGGGAAATTTCGAAATCTTCAGCCTCATAAAGACCAGCCTTCCCCTTCTATTCCTTTCTTCATTGCCGCCTCCCCCTATGAACACTGAAGCAAAGCCTCTACAGACTTTGATCAAACAGCTTGGACTTAAATTTTTTGCAGCGGAGCATCAACAATAGAACAGGCATGACAAAACAAAACAGAAACTCTTGGGCGTGGTTTATGGTCGCAGAGATGCATATGCATTTTATTCAATCGGGAACAACTCGATACAAAAAACTGCAAACAATCAAAATGGTAAAACGCTAGTAGCATCAACGCACCAGCCTCATTGTCTCTTGCACGGGGAATGGCATTGGCTAGTTCTAAAGCCTGCAGTGAGTGCAAGAAATCCATATTACAAGTGTTGAACTGAATGGTGGGCTGGCATTTTGATCTATCTCCCGTCTTCCCACATTCAGCTTCAGGAGGGGAGGTGTGGGAGCAATTACGTAATTTAAGCCACCAGCGTTTGAGCTTGTGCAGGTTAGCCACTTGATACCAGAATTAAGAATGAATGGTAAGAGATAGAGAGGAGAGGAGAGGGAATGCGATTTGAAAGAGAGAAAGGTGTCACTCACTTGAAGAGCTTGAGGTGTGATGAACCTTTGTTACTGTTAGCTACCTTCATTCCCATCAAGCACCAACAACAGTAAAGTAAGCTGAAAGCTATATTTGTCTGGCCTTTCCTGTAATTCAGTTAAGTGCACCAAGATGAGACTTGCGTAGCTGTTCAGCTCACCTGGCGGCCTAAAAAGGGATTGTTTGGGAGCTCGTTCATATCCTGCAGTATGCCAATGCTGTCCTCCTGTGTTGTGTATTTTGTGGTCATCAGTGAAGGCGGCTTTTCACAGGCCAAGGCACTGCAGCAATGTCTTGTTGCAAAATTGTGGCAGCAAACACCTTATTGTTCTAAAGCAACAGTAAGACGACATGTTTGGTTTGGATTGCCAGTGCCTCATCGCTAAAGCTGCGACACCATGTACGATCCTCGACAAAAGGCAAAACGTAAAGGAATACACGCTTCACTCCTTTGCTAAATCAACGGGACAATTTTCAACTCACCACCCCGATGCTGGACACTGGTATAACAATCGCTTCAAATCGAGCGGCCATGCGGATGAACTCGCTCTGGGCTGGCCAAAACAGCTCATACCTACATAGAATGGACAAAGCCGTAGTGGTTGGACCAATGCAGGGGAATGGTTGGACCAATGCAGTGGAAGTGGCTGGATGCAGCGGATTTTGCAGTGGAAGTTGCGCGAAAGCTGCTCTCATGGCAGGGGGGGTGACAGCGGTGGCAGGCTGTGGAATGATCAATGGAATAATCGATGGAATGATCGATGGAATATTTTGGTGGAATGACCGGTGGCAGGCTGCGGAATGAATGATGGTAGAACACCCTTGTATCTAAGTAACTCTGTACACACTGAATGAAAACTGAATGAAAGAGATGTGGTGAACAAGAGGAGGAGTGGTAGAGGAGAGGTGTGGTAGCTGCAACGGAGGTTTTGCTGCCCGTTCAGCATTTAAATGGAGAACACGGAGACGGGAGTGGAGCAGTGGGCTCTCCCATCATCCTAACAGGCAAGAAACTGTAAGCGACGAAAAGCAATCAAGGTTGTCACAAAAGGTGGAATATTAGGTCAGTAGCAGTGGGCACTTGTTGGCGAGGCCATGGCTGCTGATCCATATCCATACGTGCACCCACTCAATGCATATTTGCGATTTGTCAACATGACATCAGCAGCGTGAACGTCCCCAGGGGATCACAAATGGTAGCAATTATAGTACCTGCCTGCCTGGATATGGTCTGAAACAGCAAGGTGCGTTTCACAACGGAGCGTATTGCACGTGGATACCAAACACTCATGCAAGGACAGCCTGTGAGCACCTTCAGTCTAAAATGAAACATACCCAGGACACGTCAGCACACACATCACTAATATTCAGGCCAAAAGCACAGTACAAACAAGCTTAGTCCTCTGTACACATTTCTAGCACAAACCCACATCTTCCCTCTATCCTAAAGCCCTAGTACTGACGGTTTAGCAGTAACACATCTTTGCATGTCTCTACGAGGTAGTAACGGTATTGGGAAGTTGGCGTGTATATAGATAAAAAAGATAACACTACGCAGGCAGTGAATACCGCTTTCCACATTAATAAAGGAAAAGGAATGCCATGCATACGGCCACACACGGTGAGTGCAATTGTTTCTGACCAAACTCATGCATACTCCGTTCTTTGGACTCTTACTTTTCGTGCCGTCTTTTTAGCCCTTCCCGCACACCACCGGGATACAACAGCACGGCTTCTCCACAGGCTAGAAGCCGAAAAAAGGCAGTGGGAGAGACTGGCACGGCACCAAAAGTGCGGTACGTATTTTGCAGGGCCTGTGTAAGCAGGAAAAGGGGGGTAGGGGTCGCTCATTAGATCTAATGGCGATAGAGCGAGCATCGCTGACCAGTCAAAGAGCACTGAAGAGAGGGGGCGACAATGTAGGACGTAAGAGGCAGCTTGTATGGTGCTGCGTGGTGTAGTTGAGAGGCAGAGTGAGGAGTGGTAAGGATATTACCAGTAGCTTTGCGGCACCCGCTACTTCATACTGTGCGTGTGCCTCTTTCTACACAGCTTACAAGAGCACGACATGACGGCAATGCCTTCAGGCTGGGAAGTCATATAGGGAACTTTCAGGAACCTTAAAAGCTGACAAAGGACAGGTCTAAGGAAGAACCGCAGATCATATGACCTGCTGTTACTTCATGCCCCCATGCCTCTGGATATCTTCCTTCTGGCAACATCTCCCACTCGTTGCCCCCCCCACCTTAAACGTGCTCGAGTTATCATCATCATCTTTCTTTTCCCTCTTCTCTTTGTCTTTCTGCTTTTTTGCCAGCAGCTCCATTGGGTCTTCAGACGCCAGCTGGTCATCCCTCTGGCCGTCCCACACGCTAGGGGGGGGAGTGCCTCCATTGAACAAGATTGGATGAGCAAGGCCACGCAGCAGCCGGTTTTGCTTTAACATTAGCTCCTGTGTGTGTGAAATTGATCAGATACAGACACGCGTGTGTTGAATGAAATGGCCTCAGTGAACGCCATTTGGGTTCGCTAGGCCACGCAGCAGCCGGCTCTGTTCTAGTATCAACCCCTGTGTGGGGTTGATCAAAATTAGGCATGTGCGTGTTATATGTTCTCAATGAACGCAATTAGGGCTTGCTAGGCCACGCAGCAGCCGGTTTTGTTTCAGTACCAACCCCTGTGTGGAAGGAAGCAAAGACAAGCATATGTACCATTTTCCCAATAAAAAGGGTGAGGATGTGCTTGGCCACACAAAACTGGTCCTGCGTCACACTGGCATCAGACCAGTTCCACGCAGCAGCAGCTCCAGTGCAGCTCCAGTGTTGAGGGTAGAAAATAAAGTTGTACATACACACACACGCATGCTTGATGAGCACATACTTCCTTTTGAAAATGAAGGATTCTAGGTCACGCCAATGGTCCACTAAGTGTAATGTACTCACTCTGGTACTCATCACGGGAATAGATATTATGGTGTAATACGTCCATAAGGTGTTTTATGTTAGTCTGAATTGCCCGTAGAACACATCACATTTTTCTAACATACTACTGCTACGTTAGCAGTGAGTTAGCGCTCAAGACCTGGATGTGTGCACGTACGAGCTACGTTGCACTTACAGGAATGCTTGAGGCTGGTGCTGCTTATTCGACAACAGCAGGTCCAGTTCATGCAAACGTAAAGTTATTGGCTGTTGTACTATCAGAAGCACCTGGATTTTGACGGGTTCACATCACGTGCACACAGCTTTCATAAATACTGAAAGAACTCACCTCGACCATGATGTTCATGTCCAGAGCGTACAGCTGGTGGTTCCCCACAAATCTGCAGCAAAGAGAGAAAGGGGTGTGTCTCTTCCCCTTTAAGCAGACATAGCCACATATGCCTTTCACGTTCACCGCACACACACACACACATATATATACACACATCCCCACCCCTACACCCCCACAGGCCT
>Ga0307960_1001372_pt1 | contig 14097 bp, 15 predicted proteins | sample OrgLakmetagen542_FD_201832 | JGI IMG/M metagenome (GOLD analysis project Ga0307960, IMG submission 201832) | Saline water microbial communities from Organic Lake, Antarctica - #542 | ecosystem: Environmental > Aquatic > Non-marine Saline and Alkaline > Saline | place: Antarctica: Organic Lake... | reverse complement strand
GAAAGCGCGCGTTTATGACTCAAAAACGCGCGTTTATCAGCCGTTGTTAGCGTGCAGAGCGCGAGAGTTCAGAAACGCGTTTCTGAAACTCAGAAACGCGTTGATAACGCGAGGCTTTTTGACAGTGATTGCAACACTGAATACAATTAGTAAAAAAACACTGAAGCATCATCTGCCAGGACCAACCGACTGTATTTAATCTGAGAAGGGAATCATCGTTTGTGTGTTTTGGGCACATGAAAACATGGATTGTCAGATTTAGCTTAGTTCTGTAATGGCTGTGCCTGGTGCTCTTGCTTGTTTAAGGCTGGTACTCCAGTCTCTTTGTGACTTCTTTCCTCCTTCTGATAAAAAACAAGAAGAAGAAAAAGAAAAAAACTACGCAGGCAGTGAAAACCACTCCCCACATCAATTAGCCACTTTGGTACCGAGTACCGTGAAGCTCCTCCACCGCAAAAAGGAAAGGGAAATCAATGGGGATCAAGAGGGTTGCAGGCTTGGCCTGACACCGGCTCCTGATGAGAGTTGATAATAGTACTGGAAAGGGCACGTCTGGTATGGACAAGTTTAGCAGCAAAGTTCACAGAGTGCACATGGAGCTTGGAGGCGAGCTTCTTAACTCTTTGAGAATCAAGACCCAGTTCCTTGAAAGGCTTCAGAGTGTGAGTGTTGTAGATGGTGCCACCCACACCCAAAAGGATGATGTGGAGAGTAACGGAGGCTCCTTGGAGAATGTTGCAGAGATCTTTGTGCTGTTCCTTTGCGGCGTTCAGCTGGTTCTGAGGTCCGGTGTCTTCACAATACTTGATCTCGACAAGGTGGATGTCACGCCGAGGTTTGCTGAGGTCTTTAGGTCGGTGCTGTCTGGGGTTGGTGGCTCTTCGCCCAGATTTTGTGCTGGTTACTCCCATCGCTGCAACAACACAAAAACAACAAACTAACGTAGGGGGGTGGGTTCTTCGAAGTGGCAGGGGGCAATTGAGGGAGACTGGGAGCACCTCAGCAGCACCGCCAGCCACCAGTAGAGCCACCAACCCCAGACAGCACCGACCTAAAGACCTCAGCAAATCTTGGCGTGACATCCACCTTGTCGAGATCAAGTATTGTGAAGACACCAGACCTCAGAACCAGCTGAACGCCGCAAAGGAACAGCGCAAAGATCTCTGCAACATTCTCCAAGGAGCCTCCGTTACTCTCCACATCATCCTTTTGGGTGTGAATGGCACATCTACAACACTCACACTCTGAAGCCTTTCAAGGAACTGAGTCTTGATTCTCGAAGAGTTAAGAAGCTCGCCTCCAAGCTCCATGTGCACTCTATGAACTTTGCTGCTAAACTTGTCCATACCAGACGTGCCCTTTCCGGTACTGTTATCAACTCTCATCAGGAGCCGGTTTCAGGCCAAGCCTGCAACCCTCTTGATCCCCATTGATTTTTCTTTTCCTTTTTGCGGTGGAGGAGCTTTACGGTACTCAGTACCAAAGTGGCTCCTTTTCCTTAATTAATGTGGGGAGTGGTTTTCAATGCCTGCATAGTTTTTTCTTTTCTTTTTCCAATCCACTGCCAAAGCGATCCACCAGTCACCATCGCCCATTCATTTCTAAAGTCAAATCCCATGCAGGTATTATAGGCAATAAATATGCTGACGCTCATTCCAGAAAATCAAGCGCAACCTACTCTGACGTTGCGGATGCCTCTATCAAAACAGCCGGCCCTGATGGAAATCCCTTCTACAATATCTGCTGGCTTGCAAAAGATATGAAGAACACCGAATCATACAAAATCACCCAAAAACAGCCCAGTCACCTACCTCAAGGCTTTGGTACCTACTTCTTAATTACCACGACACCTTGCAAGCACACATGCACCCCCTCCACAAACTAGGAAATGTCAATACCGTAGCAAACTACCTTAAATACAACCAGAACCTTATCAAAAATGGCACTGCCAATGGAGCCGCTAGCAACGCTTACCTAACAGCGTCCTATGTCCCTGTTAAAACCAAGTGCATCATTTATCATATGAATTACAGAACAGGAACCCTGTACAACCAAAAGCATGCGGTATGGTGTAAGCACTAAATAAGCCGAACTTGACCCCTCTGCCCTCAACTAGACAGTGCCCTGCACATCCTTTCTGGATGCCAACACACGCAAATAAGAAATATGATCACTGAGAGACACAACTTAGCATGCAGCATGATCTTCAAAGCCGTCAGCAAAACAGGCTCATTAGGATCCTGCTTTATCTGCATGGATGTAGGTAGCAGCGAACGGCGCTGGCTATGCAAAATCTTCTGCTTCCTAATTCAGCTGCAGCCAGGATTATACCAAAGTGGCTCTTTCCACCCCGCTTCTCAGACAAAAATATGTTTACCTCCAGCCGTCCAGATGCTGTACTGGTTGCTCCCATCTCTGCAAAAATAAAAAACAGACTAGCAATGAAGGGGGGAGAGTTGTTCTTAGGAATGGCAGGGGGCAATTGAGGGAGAGCGGGAGCACCTCAGCACCACCACCAACCATCAGCAGATCCACCTTGCCCAGACAGCACCGACCCATGGAACTTAGCATGCTTCAATGCAACACCACACCATCCTGTTGGGAGTGGGTGGCCAGTATCAATGATTTTGAGATCAATGCATTCCTGAATCAAGACTCATACAGACTCCTCAAGTTTGTGTCAGATTTAGTTTCAATTTACGACACTGGTTGATTTTGTTTCGCCAGCCAATTGCCATCAGCCAGAGACTCGGGCTGTAGGCCATCCTTGTAGGCTTGTGGGGTTCAGTCTAGCCGTTAGCAGCCGCCTCTTTAGGATCTTCGGTCGTGCTAGGCTCCTGCTGGTCGCTGCTCTGAATTTGCCGTAGGCGTGGTGTCTTTGCTTGATAGGTTGCCTGATGTCCAGAGGTACTCTAGCCTGCCTTCTCTCTGACTCCAACTTCTAAGGTTAGGCCTTTTTCTGTCTGTTCTTCAGACACACTCTTAGCTTGTGCTCTTGCGAACGTGGGCCAATTTCTCAGACTGTGGTTTTTCAAGGAGGGTAGCTGTGTAACCCTTACCCTAACCCTTACCCAAGGAGGGTTTTTCTGTTTAGGCAGGAGTTTTCCTTTTCCCAGTCTAATAGGTTTTTTCCTTCATTCTGTCAGGCCCTTGCTGAGGACCGTGTAACAACCCCCACCAAAAAAAAAGTAACCCTTGTAACCCTTGTTGGGAGTGGGTGGCCTGTCAACTGCGTCGCCAAACTTGAGACACGCACTTTTAAAAATATTATCAAGTCCAATCAGGAGCTGGTTGCAGGTTTAGCCTGCAAACTTACTGATCCTCATTGATCTCCTCTCTTTTTCATTTGGTGGAGTTTCATAGTACCGGTACCAAAGTGGCTCCGTTTCGATAATGTGTGGAAAGAGATTTACTGCCTACCTAGTTTTCTTTTCTGTTCTTTATAGGAGAGGTGAGATACCTTGGCATGTCAGTGTCTTTAATTACAAGGCAGTACAGATATTTCAGTGTTTACGTGGTCTTTGAACGAGGACACAGCAGTACAAAAAGGACCCAAAAGCCGGAAATTTATTTATAATTAAAGCAATGCGACTAAGCAAAAGGATGTATGATTGTTTATAGGAAGCGCTTACATTTAGGGCCACAACTCCTTCAACAATGTAACTGTGTGACGCTCAGAGCCACTAGCAGAAGTGAACATCGATTGTCGGCCCCCTACACACCAACTAAGTCTCGCTGCTGACGCACTTGCGAGCCCAGATCATAATTTATATCCCAGAATCCACTTTTGTCAGTGCTGCCGACCAAGCCACTTTTCCCCCCAACCTCATCTAACTCTGAAACACTGCACGCCTGTACATGATGTCCATGTGAGTGAACTGGGTGTGCGAGCACCTTACCATTTCTCTGAACCCTTCATAGGACCCTGCCCAGGTGCAGCAGCTGATCGCGGGCCGCGCCCACCTTCTCTATCCCTCTCCCCTCCCCAAGGACCACCACCTTGGTCACCCCCACCACGAAATTCCCTTCCCGCTTCTCTGTCCCTCTCCCCTCCACGAAGCTCCCCATTGCGCTCACCCCCACCTCGGCTACCCGCGTCCCTGTCTCTGTCTCCTCGCTCCCCACCCCATCCTGCACGCGCGGACGACCCGCCGTCTTCTTTCCGGCCCCACTTGTCTTCCTTGCTGCTGCTTGCTGCTGGGGTGCTGCGCTCCTCTGTGGGTGCAGCCTGTGATGTACGTTAAGGGAAAAGGTGTAAGTATTTGCATGTGTATGTACGTGCGCGTGTGTATGAGTGTTGTGTGTATGCATGTGTGTGAAAGTGAGCGTGAGCGTGTGTAAGAGAGTGTGTGTATGTATGCATGTGTGTGCAAGTGTGTGCATGTATGTATGTGTGTCAGTGTTGTGAATTTACGGCGTCAAACAGAAATGGCACCGTAAATTACGGTGCTTAAATGACGTCTACGTCACATAACCGTAAATAACGGTGAAATTCATACTGACGGTGGGGAATCGTAAGTAACGGTGCGGCGTCAGGAACTCATTGGCTCAGAGTGCCAACTCAAGCTCCGAATTCCCCACAAACAACATTTGCGATTTGCGATATAAATATAAAATGTCCTCCGGTAATCAGGCCAAGAGGGCTCGTGTGGCCCTGTGGCCCTGAGTCAGTCGAGCCTGGCCCGGCCTGGCCAGCTGCTGACGGTTTCCCACCGTAAATAACCGTAAAGCCGACCGTCAGACGTAAAAAATTAAAATCACCGTAAATTACGCCTGGTGATTAGTTTCTGACGGTCAAAACCGTAAATTACGCCTGACCGTCAAATGACGGTTGACGGCGTCAATCGTAAAGATTACAACACTGATGTGTGTATGTAATTAGTGTGCAAGTGTGTAATGGTGTGTGCTTGCTGTGTGTATGTGTGAGTGCGCGTGCACAGGGGAGGGAGGTACAGTAGTGTGGGGGGGTAGAATTAAACCTACAAAGTAGCAGTGAAGACCTTACTATGAGCATTATGAGCTAGAAGAAAGTACATGAATAGGATCACATCTATCCCTTGATGTCACGATACTTGTAAGAACAAATTGGAAAATTATTAATCATGCACATCGCTCTAACTATCAAAATTGATTAGTTATTTGCGAGTAATTTGTAGCAAACAGCGGACAATGCCGGGTAACCTTATACACAGCAATTTGCCTCACACACAAAATGGTAAAATGGTAACAGGCTTACGATCGCAAGATGGAATCTTCTGTATTTTAATGTATTGACAAATTCTTATAGTCAGATCCCCAAAAATGAGACACACCTGTTAATTATGGTGCACTTCTGCACCTGAGCAAGGTCATGAAACACTTAAACCTTTTCCAGTGAATTAAAATATTTCAATGTTCACTTCATGAAGTGATACATTTCAAATAGTTGCATACACAAATTAAAGAGGGGGGCAACTGAGCGACATTCTCAGTATGCTCCTTTCCATGCACACACAATGTTCTGTACATATGACTAGGCGCATTCAGAAAATTGGGGTCGAAGGGGCTAGCCATCGGGCCTTAAAAGGGATCCTGATAGGTTGAGCAGCCATTCCAGGTTGAATGCCTTTGTAATCCAAACTAAACTAAACTAAAAGGGATCCTGACCTAAATTTTTGGCAGAGGTAACTTTTTGCAAAGGTTTTGAACGTTAGGCCCCAGAAAGCCAATTTGGAAGCTTTCACTAAAACTTAATTGATGCAACCCTATAATTATATCCAACCATCATGGACGTAAAAGTTTATGCTTGGGGGTGTCGAAAATAACCTGCCTTTGCAAAAATTACCTCTATATGCATTTATAACCAGTTTTTTAACTTAGGTGAGTGGGTGATCTGATAAAGAGAGAGAAAGATCATAAATGATCTTTAAAAGGGGTGCACACCACAGCAAATGAAGCATATCTCACGGTCAGTGCCAAGGCCTCTGTGCACCCACCATACCTTGGTCACCTGATGCACACATATGTAAGGTTGGCCAGAATCGTGTATAAATATATACACACACCTTATGTGACCGTATATTTGGTGATTACCCTGCCAAAATTTGCCGTATATACACCGTATATATATGGTTCTGGCCAACCTACACAGAAGACAATTCATACACAGATTATTAATTCCATCTCCTGCATAGCAGGCTGACTCCTCCCTCTGTTTAAATGTTATATTCGTCTGTTTGTCTATGCGCGTGCATATTGTTAAGTAAATTGTTAAAAGCTCGTTTGTCTATGCGCGTGCATATAGTTAAGTAAATTGTTAAAAGCTCAAGGTAGAATTAGACGACAAGGTGCGCTACACTCGCAAAGTTGCAGAGAGTGAGTCCCCAGCAGCAGACAAAGAGGCCGCGGCATCAGAAACAGAGATCTGGACGCGTCAGCATCTTCTCGCGCTGAGGTGAGAGAGCACGTGCGAGAGCATATGCACGTGCATAGACAAACAGACGAATATAACATCGTCGTCTAATTCTACCTGTGATCACACAATGTCTGCAAATAATCATACGTTGCAAATATAACAGAACAGTGTGCATTCTTGGGTAGCTTTCAGGTCAAAGAAGCTAGGTAAAAATAATTAGTTTTGCAGTCATCCTGGACCAAATTGGTAATATCGATTGTTGCAAGATACAATGCTAAAACCTCCCTAAACTGAAGGTGGACTTCCTTGGGTGGGCTATTTAAGCTGCTGTCACAGGTCACTAAGATGCATGCACCCTGGTATGATCAATTGCCACGGCTGTTAAAATTTGGCACTGAATTGCAGTCGTGAACAGCCCTTTGATTCCCCTAACAGCACTCAACAGCCTGGAGTCAGCTGATGCGCAAGCAGCTGGGAGAGCTGCAAGTGGCTGAGAGATTCCTTGGGTCATTGCTGGGCTCCATAAATACGCACAAACACACAAACATACAAATGTCCTTGTGCCACAACCATCTGCTGGCTCCAGGAGGACAGGCAGCCACCTCAAAACTTCCTCGCAACTTCCTAGATTTAATGGTCATCATTCAGAGTCAAAAAATTGCCGCCACCACGCTGCTTCCAGAGCTCTGACACTGACCAGCCTCGCAACATCCATGGTTGCTATTTCCTTGCTTGCTCACTCATGCCTGTCAACAGTCACGCCATCCCTTATTAGCAGCACACACACATAACACTGGCCACAGAGAGCGCTGTACTGCTTAGTCCTGACCAGTTTGCTCAGGGCAGCCCAACACATACAGCACGGGCAGCGACCTACCTTAAGCTTTAACAATGCCGCTTCCTTGGCGTCTAGGTCTTTTTGGGCGGCTAGAGCACCGTCGGACTCCTCCTCGCCAGCAACCTGCGCATACACGTCAGGTTACAAGGGATTTTCCCCCCTTACTCAAAAGAGGTGTCATTCAACTGTACAGCCTTCTGCCGTACTACACTCGATCTCACCGGCAATCTGCATACAGAAAGAACAGGGCAGACACTAATGCACACACAACTTTTAGCGGTGAGGAGGCTGGGCTGTACCTCCCTTGTAAGCTAGCCAGCCACACACACCCTTATATAACACACCCATATATAGCGATGTAACTAACCTTGAAACTAACTTTAGATATATACACAAACACCCTGATCCAAACATATGCTGTTATTGCAAAAGCCTTTTCCACTTCCACACTGGCATAGTGCAGCCTATGTGCGCACACACATAATTGCAGGCACAGCCACAGGGATGCCCACAGGCTTATACTTGACCTAGTTTGGAATACAAGGCATTCCACCACGGCAAATTTTTGCTCGTAAATCCTGGATGAGCCTCACTGCTTATTGCGTTGCCTGGTAAATGCGCACAACTACAACCCTGCGCACGAGTCGAGTCGTCATCGTGCAGCTGCTTCTGTAGCAGCCTCCCCCCTCCCTCCCTGCCTGAGTCCCTCTTTGTGCATACTGCTGCGTGGGCTAGTATTGGCAGCTCAATTGCTACACAATGCATTTTCCCCGCCTCTGTCGCACGTTGTTTATCCTACACTTTTTGGGCACTCGTAACGGGCCACCTCTGCTCCAAGGTCTGTATCTTTTTCAAGTATACGAGGCACACCGCATGGCAGAGGTCAAGGAATCATCGCACAGCAGTGGGTAAGGACGCGTAGGTCAGACAAAGTAGCTTTCACTGCGTCTTTCTTTTCCTTTACACAAAACATTCAATGCCACTAATAAGGACTCCTTGAAATTTGTAGAAATTTTGCAGCTTGGCCAAGGTTCTGCCAGAACATCTCAACCATGAGTGTCAGCGTATTTATGTGTTTGCATGTCCTGTGTACTCAGTGTGTGTGTTTGTGTCTTTGTATGTATTGGCACAAGGGCATGCTTCTTGCTTACACACTGACAGCGGTGAGTCTCACCTTGAAAGCCTCCAGCTCTGTGCGCAGTTGCTGGAGACCTTTTTGCAATGCTTTCTCCTCAGGCTCCTCATCCCTGGAGAAAATGAGCGTGCATGTGTGTGTGTGTGTGTGAGTATGAGTGTGTGTGTGCGTGTGTGTGTGTGTGTGTGTGTGTGTGTGTGTGTGTGTGTGTGTGCTAAGCAGGCATAAATTCTATCAACGTGCAACAAAAGCCAGCTAAAATTCACCTGATGACTTCTCCCTGCTCCAATTTCAGTATCTCCTTCACCGGATCTGCATCCACCCCCTTCTTCCTGAGCACCTCTTCCCTCGGCTTAGCTGATCCAAACGGATTGCTGCGCTCCTTCTTAACCGGCGGCTCCTGTTGTTGCTGAGGTGCCTCCTCGCCCAAACCTTGCTGCTCGCTCCCCTTTTCAGAGCCACCCCTATGAAACACGTGTTGGATGTGTGTGTATGTGTGTGATTGTGTGTATGCGTGTGTATGTGCGCGCGCACTAGTTTGTGTGTTTGTGTGCCGGATATTGAAGCTTCCATAATCTCCATTGTTGTGTGTGCAAATGTTCTGATCTTACATCACGAGAGCATATGTGAGTTTGTGTCCGTGTTTTAGGGTGGTGGGTGTGGGCGCCATTGCAGCTGCTGGTACGTGCACCAACACAAACACTTGCCCAAACAACCGCACCTTTCTGAACCGCTGCCTGATTTGTTGCCCTCCACAGGTGCAGTGCGTGGGGCAAGTTTGAGGCGGGGACGTGCAACGGGGGCACTGGTGGTTGGAGCGGCACTGCCATTAGCACTTGCGCCTGCGTACATGTGTGTGTATGTGCATGTGTCTGAGTGCATGTGTCTGAGTGCATGTTTGTGTGTGTGTGTGTGTGTCAGCGTGTGTGTGCGCGTGTGTGCGCGTGTGTGCGACTACATGCAAGTAAATGCAATGTGTGGGTGTGTGTGTGCGTGTGTGTGTGGGTGTGTGTGTATGCGCACGCACACACACGTTGCATGCATGTGCTCATAGCACGTGCTCAGAAAGCGAACCACCAAGCGCATGCCACCCACCAGCTCTGTCATCCGTAGCAGGAGCCTTTCTGCTCCATCTATCCTCGGCATCTGGGTTGCGTCCTGGTGACGTGGAGAAACCAAAACCTGAACAGGTGCACGAGCAACGGGGAGCATGCTGTATCTTTGCTGCCCGACTTGCTTTGACAAGTTATTGCAGACGCAAGCTTGTGCTGCACGCCACCTATGCGCACGCACATGCACGACACAAGTTTACGCGCTTGCTTGCTGGCAAACATCAGTAATTTAATATACGAATGCTAATGTTGTTGTGTTTACACTGCATGATCCCGGCTTCACAAAAGGGCAATGCACAATGCCGTGATGTCCTATGGATTCAGGCGTACGCAGCAGTCCCGTCTCATCAAATAGCAACCGGTACGCCACTTCTTTAGGGGCGCCCCACTGCTTGGTGGGGCACGCCTACGGAAGTGGCGTACCAGGCGATGGATATGCAGAAGCAAACCTGTTGACCCTGTTCTACTGCTGCCTCACGCACAGTTTGCCATTCATCCTCCACTCACCACTCCTCTCCTTCCCTCTGCTGCGCTCTCTGCCTTCCGTCGGAGGGGGTGGCCCTCTGCGGCTCCACTGCTCCTCCTCGTCAGCCTTACTGCTGCCCTCAAACATGCGACGCGGGGCATCCCTGAAGCCTCCCGCTCCTGTGAGCCAGAGGTGTCATGTCAGCAATTCCAGCAAGGTGTGTGTTGCTAAGGCAAAGGCAGCAAATACACGTTCACTCCGTGCACTCTTAGACGCACGCACTTGCACCTTCGTACACACATGTGTGTGTGTGTGTGTGTGTGTGTGTGTGTATGTGCGTGTGTGTGTGCGTGTGCGTGTGCAAGTGCGTGTGCGTGTGTGTGTGTGTGTGTGTGTGTGTGTGTGTGTCAAGTGAGCACAGGTGCGTGTGCAAAACAGCACCACCAGCGCGCCTCAGAGTGACAGCTTGCTTGCCCTCCTCACCTGCTCCTGCCCTGTCTGTGCTGGGCTCATACTTCTTGCTGCCTCCCCAATCTGCAACCTCGTCTGCTGCTGAGACCGGGCGTGGCTCCCGGCTGTCAAAGCCCCGCCCCCTGCTCGGCTCCTCGGTGGCAGCAAACTTGCGGCTGGCCCCCCAGTCTCGGTCTTCGTCTGCACGAGAGGGGATGAACTCGTCTCCCCCGTCCTCCCCTCCTCCTCGGCGACCCCGGCCTTTCTCTGTGTGCAGAGTGTTCATTCAGGCGGCCAGTCAAGCCCTGTCCTTCCTGCCCACTTCCAGGACACACTGGGTGAGTGTTTAGTAAAACAAGGCTGGTGGTATCAGTCTGCAAATGAAGCAGTGACAGAGAGTTTTTCCACCCACCTGCCCGGTCGCCTCCGTAGTCCCTGAACGCCCCCCCCATGCCTGGAGGGCCTGCGTCCTCCTCGCCCTCCACCCTACCCTTGGAGCCGGTGGGAAGGGACAGCAGGATTTCCTTCTCGTTCACGGGCGCCCTCCCAGAAGTAGGCACGAACCGGCCCGAGGAGGGTGCGGGCGGCCCGCCTGCCTGCTGCATGAAGGTCCTCATGTCCATTTTCTGGCCCTTCTTCTTCTGCTTGGGGGCCTGCTTCGCTGCCTCCCCCAGGGACGGGAACGCTGCATTGTCAGCTGGAGGTGCCTCGATCTTGCCTCCTCCGGCCTCGGCTTCTGCTTCTACGTCATCCGCCCAGCTATCCTTCTTAGCGTTTTCTTTCCCGACCCAAGCAGAAGTCATGTCCAGACAGCCGGTCTATTTGAGACAGCTGGAGCGCGAACAGTTGCCACAGTGCTTGATAAATAATTTTTGGGTATTCTTTTGAAGGCGTACTGTCTGACTCGGCAAAAATCGAGCGCATGCGCCTGCACCAATTTCCGTTCAAGCCCGTACATTTCTCTAGCAGAAGCTGTGGTCAATGTGTGGCAGCACAAACCAAACAAAAGGAAAGCACAGCAAGGTTTGTCATGCGACCCTGAGGTTGGCGGCGCACACATTGACAGGCGGCAAATCCAAAGGCCAAGAATAGGTTGACTGCCTAGTCATAATGGCCAAGATTTGGAGCCTCTTTATATTGTTATCTGTTATTTTAAGAAGAAGCACGTATGTCTGTCCTGTTGCTTTGAGCAATCCTGGTAGCTAAGCATACGCAGACGTCTTGACGACTTAAGTTGGTGTTGGATGAGAAGGTGACGGCCAGTTGTGGCATTGTGCATGAGTCTAAGAGACTTGTTCAATTGGGCACTTTTTTATGCTGAACAAGCGGCGGCAGCGATACATATCGTGCAATCAGTCAATTCGTTGACAGACGTGCGTTCCTGTCTAAGATTTCTTCCCCTTTAGTAAGTTTGGCGAGCAATTTTTGTTACAATTGGTGGCGCCCTTGGGCCAAGATATTTTTGTACACAATAATCTGAGTCCGATTCTTTGCATTAAAAACAGTGGTTCTTCGATCGGACATCCTGAAAAACAGATCATTCAGCCAATTTTGTCAGATCATTTGCAATTTTGTAGAGGATGTAACAATGCAGGACACTTATTTGAACGAGAAGAAACACTACATGCTGACACATGTATGCACCGCCTGGGGCATTGTCTTGTGTATGAAAAATTGGCTGGCTGGGGTTCCTAAGCCCACACATGGAACTTGGCATGCATCAGCCAGCATGATTAAGGGAGGGGGCTACGTAGGTGTCCGCACCAGGCAACACTCCACTGCACAAACACACACAAGAAAAAGTAGTGTGGGTCAGGGGGGTTGTGTGCCGTGGCACCCCAGACCCACACCTTGGCTGTTATGGTTTAAATTGCTTGTATTGCAGTGCATAATTTGCTTTAAGTGTAGATGCATTTCTGATGGAGAATTCATTCAGTTTATGTGTTAGCTTTATAATCTTATAATCTTATGGTAATCCAGATTGAAGTCTGCCAGAGTTTTGTCTGTATAATCTTTGTAAATAGTCCCCAGTAATCCAACGAAGATCACGTGGAACTTGACTTTCTATATCCCTGTCTATGTAGGTTGGAGATAAGCACAATGTACTGAGCTTTTGCTTTTTGCAATTAAGGATCAACATGATTTAAAACTCAATCAGGTGAACCTGCCACTGGTTTGGATTCAGTTTCTTATCTTTAGCAAGCTGCTGAAAATCTGAGTTGCGGGTGGTCACCTGAGAAAAGCACACAGTACTAGGTAAGAATTAGATAGCATCAGGACGAGAAGAAAGCTTTCAGGACGAGAAGAAGGCTTTCAAAGCACGTGCTGTTAGGTTTGGCAGCAACCAATAGGGCATTGTTTTGTTGGCAGTGTTTATCAGATCAGGCCCAGTTCTGCTAGGTTATCTGCACTGCCTGTGTCAGTGTATGGAATTTAGTTGGCACCGCATGGTCCTTTTTGCAGGGCTTGGACTATCAGTAACAGTACACTTGCCATTATGACGTTCTATAATCATGTTCCTCATTTTAGTGTGTTGGCAACCGGAGAGTATATGAAGCGTTGGGGTAACTGAGGTGCATGAGGCAGCTGGGGTGCCTGAGGCCCTGACTTCCAAACTCCTGCCCCCTCCTTTCCTTATTCAATACCGACCCCGAACCCTTACGTTAAGTGTGTACACGTTCCTAGTGGAAAGTTTAGGCATTATTAACTGGAGGTCATTTAACGGTGATCGGTGAAGCTGGTTTGACGCCTCGTCACAACTGTCAGCAAAGACATCAATTTTGCCTGGATAGCGTCAACCAGAAAGTTTCAGCAAACTCATCAAGCGCAGTTGAAACATTAGACCCCAGAATCAGCTAAACGCTGTAAAGGAAGAGCACAAAGATCACTAGCCCATTTCATAGAGCCTGCTTGTCTTATTTTTCTTGGGTGTGGGTCTTGATCCGATATCCACAGCACTCTCAGGCCTTTATAATAGCTGGGTCTTACTATTATTGAGTCAAGAAAAGAAGGAGTTGAGGAATTTTAACTGGAAATTACAGCAGCATTAGAAGGAAAAAAGCCACGCAGGCAGTGAATAACCACTCCACACATTAGTTAAGGAAAAGGATCCACTTTGGTACCAGGTACCATATAACTCCTCCACCAAAAGGGGTAAAAACCAATGGGACCAGGAGGGTTGCAGGCTTGACCTGAAACCGTCTCCTGATGAAAGATGATATTAGTGCTGGAAATAAAGGGCATGTCTGGTATGGACAAGTTTGGCAGCGTAATTGACAGAATGAACATGAAGCTTGGAAGCAAGTTTATTTGCTCTTTGAGGGTCAAGACCCAGCTCATTAAAAGGCTCCAGCGTGTGATTGTTGTAGATGGTGCCACCCACTCCCAAAAGGATGGTGTGGAGGGTAACGGAGGCTCTTTAATGGGTGGAGAAGAGGCCTTTATGCTGTTCCTGCGCGGCGCTCAGCTGGTTCTGCGGTCGAGTGTCCTCACAGTACTTGACCTCGATGAGGTAAATGTCACGTTGAAGAATGCTGAGATCTTTGGGTCGGTGCTATCAGGGAAAGGTGGATCTGCTGATGGTTGGCGGTGCTGCTGAGGTGCTCCCGCTCTCCCTCAATTGCCCCCTGCCATTCCTAAGAACAACTCTCCCCCCTTCATTGCTAGTCTGTTTTTTATTTTTGCAGAGATGGGAGCAACCAG
>Ga0307960_1001354_pt1 | contig 14183 bp, 16 predicted proteins | sample OrgLakmetagen542_FD_201832 | JGI IMG/M metagenome (GOLD analysis project Ga0307960, IMG submission 201832) | Saline water microbial communities from Organic Lake, Antarctica - #542 | ecosystem: Environmental > Aquatic > Non-marine Saline and Alkaline > Saline | place: Antarctica: Organic Lake... | reverse complement strand
TACTCAAAGATCACAGCTGCATGCAAAAGAAGATTAAGGAGAGGTCTGTGGGCAGCCACAGGAAACGGCTGTGTGGACTTTGTGTGCCATGATGTGTAATAACTAAGCAAATGCATGGAGTCTGGCTTTAATCCGTGCTCCTAGGCTCAGTCCTTACATACCCACAAGCTTGCAGGTGCGCACTATATGTTTACACAAAAACTTGCAACTGTTCTATGCAGGCCTGCCTTCTTCGGGTGCAGTGCTGCCTGGTTCTGCAGATGTGGGGTCGTTGTCGCACTCTGACTGGACGGCACTCTGGGGTCAATGGCAGGTGAACAAAGGGAGGAAGAGAAGTAAAGTGGTGTTCCACGAGTCAGTGGCAGTTGAACAAAGGGAGAAAAAGGCATAGAGTGACGTTTGGAGAGTCATTGGCAGGTGAACAAAGGGAGAAAGAGGCATAGAGTGACGTTTGGAGAGTCAATGGCAGGTGAACAAAGCAGAAAGAAGGGTACAGCGTGACAAGCACGGTATTTGCAGCAGGTGAGCGTGAAGTCTGAACCATTGAAATATGCAGCCATTTTTAGCCAGTACCGGCACAATTAGGAAGAGATTGGCAGGTTGCGCAACCACATCTCGCTCATCCTTTTTTGACAGAGAAGGTTGCAATGATAAAACTCACGAGCCACGCGATTAAAGAGAAATGCAGCTGCACGGTATCCAGACCATCTGCTGCCGTGCTTTCGACCCCCAAAGTCTTAAAGATAATTACTGTGCTTCTGCAAGAATTAAAACACCTACATGACTGATTTGGAAGGACACTGTTACTCACAGGAACCATGATTCGTTGCCAGCTCTGGCGCCTTGCTCACAATTAGCTTGCTGATCTGGCTCAGTCAGGGTGCAGATGCGTGGGATGTAAGTAGAGAAATGTATGGTTTTGTACCATCACTCTCACTCATGTCAGGTCACCCCCCCACAGCATACACCATCCAGACCTCTTGCACCATTTTTCACAAAACAACATAAAGCACAATGCAAAGTAGTTTTGTATGCTACACACAGGAAGGTCGGAGCAAAGTTGGTCATTGGACTTTTGGTTGCCAAATTGCCACTGAATTGCTGCAAAATAGGTGCAAAGCAGGGACAGAGCCACACTAGCCCTGCTCACCACCGATTTTGTGTGGCAGAACATTAATTGTTCATTACTTTGTCTGGAATGCTTGGGAAAGGTGTGAGGGTTGTTGGTATGGCAATAAGCCAAACAGCACTGTTAGGGGTGCGCCATCCGTGGGGACGACCAAGTGCTTTTATTATTATTATTATTGTTCATTATCAGTCTGAGTCAAACCATGCACCTACATCATATCAGATTGCAAATGAGGAGGTGCTTATACTCACAAATAATTTTGTGTGTACTGTGCATGTGTTTGGTTTTGGCCAGCCCATTCATGCCAATTTGAATTGATGTGTGCCCTGTTTAGATGGGCAGAGCATGTAGCATGAGGGCTGGTGCCAGGTTAGGTTATAAAAACAATTACCAATGAAAGTGGCGCTTGCACTTGCATTTGTAGGAAACAAAATTCTGGCTTTCAGCAAAGCTTGGAGTTCACGATTTACACGGTTGACCGTGACATTGTGAAAAGGGGCAGGAGAAATCTTGCAAGTTTAACTGGAAATGTTTAATGAGAGTGTCTACTAGAGATGGTCCTTTCCTTTGAGGGATGGGTAGTTAGTTGGGAAGGTAGATGGATAGATGTGTTTGGAGGCTACTTTGGATGGGTTTAGGTGCATGGGGACTAATTTGGATCTATGGATGGATGGGTAGTTAGTTGGGTAGGTGGATGGATAGATGTGTGTGGAGGCTGTTTTCTTGCTCCTTTTTCTTATTCAATGTGGGGAATGGTTTTTGAGTGCCTGCGTAGTTTTATTTTCTTTTTGCTTTTTGCTAATTTCTGGCCCAGAAATCCCCCTGCTGTGCATTCATGTCCACAACTTCAGATCCAATTTAAAAACTGCTCAAGTTGTTCCTTGAACCCCCAACTGTCACACTTTGCTACCGCTTTCTGCAGGAGTGGCTCTCTCGGATTAAGAGTGGCAGTTTTGCTGCTTCCTCAGATGACCAACTTGCCAGGTGTGCTGGCTTGCGTGAGGATGCCCAAACCACCATTATTATATAAAATACGCCTGATTCAAGCTTAATTAAGAAGAATCAAGAGCTTTTAAACCACCAATTTCTCTAGGTAAGGTAAGGTAAGGTTACATTGCTAAATATGCCTCTGGGGGGCATCTGAGCGGAAGCTTGGAAAAAGCCTGAAACCAAACCAAAAAGATGCTAGAAAAAATAAAGGGAAAAGGGCTAGGCACTCAGCCACAAAATAGGCCGCACCATAGATATTAGGTTGGTTCAAAAAAGTCCTCAAACAATTTCTCTAGACATTGTTTATGTCAAGCCTGCTTACAGACAGGTTATCATCTTATCTGCGTCTAGTAAGACGGTCAAGCAGGCACTGTCTGCACCTTTTTAGAGCATGGTGCGTACTACATATCAGCTTGGATTTTGTCCTCTCCATGTTAGCACGACGGGGTAGGAGCTATTTTGAAGCAGAACACAGTTTCTTCCCGATCAACTTTTTGTACTCAGGTACTCCGTCATCTGGAGTTCAGGAGAGCTCCCACATCTGACCAGGGGTCACGATTCTGTGCTCACTTTGCTGGACGACTACTACGGGGGAATGCAGGTGATTCTGTGCTCACTTTGCTGGATGACTACTATGGGGGAATGCAGGTGATTCTGTGCTCACTTTGCTGAGGTGATTCTGTGCTCACTATGCTGGACGACTTCTATGGGGGAATGCAGGGAAGTGATAAATGACGCCACTATTGTTTTTTTTGCACCTTTCTTTTAGCTATACCCAACTTAAGAACAAGCTCTTAAAGTAACGAACACTGGTTTGTTAGCCTTCTGCTGCCTTTGTCAATCAAGGGATTATGCCTTATGAGTTATGAGTAGGGTTGTGTGTATCATGCAAGTTGAAGCCTATCAAATCCCTGCCACACTCCTGGCCCTGTGAAAGTATCTACCTGGATCTTTTGTGTTATTTGCTTATGCGGCCCATGGCAGTATATGAACGTCAGATAGCGGACACCAAAGCAGCAGTAAGGTGAAGGTGCATGGACGGTTGCAAACATGTCTTGTCAGGACACTCGACAAACGCACACCCTCTTCCAACACTAACGTTCGTGTAACAGAGTCGGTAAAAGTGTCAGCTTAGGAAAGGAGAGGGCTGGCATTGCCGCTCACATGGTACTTTCTGGAATACACATAATAATAACAATCCTAAATCAAACTCACATATTCATACATACACACACGTACACACAAACGCTTACACTTGCATTGTACGTCCAGGATGATGAGCGGCATGTTCGCTTGCACCAACAGCTCACGTCAGCCCTTCAAAACACGCACAAAAAACTGTGCTCCAAGATCCGCACGTTTGAAGCACAGATGGCTGACGTGGCAAAGGTGGACGCTGTACAAAAGAACGCAGACATGATCACAGCAAACATTTACCGCATCCCTGCCGGTAGGTGTGGCTTTTGTCCTGGGCAAAGACATTAGAAGTGTGGTCTGCCCAAAACAAGGCAGGCACAATAACGGCAGACGCAAGAACGGCAGAAACAAGAACGGCAGACACAATAGCGGCAGACATAAGTGTGGTTCTATTCCAGCTCGGCTCCACCGAATGTTGAAGGGGAATCTACACATGGCCAACCATCCAGGATGCTTCCTGCTGCAGGAGGCACAAGCTGTGGCAAGACAGTACCAACTGACATTTGGTTGCACTCGCCTCCAAGAATTTGAGTAATTCTGCAGCAAGCTGCAGAGTACTCTGCAGTTCTTGGGGCGTCACCACTTTTTATCCGGGAGCGTGTTGCAGTTTACAATCCATAGCTGCGATGCAAAGTGTTATGGACCTCATACATAAACAAAATATGCACGAGACACACATCTGTTCTACTTACCTGTAGGGGCGCCAGAGATTGAGTGTGAGGATTGGGAAACTGGTGAGACCGTGGTTCTTAAACTCGACCCCACCAAGACAGCAGTTGAGGTACGAGATTACATTTGATATTGGACAACGTGCAGTAGATAGCTGGTTTTTGACTGCTAGTCCCAACTGCTGTCGATAGTTTACGAACTTGGTGAGATGCAGGTCTGCAAGGAAAGTTAAGCGCTTTTATTGAAACACAGGTTCTTTTTTGTTGGCATCGTGAGATGCAGTAGGCCAGGAATTTATTACCAAGGAATAAAATAATGGAGAAACAACAAAGAAACACAGATAAGAAGCAAGAGATGATAAAGTAGCATGTCACTTTTGCTGCACTACAAGAACTGGAGTTCATCTCGACAGTTATGTCAAAGAAAGCTGCTCTTGAGTGACCTCTGCCCCTGCTGGAATTGTCCTTTTGTTGCCTTGTGGATAGTTTCTCCTTTAGATTCTCGTGACAATCCATGCATGAACGAGTGAGCACTCTGTGTACACGGCTGTAGAATATGCATGGACTGAACCTTGTCCACAGATAACCAAGGATATTTACAAACGGGCTCGCAAGCTAAGAAGGGCCTCCGATGCTGTGTTCCCACTGCTGGAGGCAGCGCAAGAAGAGCTTGCATACGTTGAGCAGGTATGTGTGCACATGACACACTCAGCAATGCCTCCTGTCGAGCAGGTATGTGTGCACATGATACACTCAGAGCTTGCATGCGTTGAGCAGGTATGTGTGCACATGACACACTCAGCAATGCCTCCCGTCGAGCAGGTATGTGTGCACATGATACACTCAGAGCTTGCATACGTTGAGCAGGTATGTGTGCACATGACACACTCAGAGCTTGCATACGTTGAGCAGGTATGTGTGCACATGACACACTCAGAGCTTGCATACGTTGAGCAGGTATGTGTGCACATGACACACTCAGCAATGCCTCCCGTCGAGCAGGTATGTGTGCACATGACACACTTAGAGCTTGCATATGACACACTCAGAGCTTCCATATGTCGAGCATGTATGTGTGCACATGACACACTCAGCAAATGCCTCCCGAAAACTGACATGTATTCAACAGGGCAAGCCCCCTGACCAAGCCTGTTGAACTAAAAGCATGCATGCTTGTTTTGTTTTGTGTAAGCCCTCTTGCAATAACTCAACATGCTTTTGCGGCCTTAGCACTGCTCACATGAGCTGAGCAGCGTGTCTGAAGTAGGTGTGGGCAACCTTGAAGATCAAAACAATGTACAATGTATATAACTGTATGCAGACTATACATGACCCCTGCCAATAAACGAGCAAGCAATCTCTTTGTTGCGTTTGCTTCCTTGTGATTTTTTTAAACTGCTTCAGGTGTTAGACAGTCTGCAGCAGCTAAAAGAGAAGACAAGTCGTGAAGATGAGCAGGCGCTTGTAGAGGTCCAGGTGTGTGTACGCGTGAATGAAAGTACGCGCGTTTTATTTGTTTTCATCAGCGTTATCTCTTGAAGCATGTTGCAAATGAAAACCTCTGCACTCTCAAACGACACCCTCCTGCCAGTGCTTTTCATCTCATCTTTGCAGCTGCACTTAGTAGCACTTATGCACTGCAGGTGCACTAGTAAGTATATCAGCACTTCTGCAGCTGCACTAGCACCACCATCCAACCTTGACAAAGTAGTATTGGCCATCAAGTGGAGCCTGGTCATTCCTGACACTGCCCTGCTCTAAAAGAGTCTTTCTAGTGTCATTTGCGTACAGGAGGAGCTAGTCAGTGGTGGCTACATCCGTCCCCCTCCAGATGCCGCCCTGGCCGCCAAAGCAGCCTCCAAAGCACGCAAGGCACGGCAAGCCTCATTTATTTCCATGTGTCGAGGCACGCTTTTTTGTTCTCATATGTCAAGGCGCATTCCCTTTGCTCGACTGGAAGCTCAAGTGTATTTGGTTGGCTCACGTATCATGGATGAGGCATGTACAGTATTGCAAGAAGCAAAAAGTATTTACAGTTAAGGAATTGGCGCAGGTGGCTAGAACAGCAATGGTTTTGTTCTCACCCCTGCAAATATCCCAAACCTGAATGAAAGGTCTACAAACGTGCAATGCATCTTTGGAACACAATCTCATGTGTTATTCTTTTCTCATTTGGTCGACCAAACACAGGCAAGCAATCGAGCCAGCAAAAAGGGTGGCAAGACAGCTGGTGCTTCTGATGGGGCCAGTGGGCTCAGGATGTTCATGTCGCCTGGGGGTTACCAGGTAAAAGAAAAAAGTGCAACACTCACGTTCACACGTGCAACTGTGATCTGAAGCGATCACCACATTCCATCTTGATTTGTTACTATAGCTGCACCTGGGTTGTACCAAGGCACTGGACCATAGCATTTCAGGCATGTGAAGCTCGGCCCTACCAAACCCAGCCTTCTGATTTGTCTATTGTACCTACTCAAAAGGGGCTACACAAAGCATTTCAGGCCAGCCACTTGCACAAATTAGGACACAGTACTGCACACCGTGATGTTTCGATCTTGAAAAGCGCCAGAAATATCCCTTCACCCATTCTGTGGCTGTGAACTGCAGGTACTCGTGGGCCGCAACAACAAGCAGAACGATGTCCTGAGCCACTCGTAAGTTCTGCCCCTTTTTTTAACATATGCTCTTGTGTATTTCCAAGCCACTTGTAACTTGGAGGCTCTGCTACGCTCCATTGGCTGCTCCTTAGATCCTGCGTGCCAATTGTACTTCCTTAGAGCTGCTTTGTACAGAGCTGAGGCCACTCAGCTGGTCAGGCAACCGGGCAATCTCATGTTGTGTTGTAATCCAAGCATCATGTAAGCATCCTCAACACTGCATTGTAGCCTGAGGAATGTACAAGCATTCTAAGCATTGCATTGTAGCCTGAGCGTCTTGCATGCTTCTTCACTTTCTTCTGTGTTGTAGCCACAGGCAAAGTGTGTGCCGAGACGTTTCAGGATCATACTTAGAGTAGTTGCCTCCACACAAATAAAATACAGGCACCCCTTGATTTAAATCATAATGGTATGCCCGCACCATCTTACCTTGCAGCGTGGCTCAGCCGGAGGACCTGTGGTTTCACATCCGTGGGAGGCCTGGCTCTCACGTTGCCATTCGGTAAGTGTAGGTAGCACGCACACATGCACACACACTCTATTTTTGGTACAACAAGCACCCATATATCACATACTTGGTTCTTTTTTATTGCAAGTCAGCTACAGAAATTAAAATAGCTGTACTGGCATATTGTGATAAAGCATCAGCAGCCAGTGTGTGGCACTCAAACGCTGCTAGCGCTGGACATGTTAATGCTAATAAGCTGGTGAAACTGGACAGCATTTACATGATAACTGGTCTCTGCATTCCAGTGCAAGTCGCCTGTATTGATGGCTGTAGCCGAGCAGATAAACAAGAGCAAAAGAACTAAAGCTCATATACTCAGAAAACTAAACTAATTTTAGATTCAAGCAGGATATGATGTACCTGCACACCAGTTAGGCATGGCCTTTTTGATCTTGCACACTTTCATGGAACCTTCTCTTTCCTTTGTTCCACTGTGTAGTTCAAATAACAAATGCCCTTGTGACCTCAGCCACCTTTAATTGAGATGTAGGTCATTGCCACCTTCCCCCCAAAAAATACATGCTTTTACAAATACACTTTTTCTGCAGTGCATGACCCTGGCTTCTTCCCACCTTTGCTACCTGCTCCTAAACTTACATCTATTCACATGTTCACTTCTGTCTGCAGTGTCAGCTCAAAGCCGGGCAGCCCGAAGCCAAGCCCCCAGATTGGAGACGAAGACGTGCAGTGCGCTGCTGACTTGGCTTCGTACTTCTCAAAGGGCAGGAATGATCTGAAATGCGATGTCATTGTGGCCAAAGCAGGTGGCTTGAAAAAGCCAAAAGGTGGCAAACCTGGGCAGGTGTGTGACCCTGTTTTTGAAGAAATTACTTTCGATTGCAAGAAATTGATGCCATAGGCTTTAATCGTGCGCGGAACTTTTGATGTATGAGATGCACTATTCTAAGTACTCACACCATGAGGCATGTTATGATTTAGGGAATCATACGTAGATTTGCCCTTGAGTGTCATTGAAATCAATTCTTGTAAAAAGCCGGTGTCATGCCTGTCACCCTCCTGACTATCTCCCTTTTTGTTTCTGTGGTGGAGGAGTCTTGCAGTACTACCCAATACATATGCAGCTCCTTTCTTCGATTGATGTGGGAATTGAGAGTTGAGGTTTCTGCCTGTGATTCTTCAATTTTGAAGCCTGAAGTTGAACTTTCCTAATTAATTGCATCATCGTGCCTTGCATGCCACAGGTTTTGGTGACAAAAGAACTTGGAAATGTGGTCGGGCGGCCTGGCAATGTCAGCATACCCAAGGACATGCAAGGATCATCCGAAGGCTAGCACGCACGACAGAGGGATTGACGAGAAAGATATCAACTGTCACTTCTTTGCTTCATCTCAATCAATCATTGCATGTGCGATGAGCACGCATCCTGCCTCAACCTTGTCAGCCTTACTTCTTGGCTGTCTAAGCTTGGCAAAGAAATATTAAGCAAGAGATGGCACACCTTGAAGAGCGATATTAAGACTTATACATTTTGATGTACCTCTGGAGATTGTTCCTGGCTGGTGGGATGACAGAAAAAGAAACAAGCCTGTGTTGCCTCTCTACCTTTGCTTGGATATTTCTAACAATCTCAGCCGTGCACTTTCTTGCCTTCACCTTTCTGGCCATAAATTTCTGGTCCAAATATTGCGTCATAACAGGAATACCTAGAAGGCCTTATGAGCTCAGGATCTGGACATGTAGGATTGTGTCAAACCATCCATGGCTGAAAGAATGTGAGAGGACCAGCAGTCACGAGCCTCGAAGCTCAATCGCATGTCAGTTTGCAAAACCTTTTTCATCATGAAGCTATTGCGTTGGGTAAGGGAATTGGCATTGGGTAAGGGAATTGTACAGACACATTGAAGCACGAAACCAGTTGAACTGTAGGGGCTCCAGGCATACTCTCGCATACCGCACCATGAAGGAGTGGTGTCCCTGACTCTGAGATTTAGTTTAGTTTGGATTACAAAGGCATTCAACCTGGAATGGCTGCTCAACCTATGAGAACGAGGTAAACTTCAAAACAAACCAAGTAAAAAAAGGGCTGTGACGCAACTGGAAAATGCTATCCTTAAAGACGAGAAGAAGTAGGCAAAAATACATCAAAGTGTAGACGTTGGTTCACCAAAGTAGACGCATACTGAAAACAGTTTAGACTTTTCAAAAGGGCAACACCCAAACACATTGCACACTCCAAGAATGCACCATTTGCCCTGTGTCGTTGTATCCGACAACATGCACGCATGCATGTGTAGCACGCACAGCATGGTTTCCATATTTCACTCACACAGCCCCGATGTACATATTGTGCACGTCCATATCCACGTTTTTGACCCCCAGGAGTGCAACTGTGACATTTGTGTTGGCTGAATTCACTCTTGAAAAGCCATTTTCAAACCCAGCTTGCACCCCAGGAGATCAAACCACCATCATCTTGCTCCACACAAATCTAGGGGCAACAGTGTGTCCTTTGTTTGTATTGTAAAGCCCCCAGTCTTCTCCACAAATGTTAAATGAGAGGTGTGCGTATGCAAGCAGAAGTACGGTTCTACGCTTGCGTTGCCTCCCTTGCAACGTAGAACCGTCCTTTCACTACATGCCCATGGCGGATCTGTGACAAATGTGACTGGCACACCGTCCAGGATGATGGGACACCTTTTGCTGGACTGGACTATAATTCGTCGTGACAGACAGTCCGCATGAACATCTTGTCAGCCTTCGCACGCAATACCGCCAGCTTGTCTTCCCACCTCAGTATGAGGATAGCCCAACTCGTTTGAGGATCTTTCTGAACCAGCCAGATATGTATGGTGTGACCTCTTTTGTGGCTGAGTGCCTATCCCTATTCCCTTGATTTTTTCTAGCGCCTTTTTGGTTTGGATACAGGCTCTTTCCAAGCTTCAAGACTCATACAGACTCCTCAAGTTTGTGTCAGATTTAGTTTCAATTTTCGACACTGGTTGATTTTGTTTCACCAGCCAATTTGCCATCAGCCAGAGACTCGGGCTGTAGGCCATCCTTGTAACCCTTGTTTCCAAGCTTCCGCTCGGATGACCCCCTGAGGCATATATACATATATAGCAATGTATCTTACCTTACCTTGAAACAATGAGTCTCAGAAGTTTCAATCAACCATAGGAAGCACGTGCTAGGAAGACTAGTGCACTAGTCTAGAGAGAAGCTAGAATCTTTCAAGTTTAATGACTTAGTACGGGAAGGCAGCCATCCTAAAAAATGGCACCGCTCTGCAGCTCCTGATAATGGTTACAATTAGGGGTGACCTTCAGCGAGGTTGTTTGACTGGTCAGCTGCTGATTGGTGGTCTCGGCCAGCCACGTATAACTAATGATAAACACCATTTGGTAAGAAATGGTATGGTCGGTCCCAGCTTGGAGGACTCCTCCAAGGCTCGGGAGCCTTGCCTTGCTGCGCAAGTGTTTTTGAAACAAAGGAAAGTGCACAAAGGACACACATCGTGGTGCATGAAAGAGGCTGTGCACAAAGGAAGCGTAAGCCATCTTCATGTGGTGGCATGGGGCCGCGTGGGGCTGGTGTATATAATAAAAAAGTACACAGCACTTTCATTTGCACGAGTTCCTTTTTGTCAGACAATTGTATACATCAGCAGGGCAATAAAGGATGTTCTGGAACAGGAAACCAACGCAGGTAGTACAAAATATACACCTTATTCTGCCTTACTTGTGATATAAGATGTGAGCATTTTCTCAGCCTGCATTCTTGAATAGTTCAGAGTCCTCACTATTATAGCGTATCCATGCCATACTAGAAAGAAACCCTGTTAGCTGTGACAAAACAGCCAGCAAAGGGTAGAGGCTGCGTCAGTGCCCGCACCAGGCAACCCCCCACCACTGTAACAGACCGTCAATCTCTCTTATTAGGATGCAGGAGAGCCAGAGCAGTTCCATCTACTAGCACCCGTCCTGTCTGTCTGTGCGTACAATGGGTGGCAAAGATGGTGCGTTTGCCGCTGCACTTGGTCACTGTCACGCAAGCCTCCAAGAGATCTCCCACCTGCATTAGATTCAGACAGGGCGATTTGAAATTAAAAGTAGGACTGTCTTGTTCCATGTCCCACAAGCCTTTCAGTTCGGCATATTGGCATGAGCCTGGCATGACTGACAATGCTGCGTGCACTACAAGCACGCACACATTCACATTTTCGCACGCACATGAATGCGCTCACACTCATGCACACACATGAATGAGCATATGCACGCACACGTACACGCACCATGGCAGGTGCCCTAAAGCTCAATGTTTGCGAGGCGTACACAGCCCCTGGGAAACGAGAACCAATGATGGCAGGGAAGAGGGACGCCATGAGGATGCCAGGAAGCAAGGGGCTTGATGGGGTCGGGCTTACACCTGGTGATGTTGAGAACAATGAGGGAAAGGAGGAGAGTGATAGTTGAATACAGATTCAGCGCGTTGCTGAGGAAAGTTGGAGCTGCAACATGTTGCGTGAAGCATGCAAAAAGAAGCAGATGAGACACTCTTTGTACGCTACGGATGAATATTGGGAGAACCTCCTGCTGAGAAAAATGGGGACAGATACGTGCCCATTAAAAACAGCACACCTGCAGCTGCAGCTGCTGCCACATCCACGTGCAAGGGATTGGTGTCACCCGTGGCATGCAGAAAGGCAAGGACTTCCTCTTGGCCGAAGCACTTCCTCAGAGTGAAGGCCTGGCTTTGGAATCGTGGAGAGGGAGAGAGTTTGAGCGGCTGGAGGTGTTTGAGGTGCTGTGCTCCAAAACGACAAGCATGCACACCCTCGCTTTGAAAATGCGTACGCTTATATTACGTGTGTCTTTGCACGTGTTTGCGTATGTGTGCGCGGTCTATCACCCTTGGTCACTGCAAGACTCACCCAGGAACCAGAGAGCCATCGCTGCCCGAGGCAATGCCGGTGGTGTATTGCCTCTGCCCTTGAAAAAGCTTCAGCTGTCTGAGGCTGCTCCTAATCATGCAAAATTTGCTACATGCCTTAGACCAGTTTAAACAAATTTGATGTGTAGATGGCAATGTTTTTGCAGTTTTTTTAAACTGCAAAAATGACAGAAGGGCATGGCTTTTTGATGGAGCTTACGAAAAACTATGAAGTCAGGCTTGCAGACCTGGAAGCCCGGGTCCAAGCCCTTGAATCCAAGAATGGAGGTAAGTTGAACCAATTCACACACACACACACACACACACACACACACACACACACACACACACACACACACACACACACACACACACACACACGAACACACACACATGCACACGCACACGCACATACACACACATACACACACGCACACGCACATACGCTCTCACACACACACACACACGCGCATACACACACATACGCACATGCACACACACGCACGCGCACACACGAGCACAAACACACACACGCACACGCTCACGCACACACACACACGCACACACACATGCACGCACACACACACACACACATGCACACGCACACACACGCACATGCACACACGCGCACACACACACATACGCACAAGCACACACGAGCACACACATACACACATGCACACACACACACACACACACACACACATAAACACGCACAAAATTTGCACTTACATATGCGTGCATACAACAAAAACACACACACACACACACCACGTTCACACAGGGGGTAGCGCATCCCCAGAAATGACAGTGCAGCTTGCTCAAACCACGCCCACACCATCTGCGCCCGCAACAGCAGCAGCTGCAGGAGAGTTAGAGCAGTCTGCCCTTCCACCTGCTGTCCCCATCGCAACCACGAGGTTAGGCGGCCTTGCAAATCTAGCGTTGACTTGTTTCGTTGCTGGCTGATATGTTTGTTGAACATATTACCTGTTTTGATGAAGAGGAAACGCTAACACCTGAGCTTGATGAAAGGTTTCGTGCATCTGCTGCCTCTGCGTTTCTGACCTGGCTGTTCCTGCTTCTATCAGTTGGTGTGCCAAATCCTCTACAGAACCTGTTTGCTGTGTTTTTTTCTCATCACCACCACCGGCTCACATGATACATACTTTGTGCGTGTGCATGTATGCACAAGGCTTGTACATACATGCGCATGTACAACCATCTTTGTACGAGAGTTTGCAGGCTCCTCCTAGTCTAGCTAGTGAGCCAACGAGATTGGCAACCCAAAAAAAGCTACGTGTTGCAAAAAAACTGCTACTGTTACAAAGGAATTAAGTTGCCTGGTTGGCCCTCTGCAAAGTCCCGACCCCCATTCCCTTGAGGAGCTCAAAAGCGCTGTGGACAGGGAGGGCAAGGCGTGCCCAGTTCTGCCCCTTTTTAACTGAGCATGCGACTGTTAACTTCAAAGAGATTAGGAAGGAGGGCCCAAACTTCCTTGCTCGTGCGGAGCTCAAACAGATGTGTTCGTATTTGCAAAGGATAGTAATGCACGCACAAATTCTGCCTTCACCACGTGCTCTGTGTCTTTTTGATCCGCAGGGTGGTCATGCACCAGTTGGTTCTACCTTCAGAGGTCGATGGCCTGGGGATTTGTTTTGGAGGACAGGTGTGTGTGTGTGTCTGTATGTGTGTGTGTGTGTGTGTGTGTGTGTGTCAGGTTTTACGATACATGTTTGGTACGCTTGTTAGTGTGAGCGCCCTGTGTTGGGCACCTCAAGAAACGGTGGGCACTGAAGCCCGACCTCAAGCTCCAAGGTCGGCACTGTTCTATGAACCTTAGGCTTCAGGCTTTTGGACCCAAATTTGCGTCCAGTTGGCAACTACCATACTACCCGTGGCCATAACGCCGAATTGCACTGCACTGATCTTTATTAAAAAGTAATGCAGATGAGCGCTGAGAATTTTGCTTAACAATTGCCCACTACATTTTTTATTTGATACATTCTGGCAAAAGCAGACCTAGAAACAGTTAAGGTGCCATACAGAAGCTGGCCCCCTCTGGGTAAGGGGGTGTTTTGTGTGTGTGTGTGAGTGAGAGAGAGAGAGAGAGAGAGAGAGAGAGAGAGAGAGAGAGAGGGGGA
>Ga0307960_1001353_pt1 | contig 14193 bp, 16 predicted proteins | sample OrgLakmetagen542_FD_201832 | JGI IMG/M metagenome (GOLD analysis project Ga0307960, IMG submission 201832) | Saline water microbial communities from Organic Lake, Antarctica - #542 | ecosystem: Environmental > Aquatic > Non-marine Saline and Alkaline > Saline | place: Antarctica: Organic Lake... | reverse complement strand
CGCGCTCGCACTCACTCACACACACACACACACACACACACACACACACACACACACACACACACACACACACACACACGCATACCTGCAGGTATGGCTATAAGCGGTATCTCCTGGGAGGGCACGAGAGGGACTTCTCCCTGGTGGTCAAGCATGGCCCTCGTCACGGGAGCAGCCGTGCCGATTAAGCCATGTCTTTGTACAGGCATGCATGCATGCGTTGCGTGCATGCATGCACACATGGAGGCACGCTCGCTCTAGCTACAATAGCAGCACGTCGTAACCAAGCCCGCAAAGTTGTGCTTGTGCGTGCATTTAGGCTCACATGCACATACACACACATGCGCACACACAGACACCTGGTCAGTACCCACGTGCGCACATCTGCATGACAGAGGGCCAAAGTGATCAAAATGGGAGGCCTGACGCGCACTGTTTGTTGCCCCTTTTTGTACAGTAATGACAGAGATACTGTTGCAACGAGCAGGCTGTGGTGTTCCTATTAACGGAGTTTGTGATTTCTCTGCCCTCAAGCAGTCAAGTGCCCTCAAGTCAAGTAAATGAGTAATAACAATGGCCCTTCTCACTTGTGTTAGACGCAGCATTGGCGCTGCATGGAGTTACAGACCGCAGCGTTAAAAGTATACAGGTCGCCAGCATACGTGATTCATCGGCGTGGGTTTGCCTTGTTGTTGGATAGATGGGCGTTGTGATGGTGTGTTTGGTAGAAAGTCATGAGATTTGCTGTGGCATGGTATGCCTTACTTCACTTCAGCTGCCACAGGCAATCAATAGGGCACTATGATAATTAACTTTGGCAAGGTCTCTGACTTTATGCTTCTGTCTATTGTACATTGCAACATGCAACTGCGATATAAACTTCCGTGTTTCTGTCTTTTAAGTTGTTGAGATTTTCCGTTACCTGGTAAGAAAAAGAACAGAAAAAGATACGAAAAGAAAAATCACGCAGGCAGTGAAAGCCACTCCCCACATTGATTAAGGAAAAGGAGCCACTTTGGTACCGAGTACCGTAAAGCTCCTCCACCACGATTACCTGGTACCTGTAAGTTGATATAGTGGCAGGCAGTGTGCTGAGCATCGCAAGCAAAAACAAGCATCACCTAGCCCTCCATTTCAGGAAATTGCCCTTGATCAAAGTAACATCACAACAGAGCCCCTCAAGTGTACAACATTTATATAGTCCTCCCACTTTTGGTCGTAGCCACTTATTTGAAACAGTAGTTAGTACTGCCTAGTAGGGCAAAAGCATTGTGGTGAAGAAAAGAAACGAAAGGCTACGCAGGCAGTGAAATCCACTCCCGATATTAATCGAGGGAAAGGAGCCTCTGTGGTACCGAGTACCATGAACTTCTCCACCACAAAGGAAGAGAAAGAGGTCAATGGAGATTAAGGGAGTTTTTCGCTTGACCTGAGACCAACTTCCACCCTTGGTGACCAGATTCTGATGAGTGTCGAAAGCAACTAGCACTGGAAAGTGCGCGCCTGGTATGCACAAGCTTAGCAGCATAAGCAGAATGCATATTAAGCTTAGAGGCTCATGCTGGCACCCTAGGGAATGAGTGTGCTGATGCCACAGCAAAATGCTCTGCGGAAAATCAAAGTGACCATGATATCCACAATAACACCGACACCCATCCCCACTCATCAATCTTCTGGTCAGCAAGGGTGGAAGACCCTCCCCCAGCTTGCCTACCAGATGCTCTTAACATCTGCCAACAAGGGCCTGCAGAGACAGGCTCTCCATTTCTCAAAGTGCTACAAGATACCAATAACCAATAACTGATAAAGGAAAGCATCGTCGAAAAAGACACAAGTGACTCATTTTGGAAAAATCTGGAGAAAAGAAAAATGTCATGTTCTACCGCACAGATTTGATACAACCAAAAGCGTGCCACTCAGTGCAACCATATAGAAGGCCCACCAATCTGCCCTATCTGTCTAAAGTTAGACGGCACCTACCACGTGCTGTCAGGCTGCAGCCATCCCATTATGAATGATTATCAACAGGCACAACACTGCTGGACAAACGATTATAAAAGCGATCCAACAAGGTACACGAGGTGCATGCCTGCTAGCACAAGATGACGTAGGCTGTCACGACGAATTATGGTACCCAAGCTTAAGCATGGATTGCAAGTATGGGCTATATATAAATCCCCATAAAGGTATATTTAACGTCTCCTCCCTCTTCACGTGAGAAGGAATCGATGTCTCAAGGAACACACCGAGGAGATGGATGTCTGAATAAAGGGGGTTTGTTACAAAAGGACCATCTAAACTGGCCAAACAACCAAATAAACGGAAAATCGTTGTTCACATTATAAATCCCAGGGGAAATCACATGATTTGTCCATGCCACTGATTTAGCATGGCAAGGCAGTCGTGAAAAAATATTGATATAACAAGGCATTATCCGCCCTTCAGAGGAGACACAGATAGGATCCCAACCTGGCTCTTACCTTCCAATCTCAATAATGCACAACAGCGACAAAAATTTAGCAAGCCAGATGCAATCATAGTTACTCCGATCCAGCAACCACGCCCCAAACAACAGCAACTCAACGAACACGTATCAAACTAGGCTAGGTCTGCCAATATTGCAAGAAGAGTTTCTTGTGATAACCTAGCAAATGGCGCCGCCAATCCATACCCCCTGGCTATGAAACCAACATACAACCAAGCAAACGTGATATATATGTATACTTAATCGGAATTTAGTACTGTGTAGACACCCTCCCCTACTCAACAAGTAGAAGATGCACGAGAACAACACAAGCTGGTAATGCCTCCCTTACTCGGACACTGTAAGACCCTTCACACTACCAGCATCCTGCTAGGACCAACAGGCACCATTTGCAGAAGCCACACAAGGAACCCATTCCACAGCCTCGGAGTTACTGGTCTACATGCCACAGCACTCCTGAAAAAAAGCCTGCATGCAATCAGATCCTTAGCAAATATCATACAGATAAGACAAGACATTGATGAACACAACCCCCACAAATATCTGTGCAATACTCCTGGTGGTGTGCAGGTTTCTGCCTCCCAATTACCTGATCCCTACTGAAAAGCTTTTCTTGTTTTTATTCTCCAGGTGGGATCATCACGACGTTGTGTGTCTCTGCATCCATTGGGTGGTGCAGAACACAAAACAGCATCCTTTCCTGATCCATACCAGTGTTTACACTATCTGCGTTCTGTTTCTTTTCCTTTTCTTGAGCTTAAAGGCGAGTCTGGCGAAATATGGGCTACATAGTGGGAAAAAAGCGGCTGGTAAAAGGAGTCAAAGGCACCATAGGTGTACACAGAGTTCACTGAGAACCCTGTCGGACATTTAATAAAGAGTGCACTTTTTTAAGAAGCTTGAAGAAAAGGCAAAAAAAGATAAAGAACGCAGATAGTGTAAACACTACCGGTGTGGATTAGGAATGGATGTTGTTTTGTGTTCTGCACCACCCAATGGATGCAAAGACACAACATCCCACCTGGAGAGTACAAATAAGGGATATGTTTTAGTTGAAATCAGGTGGTTGGGAGACAGAAGCCTGTCGGAAAAGTCAGGGCTGTTAATTCAATGGGGTTGAATCAACCAAAAGTGTTGATTTCTAATTGATCGTTGATGCAAGCAGAAATCAACTGCTGCCCTGGTTAACCAGACAGTTGAATCAAGCAGCAATCAATGAGGAGTGGTTGATTTCAAATTGATCCCTGGTTGATAGTTGAGTGCTGTGGCATGTAGATTAGTAACTCTGAGCTGTGGAGTGGGCTCCTTGTGTGGCTGCTGTAGATGGTGCCTGTTGCTCCTAGTAGGATGGTGTGAAGGGTTTTACGGTGTCTGAGTAAGTGAGGCATTGACAGCTCATGTTGTTCTCGTGCCTTTTTTGCTTGTTGAGTAGGGGAAGTGTCTACACAGTACCCAATTTCAATTTAATGTATATCGCGTTTGTTTGGTTATATGTCTCTTGGTTTCATAGCCAGAGGGTATGGATTGGCAGCCCCCTCTACTAGGTTATTATGGGTAGCTCTTTTTGCATAATTGGCAGACCTAGTTTGATGCGTGTTTGTGGGGTTCATTTGGGGCGTGGCTGCTGGTTCGGGCAAGATATATTAAGCACAAGCCAAATGTAACAAACGCTGTGCTTGCTTTTCATAACAAAAGTGACAGCAAAGATTAAGGATTTGATGCTTTTGCATGAACGACCTGCCTAATTCTCATTAAGTGGCCACCTTGCTCTGATTATATTCTTTGCCAATGTTTTTGCTGTGCCCTTTCCACCACTAGTGTTTTCTTGGTTCAAGAGCCATCGCAAGTCAGGCTCGCAATCCCCATTGACATATATCCATTTCCTGTGGTGGAGGACGCCCAACCAGTAGCAGCGACGATCGTGTGACAAGCAGTTAGCTAATTGAGGGTGGAGAGTTTCTGTGTGTCTGGTTTAATAAGTTGGATGTGCAAGTCCTATTGATAGTCGGTGGCGCCTTCAGACCCAATTAGTTGTGCTGAGTCTTATACTTTAAGTGATGGCGATTTGATCTGACAACCTGGGTTCTTTTCTTACTTAGCCGAAAGTGAGTTTTTGCAGCCGAGTAGCAAGGAGCCAGTTTTATGTCAAGCCTGCAACCCTCCTAATGCTTATTGACTTATCTTTTCCTTTGTGGTGGAGGATTTTACGGTACCCAGTTATAAAGTGGCTCCCTTTCCTTAATTAATGTGGGGAGTGGTTTTCACTGTCTGGCTGCGTAGTCTTTCCTTTTCTTATTACAAAGCTTGCTGATACTTTTGACTCGTAAAATCTCCACCATATAAATAACGGCTCAATAAAACAGATGCTCAAAAACATTGATGTTTGAAAGTCACAAGGCAGTCCTTCAATACGGGGGGGCTGGAATATGGGCTTTGAAACGTTTTGCTATAATTGTGGCAACAGGTTCCTCAATCAGATATGTAGCAAAAATGAAATAAGGCGTCAGTGAAAACACCTCCAGCATGGACTAGGAAAAAAACTGTAATGGGTTGATACAGAATTCCACCGTGTCAGGCAGAGGAGAGAATCACAAAGAAAGAGTCGCAGGCACAAATTCAGCTACAAGCAAAAGCCTTCCATGTACAAGTACAGAACCGCACAGACAAATGTGTAAGCAGTAGTTCACTCCTGCCCAAAATCCCTGACGCTGCAGAGGTATGCTGCATCTGCGAGCACATCCATCGCCCCTTCCGCCATCAACTCGTCATGGCTCAAATGATTACTTGGCATGCCCTTGCAAGGCTCATCTGGGGTGGAGGAGATTGTGGCCAAATGCGAGGGGAAGAGCAATTGCACGCTCGCAGCTGTGGTGGACTCCTCAGATGAAGGTGAGCAATCAAGCCGTTGTGGATGCTGCATCTGGTCTTGCTGTTGCTCCTCCTCCTCTCCTTGCTTTGTCTGGTGTGCTTGTTGGGGTAACTGTGGCAGAGCTGGCTGCTGCTGCTGCTTTGCCTGGTGTGCTTGTTGGGATAACTGTGGCAGAGCTGATTGCTGCTGCTGCTGCTGCTGCTGCTGCTGCTTTGGCTGGTGTGCATGTTGGGATAACTGTGGCAGAGCTGGCTGCTGCTGCTGCTGCTGCTGCTGCTGCTGCTGCTGTGCCTCAGCTGGTATTGACTGCTGTGGTGGCTGCGATGTTGGTGGCTGTTGCTGCTGCTGTTGCTGTTGCTGCTGCTGCTGCTGCTGCTGCTGCTGCAGAAGCTGCTGGACTAGCGAGTGGAACTCCTGTAATTGGGAGGCCTGACTAAATGCAGCCATCTGGGTGGAATTACAGGGGTGGTCTGATGTGCTGTCAAAGAGGCAAGGGAGTGGAGTGGAGAACGTGTCAAAGGGAGGAGCTGCTAGTCCCGTAGTAGCAGAGAGGGCAGGTGGTGAAATTGACTGTGGTAGCGTCCAAGGTACGGCTCCAGACAGGTAAGATGGGAGGAAGACAAGTGGTGGGAAGCTTGAAGCAGGTTGGAAGGGGTCGAAAGGGAGGGATCCAAGGTTATGTGGGAGCAGCGGCCGATGCGGTGCTGGCGTTTGCATCTGCAAATGGACGGTTTACGCGTCTGTCTGAGCCACATATTGGTAATAATTAATAATCAATTAAAAGTAGCTGTACACGTAGAAAGAGCTTGCGAGTTGCAGAGAGGGGCAACCAGCCTTATATGTGCAAGTAGTTTCTAAACTGAAGGTCACATTTCATGGCTAGGAGGAAATATCCGTTGCAAAAAAGGGGTCGGTGCTTTGTGTTTTTAGTTACGACAGATAACGCCTTCTGACAGATCAAGGTGACAGATTGTGTAAAAGGCCTAGAACCCTCTTGATCCCTATAAAATTCCTTAATGTGGCAGACAGGTCTCTTGCGTACTCGGAACCTGAGATGTGCCTTTCCCTTGTTTAATTCCTTAATGTGGGCAGTGATTTTCATTACCTGCGTTTTACTCCACATGACACCCACTTCGTACATCAAAAGCATACAATTAAAATGCTCGATGTATCTTGGCAATTTATCAACAACAGTACATACGCCTTATTACGTCACTGACGGTGTGCTACAGAAGGTCGAAAGGAATCCTGCCTACCTGCTCCATGTCTGATGCACTGCCTTGCCCTTGTAGCGGCTTCTGATACATGAAGTTAGTGCGCGCCTTGGGACCGTGCAGTCGCATTGCAGCCTCATCATAGGCACGCGCAGCCTCTTTGGCAGATGCAAAAGTGCCAATCCATCTGTAGAGCATGCCCAGGTACATGGTGCACTTTTGCATTTGTTATACTGCGGAGCGACAATCTTGTACTTGCCTAAAATACTGCGCTACGCAGGCGCTAAAGAGAGATCTAGTGCCCGTTGTATGCAGGCATTATATGTTTTTTGTGAACTGCAGATGCATCTCAATTAAGCTGAAAGAAGAGGATTGGGATTTATGATACAGCTTCTTGTGTTCAAGGGGTGTTGAGTGTTGAGTGAGAAGAGCTTCCGCAGCTTTGACAAGATTTAGGAGGAAGAAACAAGGAATTGCAAGTGTTTCTGCCCACCTCACTGCTGCCCTAGCTGCCATAGTCGGTGGTGATTGTAAGATCGAAGGAGAACATTATTTCTCACCTACGCTTATTGTTTTTGGCGTCTCTGATCTCAGCAGCGTAGCTGCCCCATGGCCTCTTCCTCACTCCCCTGTAAGAGCGTTACAAAAAATATGGCATGGTATGAATGCAGGGATTTTTGAGTGAAGCAATGCATTCATTCTGTATGTGCGTGGTCATAATCCAGGAACTGGAAAGGGTTGTACGTGAGCGCACGAGAATTGATCATGAGGACTGTCTCCTGAGGTCTTTATTGAATGTATACTGCTACTATAGTAGCTAATCAAGTCAAGCACCAGAAATTGTGCAAGCTGCCAGAAACTGCTTGCATTACCTGTAGCCATGCTTATTTTTGGAGCAGGTTGGCCTCGGCTTGGTGCTGCTGCTGGAGCTGCTGTTGCTGCAAGACATGTTGCTTTGCACCTGTGTGATTGAAGTAGTTCATAGGAAAAGGTGAGAGCCCGCGCCGCGGACTTTCGAATTCTTGAACCCCCTATTTATATTAGCCTGCTAATCAAATCCTTGATCATGAAACCTGTATAAAATATACATGAAGGGCCCGCGGGAGAAGGCGGGCCGCGGGAATGTGTCGAGTGCTCAGCACAGCTAGATGTGGACCCGCACCTTTCGGTCTGTTTGCACAGTCCTGTGGTATGATTGGTGCTGTCCACTTCGGCGTTGGGGCTTGCGTCCACCTGTTGGATTGGGCGACAGAGGGCCGTGTTTGGTGTTGCTTTGTTCTAATAATTTATAAATTTGTTATACACAACAAGTGTTTCAGCGCATACCTGTGCCAACGAACTCTTAACCCACTACGTTTTTGCAGAACATAGTATTGTAAAAATTCTACGCTAGCGTAACTCTTTTGTGATGTGATATTCTGGGCTTGCATCTTGTCAGGCTTGCTCAGAGGAGAGCAGGCTGTGCAAATGGAGGCCCAAATGGAAGACCCTCGGGTGAGTGAAGGAAGTGAGCAAGGTGGTTCTCAACTTGATGTGATGATGTGATATTGTGCACGACACGGCCACGCTGTAAACGCTAACATTGACTGCCATAGTCTGTCTCACAACGAGGGAGCCTCCTTCTTACCTAACTGCGCAGATGCCCATGCTGTGGTGCGAGTACTTTGAGCCTGGCGGAGCTGCCAACATCGATGACGCCCGTATGATACTGGTCATGAATTTGATGGAGCACTTCAGCCAACCGTGCCAGGACGGTCTCTGGCGCAGCCTGCATGTGGCCAGGGATGGGTCGACGGTGCTGCAGCTGGATGCAACACGTCTGGCCCCGCCAATACTGGCATGCATGGAGGAGGACCCAGGAGTGGCCCTCGCCTGTCTGTCCATAGCTGTCAATGAGGTAACTTGGATCTGGTAAATCATTGCGTACCATCTGTGCACTTAATTGCTCATGTACCTGATTGCCTATCCAACCACATTGTGTTCAAACCAGGTATTTGGATATGGCACACCGTGTCCCAATGAATTGAGCAAGTGCTAGCAGTGTCATGTCTTGAATTGGTTGCACCCATTTACAGGAAACATAAGAAGAAGACCTTCACACTGTCTACTTGTGAATGCTCTCACGGACCCAATGAGCACACACACACACACACACACACTCACTCTTACACAGCGTTGCTCCAACAATTGTCTGCTTCAAAAAGCCAGCCCATTGCCCTCGGGCTCACAGACATTGTTTGAGATGTGTCAAAGGACAGACGTCTCATCAGGCGTGTCTGACGTCCCACATATGCTCTCAAGATGCTTCCTATAAATTTCCACCCCTGTGTGCTGCTGTCCATAGATGTGGCCCGGAGTACACTCCAGGCTGTGCGAGGTCATGGGCTCTATCAGGGCCCCTCGTATCACCCCACGCCTCGTCAATTGGCCCTCACGCAAGATTGGCATCAGGCAGCTCAAATCCAGCACCATAGGTGAGAGGCTCCACGAAGGGCAAGGAAGAGAGTCAAAAAAAGTAATTACAGGCTTAGCAAGAAGCGATTTCTAAAATGAAGGGAAGGAAAAAGGGAAGAATGCCTAGGCTGTTTTAACGTTATTTATCACTTAGCAGGGTTGAAGTAATCGTGTGATAGTAAGGCAAATAAATGCACAAGCCACAGCGTGCATCCAAATACAGCTGAAGCCTGGTATTCACAGATTCCTAAGCAATACAATCTCACCACCGTACTACAATGTTGGCCAGCAGGTGTGCACGGAGAATGTATGCAGTCCTTGAGCAAGCAGTCATCAACCCCACACATTGCAACCCCAATGTACAGACTGTTGGCTGTGCTTTGCACAACTAATATGCACAACCCCTGAATGTGTTGTGGTCCAAAGGATGCAATGACCCCATGCACTTACCCCTTTGTGTGTGTGTATGTGGGACCACACACATCCACATAAGCAAACACGCACACACATACACACACACATAAACCCACGCAAAGTACATCCATATCGCACGCACATCACACACTCACAAGCCTCTACCTCCCCCACACCCAACAGACCGTTTAGTGGCCGTGCACGGCTCTGTGGTGCGCATGAGTTCCATACACCTCATGTTTGAAGAAGGACACTTCCTTGTACAAGCACACACACACACACGTCGTACACTCACAAGCCTCTAACTCCCCTACATCCTACAGGCCGTTTGGTGGCTGTTCATGGCACTGTGGTGCGCATGAGCCCCGTACGCCCCATGGTCCAAATGATGCACTTCATCTGTGGCAAGTGCGCAAACCGAGTCTCGCAAGTCTTTGAGGATGGCAAGTACACGCCCCCCACACAGTGTGCAAGTGAGTTGTGCGCCCCCACACAGTGTGCAAGTGAGTTGTGCGCCCCCACACAGTGTGCAAGTGAGTCGTGCGCCCCCCACACAGTGTATAAGTGAGTTGTGCGCCCCCACACAGTGTGCAAGTGAGTCGTGCGCCCCCACACAGTGTGCAAGTGAATCGTGCGCCCCCACACAGTGTGCAAGTGAGTCGTGCGCCCCCCACACAGTGTGCAAGTGAGTTGTGTGCCTGGTCTTGTGGGAGGGAGGTCATAGACCAAACAAGGTTGGAAATTGTGTGTTGGCTGAGTGTAGAGTGGTGGTTATGCAGCGTTCAGGTGAGTTTTGTGCCTGGATTGTTGTGAAGAGGCAGGACTTAGGTTATGCGGTGTTCTTTCTGAACACACACAAACACACACAGGCACACACATACACACACACAAACATACACACATTTATTTGTCTGCCAAATTATAGAGTAAAGATCTAGCAGGGTGCGTGAGTGAGGTGTGTGCCTGGATTATTGTAAGGAGGGAAGACAGAGGTTATGCGGTGTGTGGAATTTAATTGCCATTTTATAAATACAGGTCTGGCAGAATGTGCGTGAAATCTCGTAACCGACCAGCCAGGGGCCCTAGATGGCTTTTGCCTTGTCTTCTGTGTCCTTAATAAGCACACACAGCACACAGTGGGAGCCTCTCTCCGTACCTATGAATCAGAACAGCTGTGATCCTCTACCACAGAGAAGAAGGGCATCTCATCAGGGACCATGTCTATACGTACACCCCGTGTGTGTGTGTGTGTGCATGCACACGTAGTACACTGTGTACGTATTCAAATGTGTACTTAAAGAAGCACACTGTGTGTGTGCATGCACACGTAGTACACTGTGTACGTATTCAAATGTGTACTTGAAGAAGCACACTGTGTGTGTGTGTGTGCATGCACACGTAGTACACTGTGTACGTATTCAAATGTGTACTTGAAGAAGCACACTGTGTGTGTATGTGTGCATGCACACGTGGTACACTGCATGTATGGAATTGTCTACTTAAATGCGATCCTTTTTTCCTTTGTCCCATGTACCTCGCTCCATTTAAAAATAAAACGCGTGCAGCACTCAAAATGACACATGATGGCAAACTTGTCTATAGCAGTACGCCAAAGCAGGGTGTGACTCTTTATCCTATATTTTCCATTTTACACATTTGTACATGTTCCTGAGCTATCTGGTTTGTAAATGGCAGGCAACGCTTACAACGACAGTGCAACTTCATCACTACAATGGCGCAACTTGATCAATACGACGGTGCAACTTGATCACTACGACGGTGCAACTTCATCACTATGACCATGCAACTTGATCACTACAACAATGCAATTTGATCACTACGACAATGCAATTTGAACGCTACGACAGTGCGACTTCATCACTATGACCGTGCAACTTGATCACTACGACAATGCAACTTCATCTCTACGACAATGCAATTTGATCACTATGACAGTGCGACTTCATCACTACGACATTGCAACTTGATCACTACGACAATGCAACTTCATCACTACGACAATGCAATTGATCACTACGACAGTGCGACTTCATCACTACGACAATGCAACTTCATCACTACGACGATGCAACTTCATCACTACGACGGTGCAACTTCATCACAACTGCATGCGTGCTTGTGTGCGTGCAGCCGCCGGGTGTCGCAGCCGTACCTTTGAGCCATGTCGCAGCGATGCCAAGTGTGTGGATTGGCAGAAGCTGCGGGTGCAGGAGATTATGGGCACTGACAAGCAGCAAGAGGGGCAGGTGTGTGTGTGTGTGTGTGTGTGTGTGTGTGCGTGTTTATGTTTGTGGGCCTTCATCCTTCCAAGTACGTTTTTTGTTCGGGTTCCCTGCAGCAGCTGTTACTTTTTGCATAAGGACCGGGCATGCAATATTCCCTTACATATTACATATGTACATCGTGTTCCGTGTGTTGGGGATCACCCTGCGTGAGATTTAGTTTCAACTAACATACAGATGACTCTGGTCATACATGAGTCATGTAACATGTATGTATGTATGTAACATGACGCATTGGACACCACCTACATACACCACCTACATACATACGTACATGTATGTATGTATGTAACATGACGCATTGGACACCACCTACATACACCACCTACATACATACGTACATGTATGTATGTATGTAACATGACGCATGTGACCCCACCTGTGGCTAAACCCTAAACCACACAAAGCCTTAACCATATTGGGACGACCTGGGGATTTGGGGCCCAAAGGAAGTCGTGTTGAACTGTCAAGCATTATTAATAATTTGCCCTTTTTTGACATGCTCGTATTCGTCTCAAGGGTCTTACCCAAAACACGGTGTGCACAAGGTCGTGCACGTCCATCTCACACTTGTCCCCCCCCCCTACACACACACACACACACACGCAAACAAGTTTTGCACACAAACAAAAACACACTTGCAGGTGTGGCAAACAACAAACGGCAACAGCACCGCCCACGCCCACCCACCCACACCCACACCCACTCATACACACACACTCATACACACACACACACACACACACACAAAATCACGCACAGGTCCCACGCAGTGTGGAAGTGGAGCTGACCTCAGACCTTGTGCAGAGTGCTGTGGTGGGAGACGTGGTGACCGTGATGGGCTGGGTGAAGGTGCTGGCCACGGGTGATGACTTAGGTGGGGCACTACAGGCAAAGAGCCATAGGAGTTTGAGTGCTGCGGTGGGTTGGAACAAGGGCGTTTGGAAAACGGGCTGGCAATAGGAAAGTGAATGAGAGCAACCGGCCACAGGGGACGATGTTGGTGAGGTATGCGGCGAGTAGTAGTTTATTGAGTGCTGCTGTGGGTTGGAACAGAGCTGACGATGCAAGGGTGGTCAAAGTAAGAGCTTTTGGCCATTTGGGGGTGATTCAGGTGAGGTGTATGCGGAGGGTAGTAGTTATTCGAGTGCTGCTGTGGGTCGGAAAAGGGTTGCAAGGATGATTTAAGCAACGCAAGGATGATCAAAGCAATGCAATGCAAGGATGATTAAAGCACTGCAAGGATGATCAAAGCAACACAAGGATGATCAAAGCAATGCAAGGATGATCAAAGCAGTGCAATGCAAGGATGATCAAAGCAACGCAAGGATGAACAAAGCAATGCAATGCAAGGATGATCAAAGCAACGCAAGGATGAACAAAGCAATGCAATGCAAGGATGATCAACAAGCAAGCAGGATGATCAACAAGCAAGCATTGCTTTGAATGCAAGGATGATCAACAAGCAAGCAGGATGATCAACAAGCAAGCAGGATGATCAACAAGCAAGCAATGCAAGGATGATCAAAGCAATGCAAGGATGATCAAAGCAAGAGCCTTAGGAAGTGCATCAGTGAAGCGCAGGGTTTGCCTGCTGGTATGGCTGGAAGGTGCTGACTGTATGAGGAGATGGAAGTGAGATCTTGGGCTTGATGATGTGCACTAAGGACCGTCTCTGTGTTTTGTGGTGGGCTTGGTAGAGGTTGACACACGTAATAAACACACATACTCCATGAAGCACGTTGTCTTTGCAATGTCCTCCTGTACAGGTATTGGCTGTGGGGCTCAACATTAACTAGCAAAAGATAGTGCTAGTTCAGGGATACGTGCAGAATATGCAGTGCACAGCAGTTGTAGTTTTGTTTTATTCGTGGGCAGGCATTCAAAATGCATCCAAATCCACACATTACCCTGAAACGCCATTTGTACAGCTCTGTTTGTGACATGCAATTATGCAGTTGTTATATCTCGCTCCTTTTGCCTCCAGTTTGCTCGGACTCAAACCTAGTCCCTCACAATTCACCTCTACAACAAAAAGCTTACGCCATCGTTTATTGCAGGCCAGTTTGGGAGTGTTGGAGGAGGGGCAGGGGGAGGGGGAGGTGGGGGCAGAGGAGGGGGTGCGGGCAAGCCAAAGCAGCAGAGCCTGTTCCTCATCTACTTGGATGCCACCTCAGTGTTGAATGTCAGCAAGTGAGTTGTGTGGTTGTGAGTTATGGTCATGATGGTGCAAGGCAGGCCATTTTCTCAATCACTCTTTCCAGTAATCTGACGGGCAGGCAGACCTGTGTCCCTCATCCACACCACGCCCCCTTAAGAAATGGCTTGATGCCAGCGAGTAGTTTCATTTGGAGGGTGATATGCAGCCACCTTCCTTTGTCCACGTCCGCACTGCATGTAATTCTGTTACGCTTGCATCGTGACATGGTGGTGGATTAATAACAGCCACCTTCC
>Ga0307960_1001350_pt1 | contig 14234 bp, 13 predicted proteins | sample OrgLakmetagen542_FD_201832 | JGI IMG/M metagenome (GOLD analysis project Ga0307960, IMG submission 201832) | Saline water microbial communities from Organic Lake, Antarctica - #542 | ecosystem: Environmental > Aquatic > Non-marine Saline and Alkaline > Saline | place: Antarctica: Organic Lake... | reverse complement strand
CCCTTTCATTCCCCTCCCCCCCTTCTAGCCGACTGTATACACCCTTACCCTCACGCACGCACGCACGCACGCACACAGACACACGCACAGACACACCTGCTGCTGAAGCTATCAATGTCAACTGTCAACGCAACGAGCTCCTGAAACCAAACACCACTTACACATCCACACGACCCATCCTTTCCCCTCTCCACCCAAACAAACCACCCCATTACCAAATTACACCTCACCCTTCCCCCCTCCCCCACGCAACACCCCCACACCCACCTGCCCAAGCACCAGCTCCACCGCCCCCGCCTCCAACGCAACCGCATCCGCCACTGCTGGCCGATTGCACATGGCGTTGGCCAGCACAGCCAGCAGGTCACCTCGGTACCCCAAATAGGGGGGCTCGACAGGGGCGTGTAAAGTATAGGCAGGCTGCTGATAGCGTGCCTGCTCTTGCTGCTGCTGCTGCTGCTGCTGCTGTTGCGTTCCTTTCTGCTGCTCCTGCTGTTGCGTCCCTTTCTGCTGCTCCTGCTCTTGCTGCTGTTGCTGCTGCTGCTTTGTCCCTTTCTGCTGCTCCTGCTCTTGTGCTGAAGGAGCAGCAGCAGCAGCAGCAGCAGCAGCAGCAGATGCCTCATTCCGTCTGGGGTTCTGGATGGGCTGCAGAGTATTAACGTGCACATGGGTATATTTTTTCCACTGACCATACACACCACGCACGTTCAAGTGAACGTAAGTCCTTTCACATAATTAGAGAGAATCACATAATCAGAGAGAAATCATGTTTAGGCCTTCCGTCAATTCACTGTGAAGCAGGTGCCCCTTGTTTGCTTGCACTCGGCATGCAAGCGTTTGCACATCGGCATTGTGTGGCGGCTTACCCATCAATGAAGATTCACATCTATTGCTCAGCAGCACTGGCAACGTGTGTCAAAAGTGAGGAGCTCAGACCCACGCAGTGCACTGCAGCCATAATGGGTAACAGACTCACTGCTAGTCACTCTAGATCAAACTCTAGATCAAACTCATGCTTAGTTACACTGCACTCACTCTGGCTCACACACACACACACACACTCTTACGCACTGCAAAGGGAGGCCCTGCAGCTGTTGGCAGCCAACAGCTGCAGCGAACAGCAGCTAGGGGCTGTTAGCCTTGCGCAGAAAATACACACAAAATTGCGCCAATTGCGCAAACACACCCTTGCACACGCAACTGTAATGCGTGCGGCACACCCTAGCACACACACCCTAAGTGGGTACATAACATCCTCATATACGCACCTGTAGCGTGTGCAGCAGGCCTAGCAGGTGCAGCACCAAGTGCTGAGACTCACACAGGTACAGGATGGGGTCCACACCCCCACACAGGCCCAGGCCTTTGTCCTCTCGTAGAGCCAAGTACTTGAGGACCTGCAGGATGGTGTATGTGCGTGCGTGTGTGTGTATGTGTGTGTGTGAATGTGCGTGTGTGTGTACGTGTGTGTGAATGTGCGTGTGCATGTGTGTGTGTGTGTGTGTTTGTGTCTGTGTTTGTGTGCGTATGTGCATGCATATGAGAAGAGCGCTAGCTGTATCAGCATACTGTCAGGTGCTGCACCTAACTATGAGTTCATGAATGGGGCAGCGATTTAAGTGTTGCAATGTGAGTGATGCACGACTTGCAGTGCCGTTGACTGCAAGCAGAAACCTCCTGCTACAGATTTGTTTGAGGCTCAAGTTTTGCACAAATTGGGAGCAGCACATTCGCTCGTTTCCTCAGCTCAATACCTGGCGCGCATTTAGTGTCCAGCTGATACTGCTTCTCTCTACTCCAACACTGCTACAAAATGTGCCCTTAGCACCCCGAATATCAATACGGAGATGGACAATTATCTTGTTCTCATTATTTATTTTGTAGTAAACCTTTATACTGCCCACATGCACACGTGCACCACCACCAGTACCCAGCCTTGCCTGAGCCTCCGTCTCATGGTCCTTAGACTGCACTCAACCCCGCCCACTGTCTCTCTGTCACACAATACCAGAAATTGCAGCTTCAGCCTAACCAACCTTACAGCCACGTGCCAGCGCAGCCTGCAGCCCACTCACAACGTCCACACACAAACAGACCAACCTGCCGTTACTTCAAATTATAAATGCGCACGCACGCACGCACAAACACATACACACACAAGTGCACACACACACACGCATGCACGTACACACACATACATGCACACGCACACACACGCACGCACGCACGCGCGCACACACGCACGCACGCGTGCACACACACACCTCCAGTCCAATGCCATACCACACAGCACCCCATCTCACCTCGAGTCCCGCCTCCAACACGTGCTTGGCCATGTCCTGTTGGCTAACCTGACACCCCCCCTTTCCCCCCTCCTGAAATCTACTCCCCTCAGTGCTCTCCTGCTGCTCAGAGTGTCCTCTCCCCTGACAGCTGTTGCTTTCCTCTACCCTGCTCTGTGCCAAGCAGTAACTACTCCTGCTGCTGCTGCTGCTGCTGCTGCTGCTTTGGTGCCTGCCGCCAGCCTTGTGGGCGTGCCCAGCCGCAGCCGCCGCCACCGCCTGACAGCTCGACGTTGCAGCAGCTGTCGGCAGCTGTCGGCAGGCGGACACAGCTGCCAGCACCAGTCCCACAAGGTCCTGTAGAGCTCGTTGCCAAGGGAGAAGGGGGACAGTGGCTTGACTAGACTGGCGAGCTTTGCTGCTGCTCTCAACGGGCGAGCCATTGGGTCTCAGATTGCTTCCAGAAGAGGCTCCATCCCTGCTGCTACCATCCCCTGCTGCGCCAACCATGGCCTCCAGCTCGTGTGCAAAAATGTGCAGCACCACGGGCGTGTGATGGCTCCACCTAAGAGGCGACAGCTGATGCTGTCGGTGGTGCCCTAGACATGATTGTTGTTCATGATCTGGCTGTAGCTGTCGCTGTTGCTGCTGCTCCAACAGCTGCTGCTGCTGCCCCTGCTGTTGGCTCTGCTGCTGCTGTTGCTGCTGCTGCTCTTGTTGCTGCCCGTTATTAGCCCATTGTTCCCTTCCACCACCACCACCACAACCACCACCACCACCACCACCATTAATGCTGCTTCCATTCCTCAGTGCTTCTTCTTGGCCAGGCAAGCATGCTAGCAGCTCCTGCAGCAAGCCTTGTTTGAAGGCCACACACCCAACAAGCAGCTGCAACCACTCGGAGCATACGACCTCTCCTGCATGTTTTGTTTTGGTAAGGGTTCTGAACATATTGTGTATTTTAATCGGCTCTTGTCTCTTGTGGCACCCTTGCTTGAAGGACGCACAGTTGTTTGCCACACACACCAACTCTCCTGCAAATGTGGAGCTTTGCTGCCAAGGAATCATTCACTCATTCCAACAACCTCTGTTGGAAAGTCACGCAGCTGTTTGCCGCACACAAACTCTCCTGCGTTTGTGCAGCTTTGTTGTATGCAGGTTGTTTGTTGATTCATTCCAGCTGCCTGTACTTGTAGGCCGCGCAGCCACTTGCTGCACACAGAAACTCCTGCTTGTGCAAATGCCAGAATTACTGTTTGTTTTCGTAAATGGTAAATGGGTAAATAATACCAATGCCTGCACGGCTTCTCCGCACTGCTTGACTTGTTTCAACACTAAAATGCACAGAAAGAAACTATTCATGCAGTCAAGGCCTTTCCCCACGCCAGCATATTTCCATTTATTACTCCTTGACAGTAGGATGGCCACTTTAAAATCGGGGTTGAAGAACGATGAACCAGCTCTGTTAGGCTGCAGCAGGGCATGGGACCTACTTAGGGTTACTTGCTTGGGATGCACACACTTGTTTTAGAAGCGTCTGCCTTATTGAATCTACTTGTAACATTGCATACCGAGTGGTGGTGGAGCCTCTGAGCAGTGCCACTCAATGGCGCTGTACACAGCCGAGCCTGTTGGCACCTGTTTCCACTCGCGCACACACACAAACACAAACACGTACACGCACAGACACAGACACAAACACAGACACCCACACCCACAAAGCCACCCACAAACACACACACCTTGTGTGTGCAGGGCCTTGGAGGAGGCAGAGGCGGGGCTGTCCTTGTGTACGGCTCTGCTCAGCATGAGCGCCCACAGCGGTGCCTATGTTTGAAGTTGTGTGTGTATACATGTCTGTTTATCAGTAGCTATTAATTTGTCTCTATCTATCTATCTATCTGTCTGTCTGTCTGTCTGTCTGTCTTGTCTGTCTGTCTGTCTGTCTGTCTGTCTGTTTGCCTGTCTGTCTGTCTGCCTGCCTGCCTGCCTGCCTGCCTGTCTGTCTGTCTGTCTGTCTTTCTGTCTGTCTGTCTGTCTGTCTGTCTGTCTGTCTGTCTGTCTGTCTGTCTGTCTGTCTGTCTGTCTGTCTGTCTGTCTGTCTGTCTGTCTGTCTGTCTGTCTGCCTGTTTGTGAGTACGCATTTGCAGTAACTCAAATCCAGCACACCCTTCTCACAAGGTTCCTTTTCACATTAGTCGTAAGCAACCAACCTGCTAACTACCCTAAACCAACTGCGTCTTATTCATGGTACCAACACAAAGCTTTAACCAATTTCAACAAAAAGCAAGTCCAACTTGGACTGCTTTGCCCCTGCCTCCAGACAACACCCACCTGCAATTCTGGGTTGCACATCTGTTTGCTATGTCCCACATCCGAGCGGCAGCACGCAAACATTGCTCGCACACATGGCTCCCATACCTTAGCTGCAAGGTTTGCAATGCGCATGTGTGTGTGTGCATGCGAGGGCGTGTGTACACATGTAATGAGTACTGAGTGATGAGCATGTATGGAAGTGCAAAACCTATTACAGGTTGCGGCTTTACAAGTTGCTGTGGTACAATTCATTCACGCGGGTACAGCCAGACTGACACGCTGAGACAACGCTGTGCCAGTGCCAGCTACAATCTATGTGCGCCACAGGCTTGCTGTGTGGCTGCATATGTGCAAAGTCTGGAGTGCACATACCTTACCTATATGGCAAGGGTAACGTGTTGTGTACGTGCCTTCACGTTTACTTATGTGATTACCAATACCACTGTCGTGCCTTGGCAATTGTTTTGTCCCCTTATCTCGTACTACTGTTACGTAAGCGCCAGCTGGTCGACAAGATAAAAACACAGACATACACACACAAACACATGCGCACACTCTCGCGCACCTGACGGATGTCCAAGCAGCGCACACAACGCGTCAGGGAAACAGCTTTCCCACACTTGGCGTGACCCCTCCTGCCCACTCATGGCTAAGTTAGCAAGCGCCTGTGTGTGTATGTGTGTTGCAGTTTGGTTTAGACCGAGAAGGCATTGAGAAGGGAAGCTGACCTTTTGAGCATATCTAACAATAAGGCACGCAGACTATAACTATAAACTATAAGGCATATTGGAGGGAAGCTGAAGAGGCACGCACACAAGCTGGGACATCAGAGGCTTGACGCACAAAAATAAGACCATGGCTTGAGAAAGAGCTGTTGTGTACATTGAGCCAGAGGCCGACAATGCAATGATCAACTACGAGTTGCAGCAAGGGAATGATACCAAGAGCTGAAAATAGCGACGCTGCGGCTGAGGCACATGACATGCTTCACTATTGTTGCGTACATGATAGGGGTTGGCCAGAACCATATATATATATATATATATATATATACGCCGCATATGACCATATATTTGATGAATTCCTTGCAAAAATACTGTATATACACCGTATATGTGTGTGTTGCGTGTATGTGTGTGTGTGTGTGTGGGTGTGTGGGTGTGGTTCTGGCCAACCCTATGCATGAACATTACCTGTGATAAGATGGTTAGCAGGAGCACTTCAGAACCCGCTGCAGCCAAAAATGGAACTGGGCCTACAGACTGCTTCTGTTCCTCATGCTTCTGTTGCTCTTGCAGTCCATGCTGGTCTTGCGGCTGCAGCTCCTTCTGAACCTTTTGAGTTACCAGCTGTTCATCTGAGAGGGTGCCAGGATGGGAGGGGGGGTAGAGCGTGTACGAGCTGTGCTGTGGCTCTGTATGCCCAATAAAATGCTGTGGGGAGGCACCATCACGACGCTGTGGCAGGGTTAAGAAGCCACCTTGCTGCGGTGATGACGTGACAGACAGGCTTGCCATTGCGGTGTCCGGGCAGGACTCTGCATGGGAGGTTGATGCGTGCGCGGCTAGCAACGCAGGCACAAGGCGTGCCAAGGCTTGTGGGGCTCCTACAGTGTTGCAAGGTGGGGCACTGCAGCTTGTCTCAAGAGAGGGGTGAAGTGTGGCGTACTGCAGCTTGTCTCAAGAGAGGGGTGAGGAGTGGGGCACTGCAGCTTGTCTCAAGAGAGGGGTGAAGTGTGAAGTCTTAAGAGAGGGGTGAGGAGTGGGGCACTGCAGCTTGTCTCAAGAGAGGGGTGAAGTGTGAAGTCTTAAGAGAGGGGTGAGGAGTGGGGCAGTGCAGCTTGTCTCAAGAGAGGGGTGAAATGTGAAGTGTGAGACAGGTGTGAGCGTGGGAGCAGCGTGCACAGGTGCAAAAGTCTGCATGTGCAATTCAGCGCATGTTTCAACGAACACTGGCTTTGTAGCTGCAAATGCAACAAGCAAAGGTGCGAACAAGGCTCACGTGCTGGCATTATGGCTGAAAGGAGAAACAAGGAGGGGAAATGAACAAGGAGGGGAAATAAACAAGGAATGTATTGCTGCCATTGTAACTGATGCTAAGAGCTACAAGGATAAGAGGTTGATGAAGTGCCTTTATGAGGTTCATTGGCAATAAACTTGCATGGGGACATTTGCGCACGAAGGACAGCAGCACAACCTGAGAAGCATCGTGCTGAAGTTATCTATGGGTTAGCTGCAGCGAGAGTAAAGTAAGGTGGTCCATAATAGATGTCCTCCAAGCATCAACTTACCGGCAGCCAAAACTGTGGATACAGGGCCTGGCCCAGAGGCAGGTGCGCCCCTCACAAGGCGCAGCAGCGAAGCCAGTTGGGCAGGGTCCCTGTGCATGAGTGTGCGGAAAAAGAGTGGTCTCTTTGATTGAGCAAAGAAAGCCTAACAAAATTACTGCCAGTAACAAGTTGACCAAGTTACCATGTGGAAGCAGGCATGCTGTGCAGCCAACGCACAGCATGCTGCAGACGTAAGCAAGCCTCGTTCTGTTCTGTTGTCTGTGCTGCCATGTCCTGCAGCCAGCGAGCCAAAGCAATGCCGTCTGGGGCCTCAAACCCAAAGAGTGACCACAACTATAACCTAACCAGAATAAAACTAAATCAGCAGCTGTTTGACTGCCCAAAGTACCAGTCGTTTTTATATATTAGATAAAGGGGAGGTGAGTGAGAATGACGCCCCCACCTGGCAAATGCCATAACTGCAAATGCCAAAACAGGCTACACACATTGAAATATAATTCGATTGAGCTGCTGTATTACCACTCTAAGGATGTGCCGATTTCCAGGGCATGCCGCGAAGGCACATGTTTGCCCCTGTCGCCACCATCTTCAACTCCTTGTAGCTCAACCAAACATATAGTTAATAAGTGTATTAATTAACTGACCCAGAGAACGAAAACCGGTGCTCAAATTTGGAGTTCAGCACTTGGCAAATTCATTCCCTGCCTGTCCTGCTGTGCTCCCCCCTGATGGCACCTTATACAGCACATGGATTATTTTTTCAAATTTCAAATGTGACCACAAGGGATGACTTGCATTTGGAACTGTGGTATGAATTTATTATTATTTGTGTTTTTTATTTAGGCTAGCGACCTTCCCCTTTTAGTTTGTTTCTATCCAAATTGCCCAACAATTTTTGAGGATCCATTATAGATTTCAATATAATTTTTCCAAAAGTGCTCACAACTTCATTCCAACTTTTTGTGCTTTCTTGCAAAACTTACGCGGTTAAGCACACCTATCACCTATATTAGTTATGAAGCATGGAGCGGTCTTGGCTCATTTGCACACGTGGCTACTGTGGCAATACTGCATACGACAGACCCTCGTAGCGTAGCGTAACCATAGCGTATTGTGCAACCCCGGGTAAGCAAGTTTCAACTTCACATCTCCCCCATATTATTTATTTTAACGTTCAGTAGCATAACAGAATAAAAGTGGCTGGATTTTGGCCATACCAAATTTCCTTATCCTCTCTTCTCGCGTCCAAGGAAAAAGACATGCAGACATGCAGGGACTGGGAATGAAGGATCATTACTCCATTAGTACATTCACATTGCACTTACAATAGGGTGATTCATTAATGATTTAATTAATCGTGTTTGCGTGCACTTCCAACAAGTGATTATCTACCGTGATTCTAAATTAATTTTAATCCTCGGGGGAGATTGATTAGGACAAATTTATTCGTGACTAAACCCTGAGTGGTAATCAAACGTCCCAAGTGGTTAATGAAAGGCTGGGAAAGCTCCAGTTGAAGAGCGAATACATGTTTGGAGAAGTTTCCAGCTGGTCAGTCAAAGGCTACGGTCAGGTTCCTAATAACCCACGGGTAACCGGTCATAGGATGTTATTGCCAGCGCTTTCCAGTGCATGCAAGCAAGCGCATTGCTAGCATTTCTGGAGTTCCAGCCCTTCCTGATTCTACTGTATTATAATAATTGCGTTAACATTAATCACCTATTGTAAACACAAAGTCAGCAGTTTTTTTTTGGGTTTGCTGGGTAAAGGTAGAATGGGTGAGACCAGATCGCAGCTAAAGAGGGCATTTAAAACAAAGCAGCAAGGGGACGTCCCCTTGCAATTGTTGGCTACGATGAGAGATGCGCAGCTGCTGGATAAGATCTCTGTCTTGACCCAAGCAGGGGGTCGTTCAATATAAGCAATTTGTCGCCCGTATGTATGCATAGGCGCAAATTGGCAGACCTGAAAAACGGGGACAATTACCGGGAGACCATAATGAGCTATGGAACCTGAAATGCAACCTTACAGGCCTTTTAGCATTTATACCTTAAGTCGTGTATGCATATGCTAGCTGTAATTTGCATATTTGTATGTGGGTATACTTGTATTTTCTGCTGGCTAGCCCACCATCATGCTGGAATGTTTGCTTGTACCTAATAGTCATCTGCTTATAAGCAGGAGCATAAGCAGAAGCTCCAGCTGATATAAAACAAAACAGAATAAGACATCTCTGGTGTCAACAGATTTAACGCGACCACAAGGGAAGGAGAAACAGTTGGTCGTAGCTAGAAGGGTGCCTACAAGCCCTTGCCGCAAAAAATAATTAATAGGCCGCCACTTAAAGAGGGTCAGAGGGACTTTAGTGAAGCAACCCATCCAGTCTGCAACCCTGGCTGTGATTGTTATCAGCATGTAAGTAAGGCGTTTATTCATTGAATGATTAAAGCACTTGATATTGCGAAAATTCAGACCTAGATTTGAAGAGGTCTGTCGGTTCTGGTGTGCTCTTTGAAAGTGTGCTTACAATCACTCCAAGCAACACTGCTTTGAGTGCTGCTTGTTTTGATCCATGCTTTTAACGAGAATGAAAAAGAAAGATCACGTAGGCAGTGGAAACCACTCTTCACAGTCGATTAAATAAAGGAGCCAGTTTGTGATGAGCACCATTTAAGTTTGCCGCCATAAAAGAAAAAAGAATAAAGACCCTTTGTAATCCAATTTCACACCAAAAGCAATTGGCCTTCAGAAAATCACCCGAGTCCATTGGACGAGGGTTCCACAATATCATTGGGGATTAAAAGGGTTGCGAGCTTGGCCAGAGACCAGCTTCTGATGATAGTTGGTATCAGAAAGGGCGCGCATCAGATATGGACGAATTTTGCAGCGTGATTAATAGAATGCTCGTGGAGCTTTGAAGCAGGTTTCTTACCTTTTGAGAATCTAGACCCAAGTCTTTGTACGGCCCCAACGTCTGAGTGTTGTAAGCGGTTCCTCTAAAAATGAGGCGTTAAAACTGCTCGTTTGAGTCCGTTAGCTGCTAAGGTTTGGTTTGGTTTTTGCTGCATATTGCAGCTTGCATTAATCATGCGTAAAAAACATGGCAATCCGTGGTGTGAGTGGTAAGATATTGGTGGAAAAAGATTGCTGCTGTAACGATCAATGAGTTACTATTTTGATTATATATTATGAGGCACCTCTTGGCGCCTTCATTTGTCGTACCTCACGCCTGTTGGCTTGCATTTGTGCAGCAATTAAGCTGCATTCCCCAAGGTTCCTGGTCTGAATACTAGGCTGAGACTTGTCAAAATGCGGCAGTCTAAGCTGTGATGTGGTAGGAGGACAAGATGAGGCAGAGGTGTCTCTAGCGGCCATCATCACACAGGCAACCTCACTCTTTCACTCTATTGCGGCCCACAGAGCCCACAGAGCTGCAGATTTACCTGACTCAATTTCAGGGCAAACAGTGCAGTATGCGAACCATTATAACATTCCACAGATCAACAGTCACTTTTTTTGGCCAAAGTCTTCTGCCCATGCCCATATTTATTTCACTATGTTCATTAAAATGGAATAAAAGCGGCTGGATTTGGCCCATGCCTAAACTCTCTTAGTATGTACGTACGGAATCTGGCTAGCCCACCGTCATGATGCTGTAACATCCTGCCTAATAATCAGTATAAGCAGTTCCTGATATCAGGGTGCCTACGTACGAGCCCTTATTGCCAAAAGTAAACTACAGGCCGCCACAAATTAATGAGGATTAGAGGGATTGTAGCGAAACAGCCCAGTCTGCAACTTCGGAATCATTATTAGCACGTAAGCAAAGCATATATTACGAAAATGCAAAACCCTGACATAGATATGACAGAGGCCTGCCTGTGTCCTCTTTAAAATGCAAAGCCCTGACTTAGATATGACAGAGGCCTGTCCGTGTGCTCTTTAAAATGGTGCTTACTATCACCCCAAGCAACATTTCTTGAGGTGCTACCTGTTTTGATCCATGTTTTTAAGAAGAAAAACAAGGGACGGCCACGCAGGCATCGGAAATTACTCCCCACACAGCCCCACAATTGAGGAGAAGCCGTTCAAGTGACGCGTGCCATAAAGGTCTGCAGCCGTAAAAAGAGAAAAAAAAGATCACTGGGGATTATAATTATAATCAACAGGGTTGTAAGCTTGGCTTGAGACCGGCTGCTGATGAAAGTTGGTAGTAGTACTGGAAGGACACGTGGAGCTTGGAAGCAGGTTTCTTATTAACTCTTTAAGAATCAAGACCAAAGTCCTTGAGGGGTTTTAGTGTAGGCGTATTACATAGGTCAAGGGGAGATAGCAAACTCCCTACCACGAGGCTGAAATGAACCAAAAGCTGATAAATAAAAAGGGAGCAAGAGAGACAGGCTGGAAGAAATAAAAGAAAGTAGGGGGGGCAACTAGGTTGATGAGAAGAAGGGCAAAAGGTATACGAGAAGGTCAAGCACGGGAAAGAAAGAAGGAAGGAAAGCCTGCGTACTTTGACGCCTATGTAAAAACCCGTAAAGCATCTGAAACGGGTGGAGGTAAGAGCCTGTTGTTGTCTAAAAAGCTGGGAGGAAAGAGCCACTTTGGTACGATCTTGGTTTCAGCATAAAAGGGATCGGGGATTTTTGCAAATAGCCAACCGTTTGCTGCTTCCTACTATGCCCACGGAGCAGGATCCTAGGGAGCCAGTTTTGCTGATGGCTTTATAAACTATGCTGCACGCGAAGTGATGTTCCTCAGTAGTAATATTTATTATTTGTGTGTGTGTTGTGTTTTCATCCAGAAAGGAAATGCAGGGCACTGTCTAGTTGAGGACAGGGGAGGGGGCAAACTAGGCTAATCGAGCGCTTAACCCATATACTAAACACTAGGTAGTACCGCATGCTTTTGTGTGTCCGCCAAGCCCCCCCATATTTGTGTGTTTAACGTCTCCTCCCTCTCCACGCAAGAAGGAAGCAATGGCTCAACCAACGCACTGAGGAGATGGACTCAAACAAGTCTGAGATAACAAGCGAGTTTGTTACAAGAGGACCATCTAAACTGGCCAGATAACCAAAATAACCGTAAAATCGTTGCTCACAAGAAAAGAAAAGAAAAACTACGCAGGGGTGATAACATCACAAGCATGGATTAAGGAAACGGAGACGTTGCTGTCGGACAGCGAAGTACTCACGCTACCAGGCGGATTCGAACCCGCGACCCCAAAGAGTCTGGCCTGACCACGGGCCACTAGGCTTTCAGGGCAGCTACCCATCGCTCACATTATAAATCCCAAGGGGAATCACATGTTCGTCCATGCCACTGATTTAGCATGACAACAGGGTTCCTGTTCTGTATTTCATAATGATGCACTCGGTTTAAGGAAACATTCCACCTTGTTAGGTCAGCGTTGCAAGCGGTTCCAGTGGCAGTGTTGTTAAGGAAGGACTGGTAGTACTCATGGTACTTTGCTAGCAACAGTATCAGCGTCACCAAGTACGCAGGCTTTCCTTCCTTCTTTCGTTCCCGTGCTTGACCTTGTTTTTACGTAGGCACCAAAGTACGCAGGTTTTCCTTCTTTCTTTCCTGTGCTTGACCTTCTAATATACGTTTAGCCCTTTTTCTCATCAACCTGGTTGCCCTCCCTTTTCTCTTTTACCTCTTCCAGCCTACATCTCTTGCTCCGGTTCAAAGTTCATTTCAGCCTCGTAGCAGGGAGATTTCTACCTCCCTTTGTCCTATGTAATACGCCAACATCAACAGTACGGATATTTTGCAGGGCATCGTGATAGTTGGATAGTTACCAGAGTTTATAGGAGAATGGCCAAGCCGTGTTTAGATGCGTATGGTGTCACGCCCAATCAGTGGCAGCAACGAATATAGAACATAGATAGATAGTAGTATAAATACTACCGGCATGGATAAGGAAAGGATGTTGTTTTGTGTTCTGCACCAGCGATGGATGTAGAGACAACATCCCACCTAGAGAATAAAAATAAGAAGTTTTTCAGTGGGGGTCAGGGGGTTGAGAGGCAGAAGCCTGCACACCACCAGGAGTATTGCTCAGATATTTGCGGGGGTTGTGTTTAATGTCTCGCCTCGTCTGTACAATTTTTGTTGCGGATCTGATTGCATGTAGGCGTTATTTTTTTATGGCTGTTGTGGCAAGTAGACCAGTAACTGCAAGGCTGTGGAGTGGGTTCCTTGTGTGGCTGCTGTAGATGGTGCCTGTTGCTCTAAGCAGGATAGTGTGAAGGGTTTTGCGATGTCCGAGTAAGCGAGGCATTAGCAGCATTTGTTGTTCTCGTGCCTTTTCTGCTTGTTGAGTCTCTTAATTTCATAGCCATGTATGGATTGGCATCTCCACCTGCTAGGTTATCACGAGCAAGGGTTCAGAGAGGGCATCTGTCAATTCCTGCTGATGTCAGGGTGTATTAGTGTAGCTTGTTTTGCGTTTTTGCTGCTCTGTATTTTTTATGTGTGGGATTTGTAGGTTTAGAATGGTGGTAGGTATAATGCATTACAATGGTATTTGGTCGCTAAAGTAACCCAGTGTAAATCCTCAAAAAAACTATCACCACCGGCGTTGACTTAAGAAAAGAAAAACTAAGCAGCCAGGCAGTGAAAACTGCTCCCCACAAGAAGATTTAATCCCTTATTTGTGCTTTAATTTCACTTTAGCCCATCGTCTTTCTTTGGCGTCACAGGCAGCCAATAAAGAAAATTGATGTGTGTAGTGCTGTGTTGATGCTGGAGTAGGATGCGTAAGTAGGTATCTCGCACGGCAAATCAAAGCTTGTCTCACAGTCACAGCCACATCAAAAGTGTTCGCTTGGTAAAACTGAGGCAGTCCGTGTGTCCTGTCAATGTGGGGCAGCCCTTCCCTTGACAGACTCTACAAAATTTGAAATCTACTAGTAGCGAGCTACCTTACACAATACGGACAAGGATGACCTCTAACAGCAAAGGCTCTTGTCGGTGTGAGATCAGGCGCCTCTTTCCGCCAAAGCTCGGTGGACGTGGCTCAACCTGCGAGGTATTTTTATCACATTCTAGGTTCTCTTTCACGAGCAGCCTGTTCCAATCTCCAGATTGAAGTTGACGCTTTGCCCAATTTGCATATGTTTGTGATTTGCATATTCATGAGATAAGCCATGCACTTCTTGTGCTTCCCTAGCCAGTGACAGCATCCCAGGAAATATGTCCAGAGAGTCCTAGGACATTATAAATGTATTTCAACTTCAGGGGTTTATTTTAACTTGTTTGAGGTGTTCCCAAATTCTGTCCAAAAGTACTTTAGTAAAAAGTTTTCGCCAAGGTCAGGAGGTCAGGAGGCCTGGAGGAGG
>Ga0307960_1001346_pt1 | contig 14249 bp, 14 predicted proteins | sample OrgLakmetagen542_FD_201832 | JGI IMG/M metagenome (GOLD analysis project Ga0307960, IMG submission 201832) | Saline water microbial communities from Organic Lake, Antarctica - #542 | ecosystem: Environmental > Aquatic > Non-marine Saline and Alkaline > Saline | place: Antarctica: Organic Lake... | reverse complement strand
TTGGATCCTTTTCTTTTTCCTGGTTTCCTTTCCCTGGTTCTGGGTCTCCTTGAGCAGCTTCCTCTTGCTTTCTCCTCTGCTTGAGCCCTCCCTCTTCTTCTTTTTTTTTGTTGTCTGTCAGGTACCTGCTGGGGGCTGTAGCTGTAACACCACCAAAAAAAAATATATATATTTAATCAAAATTAAGTACTGTGTAGATACTTCCCCTATTCAACAAGCAGAAAAGGCACGGGAACAACACATGTTGCTGATGCCTCGTTTACTCGGACACCGCAAAACCCTTCACACCATCCTGCTAGGAGCAACAGGCACCATCTACAGCAGCCACACAAAGAACCCACTCACAGCCTCAGAGTTACTGGTCTAGCTGCATGCCACAGCAACCACAAAAAATAAGCTAAAATCTTATATGCCATCAGCTCTGCAAAAATCATGCAGATGTAGTGCGGTTATTATGATTACATTGATATTTATTTCTTGTCCATAGCCCATATGAAACCACATCTTCTCGAGTCTGAACAGCACTATCCTAATGGAGCCCCCCCTTACAAACAAAAGAAAGGAGTCATTCAACTAAACCAAAGAAGGGACGGTCCTTGGTGTCCACAAATTGCGGTAGTTGGAATTCGTCAGGACAATAGCTACCAGCAGAGAGTCCAAAGTTTAAGCTAAAGTTACAGCATAAAAAGTTTAGTGTTCTATTTCAGAAAATGCAAACTGCTGAGTACTCAGCAGCATGCAGAAGTACTCTAGTTCTTGAAGGCGAATGCAACCGAACGTCAGTTGGTACTCTCTTGCCACAGCTTGCGCTGTGTTAACCATCCTTTTTATGCTTATGCCTTAGATAGTTTGCAGCTTAGTTTTAAGCCCCTGCTCTTGCTGTTTTTGTTGGCAGGTATGGGTGTCAACGGCCCAGATGCTAATTTCTTGTTTCTCTTCTAGGAGGGCTCTTTTATCCAGTTCAGTATCTCCCTTGGTGTCGGCACAAGTGTAAAATCCCCCTCCAGCAGTTCGGTGGAAACGAGCCGGATTGGAATTTCAATAGCGTTTTGCTTTTGTGACCCTGTTAGGTGCAAAACACGAACAGGGCGCACTACTACACAGGCTCGACGAAACATCAAACCCAGTCCTCAAAAACATCTGAGAAATACTCTTACTTTGTGCAAGCCCCTGCCTCCATTGAAAGCACTTCCTTTTTGATTCTCCAGGTGGGATGTTGTGCGTCTCTGCATCCATTGGTCGGTGCAGTACACAAAACAACATCCGTCCCTAACCTCTTGTGTTCTTTTCGTCTTTTTATGCGTTCTTTTCTTATAAAGTGTTTAGTGAATTTCATCTGATCATTGTGGTGGCTTCTCTTTAGTTTAGACTAGGAGTTACCAGCAAGGCAGTTAGGATAATACCATGCTCTATTATTTCAATATGCTAGTAGAAACATTAAAGCAAAGCGACATTTTCTTATAACAATTACAACAAATAATCAAGTCGTGTGTTTTGGTACTACGCACTTGCTGTAAACATGTTTTGATATCATGCCTTGCTCACTAGATTACGGTGTTTTCATTATTCGAACCATCTTGCATAACGCCACATTTGCATCCTTGCTGCTCTGTCCGTGCCTGGACTTGAACTTGATTTCAAATTCAGCTTAGCGGTTGAAAAGAGTCATGATTGGACGCAGTGCGCATAAGCAAGTCACAGAGGCAGTGTGACTCGTCGGAATTGATGCCAATTGGCGCCACTTGTATACCCTCAAATTAAAATACAAGCACTGGAAGTTGCGCTTGCCCTTCAAATGAAATAATATGTCGACATGCATGATGTCCTAGGTAATTTCTCAGCAACAACCGGCAACACAAGCCTTTCAAATACATTTCTACTCAAGTTTTTATAATTCCATGTAACCGCATTCTGCAATAGAATCACAGGTAACAAGTACACAGTCTTAATGCACGTTATCATGCTGCAGATGCCAACAAAACAGGCACTTTTGCTATTTCATGCAGTGACAAATTCATGGAGGCTGAAGCTGTGTGCTTAATTGTCAGTATCTGCACAATTACTTTCTTTAACTCAGAAAGAAAGGAAAGAAAAACTATGCAGGCAGCAAAACACTCCATGCATCAATTAAGAAAAAGGAGACACATTGGCCCGAAGTGCCGTGAGTCTTCCCCACCAAACTCAAATTTGCAACACGTAACCAAATCAAATTGTAGACTGTGCAACATAGGGATGCACCTCAAGAAACACTTGATGCTTAAGTTCTCAGCAAAAACGTGCATGTACCTAATTATGAATCCCATATTCCCATTTTATCAGGGCCACGGCTTTGATGGGCCAGGCAAGAACTACAAATTAGAAATCAGCATTTAGCTAGATCTCAAATATGCAGGAACAGCGGGCTTGCCATCAATCTACCTGCCCTAATAGCATAGCTTCTGGGCAGTGTTTCTGAGCAAGCTCTGGGCTTTGCACATACCCTGTGTGTTGTGGTTGTACACTTTAGATATTACTGGCTTAAAGTATTGTTATGCTCTATAGGAAAGTAACACTTTGTCTATCAAGTAGACCAAAAGAAGTTTACTCATGCACTTTTTGCTGAATGTTAAGCAAAATATGACATTTGTAGAGCCCTCGAAAGGTAAGCCCAGGCAAGATGTGTGTTGGTATCTGCTTTGCCTAAATAAAACAAGCAAAATAGCAGGCATCCTATACTAGCCGGAGCCCTACATAATTCACGGCGATTACGCACAATGTAAATTAGCTCACTATACCCTTTTAGCAAATGTGCCAGATCCCTAACAAACTCCTGACCGAACGGACAGAAAAGAACATTGAGGTACGGCATACAGCATCTCACCTGATTTCCAAACAGTTCGTCCATATCCTCAATCAAGATGAAAAGCATGGCATCTTCTTGGTCAGAGGCATCAGAACCAGGTCCTAGAGGTATGTGTTGCAGTAAAGATATATGAACTTGCTTTCCTCAAAGCCTGCTAATGTGAGGCCAGTTTCTCGGTCAAGCTTGCATGCAAAAATAAACGCATTTCCTTGTCATAAATGCATAAAATGTACTTCCCGGGACCAGAGGGACGTGCAGGTGAGGTAGAAGTGGCTGCAGAGGACCTGGAAGCAGGATCAAGAACAAGCACGCATTCAGATCTGCCAAGCTGAGCCGATAAGTAGGTAAGCAGGTCAGCAGCCTAATGCTCTTATGAAATTAGAAACAAATTTCTGGTATTTCCCCCAAATATCTTTGGTTTCCCCAAATATCTTTGGTTTATTTGTTGCCGGGGAGTAATGAACGTGTTGACATGGTAGAAGGGGAAACATGATTAACACGTGTTTACATAAGTGTGCAAGTTAAAAGAAAGGAGGTCAATAGTTGCAAGGAGAAAGGAAAAAGTTAACATGCAATCCACAATTGAAAAGTGAAACACTATTCCCTGTACTGCAACAACTAGCTTTTGTATGTGGCGTTGAACTAATAAGGAGCTTTTTAATTTGCTTTGAAACTATATAGCAAGAAAGGTCAAAATTTTGAGCAAATCTAGAGGTAAATTTTAAATGAAAACGAATTATATCGTAGAAATTCTTAACTCAATAGACATCTAAATTTCATTTCAGGCAGTAAAACCTCTGCCTTTTAAAATATCGTGTGAGGGGTAGGTATTCAGTCAACGAATGCAAGTATTTCATCACTGATGGACCCTTTTGCATTAAATCGCTAGCGCCTGATATATTAGTACTTGATCCTGGACTATCTAGCGGTTTACAAGCCATAATAGGTACATATACGTGACCAATGCCCTATTTTGAAACCACTCACAGGGATCACCCAAATAAATGCCATTCTTACCTGGATTGAGCGTTCGCAGCGGCCTCAAGCACATACCCAAGATCCGCAGAAAGAGGACCAAAGTGTGACGAATAGGTTGCTGCAACGAGCACGGGGCTGATCACAAGGGAGAAAAGGATATGCTGATTGGGCAAGTAATAGATTCAGTAACAAGGCAAAAATGATGCTTCAAAAACAGGCCACTAAGTGCTCTAATAGTCCTAATCTAATAATTAAGTTGCATGAGTATTGCCATGTAGATTACTTTCCATTCTGGCGTTTAATCTAAGCTGCACTGTTTTATTTCATCACCTGGATTCGTAGATATGCATCCGCCTTGAGGCTGCAATGAGACCAGCACTTGCATTGAGGCCATCTATTGGGGCTTTGGCAGTGGACAGGATCGAAGGAGATTGGGTAGAGAGCAAGGAAATCACCAGGTTGCAAGCGGATGTGGCACTCCTGCAATGGCAAAGGTTAACAGCAAAGGGGGAGTTCTGGTTGTATGCATTTTCATCTTTGAAACCATTCCTCCTCTATGTACCTGAACACAGAGCTGCCTGTGAAGGGCAGAGCTGAGACTGGGAAGTCTGTAGTTGTGGAAATGTCTTTTTCTGCTGGGCTATTCTCCTGGGCTTCCGCATTGGCAAGGCTGAAGACCTGTAGGCCTTGAGGTGGAGGTGCTGGTGTCACTGGGAGGCGCTGCTGCTGCTGCTGCTGCTGAATTTTCACAGAGCAAAAGCTGCGTGCCTGCTCCAAAGCCGCATTGAGCTCCTCAAGATCTCTGGAGATTACAGGGTGCACCAGGCTGCTTTGCCTGCTGCTTGGAATACCAGAATTGTGACCCTCTGGAGGTATGTGGGGCCTTTGAACGGAGGGATGAGTGGTGCTGTGCAAGCTGTGCAAGGACAAAAGTAAGGTCAATGAGAAAGCTGGTGATTCGTGACTGTTGAGAAGGAAATTGTTTTTGTAAGCAATGATCTATATTTAACCCTTGTGTTGCTCTTGCCATAAAGGGGGTTGCAAAACAGACGTCCATGAAGTGATACAAACTCTTTTAGTAGCACGGACATGCAGTCAACACAACACGATAGGATTGGAAGGCTTCCTTGGCCTTGTCCGAAGTTGCAGCGCTGACATATGGCTACCAGGCAAAAATGGGCAAAAACATGCCAACTGACCAAAACACCAGGAAAAACGCCCACCAGAAGTCTCGGGTGGGACTGGCTGGTAGGAACAGGCTTCCAGATATGGAAGTATAAGGAAATTGAAGCATGCTGAACATAGATCGGGCACTGTACATGCTTGCATCCTTGCTTGCTGCATCGAACACTGTCTGAGGTTGCTGTGTTTTCAGCCTCAAAAGCGCAGACAGCCTACTGCTCCCCGACGTCCCACTCAGGCCCTCTTGCTCCTTCAGTATCTCCTCCAGTCTGCAAACATGAAAAACACACATTTCTAGCCTGAAACCCAGGCAAGCAACATGGACGCTCATTGGTGTCTGCACTTGCTTACGTGTCTGCTATTCTGTAAGGCTAGCTGCAGTCCTGGCAAAAACAACACATATAAAAGCACGAAAGCTGCTCAAACTGCATGCACTACTTAATTACTTGCACAACACTTCAACACGCTCCCTCACCTGCAGGTTCCGTCCCTGGGTTGCATTGGGCTTGGGCACCTTTCAAGTCTGCTCAGGCTAACGATAGGTTCACTGTTCCACCTCCTCAGCCTCGTTCCCTGGCCATCCTTGCTGTCGCTGTCAGAAGAGTTAGAGCCGTTGTCACATTCACCACTGCCCTGGTTGTGCCCCCCTTTGTTGCTTTCACTGTTCTCTTCCCTGGCTGACATCTCACAGATCATCGCTCCAAAAAGGTCCTCTAGCTCAGAGCCAACAGCCGTAGGGAGCACCTGAGAGTAAAATTGTGCATTGAGCAATGCCTTATGAATATGAACGATCAGCTCACGGCTCGCTGGAAACATCTATTGATTTTAACCTGAACCCTCTCTTGTGCAATTTAAAAAACCCGAGTTTTGCGCATTTACGTGGCTGATTAATGAGGCAAATACAGGATGTAGCCCTTGTCTTCACCGCTTCAACGGCTGTACTAATAAACAGCATATGAGCATCGGCACAAAGAATCCATCAACCTCCTATTGCAGAACATCAGTTGCCAGAAAGAAGCACTCGCTCTAAACTCCATATTTTAAAAGGCATTAAGGAATGGGTATCTAATCCGCTGATCTGAATCCAACAATTACGTGCTTTGTTCCCTCCTATTTCCAGACAAAAAACGTTAACTTACAAGCACAGGCAGAGACGCAAAAACTGTCAGCTGGGGAGGGTCTGATATCAGCCCAATAAGGAGGTACACGTAGACTACACCAATGCACAGCTCATTTGAAGGAAGGCTAATCCTGCACAAAGTTTTTAGGTTACTTGATGTGTCAGCAAGTATCAATTTCAGGTCCTGCAGGTACAACCAGCGCAGAAAACCTTAATTCGTGACTTAATACATGCCGCCAAGTCTTGTGGCAAAGGAAGACTGTTTGACTTTTGACGACGAACGGGTCTGGAAAAACGACTTGATGGCTCTTTAAACTGCTTAACATAACATTATCTGCTTCTAATTATGCACCCTCCCAGTCCAATGACTGTTACTTGCACATCAAATTATATGAGACACTCACCACACACATCTGGCGGATGATGAAAGGACTAGCTCGGTGTTCAACAAAATCTTTCCAGTTTGCACGGCAACAACTCTGCAACAACAGGGCAGGGGCAAGGTGGAGGGGAGAAAAGCAGAAGCGCACACTCGCTAAATGCAGCTGCTTCCTAAAGCAGCCTTATCCAAGGCCAAAAACAAACAGGCAGAGGGTTTTGTCGGGTCTGACTACCTACAAACACAAGCCAGCAAGGTGGTTCTGCAGAGGACGCAACCCTTTACTTGGAAAACAACAAAACAAATCCATCCCCAAAGTTCACAACACGGGTAGCTCTTGCAATGCCTGAGAGGTACTGGCTGCTCTTGAGAGAAGCTTTGTCCCCTTTCCCTCCCTTCTGCTAGATCTTGAATGCGTTGCATAGTTTCTGGAAGCTTGATTTCCAGCGGTGTGCGAGGGCCTGTAGATGTGTGCTCCCACAGTTGTCCGTGTGCAATGACAGGCGGGAGAGGAAAACAGCCTGCAACAACATGGGTGCGTGAATGAAAGCATGGGACTCGGGAGTATGACTGCAAGATAGAGATACGGGTACACAACATCAGAACAAAAACGTTCAAAAGCTGATCTTGCACTCATCATTGGCCCAGCAGCAAAGTTGCCTGATCGGAGTCCTTTGCTCCAGGAGTTGCGAGGGCGGCGGCGTTTCTGTAGCACACAATTGGGTTTATGTGATAGGCTTGTAAGCGCAGTATCGCCATCTGTAGCATGCGTCAGCCTTGGCTAATGGTGCTTTTTTACCAAACCAAACCTGCAGTTGGAAGCGAGAGTGATCGCGGTGTCACTTGAGACATCTTCTTACTACACAAAATTTGTAAATCTTAACAATCGTAATCTTGCCTTTTTAGCCGGAATTCCGTCTTCTGCACGGCTTAATTTTTCTCAACAAGAACGGGGGAAGGCGGGTTTCCGGTAAAAAGAGTGAATTGTTTACGCGGCTTCGGGTAGCTTGCCCGCCGGGGAAGCATCTGGAACCCGGATATTAATTTTCGAGAAGTGACGCTGTTATTCAACTGCTGGCCATTAAAACTACAGTTGGTGTGTAAGTAAGCAAGGTGTGCATCAGTTTTGGAACTGAGGCTTTCTCAGTGTGTGTGTGTGTGTTAAGTTATAAGGGACAAACTCCCAGTTTCCACTCAGGCAAACTGACAACTGGGATGTTACATCGGGAAAAGGGTTATCGATTGGATGCCAACTCTCTATATTACTGGGTACATATACCTACAAATCATGGGATACTCTTCCGTTTCCCTCCCTAGGCCCTCAAAACTGCCAACTTCGCCAACTTCACCAACTAAGGTGGTGAAGTTGCAACTGGAAACTCCCTGTTTCCAAACTGACAACTGGGATACTTCTTCCGTTTCCCTCCCTAGGCCCTCAAAACTGCCAACTTCGCCAACTTTGCCAACTTCACCAACTGAGGTGGTGAAGCTGCAGCAACTGGCAGCTTTCAGTTTCCAAACTGACAACTGGGATACTTCTTCCATTTCCCTCCCTACCGCCTCAAAACTTCCAACTTCGCCAACTTTTCAAGGTTTTACAAGGTACAAGGTTTACAAAGAAAGGCCTTCAGTCAAAAAGTGCGACTGCTAGCCTGCTCATAAAACGCAATTAGTTCATGGAGAAAAAATAAAGCTTGTTATTGTTCTGGCTCAAGAAAGTAAACACATCGTGAGCTCCTGTTGGGGGGAACAGAGGTGCATACTTCCTGCGGAGAGAAATCATGTGGGGATTGGCGCAGTGGAAAAGAACATGCTGCTCATCTTGGATATCATCAGCATCACACAGGTCATAGGTGGGGAAATTGATTCCAGTCGCTGTCTCAAAACGTAGGGTATGAATACGAAGTCTAAAACGAGCTGTACTACGGGTGACATCACGAGGCAGGTAGAGAAACATGTATTTGGAAGGATGTAAGGTGAATGAGTGACCAGGGCCCTTTTGGTAGGAAGAGCACAGCATGGGTGACTAATTGAGTGTTTGCTGTTGTGTTCTCTCAGATGAATTTTAGAATAAATTGTCCAGTACTCCAAGTGTCTCTCCCTGAGGTCTACCACAAAACGGCCGAGATCAATGGGTTTACAGTGTTGCAGCTTCTGTTCGAAGATATACGATTGTGTCAGAACATCCATGGCAGAATGTCAGAACATCCATGGCAGAATGTCAGTGCCTTCAGCAGAAAAGCCGTTTTCTCACAGATTTCAATGATGTAAAAGCACACATGCACGTCCAGTAGTACAGACTAGCGCTTAATAATACTGATGAAGGGCTGGCTCACAAAACAGAGGACGTGGTATGTGCATACTCCGAGACAGTGCTTTCCTCCCTGTGAAAAATGTTAAAAACGAACATCACTTACTTGGCGGGAAGGCAGATATAAAAATCAAACTACACTGTTTCAATTAAACAAGTGTTGCAAGCTAATCTGCTCTTACAAATATTCGCTCTTTATACACGTACTTACGGTTTTAGCCAGGGAAGTGTTGGTTCAGAGTTAATCTAGCAACAGGGCCCGCAGCAAAAGAGTGATGAACCAGACCATGTTTGATGTTCCAGACCCTCTCGTAGTGCATGTGCTGCTCCTCACACATGGCTTTATGTATACAATACTTGCCTCCCGCATCCTGGTACCTTAAGTGTGACAGTCCATGTTTTTATGCGCCCGAAACACCATACACACGCTCCTCATTATGATGTGGGCTACTGGCTTCACATCAAAAGCCTAGAAAACCAGTAACACCGTCTTTATCGATAAGATCAAAGGAGATGAAACTGAGGTGTCCTCATATCGCCCGATTGGCCTTGCAAATACTCTTTACAAGCTTTGGACTCGCCTCATTACTAATACTCTGTACGAGTATGCAGAGACACATTCCATGCTCAGCACCACACTAGCTGGATTTTGCAAACACAAAGATACCAACCACCAACTCCAAAACGTAATTATGGCACTTGAAGATGCCAAACCCTTGCGCAAAGACATCTATGCCCTGATTGTTGACTTTGCCTCAGCCTTTAACACCACTGACCATGACTGTATGCTTTGGATCATGTATGGTCTTGGCTTTCCTACTGATGCCAAAGATGCTGTCAGAAATCTCTATGAACATGCCACTACTCAAGTAAATCTCCATTCCGGGGTATGCACAAACAAAATACTAATAGACGGGTTTTATACAAGGGGACACTCTCTCCCTTTTCTCTTCCTACTCTATATGGAGCCCCTTCTAATCTTGAAGATGGTTACACGCAGGAGGAAGGGGTTACACACATACCTGTGTCCCAAAAGAAAACACGCTTCAAACTAACCTAGCCAACAACACAAGTAGTGCCACTTTTGCAGATGACCTCCTCTACCCCACTGGCAATCTGCACAATCTCAAAGTGCAAGCTAGTAAACTCACACTCTACTTAAATGGGCCGCAATGATTATTTCTGGCAGCAAAACAAGGTCACAGGTAGCTTGAATGCGCCTCCTCTCAAAGGCAACAATGGTTCAACACCTACTGAAGGCCTCGAACATCAACTCAATAACAAAAATAATGGTCCAAAACCAGCCAACGAAATATTTTTCACCCTGACCCAGCTCACCTTTTCTCTACCTAGGAGTCACTCTCACCATGGACCTTAACTGTTAACACCAACACAGGCGCATGGACGAAAACCTAAAACAAAAGCTCGATGCCCGTGAAGGAATCTATGCCTCACCATGGCAAACACTCAACATAATACTATTATCCCCAGTTTGGCTTATGCCTTTGCCGTTACACCATGCTCATACCAGACCTAGACAAGTGGAATGCAATGATTGGAAGGGTGATAAAAGCAAGCACAACCTCTGGCGTAGCACCGTGCTACTAGTGAATCTAACGGCCATGATCCGTGAAGATGTACATAACTTTTGGGTTGGACGCCCCCTTTATTTACGTAGAATATCACAGGCGCTCGGCAGTGCGTGGCACATGTAGCTAGCCTGGCATATGTAGAAGCCGGTTTCAGGCCAAGCCTGCAACCCTCTTGATCCCCATTGATTTTTCCCTTCCTTTTCGCGGTGGAGGGGCTTTACGGTACTCGGTACCAAAGTGGCTCCTTTTCCTTAATTAATGTTGGGAGTGGCTTTCACCGCCTGCATAGTTTTTTCTATTTTCCTTTTTTGGGCGTAGCCCCCCTCGTGGGGGCGTGAGCCCCTAGCGTTTCTCCTTCCCACTTAACACAGGCCTCCCCAGGCCCACCTAGCCCACCCCTGGGCTGAAACTTGACGTGGGATTGTAACTGAAACCGCCGTGTCAGATGAATTCTGAAACTTTGGGGTGCGGTGTGTGTGAAGATGTAGAGACAAGTTTTGTTTTTGGGGGGCAGACCTCCTCCCCAGGCCCATCCACGGCACCTCCCGATCTGAGACTCAATAAATGCTCCTAGACAATTTTTCTACCCGGGCATACGAATTCTGGGAGCCTTGGGTACCGCGTGTAAAGTTTTGGAGCAAACTTTTTATGTTTGGAAGCCCCAGGAAGCTGTCCAGGATTCCTCAGCCAGGCCCCCGGACCACTTCATGCTGGTGCATTATTCGTCAACAAACTTCCCTGGCTGCAGAGCCCTCGGTTGTGTTACGGCTGCAAAGTTCACGGTTGACCATGCAAGCAGAACCAAGTAATACTTATTTCGTTGGGCTATATAATTTCAGTTTTGTCAGATGTAATGACGCGCGGAGGTTTGCTTGACGGACCCTTTGGCGTGGCCGGACTGCTCGCGAAAAATGGAGCGCACAGTGCAGGTGCTTGCTGTGCACTGTGTGTTGAAGCAGAGTTCAGACATCGTGGCCAGCCCGGGCACCATAATCGCACCTGCCCTCTCACTGCATCATCTGTGGGACAGCAAGGCACACACAGAATGCGAATTCTCACAGGTACAAACACGTACACATGCACACGCACGAACACACAGACACACATATTCACACACACACACACGCACACACACTCAAAAGCATGCATGCATGCACACGCACACGTATTGGGCTTCGCCAATTTGCAGCGTCGCTCGCGAGGCTCCCTCAATTGTCAGAAATCAACTTCAATGTCGTTAAATACCTTGTTGGATACCTTGTGTTCAAGCCAAGATGAAAGAATTTCGTCACATTACTAAGAAATAAAAGGTGTCATGTCTGCCCGCCAGCATCACCGGGAGGCACCAAGCAACAAGGGGATCTCCGTTTACTAGTGGCAATAGCAGTCAGTCAGTTTCATATGAAATGGTTTTGCCTAACAGTGCGCGCACCAGCTTTAGTACCAGCACAATTCTACCATCATCAACTTTTAGAAACTCCAACAGAACTCAGCAGTGTGAACTGGGATCAATCCAACGACAAACACATTGAGCAAAGCTCCTCATAGACGTTTGACCAATGTTCTACAACTGAGACAACACCGCAGTATTACCCAGCAAGCAGAAGAAAAAGTAAACATGAAACGCTAAGTCCGCAGCATCCGTTCCCTGCACAATTTGCAGGTAGATAAGCGGCTCTTTCGGTTCAAAAAAAGGGTTGGGTTATTCATTAAAGCCATCACTCACTTTGTTACCTATTAGCTACTACTAGGTGCACGGGCGAGCATGCCTTGGAGCAACACCGGTTTCTTCACAAAAAGCTGGCGTGTGGGGTCGCCCATGGCACACTCCATCACCATGAACCTGTGGGTGTGTCATGAGAAGGGTTTACAAAGCGTATACAAAGGGGGCAACCGGCAGCCACATATGTTGGGCTGATAGGCATTGCTGGATCAGCCAGCGTACAGTTAACAAAAGGTTGTGTGTCATTAGAAAAAACTAAGTATGAGAAAAGTGCAAAGGCTAGGTACGTCATTGCAATTAAGACGACACCACACATCAAGCTTTGTCTCCAAGCACGTACAAACATAGTAGCGCACTATGTAGAGTGTGGCTGAGCGTGTGCTCTGTTAATGGCTGAATCAAAAAGGGAGACAGCCTGGCCTTGCACGCAAGCGTGGCTTTTAAGAAGCTTATTTGTTAGCATATTAGTAGTCAGGCTGTCTGAACTGTTCAAGACAATTCACTTTAAGGCAGCACATTAAAATACCACAAGACGTCATATGCATACGTCAACATTTGTCATATCAGAACATCATATCCACGTTTTTGTTATGGAACCGGATACAGGCTTGAGCTACCTAGCACTTGTCATCACAGCATTCTTATCCAAAGGAAGAGTAAAGCTCAAACCACTACATACACCCTTCCTGCACCCTCAACCCTCAGCTTGTTATCACAGCATTCTTATCAAAGGGAAAAGTGAAGCTCAAACCACTACTTACACCCTTCCTGCACCTTCAGCCCGCGCCCATTTAAGGTTTACAAGAAGAAGGCTTTCAATCAAGAAGTACGACTGCTCGCCTGTTCACAAAGTAAAATAAGTTGATGAATGAAGAATTAACGCCCGCACCTATTCAAGACTGTGCTGCTCTCACGAGCGCTGTCGATGTCAACTCCAACAGCCTCAAGCACAACACAAACGTCACGTCCATGGGCACGTAGGTGCCGCCTACCGAGTGCCACAGCCTATGTGTGTTTTGTGTGTGTGTATGTGCGTGTGTGTGTGTGTGTGTGCGTGTGTGTGTGCGTGTGTGTGCGTGTATGTATGTGTGTTTTGTGCGTGTTGCGTATGAATGGGTAATTGCAATATTTAGTTCTAACATCCTTAAAGCTCTTGTGTCTTTTTACACCATGCTGCTCATAACGATATAACAATAACACTAAATAACAATGCATGTTCAGGTTCACGGTGCGCAGCTGGGTTCACACAGGGAACCCAATTAATTACGTGCAGCCTTGCGTACATACATCTCTGTCGTGCGCAGATTAACGTCTTTATGTCTTAATGCACACCTGCACAACAATCAAATCAGTCAGCGACGCAATCTGCCTTGCTCTTTAAAGTGTCTAGGTAAATCGTGTGACGTGACCAAAAGAGAGGCGCTTTGGAGCGTGCTCGTGTATATAAGAATTGTGAGCGGGTGTGCGTGCTTACGTGAGGGGGTGTGCGTGCTTATGAGAGCGGGTGTGCGTGCTTACGTGAGCGGGTGTGCGTGCTTACATGAGCGGGTGTGCGTGCTTACGTGAGCGGGTGTGCATGCTTACGTGAGCGGGTGTGCATGCTTACATGAGCGGGTGTGCGTGCTTACATGAGCAGGTGTGCGTGCTTACATGAGCGGTTGTGCGTGCTTACGTGAGCGTGTGTGTGTGCTTACATGAGCGGGTGTGCATGCTTACGTGAGCGGGTGTGCGTGCTTACGTGAGCGGGTGTGCGTGCTTACATGAGCGGGTGTGCGTGCTTACTTGAGCGGGTGTGCGTGCTTACTTGAGCACATAGAGCTTGAGCGACTTAGCTTGATGCTCAAATACATCATGTTATGCGTGGACACACACACATACACACTCGCACAATGCACACTTGTTGATGTCTCAATTTGAGCAGCGCACAGTGTGTCTCACAAATTCAGACAGCAGCATATCTCCAAGGTGAGCGGCTGCAAATGCAGGCCTTGGCTCTAATGAAATGAAAGCGATGACACAGAAAGCGCATGTGTGTGTGCGTGTGTGTGTTTGTGTGTGTGTGTGCACGCGCGCGTGTTAGGGCATTGATAGCCCCAGTTGTGAGTTCAAACTATGTACTCAA